>Ga0183260_10000322_pt1 | contig 39224 bp, 33 predicted proteins | sample AntDrymUQ4972206_2_FD_129768 | JGI IMG/M metagenome (GOLD analysis project Ga0183260, IMG submission 129768) | Polar desert sand microbial communities from Dry Valleys, Antarctica - metaG UQ497 (22.06) (version 2) (version 2) | ecosystem: Environmental > Terrestrial > Soil > Desert | place... | reverse complement strand
TGTTGGTGCCCGCGCCGACGCTCGACGCTGCACCTCCGCCGAGACCGATCCGCATGCCTGGCCCGCCGAGCTGGATCAGCAATGTTCCTGGCGGCAGGTCGTGCTTGCGCACCTGGCCGTCGTCAATGTTGCCGATTCCGCCAGTGATCATGATCGGCTTGTGATATCCGTAACGCGTGCCTCCCACGTTTTGCTCGTAGCTTCGGAAATAGCCGATCAGGTTCGGACGGCCGAACTCGTTGTTAAATGCAGCCGCACCAATCGGCCCATCGACCATGATCGCTAACGCGTCCGCGATACGTGCAGGGAAGCCGAGGTCGCTATGTGCGCGACCACCGGACGCAGCGACATCGGCGTCACTTTCCCAAGCATGGCGCATCTCTGGAATACGCAGATGAGAAACCGAAAAGCCGCATAGCCCAGCCTTCGGCTTTGCACCGCGCCCCGTCGCGCCCTCATCGCGGATCTCGCCGCCAGCGCCGGTCGCGGCGCCAGAAAACGGAGAGATGGCGGTCGGATGATTGTGGGTCTCGACCTTGAACACTGTATGCGTGAGTTGCTCGACCGATGCATAGTCGACGCCGACAGCGTGTGCGCTGAGCGGGAAAAATCGTTTGACGACACGGCCCTGCAGCACTGCCGAGTTGTCGCTGTACGCGACCACGGTGCCTTGAGGGGCAGCCCGGTGGGTTGCGCGAATCATGTCAAACAACGTGGCGTTCTGTGGTTGGCCGTCGATGGTCCAGCTCGCGTTGAAGATTTTGTGTCGGCAATGCTCGGAGTTCGCCTGCGCAAACATCATCAATTCGACGTCAGTCGGGTCGCGCTGCATCCGCACGAATGCATCGAGCAGATAGTCGATCTCGTCGTCGGACAGCGCGAGACCCATCTCTGCATTGGCGTACGAGAGTGCAGCGCGCCGTTGCGCCAACACCGGCACGGTCTGCATCGCTTTGCCCGGGAGCTTCTGGAATATGGAAGCCGGGTCAATGCCTTCTCCCAATACCGTTTCAGTCATCTGGTCGTGCAGAGTCGCTTCAATGCGCGACGCACGATCGAAACCCTGTGCGCGTTTCGCAACCCGCGATTGCCTGAACCCGATGTGATACAGCGTGCCACGCTCTAGCCGCTGGACGTTCAACAGCCCGGTGTTGTGCGCGATATCAGTCGCCTTGCTCGCCCAGGGCGAGATCGTTCCCAGTCTCGGTACGATCGTGACCCTTAAGTCATCCTGAGAAATCGGGGGCGGCCCAGCGTCTCCATACCTCAGCAGCGCGTCCAGTCGCGCGCGATCAACGCTGTCCAGCGGCGCACGCAGATGCACGAAGTGAACGAACGTTGCGCGGATTGCGCGTGCAGAGGCGTCAATCAGCTGAATCTTTGCCAGCAGGCGCGCAGCGCGGAATGCGGATAGCGCGCTGGGTCCCGGCAGCGCTAAGAACGTCGCATCTGAAGTCATTATGGGAGACAAGCGCGCTCGCAGTTGCAGCGTTGAACTGGAACACGAAGGAGCGCGCGATTATAGCGGTGCGCGTCGTCTGGACCACGCGCGCGGGTCAAGCGGCGATACGGTCCTCGCGCCAGTACGACGTCTGCGCTGCCGCCAAGGCGCGCAACATCGCCATATTGCAATCGAGCTGCGAGATATCGAGCGCTTCGAGCTGCTTGCGGCTCGCCACCGGGTCGTTCCGCTCGACTGCTTCTGCGAGAGACAGGTAGGGCGCACACGGCCCGGCGCGCTCCGCCAGAGCCGCTTCGACGTTCAGTGGCAACTTCGCCCTTTGCAGCAAACGGGGAAACGCAGTGCCCGTCATGCGGTCGAGGACCGAAAACGCGCCTGTCTGAAATAAGGATTCACGCAACTCCGCACCCTGACGGCTGCAGCTTGCGAGGTGTTCGAGAAATAGCCCGCGGCGAATTCCAGCGTGCATCAAAGGTAGGGTGTCCGCGCATTGGGTGGATACGCGCAGCATGCGAGAAAGCCATCGGGTCAGCTTGGCATGGCCAAGCATCATCACAGCGCGCTTGACCGACGCAATCTGCATCGGCACCGCGAAGGCGGCCGAATTGACGAATCGGATCAGCTCGAACGTCAGCGCAGCATCCCGCTTGATGGTCGACTCGATCGTGTCGAAATCGGCGCGATCGTGTGCAAGCCGCAGCAGTTCGAGTACCGCTGCCTGGCCGGGCTGCGGTGGCCGCTCTATCGTGCAGTGCGCTTCGTCCATTGGCAGCCCGACGCTCGCAACAGCGCCGCGTTCGTACGCCGACTGCAGCTCCTCGGTGCGAAACGCGCCCGTGATAATGAACGGCATGCGGCGCAAGACGCCGGGAGGCGGGGTGACGTTGCTGCCATCACTGCGTCGGCGGCGATCTTCGGTGATGTGAATCATTGCGTAACTGAAGCAGTTGAGCAGAGCAGGCGGAAGCGGAACATCCGGCCGCCCCCGCAACGCCATCTTGATGCCCCGCCGGTGTGCACGCTGGACAAGTCCCTGCATCAGCGGATCCCGCAGCGCGATGGTTGGGATCTCGACGACTGCGTTGCGCGGCGCCTGCCACTCGAGCAACGAGTCGTCGAGCTGAGCATCGAGCGGCGCGACCAGGACCGGCGTGCGCGAGTCCGGCCACATGCCACTCAACTGCTCCAGAATCAAACCAATGGGCAGCCGATCGCTGGGCTTGATCGACAGCATGGTCAGGCGGGTGCCGAACGTGTGTCGATCGCGATCGATCAGCGGCGCATAACTCATCGAAAGCGAGCCCAAAACGGGCGTCAATCCAAGGCGGTCGGGCGCATTCATATGTGCGCATTATTTGCGCGCGCGAGCGACTCGCGTAGAGGGAATTTCGACTACGGCAACGTCTATTTGCTGTGTTCGAACAGTTTCATTTTTTTCCGAAGCCGCCACCGCCCGGAGTTTGAATAACAATGACGTCATTGACGTTCATTTCGGCCGATCCAATGTGCGCCAAGTGCTCGATGCGGCCGTCAATTCGCTCGATCCAGTTGCGACCCGGCTGGCCGTTGTCGCCGCCTGCCATTCCGAACGGTGCAATTGACCGGTGGTTCGCCAGAATCGACGCGGTCATCGGCTCCAGAAAACGTAATCGACGGGTGCCTCCGTTGCCCCCATGCCACCGACCGGCGCCACCGGAATTCGCGCGTATTTCATAGCTCTCGAGCCGCACCGGATAGCGGAACTCCAGAACCTCCGGGTCGGTGAGCCGCGAGTTGGTCATGTGAGTCTGAACGACGTCGGTACCGTTGAACCCGGCGTCCCCTTCAACTTCGCCACCCGCGTCGAGCGTGCGAAGGCCGGCGCCCGAGCCGCCCGAGATCGTTTCGTAGTACTGATACCGGTCGTTACCAAACGTGAAATTGTTCATCGTGCCCTGCGCGGCCGCCATCACGCCCAGCGCCCCGTAAAGTGCGTCCGTAATGCACGACGAAGTTTCGACGTTGCCCGCAACGACAGCAGCCGGGTACGCTGGATTCAGCATCGAGCCCCGCGGTATTAAAACGTTCAGCGGCTTGAGGCACCCTGCGTTCAGTGGAATGTCGGCATCCACCAATGTGCGGAACACGTACAGCACCGCCGCATAACACACGGCGCTCGGCGCGTTGAAATTGTTCGGTAACTGCGCGGACGTGCCGGTGAAATCGATCGTCGCTGATCGACTCGCCTGGTTCACGGTGATTCGAACCTTGATCAGCGCGCCGTTGTCGAGCGGATATTCGAACGCGCCATCTCTCAGTTGGGTGATAACGCGACGCACTGACTCCTCTGCGTTGTCCTGCACGTGTTGCATATAGGCGCGCACCACCTCGAGCCCGAAGTGCTCGACCATGTTGAGCAGCTCCTCACGACCCTTTTCGTTAGCAGCGATCTGCGCCCTCAGGTCCGCCAGGTTCTGCTGCGGGTTGCGCGCAGGGTAGCGGCCGGAAGTGAGCAGCGCGATCAGCTCGGCTTCGCGGATGCGCCCAGGACGGTGCACGGCGCCGGCGCCGTGTCCGTCGACCAGCTTGAAGTTGATGAACCGCACGCCCTCCTCGTCGAGCGACGTCGAAAATGGCGGCATCGACCCGGGGGTGGTCCCGCCGATATCGGCATGATGGCCGCGCGAGCCGACGTAGAACAGGATTTCCGCCCCTGCGCGGTCGAACACCGGCGTGATCACCGTGACGTCGGGCAAATGGGTGCCGCCGTGATAAGGGTCGTTGATCGCGTAGGCGTCACCCGCCTTCATCGTCCCCGCGTTCTCGCGCATCACCGTCTTGATAGATTCGCCCATCGAGCCCAGATGCACCGGCATGTGTGGCGCATTCGCAATCAGATTGCCCGCCGCATCGAACAGCGCGCACGAAAAATCGAGGCGCTCCTTGATATTTACCGAATACGCAGTGTTTTGTAGCCGCAGTCCCATCTGTTCTGCGATCGACATGAAAAGATTGTTGAACACCTCGAGCATGATCGGGTCCGCGTCGGCGCCGATCGCCTTGCGCTGCATGCGCGCGCGCGCGCGGTTGAGGACCACATGGTCGAGCTCGGTAACCGTCGCGCGCCAGTCGGGCTCGACGATCGTGGTTGCGTTGGCCTCTGCGATGATCGCGGGACCCTCGATCACGTCGCCGGGTTGCAAGTCGTCGCGCGAGTACAGCGGCGTGTCGCGCCACTGGGATTCGTTGAACATGCGTGCGGTTGCCCTTGCGGCCAGCGGCCCAGTGCGTGCGGGGATCGAACGCGCGTTTTCGATCGCGGGTTCACCGCTGCCGATCGCCTCGACCGATACCGCTTCGATGATCAGCCCGCGCTGCTCCATCAAGAACGAATAACGCTTCAAATACTCGGCGTCGAAGGCAGCCTGCATCTCGGGCAAAGTCGATGCGGCAACGATCAACGCCGAGTCGGTGCCGTCGTACCGCAGATGCACGCGCCGCACCACGACCACGCGATCTACGGGCACGCCCTGTGATCGCAGATCGTTCGTCGCGTCCACCGCCAGCAGGTCAAGCGCAGCCTCCAGGGAGGCCATCGCATCCTGCTGCAGGCGGCGCTCGATCGATTCCTCTCGCATTGCGGTCTGATCGGCGAGTCCCATGCCGTACGCCGACAGCACGCCTGCGAGTGGATGCACGAAGATTTGCGTCATGCCGAGCGCATCGGCCACACCGCACGCGTGCTGGCCGCCGGCGCCGCCGAACACGCTTAACGTGTACTGCGTCACATCGTGCCCGCGCTGGATCGAGATGCGCTTGATCGCCTCGGCCATGTTGCCCACGGCAATGTCGAGGTAGCCGTCGGCCAGCTCCTCGGGCGTCATAGCGCGGCCGGTGGCGTCTTCGATCTCCACTGCCAGTGTGGCGAACTTTTCACGGACCACTTCGTCGTCGAGCGCCTCGTTCGCGCCGCGACCGAACACCTTGGGGAAAAACGCCGGCTGAATCTTTCCCACCATCACGTTGCAATCGGTCGCCGTCAGCGGCCCGCCACGCCGGTAACACGCCGGCCCCGGAGTCGCACCCGCAGAATCCGGTCCGACTCGCAGCCGCGCGCCATCGAAGTGCAATATCGATCCGCCTCCTGCGGCAACGGTATGAATGCTCATCATCGGCGCGCGCATCCGCACGCCCGCGACCTGAGTCTCGAACGCGCGCTCGCAGTCGCTGACATCGCGGCCGGCGAAATGCGATACGTCGGTCGAGGTGCCGCCCATATCGAACCCGATCACGCGGTTGAAACCTGCGGCCAGACTGGTGCGCACCATGCCGACAATGCCGCCGGCGGGGCCAGACAGGATCGAATCCTTGCCCTGAAAACGGCGCGCGTCGGTCAGGCCGCCGGACGATTGCATGAACAGCAATCGCGTTCCGGGCAACTCGCTCGCAACGCGCTCGACGTAGCGCCGCAGGATCGGCGATAGATACGCATCGACCACGGTCGTGTCACCGCGCGCAACGAACTTCATCAGCGCGCTGACACGATGCGATGCCGAAACCTGCGTGTAGCCGATCTCGCGCGCCTCGGCTTCTAGCTGAGCTTCGTGCGAGTGATAGCGATAGCCGTGCATCAGCACGATCGCGACCGATCGAAAGCCGCTTTCGTAAGCGGTCTTGAGTTCGGCGTGCGCCGCCGCCAGATCGAGCGGCTGCACGACATCGCCATGCGCGCCAACCCGCTCGTCGACTTCGATCACCTTCGAATACAACAGCTCGGGCAGTACGATGTGCCGATCGAACAATCGCGGCCGGTTCTGATACGCAATTCGCAGCGCATCGCCAAAGCCGCGCGTCACCACCAGCACGGTCGGCTCGCCTTTGCGCTCGAGCAGCGCATTGGTCGCGACCGTCGTTCCCATCTTGACCGCGTCGATCTGATCGACCGGCACCGGAGCATCGTCCGCTAGCCCAAGCACGCGCCGAACGCCGGCAATCGCAGCGTCATCGTACTGCTCCGGATTATCGGACAGCAGCTTGTGCGTAACGAGCGACCCGTCGGGCCGGCGCGCGACAACGTCCGTAAACGTACCGCCGCGATCGATCCAGAATTGCCAGCCGGCGGCCATCCGCTATAGCGACGTCGCAGCGCGCGCCGCCTGATCGTACATACCCGACAGAAAACGCAAGAATGCAGCAAGTTCTCCCAGCCGCTCATTGCTCGTGCGCTCTTTACCGATCGCAGCCACCAGACACGCCTCGCGTACTTCGCGATAGCGCTCAATGTAGCGCTGGCCGGTCGTGCTGGCCGCGAACAGCACTTCTTTTCCGCGCCGCTCGCCGTCGACCAGTTTCATCGCCACCAGCTTTTTCAGTGCGTACGAAACGACGTGCGTGTCCTCGATATTCAGCATGAAGCAGATGTCCGCCAGCTTCTTCTCGCGGCCGCGGTGATGAACGTGATGCAGCAGCAGCACTTCGAGCGTCGTCATGTCCTTCAGGCCGGCGGCCGCCATGCAGCGCACGACCCAGCGGTTGAACGCGTTGCCGGCGAGGATCAAACCAAACTCGAACTCGGACAATTGCTGGCTGCCAGCCGACATTAGATGCGCCGACGAAACGAATAGCCGCGGAGCTACCGGCGCCAGCGCGCTTCGGCGTATGCTCGTGGCGCGCTCGGTGCGATTGCTCTTTTTCATTTCGCCCGCGATTTATCGATAAATTGTTGACATGCTAGTCGGTGCTTGTTATTTTGGCAATGTCAACGTGCCGCACATCGTTTCGCTATCCTCAAGGAGATCCCATGAAACGCCATCAAATGGTTCTTGCCGCCTGCGCCGCGGCTTTGGCCTTCGCTGCACCGTACGCAGCCGCTCAGACCAAGTGGGATTTGCCGGCAGGTTATCCGGCCGGCAATCCGCATACGCAGAATCTGGCTCAGTTTGCCGCCGACGTTGCGAAGGCGACCGGCAACAAGCTCGCCATCACGGTGCATCCGAACGGTGCGCTGTTCAAAGCGCCCGAGATCAAGCGCGCGGTGCAGACCGGCCAGGCGCAGATCGGCGAAGTGCTGATGAGCCTGCTGGAGAACGAGAATCCAGTGTTCGGCGCCGACGCGGTGCCATTTGTCGCGACCGGGTTCGACGCATCGTGGAAACTGTGGCAGGCGCAGCGCCCGGTGGTCGAAAAGATTCTGGCGGGCCAGGGCATCAAGCTGCTGTACGCAGTAGCGTGGCCACCGCAAGGGATCTATACGAAAAAGCCATTGAATACGGTCGCCGATATGAAGGGGCTGAAGTGGCGCGCCTATAACCCGGCCACCACACGTATCGCGCAGCAGGTCGGCGCGCAGCCGTTGACGATTCAGGCCGCTGAGCTGTCGCAGGCGCTGTCCACCGGCGTAGTGGATTCGTTCATGTCGTCCGGCGCCACCGGAGTCGATTCCAAAGTCTGGGAAAGCCTCACTCACTTCGCCACGACCGACGCCTGGCTGCCGAAGAACATGGTGATCGTCAATCAGAAGGAGTTCGACAAGCTCGACAAGGCTTCGCAGGATGCGATCGTGGCTGCGGCGAAGGAGGCCGAGGAGCGCGGCTGGAAGCGCATGCGCGATTACACCAGCGAGTCGCTGGCGACATTGCGCAATAATAAGATCACCGTATACGAGCCGAGCCCCGCCCTTAAGGGCGAGCTCACCAAGCTCGGCGACACGATGCTCACAGAATGGCTGGCCAAGGCCGGTCCTGACGGGCAGACGATCATCACCTCGTTTCGCAAGTAGTCCGGAACAAGCCGCCGCCGTACCAAGGCGGCTTTTTCTTATCTTTTTTGAGCGGCGGATATCTGATGCGCGTACTGCTCGATTCGCTGTTCAGGCTTCTGGGTGCGCTCGCCGCACTTTTCATTTTCGCCACTTTGGCGATTGAAGTGGCCGGCATCGTGCTGCGCGAACTCGGCTACTCGATGGCCGGCGCCGATGCCTACGCGGGTTACTTCCTTGCGGCCGGTTCGTTTCTGGCGCTGGGCTACGCACTGCGGCAAGGCGATCACATCCGCGTGACGTTGATCCTGCAGCGTCTGCACGGTCGCCCCCGTTGGTGGATGGAGGTGCTCTGCCTGACGATTGCCTCCGCGCTCAGCGTTTACTTCGCGTGGTTCTCGGCGCGGCTCGTATGGGGCTCATACACCTTCAACGACGTTTCGCAGAACGTCGACGCGACACCGTTGTGGATTCCGCAGCTATCGATGGCGATCGGGCTTGCCGGTCTGGCGCTCGCCTTCATCGAACAGCTGGTGATCACGGTGCGTACACGCCGACTACCACCCGCGGTGAACGAAGCGGCTCACATCGAATAGGGTGATGGGCACTCTCGTCGCGCTGCTGCTGATCGTCGCGCTATTCGTCATTCTGGGCGCCGGTGTATGGGTCGGCATCGCGGTGCTCGGCGTGGCGTTCATCGGCATGGAACTGTTCACGACGCGACCCGCTGGCGACGCGCTGGCGCTGACGGTGTGGGGATCGCTGTCGAGCTGGACGTTGACCGCGTTGCCGTTGTTCATCTGGATGGGCGAGATTTTGCTTAAGACACGTCTGTCCGAAGGCATGTTTCGCGGGCTCGCGCCGTGGCTGCAATGGCTGCCCGGCCGCCTCCTGCATACCAACATCATCGGCTGCACTATTTTCGCCGCGGTGTCGGGTTCATCGGCCGCAACCTGCGCCACGATCGGCAAGATCACGCTGCCCGAGCTTGCAAAACGCAACTATCCCGAGCAGATCTCGATCGGCTCGCTCGCCGGCGCCGGCACGCTGGGGCTGCTGATTCCGCCGTCGATCATCATGATCGTCTACGGTGTCGCCGCCGACGTTTCGATCGGCAAGCTGTTTATCGCCGGCGTGATTCCGGGCCTGATGCTGGCGGCGCTCTTCATGGGCTACACGATCGTCTGGGCATTGCGCCACCCCGGCAGCATTCCGCCGGCCGATATCAAGCTCAGCTTTGCGGGAAAGCTCGCCGAATCGCGCCACCTGATTCCGGTGATGCTGCTGATCGTGGCCGTGCTGGGCTCGATCTATCTCGGCGTTGCGACCGCGACCGAGGCAGCCGCGCTTGGAGTCGTCGGTGCGCTCGTGCTGTCGGCCTTCCAGCGCACACTGACTCGGCAGACATTTGTCGATTCGCTGATGGCGGCGACGCGGCTGTATTGCATGATCGCGTTGATCCTCGCCGGGTCGGCATTTCTTGCGCTATCAATGGGCTTTATCGGATTGCCGCGCCAACTGGCCGAAACGATCGGCGCGCTGAACCTGCCGCCGTTTGGCCTGATCATGCTGCTGATGGTGTTCTTCATTGTGCTCGGCTGTTTTCTTGACGGTATCTCGATGGTGGTCCTGACGATGGCCGTGTTGTTGCCGACGCTGCAGACGGCCGGTATCGATCTCCTGTGGTTCGGCATTTTCATCGTGGTCGTGGTCGAGATGGCGCAGGTCACGCCGCCGGTGGGCTTCAATCTGTTCGTTCTGCAAGGCATGACCAAGCGCCAGATCAACACAATCGCCGTGGCGGCGTTCCCTTATTTCCTGATGATGATGCTGGCGGTGCTCGCAATCTGGTTCTTCCCGGGGCTCGTCACTTACCTGCCGTCGCAGATGAAGCTGTAATGCGCGTCGTCGCATGCATGTGATCGTCGTTGGCGCCGGCATCATCGGCGTAACGACCGCGTACTACCTGCGCCGCGACGGGCACGAGGTGACGGTCGTCGAGCGCCGCTCCGGAGTTGCACAGGAGACGAGCTTCGCAAACGCCGGTGTCATGGCGCCGTCGTACGTCGCGCCATGGTCACAGCCGGGGATGCCGGCGAAAGTTCTCGCCTATCTTTTCCGCGCGGAAGCGCCGATTGTGTTCCGGCCATCGCTCGACCCTGCCCTTTGGCGATGGATCATGCGCTGGCTCGGCGAGTGCCGCCTGGAGCGCTTCACCCGCAATAAAGCACGCATGCAGCGGCTCGCGTTCTACAGTCAATCCGAACTGCGCGCATTGCGTGAATTGCATCAACTTGATTACGAACAGGGTACTGGCTACCTGCAGCTGCTGCGCAGCGACGCCGATGTGGAGCGTTCCGCGGTCACACGCAAGATGTTGACTGAGCTCGGTGTCGCACATGCGCTGCTGACCGCAGAGGAAGCGCGCACGTTGGAGCCGGCGCTGCACGCACCGACTCAACTTGCCGGCGCGCTGCACCTGCCGAATGACGAAACCGGTAACTGCGCCTTCTTTGCACAGCAACTGAAGGAGATCGCAATTCGCGACGGAGTCAATTTTCGTTTCAATGTCGTCGTGCAGCGCGCGGTGCATGAGCAACAGCGAATTACTCGCCTGCAAACCGACGGCGGCGAAATTTCTGGCGATGCTTTCGTTGTAGCAGGCGGCATCGATAGCGTTGCACTCCTCTCACCGCTGCGTATTCGTGTGCCTATGCAGCCGGTCAAAGGGTATTCGGCCACCGCCGCCATCACCGCGTTCGAGCATGCACCCTATATCAGCGTGATGGACGAAACGTACAAGGTCGCAATTACCAGGATGGGCAATCGGCTGCGGATTGCAGGTACCGCGGAGCTCGGCACGCGAGGCATGAAGCTACGCGACAGCGCACTGCGTACTCTAACGAGGGTCGCACAGGACTGGTTTCCGTACGCGGCAACCTATGCGAAGTCCCGCTTCTGGATCGGCGCTCGACCGATGTTGCCGGACGGCCCGCCCGTGTTGGGAAGGACACCGATCTCCAACCTACACGTCAATACCGGCCACGGCTCAACCGGTTGGGTCATGGCGTGCGGTTCGGCGCGCGTACTGACCGATGTGATCGCCGGGCGATTGCCCGAGATCGATCTCGACGGTTTGACCCTGGAGCGATACGCGCGCGCGTAACGCATGGGCACGCCGCTGCACAGCGTTGCGGATATTCGAGCGGTCGAGCTTTCCGCGCAACGTGATCTCCCCGACGGAACCTTGATGGCGCGTGCCGGCGCCGCGGCGGCCGCGCACATCAGCGCCTCGCACGTCGGCAAACGGTTATCGGTGTGCGTGGTTGCAGGCCCCGGAAACAATGGTGGTGACGGATACGCGGCGGCAGTGGAGCTGAAAGCGTTGCAGCACGATGTGACGTGCGTGCAAATTGCCGAGCCTGTTGCGGAGGATGCGAAGCGCGCGTTCGCACGATGGGCCGCAAGCGGCGGGCACACACGCTTCGATCTGCCGGACGAGCACAGCTTTGATTGCGTTGTCGATGCGCTGCTGGGTATCGGGCAAGCGCGCCCACTGCGCGAGCCGCTCTTGTCTGCCGTGCGCTGGATAAACCGACAACCGACGAGTGTCATCGCCCTCGATGTGCCGAGCGGGCTCGACGCCGATCGTGGTAGCTGGCACGGGGCAGTGGACGGGGTGCGCGCATCGTCGACTATCACTTTCATTGCCGACAAAGCCGGTTTGCATACCGGCGACGGCGCTGAAGCGGCCGGAGCCGTCACGCTCGCCGCACTCGCCACCCGACTGCCGCCCGCACGGCTGCGGCTAACCACGCCTTCAGACTTTGAGCAGATCACCCAGCCGCGGCAGCGCAATACGCACAAGGGTAGCTTCGGCAACGCGTTTATCGTCGGTGGCAACGTTGGAATGGTGGGAGCCGCGCTATTGGCTGCCCGTGCGGCGCTGCGAATCGGCGCGGGTCGTGTGTATGTCGATTGTGTCGGTGCCGCGGAGTTTCGTGTCGATCCGTTGCAGCCGGAGCTGATGTTTACCTCGGCAGCCCCGGCAGACCGTATGCAGGCACTGTGCATCGGGTGCGGCCTCGGAGACGACTCGCGTGCGTTGGACGCGCTGCAAAAGTCGCTGCAGCAGTCGGCCGCCGTCGTGATTGATGCGGATGCGTTGAACCTGATCGCTCGTGATGCTGCCCTGAGTTCGCAATTGAGTTCGCGCACAGCGACCACGTTGCTGACGCCGCATCCCCTCGAGGCAGCGCGCCTTCTGGGCTGCTCTGTTGAGGAAATTCAAGCGGACCGCATCAATTGCGCGCAACGTCTTGCCGAGCGGTTCGGATCAATTGTCATTTTGAAAGGTGCCGGCACCGTCATCGTTCACCCTGACGGACGGTGCGCCATCAATCCAACCGGCGGTCCCGCGCTCGCCACTGCGGGAACCGGCGACGTGCTCGCCGGGTTGATATGCGGACTGCTGGCGCAGGGCTTCGATCCCTGGCAATCGGCATTGGGTGGCGTCTGGCTGCACGGCCGGGCAGCCGATAGTGCGGGATTCGATGTCGGACTTGTTGCCAGTGAAATTGCGCCGCTTGCGGCGCGCGCCCTTGGCCAACTGCGCAGCGGCAACGCAGCGCGGGCCGCTCAATGAGTCATGCGGGCAATAGCAGGCTCCACGACGCGGCCGGCATGTAACTCGATCTGCCGTTCGCAGCGCCGCGCGATGTCGGGATCATGCGTTACCAGCAGCAGGGTTGACCCCCGCTCACGATTAAGCGCGAACATCAGGTCGATCACCGCTTCTCCCGTTGCTGCATCGAGACTCCCGGTCGGTTCATCGGCCAGTAGCAGCGGCGGCCGCAACACGAAGGCGCGTGCTAATGCAACCCTTTGTTGCTCGCCACCCGACAAATACTTTGGATAGTGCGAAAGCCGCTCACCGAGCCCCACTCTTTGCAGCAAAGTGCGCGCAGCGTCGACTGGGCCCATATCGTCCGGCGACCTGCCGGTCAACTCCATCGGCAGCAGAACGTTTTCCAGAGCATTCAGGTGAGGCAATAGCTGGAAAGACTGAAATACAAACCCGACCTTCTCGGCCCGCAACGCTGCCCGGCCATCTTCATCGAGCGCAAACAGATCGTTGCCGAAGATGTGAACGACGCCTGATGTTGGAACGTCGAGCCCCGCAAGGAGTCCGAGCAAGGTGGATTTTCCAGACCCCGATGCACCGACAATGGCTACGGTTTCGCTGGCGTTGATCGATACGTTGATACCATCGAGAATCGTAAGACTGCCCGTGGCGTCCCGCACGATCTTGCATAGATCACGCGCTTCGACCGCTATTTCCTTTTTTTCATCCATCAGATGCGCAGAAAATTTCTAAGTGTGAGTTTGACGTTGGCGGCCTGGTGCGCGGCCACGCTCGGTGCGACCGAAATCGGTGCGGCAGGGCTTGCTCCGCCCAAGGCCGGCCAAGAAAATTCGAGTTCGGTGATTCTGGTGCTGGGCGATAGTCTGTCGGCGGAATACGGTTTACAGCGTGGACAGGGCTGGGTGCAGTTGCTCGCAAACCGTGTACAGCAGAGTGGTCAGAAGTATAGCGTCGTCAATGCCAGCATCAGCGGTGAAACCACGAGTGGCGGTCGTACCCGCTTGCCAGCATTGCTAAAGCAACATCGGCCTTCCATCGTGATTATCGAACTCGGCGGTAACGACGGATTGCGCGGCCTGCCGGTGTCGAGGATGCAGGAAAACCTCGTGGCGATGGTGCGATCCAGCCAGGCAGCGGGAGCGCAAGTGCTGGTCGCCGGAATCAGGATGCCGCCAAATTATGGGCGTGACTACACCGAGCGCTTCTTCGAAGCCTATGCGGCTGTCGCCAAGCAATACAGAACGGCGCTCGTTCCATTTCTCCTCGAGGGATTTGCTGAGTCTGCCGATTTTTTTCAGTCTGATCGAATTCACCCGAGCGCGCGGGCGCAGGCAACCATTCTGCAAACCGTATGGCCGGTGCTCGAGCCGATGCTGACGAAGAAAGCATTGCGATGACGCCGAAGTAATGACGGGCGATCGTCTCGCGTGGTCCGAGCGCTCGTTGATATCTGCGGCCGAGGCGCTCATACAGCTGGCGGTTTTCGACTCGCTGATCGACGTGCGAAGCGAGACTGAGTTCGCCGAAGATCATTTGCCCGGCGCCATCAATTGCCCGGTGCTGACCGAGGCGGAGCGCGCCGAGGTGGGCACGATGGACCGCCAACAGTCGTCCTTCGAGGCACGGCGGCGCGGTGCAGCCTACGTTTCACGCAATATCGCGCGTCATCTTGAAACAGAATTTCATCTGAAGCCAAAGACATGGCAGCCGCTCGTTTACTGCTGGCGCGGAGGCAACCGCAGCGGTGCGATGACGCACATCCTCTCCCGCGTGGGATGGCAGGCTCGGCAGCTCGCAGGCGGCTATCGCGCGTATCGCAGGCACGTGATATCCGAGTTGACTCTGCTACCTGCGCGCGTGTCGTTCCGAGTCATTTGTGGCAGCACGGGCAGCGGCAAGAGCCGACTTCTGCAACATCTTGCGCGCGAAGGTGCGCAGGTGCTGGACCTGGAAGCACTCGCGCAGCATCGCGGCTCGGTCCTTGGTGGGTTACCCACTCATCCGCAGCCGTCGCAAAGGATGTTCGAGTCGCGCCTGTGGTCGGCGTTGCATGCACTCGACACCGGCCGACCCGTATTTGTCGAGTCCGAAAGTCGAAAGATCGGCGAGCTGCGCATACCCGAGCATCTGATGATTGCAATGCGCACCGCCGAATGTATTCGCCTTGACGTTCCGGCTGCCGTGCGGGTTCGATTGCTGCGCGATGAGTATCGACACTTCGAACGTGACCTGCCTGCGCTCAATGCGCAACTCGATTGTCTGACCGCATTACACGGAAAGCAAAAAATCGGGCTTTGGAAGGGACTGGCGAATGTCGGCAACTGGGACGCAGTCGTCGAGCAGCTGCTGGTCGAGCACTACGATCCCGCCTACCTCAAGTCAATCGATCGTAACTTCTCACGTGCGCGGGACGCTTCCGTGGTGCAGATCGACAGCGACTTGCAGGCAGATTTTCAATGTGCTGCGCGCGCGTTGACGCGCAGCAACGCGGCGCTGTAGCCGTTGTCTACTTCTGTTGCGTGGCCGTAGCCGGCGCTGCGCTGCTTTTAGTGGCGCCGGCACTCTTGCTCGAGTCTCCGCTCTTGCTCGAGTCTCCGCTCTTGCCCGCCACCGCTGCAGACTCATCCGTCGTCACAGTTTTCAAGTCGGATCGCAAAATCTTGACGTTATGACGAGCCTTCAGCGCCTCCGAGTAGGTCAGCTCCGTAGCGGCTGCAGCCTGCTGCGTGATCGCGCGTGTCTGCGCATCGCGCTGCGCCGGCGCAACCGATTCGCTCGGCTTGGCCGACACCACCTGGACGATCACGAAACCTGCGCTCGTAGCGCTACGAAAGTCGGTGCTGATTTCGGCGCCGACATACTGCGGCAACTTGTCCGCGGGCGTTCGCAGCACCTCGGCCAGCGCATCAGGCGGCAAATCCTGCGGCTGTCGGCGCGAAACCAGCTTCGGCGCGGAAAATCCAGCGTCGTTCGGCTCTTTGCGTAATGCCGCGAGGCGTTGTTCGCCCGCCTCGCGCGCCAGCCGGACGGCCTCACGTCGTTCCAGCACCTGGCGGATCTGCGGCGCAACTTTTTCCAAGGGCTGCACCGCGGCGGGGCGGTAATCGAGCACGCGCGCGGCAACTAGCGTATTGGTTGCAACCTCGACAGCCTGCGTATTGCGCCGGTTCTTCAGCGAGTCATCAGTGAAGATTGCTTCCACCATGCGCGGGCCCAGGTGAGGTGCAATTCCGCCACGCGTCAGATTGTCCGCGCTCTGGACCTTGAGGTTGAATTTGGCAGCAGCAGGCTGCAGCGAATCCGCCTGTTCGTAAACAAGGTTGGTAAATTGATCGGCGGCTTCGGTGTAGTTTTTCTGCGCCTGCTGGCTTCGCAGCTCGCGCTCGATATCAGCGCGAACCTCACTCAGCGGCTTGGCCTGCGCCGCCTTGATCTCCGTTACGCGGATGATGTGGAATCCGAAGTCAGTCTCGACGAGGTCACTGGTTTCGCCCTCTTTCAGGCGAAAAGCCGTCTCTTCAAACGGCTTGACCATCATTCCGCGCCCGAAAAAGCCGAGGTCGCCGCCTTGCGCTGCCGACCCCGGATCCTTTGAATTTTCGCGCGCAAGCTTCGCGAAGTCCGCCGGGGCGGCCTTCACCTTTGCCATGACTTCATCAGCTTTCTTGCGCGCGGCAGCTTTGTCCGAGGGCTCAGCCGCAATCAGAATGTGGCTCGCGCGCCGCTGCTCCTCGGTTCCGAAGCGAGCCTTGTTTTGTTCGTAGTACGCAGCGACCGCTGGTTCCGGGATACTGACCGCTGCAGAGACCGTCTCGGGCGACAGCACCAAATATTCGACTCGAACGCTTTCGGGCGTTTCGAACTGCTTGCGGTTCGTCTGGTAATACTCGGAAACCTGGGCATCGGTCAGCGAAACCTTCGATGCAAACTGCTCAGCGGGGAAGCGAAGCTCGCGCACTTCACGCTGCTCGAGCAAGATTCGCTCGATGCGCTCGGTCACTTGCTTCGGAACGATGGTTGAGTCGATCAATGCCTGGACCAGTGCCTGCTTACGCAAGTCGTTGCGCAGCGTCTGTTCAAAGACGGCTTCAGTTTGTCCGCGCGATGCCAGGAATGCCTTGTAGCGGTCGTAGCTGAACTTGCCATCCTGTTGAAATGCGGGAACTGCGGCAAGGAACTCCCGCAAGCGGTCGGTGGTAACAACAACATTGGTTTTAGCCGCCTCTCTCGCCAGCGCTCGATCAAGCACTAGCTGGTCGAGCACTGCGGCGCGCGCATCAGGCGTGTCGAGCAGCTTGGCGTCAAAGTTGGCTCCAAGACTTTGGCGCATGCGCTCAATACGGTCTCGCAGCGCCGCGTCGTACTCCTGCTGGGTGATTGGAACACCATCGACCGTCGCGAGCGCGTTGTTCTGATCAGCCAGGTTGTTGTAACCCTGGATACCGAAGAACACAAAGGACGGCAGGATCAGCACCAGGATGAACAGCATCAGCCAGGAGCGGTGGGAGCGAACGAAATCGAACATGGCAGGAGACCCGACAGTGATTCACCAAAGCAAAAAGGCGAACTCTCGTTCGCCTTTTCAAGATATTTGGCGGAGTGGACGGGACTCGAACCCGCGACCCCCGGCGTGACAGGCCGGTATTCTAACCGACTGAACTACCACTCCCGCTGTCGGCTCCGTCGTTAATGCCAGTACTTGGTGGGTGCTGAGAGGCTCGAACTCCCGACCTACGCCTTGTAAGGGCGCCGCTCTACCAACTGAGCTAAGCACCCAGCGACTAACTTCGGAAGCTGATCAGTTTAGCGAATCTTTTAACGCTTTGCCGGGACGGAACTTCGGCACCTTCGCGGCCTTGATCTTGATGGCTTCGTTCGTGCGCGGATTGCGTCCAGTGCGTGCAGCACGCTTGCTCACCGTAAACGTTCCAAAGCCCACCAGCGTCACAGAGTTGCCGCGTTTCAAACTGCCGCGTATGCCTGCCAGGATCGCTTCGAGGGCCCGACCGGCCGCCGCTTTTGAAATGTCCGCTTGTTTGGCGATATGGTCGATCAATTCCGTCTTGTTCACTTATGCACCCCCGTAATCAGACTGTCGCGTTCGCTTATTGTTGGGTTCTGCGCACGCCGCGGTGCATATTGCATTTATTCATTGATGTGTTATCGGCGAGGTGCGAGAAATTTGGGAAAGAAATTTGAGCGGGTATTCAACCGCGGCGCCAAATGAGTGTCAAGCGAAAGCTTGTGTAATGCAGAGAAGCCGGCGCACCCTGCGGCGCGCCGGCAACTGATTAGTGCTTGACGACTTCTCCAACGGCAGGCTCCGCCGGTTTGACTGGCGCCGCCGCAGCTTCCTCATCTGTCAGCGGCACGGGCCGACGCTCGAGCGCAACCTCGAGCACCTTGTCGATCCATTTCACCGGAATAATTTCAAGTCGATTCTTGACATTGTCCGGAATGTCCGCGAGATCCTTGACGTTTTCCTCAGGTATTAGCACCGTCTTGATTCCGCCACGGTGAGCAGCGAGAAGTTTTTCCTTCAAACCGCCGATGGCGAGCACTTCGCCGCGCAACGTGATTTCACCAGTCATTGCAACGTCCGCCCTGACGGGGATGCCGCTGAATGCCGAAATCAACGCCGTTGTAATAGCGATACCGGCCGACGGTCCGTCCTTCGGAGTTGCGCCCTCGGGAAAGTGCACGTGGATGTCGGTTTTCTCGAAGACCTCGTCCCGTAACCCGAGCCGCCGCGCACGCGAGCGCATCACGGAACGTGCCGCTTCAACCGACTCTTTCATTACGTCACCCAGCGAGCCGGTGCGATGCACATTGGCTTTTCCTGGCATCGTTACGACCTCGATCGTCAGCAGATCGCCGCCAACCTCGGTCCATGCGAGGCCAGTGACCTGCCCCACCTGATTCTGCTTCTCGGCAACGCCGAACGTATAGCGCCGAACGCCGAGGAATTTGTCCAGGTTGCGCGCGGTCACCTGCACGCGGGTGTCCTGCTTTTTCAACAGCAGTTGCTTGACCACCTTGCGGCAAATCTTGCTGATTTCGCGCTCGAGCGAACGAACGCCTGCCTCGCGCGTGTAGTAACGAATGATGTCGCGTATCGCACTTTCCGCAATCGACAGCTCGCCGCTTTTCAAACCGTTTGTCTTCATCTGCTTCGGCAGCAAATGTTGCAAAGCGATGTGAACCTTTTCCTCTTCGGTATACCCCGACAGACGAATCACTTCCATCCGGTCGAGCAACGCCGGCGGGATGTTCATCGTGTTGCTGGTGGCGACGAACATCACGTCCGACAGATCAAAGTCGACTTCGACGTAATGATCCTGGAACGTGTGGTTCTGCTCCGGATCGAGCACCTCGAGCAGCGCCGACGCAGGGTCGCCACGGAAATCCATCCCCATCTTGTCGACTTCGTCGAGCAGGAACAGCGGATTGCGCACGCCCGATTTGCCAAGGCTCTGCAAAATTTTGCCGGGCATTGAGCCGATGTAGGTGCGGCGATGTCCGCGAATTTCGGCCTCATCGCGCACGCCACCCAAGGCCATGCGGATGAACTTGCGATTGGTTGCGCGCGCGACAGACTGCCCAAGCGAAGTCTTGCCAACACCCGGAGGCCCGACCAGGCACAGGATCGGCGCCTTCAGCTTGTCGACGCGCTGCTGGACCGCAAGGTATTCGAGAATGCGATCCTTTACTTTCTCGAGTCCGTAATGATCATCGTCCAGCACTTTCTGCGCGTTGCCGAGATCATTGTTGATGCGGCTACGCTTCTTCCACGGCAGACCGACGAGCGTGTCCAGGTAGTTGCGAACGACGGTGGCTTCAGCTGACATCGGCGACATCAGTTTCAGCTTTTTCAGCTCGGAACCGGCTTTGTCGCGCGCGGCCTTCGGCATCCGCGCGGCCTTGATTTTTTTCTCGAGCTCTTCGAGGTCGGCACCTTCTTCGCCTTCGCCAAGCTCCTTCTGGATCGCCTTGACCTGCTCGTTCAGGTAGTACTCGCGCTGGCTCTTCTCCATCTGCCGCTTGACGCGGCCACGAATGCGCTTCTCGACCTGCAGGATGTCGATCTCGGCTTCCAGTTGCGCCAGTAAATGCTCGAGCCGCTCGTTGATGCCGAACATCTCGAGAACTTTTTGCTTTTGCTCGAGCTTAAGCGGCAGATGCGCGGCGATGGTGTCGGCCAGGCGGCCGGCTTCGTCGATGCCTGCAATCGAGGTCAGGATCTCCGCTGGAATTTTCTTGTTCAGCTTCACGTACTGATCGAACTGCGTGACGATCGCGCGGCGCAAGGCCTCGGATTCGGCAGTCGACTGCTGCTCCGGAACAATCGGCAGCACATCGGCGGTGAAATGCTGCGGCCCATCGACGATGCGCTCGAGGCGCGCGCGCTGGGCGCCTTCGACCAGCACCTTGACGGTGCCATCAGGCAACTTCAGCATCTGGAGAATATTGGCTACGCAGCCAATGTCATAGATATCTTCAGCGGCTGGCTCGTCCTTGGCGGCAGATTTTTGAGCGACCAGCATGATGCTTTTGCCAGCCTCCATCGCGCTCTCGAGCGCCTTGATTGACTTCGGGCGCCCGACGAACAGCGGAATAACCATATGCGGAAACACTACGACATCGCGTAGCGGCAGCAACGGCAGCGTCGTCGTTTCGGGAGGCAGAATCTGCGTGGTCATTCGAGTCGTTCCTTCAAGTGACTTTCAGAGCCATATGCGCCCGTGGACGGTGAATGCAAGGGCAGGATGATTCGCGCGAAATCAATCTAGCACGCTAGAGGCCCGCGCCGCGGGCGGAGCGCAATAGGCAAAGCCCGGAAAAGCAGGCCCATTGGCCGCCACGCATTAGCGTGGGGCACTGGCCACTTTTGGCTGATCGGAGTAAATGAGGAGCGGCTTTCCGCCGGTGATGGTGTTGTCGTCAACGACCACTTTGATAACGTTCTTGGAGCTTGGCAGGTCGTACATCACATCGAGCAAAATGCTCTCGACGATCGATCTCAGGCCTCGCGCCCCGGTTTTGCGTTTCAGGGCTTTGCGCGCAATCGCTTTCAGGCCGTCGTTGCGAATCTCGAGCTCCACGTTTTCCATTTGGAACAGCCGGTGAAACTGCTTGATCAGCGCGTTCTTGGGCTCCACCAGAATCTCGACCAGCGCTTCTTCACTCAGTTCATCGAGCGTGGCAATCACCGGCAGCCGGCCTACCAGCTCGGGAATCAAGCCGAACTTGATCAGATCCTCAGGCTCGACGTCACGCAGCAGCTCCCCCACGGCCCGATCGCTCTGGCTGGTCACGCTAGCGGAAAACCCGATTCCGCTCTTTTCGGAACGGTTACGAATGATTTTTTCCAGACCGTCAAACGCGCCACCGCAGATAAACAGAATGTTCGTCGTATCGATCTGCACAAAATCCTGATTCGGATGCTTGCGCCCGCCCTGCGGCGGAACCGAAGCAATCGTGCCTTCGACAAGCTTTAACAGTGCCTGCTGAACACCCTCGCCCGAAACGTCACGGGTGATCGAGGGGTTATCACTTTTGCGCGAAATCTTGTCGATTTCGTCGATGTACACGATTCCGCGCTGCGCCTTCTCCACTTCGTAGTTGCAGTTCTGCAGCAGCTTTTGAATGATGTTTTCGACGTCCTCGCCGACATATCCGGCTTCGGTCAGCGTCGTTGCGTCGGCGATCACAAACGGCACGTTCAACAGACGGGCGAGCGTTTGCGCCAGCAGCGTCTTGCCTGAACCCGTAGGCCCAATCAAAAGGATGTTGCTCTTTGCCAGCTCGATGTCATCCTTCGAGCCCATGTGCTTCAAGCGCTTGTAGTGGTTGTACACAGCCACCGACAGGATGCGCTTGGCCTTGTCCTGGCCGATTACGTACTGGTCGAGGATGTTGCCGATCTCGCGCGGCGTGGGAAGGTCGGACTTTATTGCGCCGGAGCCGGTGTCCGCCGTGGTTTCATCGCGGATGATGTCATTGCAGAGATCGATGCACTCATCGCAGATGAACACTGACGGCCCGGCGATCAGCTTTTTGACTTCGTGCTGGCTCTTGCCGCAAAACGAGCAGTAAAGGAGCTTCTCGCTCGAGCCCTTCTTCTCCGACATCTGGCGGTTAACCGTCCGCTATGGTTGTTCGCTTCGGCTGACAAATATCTTGTCGATCAGCCCGTAGCTTACGGCATCGTCCGCCGACATAAAGTTGTCGCGGTCGGTGTCTTTGGCGATCTTCTCGACCGATTGTCCAGTGCGCTCGGCCAGGATCTTGTTCAGTCGTTCGCGCAGATACAAAATTTCCTTGGCGTGGATTTCTATGTCGGCCGCCTGGCCCTGCACGCCGCCCATCGGCTGGTGAATCATGATGCGTGAATTGGGCAACGAATAGCGCTTGCCCTTGGCGCCGGCAGCGAGCAGAAATGCACCCATGCTGGCGGCAACGCCTATGCAGATCGAAGATACGTCAGGTTTTATGAATTGCATCGTGTCGTAGATGGCGAACCCCGCGCTCACCGAACCGCCGGGTGAATTGATATAGAGAGAAATGTCCTTGTCGGGATTCTCGGATTCGAGAAACAAGAGCTGCGCAACCACCAGGTTTGCCGTCTGCTCGGTCACGGCACCGACGATAAACACCACCCGGTCGCGCAGCAGACGCGAGTAGATGTCGTAAGCGCGCTCGCCCCTACCGCTCTGCTCGATGACGATGGGCACCATGCCCAACCCCTGCGGCTCCATCGCGGAGCTCAACTGCGTCCTGCTGATTGACGAATAGTTCATCGGTCTTTGTGTCCCATTAGCTCATCAAACTCCACCGGCGTGTCGACTACCTTGGCACGTCCCAACACCCAGTTTGTTACGTTGTCCTCAAAAGCAACCGTTTCAAGTTCGGACAGTCGCTTGCGATCAGATAAATACCAGTTGATCACATCCTGCGGCTTCTCATAGCTTTGCGCGATCTCTTCCACCAGCTTGCGGATCTGATCCGGACGCGGTTGCAGGTTATTGGCACGTACCACTTCGCCCAATAACAGCCCTAGCCTGACGCGCCGTTCGGCCTGCGGCCCGAATAAATCGAGAGGCAGCGGTGCATCCTTTGCAGCTACACCACGCGCGATCATTTCATTGCGAGCGCCTTCGGCAAGCCGTTCCTTTTCGGCCTCCACCAGCGATTTCGGCACCTCGAAGCTGCTCGCGGCCAGCAACGCCGACATCGCCTGCTCCTTGGTACGCGCCTTTAGGCGCGACGCAACTTCGCGCTGCAGATTGTTCGCGATCTCACCGCGCATCTTTGCAACGTCGCCGTCGGCCACGCCAAGCGACTGCGCAAATTCACCGTCCAACGGCGGCAGCACCGGCTGTTGCACCAGCTTGACGTCGACCTTGAAGTCAACGCGCTTGCCCGCCATGGCCTTGGCGCCGTAATCAGCTGGAAAGGTCATCGCGAAAGTCTTGCTTGTATCTGGGGTCATGCCGCGCACCGCAGCTTCAAACTCGGGAAGCATCCGACCCTCCCCCACCGTGAACTTGAAGTCACTCGCCTCGCCGCCTTCAAACGGCTGTCCGGCGCTGTCGCCTTCGGCGTGCGTGCCCAGAAAATCGATCACGACGACGTCGCCGTCCTGCGCGGCGCGCTGTACCGGCTCAAATGTGGCGCGTTGTTTGCGCATGATCTCGAGCGTGCGGTCAATCTCGGCGTTGCCGACCGATGCCGTAGCGCGCTTAACCTCCACTGCCGATAGATCACCGACGCCGATCTCGGGGTAAACCTCGAAAGTCGCTGAAAACGTCAGGTCAGAGGCCGTTGCGTCCGAGGGCGCGTCACTGGCATCGGCGCTTCGGGGCTCCAACCGAGGCTGCCCAGCCACCTTCAAATTACTCGCGGTAACCGCGGAGTTGAATGCCTCGCCGACCTTGTCGTTGAGCACCTCGGCCTGCACCTGCGCACCGTAATTTTGCGCAACCATTTTCAGCGGCACTTTGCCCAGCCTAAAGCCAGGCATCTTCATGGTGCGCGCCAGTTTTGCCAAACGCGTCTTGACCTCTTGATCGATCACCGCTGCCGGCACCGTCAGATCGACGCGGCGTTCAAGCGGGCCTAAAGACTGAATCGTTTGTTGCATGGTCAACCATTAAATGAAAATAGAAATGGTGCGAAGGAGGGGACTCGAACCCCTACGCCGGTGAAGGCGTCAGGACCTAAACCTGGTGCGTCTACCAATTTCGCCACCTTCGCGACGCGTGTTCCGCCAAGCGTACTGCGTGCCGCCGCGCTGACCCTGTCTGAACGATTAAGGCGACGAGGCAACGAGGGTCATTCTGCGATCTGCGCCGATTCTAACGGAACGGTTGCGCGCGTTCTGCAACGCGAAGACGCTGTGCTAGCTTCGTCACATGGGCGTTGATCACTACGAGAACTTCCCGGTCGCGTCGTGGCTGATGCCGCCGCAGCTTCGGCCGGCAGTGCGCGCGATCTACCGCTTCGCACGGACCGCCGATGACATCGCGGATGAAGGCGCGGCTGCGTCGGCCGAGCGTCTCGCCGGACTCAACGATCTGAGCCTGCAGCTGCGCGCGATTGAAGCAGAAAACGCATCACAGTGGCCCGATCTAGCCCATGCGATCAGCACGTATCAGTTGTCGGTGCCGCTCTTCGATGACTTACTGTCGGCGTTCGCTCAGGATGTCACGACGCCGCGCTACGACTCATACGAAGCGTTGCTTGACTACAGCCGGCGATCGGCCAACCCGGTCGGACGTCTGCTGCTGCAGCTCTTCAGGCGAGACGAGTTCGCATTGCGCGTCGAGTCCGACGCGGTGTGTACCGGATTGCAGCTCGCAAATTTCTGGCAGGACATTGCCGTTGATTTTAAGAAAGGACGCGTCTATCTGCCGCAGCATGATCTGCAAAGCTTCGGGGTGAGCGAGGCTCAAATTGCTGAGGGCCGCGCCGATATTCAATGGCAGATGCTGATGCAGTTCCAGGTCAAGCGTGCCCAGCGTTTGTTGCTGCAGGGAGCTCCGCTCGCGCGAACGCTCGGTGGTCGCGTCGGACTTGAGTTGCGTCTCGTCATACAAGGGGGTCTGCGGATTCTCGAGCGCATTGAACGAGTCAACGGCGACATCTTCACCCGCCGCCCTACCCTGACCGCCCGCGACTGGGCATTGATGAGCTGGCGCGCGCTGCATTTACGCGCATCAGCATCAGCAGCGTGACGCCAGACGAGTACTGCCAGGAGAAAGCCTCAGCGAGCGGATCGAGTTTCTATTACTCGTTCCTGTTCTTGCCCGCCGAGCGGCGACGCGCAATCACCGCCGTGTACGCCTACTGCCGTGAAGTGGATGATGTGGTCGACGAAGTCAGCGATCCAGCGGCTGCCGAGGCCACGCTCGGCTGGTGGCGTCACGAGATCGACGAATTATTTAATCGACATCCGACTCACCCAGTGACCCGCGCGCTCGAACCCTTTATCAGCGCGGACTTTGGCATATCGCACGAGCGGCTTACCGCCATTCTTAATGGCATGGCACTCGACCTCCGTCAAAACCGAATGCTCGACTTCCCCGCCCTGCAACGCTACGCGCACCTGGTGGCCGGCGTTGTCGGAGAAATTTCTGCAACCATCTTTGGCTATCGTGATCCGGCGACGCTTCAATATGCCGCGCGCCTTGGCCTCGCGCTGCAACTGATCAATGTGATTCGCGATGTGGGTGATGACGCACGGCGCGGCCGCATCTATCTTCCAATCGATGAAATGCAGCGCTTCGACGTCAAAGTGTCAGACGTACTCGCAGCGCGGTATGTCGACGGCTTTGTGCCGCTGATGCGGTTCCAGGCGGAGCGTGCGCGCGCTGTGTATCGCGAGGCATTGTCGCTGCTGCCGACGATTGACCGCAAGTCGCAGCGCGCCGGGTTGATCATGGGTGCAATCTATTCGACGCTACTCACGGAGATCGAGCGCGACAATTTTCAGGTGCTTCATCAGCGCATTGCGCTGACGCCGCTGCGCAAGCTATGGGTGGCGTGGCGCACCTGGGTGTCAGGTTGAGCATACCGTTGCGTGTCGCGGTCGTCGGCGCGGGGTGGGCCGGATGCGCGGCCGCGGCGGAACTGGCAGCGCACGGCGCGTCAGTCATTGTGCTCGAGGCAAGCGAGGAGCTCGGAGGCCGCGCGCGCCGATTGTCGCTACAGCTCGCAGGCCAGACACATACGCTCGACAACGGACAGCACTTGCTGCTCGGCGCATACACGGAGACTTCAGCATTGCTAAGCATATTGGGGGTGGAGTTAGACGCCGTCGTCGACCGACGCCCCTTCGAATTACGTTACCCCGATGGATTTAGGCTGCAAGCGTCCAGGGCGACTGCACCGTGGCATCTCGCGGGTGCGCTGTTGAGCGCGCGTGGTTTAAGCGCACGCGCTCGCGTTGCCGTCGTGACGATGCTGCACGCGCTTAAGCGATCGAACTGGAAGGTTGGCGCCGATCTCAGCATCATCGACTTGCTGCATGAGCGAGGTCAACCTCCAAACGTCGTACGCCGTCTCTGGCGCCCACTCGCGCTCGCTGCATTGAACACTCCGCTCGATCGCGCCTCGGCGCAAATTTTCACTAACGTATTGAGAGATTCGATCGGCGCGGACGCCGGTGCAAGCGAAATGTGGATACCGCGGTCTGATCTGTCCGCAATGCTCCCCGATGCGGTGGAGCGCTTCGTTGTAGCGCGCGGTGGCGAAGTGCGGCGCGATGCAAGAGTCGACCGCATTACTCGCAGCGATCGATTTCAACTTCAGCTGCGCAACGAGACCATGGCAACGGTGCATGCGGATGCGGTGATCTACGCCGCCCCTCCAGCCTATCTGGAGCGCATCACCGGGCCAAATGCTGCGCTGGCACCGCTCTATGAAACAGTTGCGCAATTCGAATACGAGCCGATCTATACCGTTTACCTGAAGTACCCGGCCGGCGTGCGCGTCCCACGTGGCTTTACCGCGTTGCTCGATGATCCGGCGAAGCGCCGCTACGCACAGTGGGTCTTCGACCGCGGCAGTCTGGACCACCGCAACGCCGCGGTGCTCGCAGCCATGGTCAGCGCAAGCGGACCGCACGAGGGCGAGCCCCTCGAGAATGTGTGCCAGGCGGTAGCTGCGCAACTGACTCAGGATTTGGCTTTGCCGTCACCGCTCGACGCGCGCGCTATTGCCGAGCGGCGTGCCACCTTTGCCGCGCTAGTCAATATCAAACGCCCTCCCAATCGAACCGAATGGCCAGGATTTACGCTGGCCGGCGACTGGACCGAGTCCGATTACCCGTCGACACTAGAGTCAGGGGTACGGAGTGGGCGCTCCGCGGCACGCGCGGTCATTGAAAGTAGGAACAGTCCAGTGCGTTGAAAACAAGTCTCCGCACCGCCGAGGGGTTGAGTTCAAGCTATGTTCGGTCGGTGGGGTAAACGAGATGCAGCGCGGGCACTGCGTTTCCCGAACTATTGATACTGTGTTTTATACAGTTCCGGCTGAAAGCAAGGCGCTAGGCGGGTCTCGCGACGAAGGGCTGCCAATGTTAAGCCGCAGCCGATAGATTAAGGAGCAAAGTCGTGCGCTTCAAAACACGTTAGGCGTCGAACCATGCAGCAGCAGATCGAAGCGCCGAACAGTTCGGATATCGAATCCATCGCACGCCAGGTCGTTCACTCCCAAGACTTGGTATCTCAGTCAACAGAGGCGTCCTAACGGGTAGCCATGCCTACCTTGCGCTCATTCAGAGAGTTCTTGATGCAAAGACCATAGAGCCTGAAGCCACTTACTCGCTTCAAGCGCTCGGCGTAGCATTTGGAAAAGTCTTCGTTAAAAACCATGAAGACTACGACTGGTGGATGGTTGAAGACGAATTCGGAAGAGACCCCGCAATACGATACAAAGAAACCACCTTACTTCTCTTTCCACTGACAATGATCTCTAAACGGATTGAAGACGGGGAGTTGGTCAACGTCATGGCAATTTATGAGGGACTCGAAGAGCATGTTCAAGACTCATTGCCGAGAACTACCCCGGCGCCTAACCCTTCGCTCCAGCCGACCTGCTACGGCTGGCTTTCGCCAGCCTTCGCAGGCGCCTGAGCTCAAACGTTATCCCGTCGAACGTGTCCGCCTATCATTAACTCTAAAAGGAGCAGCTGCATGATCGCCGAATCTGCCAATCGCGTCGCCAAGCACACGAGTCCCACCGTCAATGAGCGCATCCGCCTGGAAACAGAACGGCGCATCGCGTACTTCACGGATCATCCCGATGAAATCGGCGCGCGCTTACGCGAACTCGACGCCGAGTGGGACATCGAGCGCACGCTGGCGACCGGCTCTTCGACGCTGACGCTGACCGGGCTGCTGCTGGGCTTTGGCGTAAATCGAAAGTGGCTGCTGCTCGCGCTGGGCGTACAGGCGTTTTACATGCAGCATGCGATGCAGGGATGGTGCCCCCCGCTGCCGGTGTTTCGGAGCATGGGGAGTCGCACGCAGTACGAAATTGAGCAGGAACGTTACGCGCTGAAGGCGATCCGGGGTGATTTCACGGACGCCTCGACCGCCGAGTCGGCGCTGAGCGCGGCCCGTGAATGATCGGGCGATGCCACGATGACGAATCTGCTCACGGGATTGATGGTCGTATTCGCCTTCGCGCCGGATCTCCTGAGAGCACGGCGGCGTCACGGCCGACGGGATAACCACTCGCTGCAGTGGCTCGGCCGGGCTTAGCGGTTTCGTAATTCGAAAGTTGCTCAGCGCCCGCCCGGCCACTGAACGGATTTGCGGCGAGGTCGGACGATGAACAAAATTCACCTACTCGCCGGCGCGCTGACAGTGGTGGCCGTTACTGGCGCATTACTCTATTGGCAAGTGCCCGAGCCGCCGCGCACGCTCGAACAGGCCGAGCGGGAAGAGCGCGAGATCATGGCTGGAACACGGCGCGGGCGGCCAGCGCCCGCGGAGCTGAAGGAAGAGCGTGCGGAAATGGCGATGCAGCAGCGGCAGCTGAACGAGGCCGAGCAGCTTGTGACACTGTTCACGCGCTGCCACGACGCAGTAAAGCGCAGTTTCGTCCTGACCCGAAGCGTTACCGTCGATGACGGCCTGCTCCCGCCCAACGGTCATCTGCATCTTTCGACCTATCGCGGCAAGCGCATCGTCGGCATTAGCGATCAGCCGCCTGACCCGGCCTATTACGCTGAACTCGTACCGCCGCTTTCAGGCAGTTACGTTGTAAGCGGAACTGTGAGGACAGGCAGCGGGCCGGGTGCGCACTATCAGTCGTACAGATGCAAAATTTTTGCGAAGCCGCCGCTCTTTCTCGTTCGCTCAGTCGACGTGCGTGCAGTCAGATAGATCTGGTCTTGCGTGAAGCAATTTATCTAGGATTTCTCGCATGTCTGTTCCAATCAAATTTCACGCGCTCGGCCCCGTCGATGTCACCTTGATGAGATCCGTTTTGAAGATGTTTGGAGAGGCGTTTAATGAGGTGCACACGTACAGTGCCGAGCAGCCCAGCACCAGCTACCTCCAGAATCTCCTTAGCAGAGATACGTTCATTGCTGTTGCCGCGATGGAAGGACAGCAGACTGTTGGAGGCGTCGCGGCCTACGTGTTACCTAAATTTGAACAGGAACGAAGCGAAATCTATATTTACGACCTGGCGGTGGCGGGAACGCACCGAAGGCGCGGCATAGCGACAGCGATGATCACGGAGCTCAAGACAATCGGCGCGGCGCGTGGAGCTTATGTGATTTTTGTTCAGGCTGATTACGGAGATGATCCGGCCATTGCGTTGTATACAAAGCTCGGCAAGCGTGAGAACGTCATGCACTTCGACATCGCCACTGATGCGCGATCTAGCTGAAGCGGCTTCTGCAGAATCCCCTAGTCGCGCATGCGCGTGAGCGCGTGCTCAACGCGATCAACTGCAATGACTTCGAGTCCTTCGATCGCCTGTCTCGGGGCGTTTGCTTTCGGTATCAGTGCGATTGAGAATCCGAGTTTTGCGGCCTCACGCAGGCGCTCCTGACCGCGCGGAGCGGGGCGGACTTCACCCGCCAGACCGATTTCTCCGAATGCGACCAGCCCGCGCGGCAGCGGCTTGTTGCGCATCGACGAAACCACCGCGAGCAATACCGCGAGGTCTGCCGCCGGCTCGGCAATGCGCACCCCGCCGACCGCGTTGACGAAGACATCCTGATCGAAGGTTGCAATCGATGCGTGGCGGTGAAGCACCGCGAGCAGCATCGCAAGGCGCTGCTGTTCGAGACCCACCGATAGTCGGCGCGGATTCGGCACATGCGCCGCATCAACCAGTGCCTGGATCTCGACCAGTAGCGGACGCGTGCCCTCCTGCGTCGCCATCACGCACGAACCTGCAACCTGCACATCGTGCTTCGATAGAAACAGAGCCGACGGATTGGCGACGCCTTTGAGCCCGCGATCCGTCATTGCAAACACGCCCAGTTCGTTGACCGCACCGAAGCGATTCTTCACCGCACGCACCAGACGGAACGACGAATGCGCATCGCCCTCGAAGTACAGGACAGTGTCGACCATGTGCTCGAGCATGCGCGGGCCAGCAAGCGTGCCCTCCTTGGTAACGTGGCCGATCATGATCAGCGTCAGTCCCGACTGCTTCGCAAGGCGCGTGAGCTGCGCGGCACATTCTCGAACCTGCGCCACCGAACCTGGCGCCGATTGCAGCTGCTCCGAATACAACGTTTGAATCGAATCAATGACCAGGACCGATGGCTTTTCGACAGCTACGGTCGAGATGATTCGCTCCAGCGAAATTTCGGACAGCAGACGCACATGAACCGCGTCGACGCCGAGCCGCCTGGCACGCAGCGCGACTTGCGCCGCCGACTCTTCACCGCTGACGTACAACACCGGCGCACTCGCCGACAGCGCTGCGAGTGACTGCAGCAGCAGCGTCGACTTGCCGATGCCAGGGTCGCCCCCGATCAGCACGACGCCGCCTTCGACAAACCCGCCGCCCAAAACCCGATCGAATTCGTCGATGCCGGACGCAATGCGCGGCATCTCGCGCGCCTGGACATCGCCAAGCGATTGCACCGCGGCCGTCGAAACAAGCGCGGCATAGCGATGCTCACCCGGCGGCTCGACGCGAGCCTCGGTCAGCGAATTCCACACCTGACAATGCGGACATTGACCCTGCCATTTCAGGCTGGCACCGCCGCATTCCGAACAGACAAACTGTGTTTTTGCCTTGGCCATCGTCAGCCGATCTCGATCACCGGCACGCGCGGCGCAAGCGCGCACATCAACTCATAGCCGACGGTGCCGCACCAGTTTGCAACCTCGTCAATCGCGATGCCGTTGCCCCAAAGCTCGACTTCGCTGCCCACCTCCGCGTGCGGCGTAGCAGTCAGATCGACGGTGATCATGTCCATCGACACGCGTCCGGCGACCGGCACCCGCACCCCGTCGACCAGCACTGGCGTTCCATCCGGTGCATTGCGCGGATACCCGTCGGCATAGCCGCACGCGACGACCCCGATGCGCATCGCGCTCCGCGCCGAGAACCGCGTGCCGTAGCCGACTGATTCGCCCGCGGCGAGCGTTTGCACGGCTATCAACTTCGACCGCAGGGTCATCGCTGGCGTAACGCCAAGCGCGGCGGCACTGTGCGATTCATCCGTCGACGCGCCGTAAAGCGCAATGCCGGGGCGGACCGACTGTCCTTCAACTTCCGGTCGCAGAAACAAGGCAGCCGAATTGGCGAAGCTGCGCGGCTCGGGCCAATCGCGCGCGATGCTGTTGAGCGCAGCAAGCTGCTCAGCGACTTCCCCCGGCCCGGTGGCAGGTTTCGCACGGTCTGCATTTGCAAAGTGCGTCATCAGTGTCATTTGCCGCACGTTCTTGCAACTCTTTAACCGCTGGTACGCCGCAACACCGGCGGCGCGCACGGGAAATCCCAGACGGTTCATTCCGGTGTTGAATTTCAGATAAACATCAATCGGGTTTCGCGAGCGTTCACGCTCGATCACGGCGATCTGTTCGTCGTGATGCACCACCGGGGTTAAAGCCAGTTCGTAAACCTCCGTCAGATCGCGCGGCTCAAAGCAGCCTTCCAGCAGCAGGATCGGTTTTGACCATCCGGCGTCGCGTGCGCGTCGTGCCTCGACGAGGTCGAGCAGCGCAAGTCCATCGGCCTCCGCAAAGGCACTTATCGCGCGCGCAAGTCCATGCCCATAGGCATCGGCCTTGACCACCGCCCAGACAAACCTGCCGTTGGCGCGCCCGCGAGCAACGGCCAGGTTGCGACGCAACGCATTCTTGTCGATTACCGCGGAAATTGGGCGAGGCATGGAATCAAATCTGAAATTGACGCTCCGATAGCATAGTGGCGCAACGGATCTTGCACGCTCAAGTGCGTGATATAACCGCGGCAAACCATAGCGTCGAGCGCCCCGCATTGCTTTATGCGAGAGCGTCGCACAAACAATAGCGATTTTAGGAGACGTTCCGCTTGGCTGGTCGAACTTACGTGCTTGCACGATGAAACGCGGCTTCTACGTCATCATGGCCGCGCAGTTTTTCTCGTCGCTGGCCGATAACGCGCTATTGATAGCCGCCATTGCATTGTTGCGCGACCTCGAAGCGCCGGCGTGGATGACGCCGATGTTGAAGCTTTTCTTCGTGTTCTCTTACGTTGCCCTGGCCGCGTTCGTGGGTGCCTTTGCGGACTCGTTTCCAAAAGCGCGCGTGATGTTCATCACGAACCTGATCAAGATCGGTGGCTGCTTGATGATGTTTCTCGGTGCGCACCCGCTTCTCTCGTACGCTGTAGTCGGGTTTGGAGCTGCCGCCTATTCGCCGGCCAAATACGGAATCGTTACCGAGTTGCTGCCACCCGAAAAGCTGGTGGCAGCCAACGGCTGGATCGAAGGCCTGACGGTCACATCCATCATTTTCGGATTCTTGATCGGCGGAATTCTGATCGACAAGAACGTGTCGAGCTGGCTGCTGGCGCTTGATATGCCGATGATTGAAACCGGCATCAACCTGCCGGCCGAGGCCGCAATTGCTGTCATCGTGTGGCTGTATGTGCTTGCGGCTGCAATCAACCTGTTGATTGCGGATACTGGTGCGCGCTACGCGAAGCAGCATTCGCATCCATGGAAGCTGATGGTGGGGTTCGTGCACTGCTGCAGCGTCTTGTGGCGCGACAAGCTTGGCCAGATATCGCTTTCCGTGACTACGCTTTTCTGGGGTGCCGGTGCGACGCTGCAGTTCATCATCCTCAAATGGGCGGAGACCGTGCTCGGCATGGAACTCGCGCGTGCGGCAATTTTGCAGGCGGTGGTCGCGGTCGGGATCACCATCGGCGCGGTCTATGCGGCAGCCACGGTAACTTTGAAAAAGGCGATGAGCGTGTTGCCGGTCGGTATCGCGATGGGCTTGATCGTGGCCGGAGCGGCGTTTTATACGCCGGCGATAGCCCCCGCCGGTGGGCTACGCCTCGGCGCGCTGAACGCGAGCTATTTCCTGTTGATCGCGTGTGCCATTTTGATGTTGATCGGCATGCTCGCCGGTTATTTCGTGGTGCCGATGAACGCACTGCTGCAGCATCGTGGATACGTACTGCTGTCGGCCGGGCATTCGATCGCGGTACAAAATTTCAATGAGAACCTGAGCATCCTCGCGATGCTTTGTCTCTACGCAGTGCTGATCTGGATGGACCTTGACCTTCAAACCGTGATGCTGATGTTCGGACTGTTCGTCGCCGCTTCGATGATGCTCGTTTTATTGCGACATCAATTCAATCAGCGTCAGTTTGACTCGGTCGCGTTGATTGGCGAGACGACGCACTAGTTTTTGTCCGCTTCGCGATGCGTGGTGTGGGCGAGGCAAAGGTCAGCCCAGGCTTTGGCTTTGTCTGCCAGGTTCCTGAGCAGGTACGCCGGGTGATACGTCACGATCACCGGAATCTTGCGGCGCGCAACGCTAATCGGGTGCGCCTTGCCGCGCAGACTTGCAATGCTGGCGTCCGAGCCCAGCAGCGATTGCGCAGCGAATCGGCCCATCACGACAATCACCGCCGGGTTGACGAGCTCGACCTGCCGGCGCAGAAAGGGCTCGCACCGCGCGATCTCTTCCGGTTGAGGATTGCGATTTCCCGGAGGGCGACACTTCAACGCGTTGGCGATGTACACGGACTTGTCCGTCTGCCCCTCGCGCGACATGCCAAGGCTCTGCAGCATGTTGTTGAGCAGACGCCCGGCCTGGCCGACAAAGGGTTCGCCGCGCTGATCTTCTTCCGACCCGGGTGCTTCGCCGATCAACATCCAGCTTGCGTTCGTATTGCCGACGCCGAACACGGTTTGTTTTCGACGCTCACACAATGTGCATGCGCGACATGCAGCGACCTCGGCGCGCAACGCATCCCACGACAGTTTTCCAATCATTGCGGCACGATCGGACGGCACTGGCCTGATCGCTCCACTCGTTTCGAGCTCGGCGCGCTCCTCGGCTTGCTGAATCGGTGCACTGCCGCGCAGCGCATAGATCGGGCCGAGCCCCATCGCGCGCCACAGTCCAGCGCGCCGTGCGTCGAGCGTCACAGCATCACCCGCATCACCAGCGCATCTTCGCGTCCGATGCGGGCCGGGTAGTAACCGCGCCGCACGCCGATGCGCTCGAAACCGTATCGTTGATACATGCGAACCGCCGATTCGTTGCTCGGCCTGACTTCCAGCAGCATCGTGCGCGCGCCGTAGCCGCGGCCGACTTCGGCCATCCACTCGAGTGTTCGCCAGCCCAGTCCAGCGCGCTGCTGATCGCGGGCGACGCTTAGATTCAGCAGATGCGCTTCGTCGAGCATTAGCGTCATCACCGAATAGGCGGTCAGTGCGCCGCTCGCATCGCGCAGCGTCCACATGCTGTAGCCCGCCTGCACCGAATCCAAAAAGTTTCCACGCGACCACGGAAACGGATAGATATCGCTTTCGATTGCAACGACCTCGGCCAGATCCGTTTCGCTCATCGGCGCAAAGCGATCGATCGATGGCTTGAGCAAGGCACTCATCAGAGCGGTGGAGCCGATTGCGACGATGCGTGGGGAACTGGAGCCTCCACCGATCTCCGCGGCGTCGCGTTGCCTGTTTGCCGTTGTTCGATCGTCAGTGCAACCTGGTTGCGTACGTATAACGGGATTGCTTCCGCGGGGCTCACGTCAAGATCACGCTCCGCATCGACCCGGGCGAGCCTCGCAAACGTTCCAGCCGTCGGCGACGCCAATGGCAACGCGGTCCACTTTTTTTCTTGCGGCCACACGTCGGCGAAAGCGGTCAGCGCGTTCCCGGCGACGATGTCGACGTCCGCTTCGGCAGCCAGGCGCGGCAACGACTGCGGGCTTTCCAGCGATGGAGTTCTAATCTCGCTAATTGCGCTGTCGCGCTGGTAAATCGCGCAATAGCCCTCCTTCATTCGAGCGTCGATCGCCGCCAGCAACCGGTCACCCTGGTCGACGGACTCAAATACGCCCGCTGCAAGTGCCCGCAGATTCCCAATCGGTACGACGCGCTTTTGGCTTCCATAAGCGAGCCCCTGCGCGACGCCACACGCAATGCGTAGGCCGGTAAAGGACCCCGGCCCGGCGCCGAAAGCGAACAGGTCGATGTCCGACAGTTGCAGGCCCGCGTTCGAAAGCAAAGTATCGATCATCGGCAGCACGCGTTCGGAGTGCCGACTTCCAACCTGTTCAATCAGTTCGGTAAGCGTATCTCGGTGCAGCAGCGCTACCGAGCACACTTCGGTGGCTGTGTCGATCGCGAGAACGCTGGGCGGGTGGTCGTGCATGCGTCGCCATAGTAACGAACGCGACCACGGGTGCGCGCTGCAGGAGCGCCGCCATCACGCCGGCGCATGAACGACCGCGCGAGTCCGCGCGTGCGCGAGCCTAAGGCATCACGCGATGAAATTCAGCGGCTCGAATCGGCGCTGCAGGATCCGCTCGGACGGCAACTGCCACCAGTTCTCCAGGACCGATGCATACACGCGTCGAAAATCGACGGTATGCCGAAGATTGCCGACCTCGTCGAGCGAACGCAACGACGGCGCCTCCCCATGGACGCCGGCACGAACATGCGGACCGAACGCGAACATAGCGCCCGCCGTTCCATGATCCGTGCCACCGCTTTGGTTTTCTCGCGGCCTTCTTCCAAACTCGGAGTACGTGAGTATCAACGTGCGGTCCCACACACCGTGCTCAGTAAGTGCGGCACGCAACGTCACCACCGCGTCGGCCACTGCGCGCAGCAGGTTGGCGTGAATACCGGCCTGGTTCTGATGAGTGTCGAATCCGGGCACGGTCAACCGCAACACCGAAACCTTGCCGGTGGCTGCGATGCCGGCTGCGTGCTGGATTGCAACACCCAGTGCGCCTCGCGGAAATTCAGTCTTGAAAATTGCGTCGGGGCGAACTTCAGCGCCCGCACGCACGATATCGCTTTCGACACGCAATACGTGGGCTAATACACCGCGCGACGCCGCGCCATCGGCAGAAGCGAGCCGGGCCTGACGCGCGAAGCGTGCCGGATCATTGAGTGCGACCGCGCGCGCGCCACCCGAAAGCGGACCGAGATCAGCGGCACCGATGACAACGCCATCAGCGCTGAGCGAGGCGAATGCGGGCTGCCGATCAACCGCGCGCGTCAACCACCCGGTCTGCAAAAACTGTTGGCTGTCGGACGCGGTATCCCAGATCTCTATCGAACGAAAGTGCGACAGGTTAGGGAGCGGGTAACCCACGCCCTGCAGTATCGCCATCTGGCCGTCGCGCCACAAATTTTCGAGCGGCGCCAGCGACGGATGCAGCGCCGGTGCGCCAGCGAAGCGCGCGACCGCATCGGGCTTCAGCGCAAGTCGCGGGCGCAGGTCAAAGTAGGCACCCTCTTCGATCGGTACCACAGTGTTCAGGCTGTCGTTGCCTCCGCGCAACTCGAGCAGAATCAATAGACGCGGTGTCGAAAGCACGGCCCACGCGGGCAGCGTCGCACACGACAGCAGTGCGCCTGACGAGGTCAGGAAAACGCGGCGCTTCATCGCGATCGGACCATGTTGCAAGTCATTTGAGCTGATACGCCGGGTCAAGCAGAGTCGCACGCAGCGCGTCCAGACCGAGCACGCCTTCACCAGTCGCCGCAGTCGGCGGCACCACGAGCAACATCTGCTCGAGCTTTGAACGCGACGCCGGAATCGCGACCCGTTCGGGCGCCATTCCTGCACGCTTCAGCCAAGCTTCAGTGTCGATGCGCACCGAAGTCGACTGCTCGAGCATCTGCAAGCGCCGCCGCGGTGTGTCGTCGTCTTTCATTGATGTGGCCATTGGCTCGTCGATCGACGTTTCTGCAACCGTCCTATCGCTCAGGCCACGCTCCAGAAACGCCTTGCGCGCGAGCAGTGTCTGCGTATTGATCCAGGCCTCACCGCCGGGCCAACCGCGCACGTTCGGCGGCGAGAACAGGTTCTGCCCCATGCCTGCAATCGACACCGCCGCCGCCACGGGCCGGGTCAGTTCCCCACCCGATTGCCGCAGAAAGCCGACAACAAGCTCCGCGGGTGACTTGACCAGAGCGTTGTCGATATCACGCGCGACCACCTCGGGCTGCAACAGCAACGCCCTGACCGGCACCGCAATGTTCCAACCGTTGCGAAACGCGGTTGCGATACTTCGCACGCGGCCTTCGTCGGGTTGCGGCGAGACGAACTCGCGCCACAACTTGCGCACGATGAATTCTGCCGTCGCCGGCTGCGCGAGAAGCACGTCGAGCACTGCATCTCCGTCTAAATTGCCGGTTTGCCCGAGCACCGTTTTCTCGCCACCGTCGTGCTGCAGGCGCCGGAATGTGTATTGGCCCGAATCAAGATCGATGCTCCAGCCGGTGAACGCACGCGCGGCCTGCCTGATGTCGTCCTCGCGATAGTGACCTGCCCCGAGCGTGAAAAGCTCCATCACCTCGCGCGCAAAGTTTTCATTGGGTGCGCCGCGACGACTGCTTGCCGCGTCGAGATAAATCAGCATCGCAGGATCTTTGGCTACCTCGTGCAGCAACTGATCGAAGCGGCCAAGCGCGTGCTGACGCAGCAGCACGTTCTGCCGGTACATCAGCTGCGTGTAGCGCACCTTCGGTTGGGCCGACACGAAGTGGTTGTGCCAGAAGAGCGTCATGCGCTCAGTCAGCGGCGACGGAGAATTCACCATCTCGCGCAACCACCATCCACGCAAGTCAAGCCCCATACGGACCTGCTTTTGGATCTCGGCACGCCGTGCGTCGTCCGTCATTGCACGAAGCTCACGCGGAGGCACGAAGCGTTCTTCAATCCACACGGGTGCGGGCGTGGCAGCGGAGGTGCGGACGCCTGCCAGCAACTGGTCGACCGCGCCTGCATGCGTCAAGGCCGAATAGGTGGATACGTCGGCATCGCTCGGCGAAAACCCGGCGCGCGTCAGCAGCAGCCGTGCTTTGTGCGGGCCAAGCGGTGGCTCCGACGCGGCGCACGCGCTGCCGACCCAGAGCATTAACGCGGCCAACACGCCGAGGACGCGCAGCATCACTGACCCGGCCCGCGGTTCGGCCCGTTGCCTCGATAGCGCTCGCGCGCTTGCTGAATCTGCTCACGCAGCTGCTGGCGTTCGGCCGGCGACAATTGACGAGGCGGCGGCGGATTCTGCACATCGCCCGGCACGCGATTGTTTTGCTGGCGCTCGAAAAAGCGTTGCCGCATTCCCTGCCGTTCGCCAGGTATCACCTGGTTGCGCATGTCCTGCTGCGGGTCGGGCATTACGCGCGGACGCATCGCTTCGACCGGCGCGGGCGGCGGACCGTTGCCTCGCATGTCACGCGCCGGCGGGCCGAAGCCCTGCATCGACCGCACGCGGTCCTCCTGCGGACGCGCATTGCGCCATTGCTGGCGTTGTTCTGGCGTCATGCGCTCACCCTCATCGCGCCTTTGCTCGGGTCCCGTTGGCATTGCCCTGCGCTCCACTGCGTGTACCGGCGCGGTCGCGCAAAAGCCCGCCAGCGCAAACGCGGCGGCGCCGAAGGCGCGAACAACGCGAGGCAAGCTGCGTAGATCGGATGAACGATTCATGATGTGCATGATATTTGTTCAAACGTCTGACCGCAGCATTTCGGCGCCCGCGGCATGAGGCGCGCGGGTAAATTCTGTAACACTTTGTTCGTGCTGGCCCGATGGGGCTGCAGGTTTCATAGGATCGCACCTCCGACCGAGTGCCGATGAACCGCCATAAACCCCCAAAAATCCTGGTCGTGGACGACGATGCGCGTCTGCGCGACCTTCTGCGACGCT
>Ga0183260_10000321_pt1 | contig 39229 bp, 34 predicted proteins | sample AntDrymUQ4972206_2_FD_129768 | JGI IMG/M metagenome (GOLD analysis project Ga0183260, IMG submission 129768) | Polar desert sand microbial communities from Dry Valleys, Antarctica - metaG UQ497 (22.06) (version 2) (version 2) | ecosystem: Environmental > Terrestrial > Soil > Desert | place... | reverse complement strand
GCGTATTGTTGGAGCCGTTAGCCGCGCGCTAGCCAAACGTCGCGTGGCATCATCACCACGTGATTTCATGGCCGGACATTCTTACCGTTGAACCGATCGGCAGCGCCTCCGGCGCATTGTCTTTGCCCGGTTCCAAAAGTATTTCCAATCGTGCGTTGCTGCTGTCTGCGCTTGCCGACAAATCGACGGCGCTGCTGAACTGTCTTGAAGCTGAAGACACGCGCGTAATGCTTGATGCGCTACGCAGTCTCGGCGTGACATTCAAGCAAAGCAAAACGGACCTGCATGTGCAAGGTTGCGGCGGCGTGTTTCCCGCACGAGAAGCCAGTCTGTTTCTAGGAAACGCCGGCACGGCGTTTCGTTCGTTGACCGCGGCGCTCGCATTTTCCGGCGGCAGATATCAGCTCGATGGCGTGGCGCGGATGCGAGAGCGGCCCATTGCTGATCTGGTCGATGCGCTGAACCGTATCGGTGCTCGAATCAGCTATCTCGGCGCGACCGGCTTTCCTCCGTTGCTGATCGAGCCCGCGCAGTCGCTGTCGAGCGATCGCGTGGCGATCAAGGCCGATGTTTCGAGTCAGTTCCTCAGCGGCCTCCTGATGTCGGCGCCGTTGATCGCCCCCGAAATTGGGTTAAGAATCGCAGTTGATGGGCGTTTGATTTCGGAGCCGTACGTCGAGCTCACGCTGTCGTTGATGAAAGACTTCGGCGTAAGCGTCGCACGTGACGCGACTGACTACGTCGTCCCCAAGGCGCGCTACACGTCACCTGGCCGGTTTGTGGTCGAGGGCGATGCATCGAGCGCGTCATACTTTCTGGCGTTGGGTGCCGTCGCAGGCGGACCGGTGCGCGTGGAGGGCGTCGGCGGCGATAGTAGGCAGGGCGATGTTCGGTTTGCAGATGCCCTCACGGACATGGGAGCCGAAATCACGTGGGGTGAGCATTACATCGAGGCGCGCGCGCCTGCGCCCGGTCGACTGCGGGCGTTGGACCTGGACTGCAACCACATTCCGGACGCTGCGATGACGCTGGCAATCGTAGCGTTATTTGCCGATGCGCCCAGCACACTGCGCAATATCGGGTCGTGGCGAGTGAAGGAAACGGATCGCATTGCTGCGATGGCGGTCGAGCTACGAAAGGTTGGCGCTGAAGTCGACGAAGGCGCAGACTGGATTCGCATCGCACCGCCGCAGCAATGGCGGGAGGCGGCAATTGATACCTACGATGACCATCGAATGGCGATGTGTTTTTCTCTGATTGCCGCTGCGGGGGTCCGGGTTCATATCCGCAACCCACAGTGCGTTGCCAAGACCTTCCCCGACTATTTCGACCGCCTGGCGGAACTGGTGCGGCAATGACTTCAGTGCCGGTGATATCGATCGACGGGCCGACCGCTTCGGGTAAAGGCACGATCGCACAGCGCGTGGCGAACGCACTTAAGTTTCATTATCTGGACAGCGGTTCGCTCTATCGACTGGTCGCGTGGAAGGCATTGCAAGGATCCGGGAGCGGGGCCGATGAATCTCGGCTCGTCTCCATCGCAGAAGGACTCGCGCCTGAATTTTTGGATGGGCGGATCCGGCTTGATGGCAATGATGTTACGGACGCTATTCGAACCGAGAGCGTCAGCCGGCTCGCCTCCAAGATCGCCGTCCATGTCGGCGTCAGACAGGCTCTGCTCGATCTGCAGCGCTCGCAGCGGCGGCCGCCGGGATTAGTCGCAGACGGGCGCGACATGGGGACCATTGTTTTTCCGGATGCGTGCCTCAAGATTTACCTGACCGCTAGCCTGTCAGCGCGCGCGGCACGACGCTATAAGCAGTTGATGGAAAAAGGCTTTCCGGCTACTATCGATGCCCTTTCGCAGGATCAAGTCGAGTGCGAGATCCGGACTCGAGATGAGCGTGATTCGCAGCGGGTGACGGCACCGCTCAAACCGGCAAATGACGCGTATCTGATTGATTCGTCCGAGCTTGCTCCGGACGAAGTCGTGGCCCTGGTTTTGGACTGGTCGCAAGATCTATTGAAACAAAGCAGTTGAATAAAACGGGCAGCGGGGCATCCCGCTGTATTGACTAACACCGCTTCTGGCGCAACGCCGAAGCGAGATGTTTTAACCAGAGGTTCTACAAAATCCGGCATGGCATCCTTACAAGCTCAAAGCGGTAGAAGCGGAAATTTCATCAATCGCCAAGGCAGCGAAACGTTCGACGCCGAATCGTTTGCAGCGCTCTTCGAAGAGAGCCTGAATCGTCAGGAAATGAAGCAGGGCGAGGTGATCACCGCCGAGGTGATCAGAGTCGACTACAACTTTGTCGTCGTCAATGCGGGCCTCAAATCCGAGGCGTATATCCCGCTCGAAGAATTCAAGAGCGATAACGGTGAGCTCGACGTAAAGCCGGGCGATTTCGTTTCAGTTGCAATCGAGTCGCTCGAGAACGGCTACGGCGACACGATCTTGTCGCGTGACAAGGCCAAGCGCTTGTCGGCATGGATGAATCTCGAGAAAGCGCTCGAGTCGGCGGAGCTGGTAGTCGGCACGATTACGGGCAAGGTCAAGGGTGGATTGACCGTGATGATCAACGGTATCCGCGCCTTCTTGCCGGGTTCGCTGGTGGACACACGGCCTGTTAAGGACACCACCCCGTTCGAGGGCAAGACGCTTGACTTCAAGGTCATCAAACTCGATCGCAAGCGCAACAACGTTGTTGTATCGCGCCGTGCGGTGGTCGAAGCCAGCATGGGCGAAGAGCGCGCGAAGCTACTGGGCAACCTGAAAGAGGGTGCAATCGTTCAGGGGACTGTCAAGAACATCACCGACTACGGCGCCTTCGTCGACCTCGGCGGCATCGACGGTCTGTTGCACATCACTGATCTCGCATGGCGCCGCGTGCGTCACCCGAGCGAGGTGGTGCAGGTCGGCCAGGAAATTACGGCAAAGGTATTGAAGTTCGACCAGGAAAAAAATCGCGTCTCGCTCGGCGTCAAGCAACTGGGCGAGGATCCGTGGGTCGGTCTCGCACGCCGCTATCCGCAGGGCACACGCTTGTTCGGCAAGATCACCAACATCACTGACTACGGTGCTTTTGTCGAAATCGAAGCGGGTATCGAAGGATTGGTGCACGTGTCCGAAATGGACTGGACCAACAAGAACGTGGATCCGAAGAAAGTTGTCAATTTAGGTGACGAAGTCGAAGTGATGGTGCTTGAGATCGACGAGGATCGGCGCCGCATTTCGCTGGGCATGAAGCAGTGCAAGCCGAACCCGTGGGATGACTTCGCGCAGCAGCATAAAAAGGGCGATAAGGTGGGTGGAGCCATCAAGTCGATTACCGACTTCGGTGTATTCATTGGTCTGCCGGGCGGCATCGACGGCCTTGTGCATCTGTCCGATCTGTCGTGGTCGGAACCTGGCGAAGAAGCCGTGCGTCGCTACAAGAAAGGCGACGAGATCGAGGCCATGGTGCTTGCAATCGACACTGAGCGCGAGCGTATTTCGCTGGGCGTCAAGCAGATGTCAGGCGACCCATTTACCAACTTCGCTGCCGGAAACGACAAGGGTTCAATGGTCGATGGCACGGTGAAGTCGGTTGATGCGAAGGGCGCCGTGATCGATCTCGGTAGCGACGTCGAGGGTTTCTTGCGCGCCTCTGAAATTGCGGCGGACCGTGTCGAGGATGCTCGCAATCATTTGAAGGAAGGCGAGGCGGTGCACGCAATGATTATCAATATCGATCGTAAAAATCGAATCATCAACCTGTCGGTGAAGGCAAAAGACAGCGCAGACACCACCGCAACCATGGAGCGGATGCAATCTGAAGCGCAAACCGGGACCACCAATCTCGGGGCGTTGCTGAAGGCGAAGCTGGACAACAAATAGTCAGGGGGCGCCGGTGCCTTTGCTCGGTTACTGATGTCATGAAGACCATGACTAAATCCGAGTTGATTGCGCGGTTGGCCGAGCGCAATCCGCGTTTGGTCGCTCGCGACGCAGACGAAGCTGTCGCAACGATGCTCGACGCGATGACCGAAGCCCTGGCAACCGGGCAACGCATCGAGATTCGCGGCTTCGGCAGCTTCGCTTTGAGTTACCGGCCGCCGCGCGTTGGCCGCAATCCTAAGTCGGGTGACCGCGTGCAGGTTCCTGCCAAGCATGTTCCTCACTTCAAGGCGGGCAAGGAATTGCGTGAGCGCGTCGACGGACACGACTCCGCTGCTCCGCCGGAAGGCGAACAGAGCGATGGTGCGGACAAGTAAATACACTACGGAAGAAAAAGCCGCGGCAGGATCGCGGCTTTTTTTTGGATGCATTCTCTACAATCAACACTTGGCAACGTTCGAGGGCTCGTACTGATGAAGCTGCTCGCGTGGATACTCAAATTGGGCTTCTTTCTGTTGGTGCTGTGGTTTGCACTCAAGAACACGACGCCGGTTCCGGTTCGTTTCAGCGCGGATATCGTGTGGGAGCACGTGCCGCTGATCGTCGTCATGCTGGTATGTGTCGCCATTGGCACCTTGCTCGGTGCACTTGCTCTTTCACTGCCGATCTACAAGATGCGTCGCGAGGTGACACAGTTTCGACGCGCAGCCACGCAGCCGTCGATCGCAGAGTCGTCAGACGAGCGTGTCGCGCGCGCGGCGCGCCAGTCAGGAGCGGTGGCCGAATTTGAAACAGGCGATCGCATTTGACAGCGTCAGCGCGAGGGCAGACGCGTAAATGGAGATCGAGCTGTGGTTCCTGTTGGCACTGCCGTTGCTCTTCGCGGTGGGCTGGCTGGCGCGGGGCTTCGAATCGAAGGTGCGTGAAACCGACAACGCCGCGTTGCCGCGCTCATATTTTCGAGGTCTCAACCTTTTACTTAACGACCAGCACGATAAGGCTATCGATGCGTTTATCGAGGTCGTCAAACTCGATCCCGAAACCATCGAACTGCATCAGGCGCTCGGCAACCTGTTTCGCCGACGTGGAGAGTTCGATCGGGCGGTTCGCATTCACACGCACCTTCTGAACCGCGCGGATCTCCCCGCCCGGCAGCGCCTGCTGGCCCTCAATGAGCTCGGGCAGGACTATCTGAAAGCGGGTTTGCTGGATCGAGCCGAAGATGCTTTCGTCCAGCTGCTGGAGGATCGCAATCATCGCTTCGACGCGCTGCGCGCGCTGTTACGGATCTATCAGATGGAGCGTGAGTGGCTGAAAGCCGTTGACTGCGCGCGGCGGCTCGAGAGCGAGGCCGGGGAATCCCATTACGTTTCGATCGCGCATTATTACTGCGAGCTGGGGAGTGACGCGCTTAATCGCGGCGCTCTCGTCGAGGCGCAGCAGGCTATTGATGAAGCGCTTGCGGCGAATCGAAAATCGATTCGTGCGCTGGTTCTCGCCGGCGACATCGCGGCCAAGCGAGGAGATCACGACCAAGCGCTGCGGCAATGGCGCAGAGTCGAGAGCGCATCGGTGGAGCACGTACCGCTGATTGCGGCGCAGGTCGCCGATACGCTAGCGGCCCAGGGCAAAGAAGGCGATGCGCTCGACTGGCTTGAACGCATGTTGCTCGACGCGCCGTCGATTGATCTGCTGGACATCGCCGCGCGCCGTATAACGGAGTGGCGCGGCGCGACGGCGGCCGAAGCACTGATCGCCCGCGAAACGCAGCGCCTGCCGTCGCTGCTGGGATTTGAACGTCTACTCGAAGCGCGGCTGGCGGTGACGCAACAAGCGGGTCGGCAGGATGATGAGCTGCAGCTGCTGAGCTCGCTGCTGCGCAATCACACGCAAAAACTGGCACGCTACCGTTGTACCAAGTGCGGCTTTCGGGCGCGGGAGTACCACTGGAATTGTCCCGGCTGTACGAGTTGGGATACCTATCCGCCGCGCCGCCTCGAGGAACTGGATCTCGCGTGACCCCTTTGTCACGCATTTCGTTTCCGTCGATCGAGCAAACCATCGGCAATACACCGCTGGTCAGATTGCAGCGGATTGCCGGCGATGACAACCTTCGCCGCAACAACATTATCCTGGGCAAGCTCGAAGGCAGTAACCCTGGGGGGTCAGTCAAGGATCGTGCTGCGTGGTCGATGGTCGCCCGTGCTGCGGAGCGCGGACAGATCAAACCCGGTGATCGTTTGGTCGAGGCCACCAGCGGCAATACCGGTATCGCCTTGGCGATGATCGCAGCGATGACCGGTTATCGAATGACGCTGATCATGCCCGATAACCTGAGCTCGGAGCGCCGATCAAGTATGCGTGCATACGGCGCCGAACTGTTATTAACGCCTGCCAACGAAGGCGGCATGGAATACGCACGCGACCGCGCGTTGGAAATGCAAACGCGCGGCGATGGGTTGGTGCTCGATCAGTTTGCCAACGACGACAATCCGCGAGCGCATTACGAAACAACAGGTCCGGAGATATGGCGTGACACCCAAGGCCGAATCACGCATTTCGTCAGTGCAATGGGGACCACCGGCACCATTGTGGGCGTTTCGCGTTATCTGAAGGAGAAAGAGGCGTCGGTCCGCATCGTCGGTGCGCAACCCGCAGAAGGCTCGCAGATCCCGGGGATTCGGAAATGGCCGCCGCTTTATCTACCCAAAATATTCGACGCAACTCGCGTCGATCGCGTCGAATCGGTCACGCAGATGGAAGCCGAGGCGATGACCCGACGCCTCGCCGCGGAGGAGGGCATCTTCGGAGGCATTTCGTCGGGCGGCGCCTGCACGATCGCGTTGAAAATCGCCGCCGAGGTCGAGAATGCGGTCATCGTGTTTGTCGTTTGCGATCGCGGGGATCGATACCTATCGACTGGCGTATTCCCCGATTGATCGGACGCGATGGTCACACGACTGCGACTGGAATCTTTCCAATCTTTGCTTGCCATTCGCGCGGACCTGTCTGGTGCACCGACGTGCCGTCTGCGCTGACCGCGACGGTAACCGGCATGTCGCGCACTTCGAATTCGTAAATCGCTTCCATCCCCAGATCGGCAAACGCGACGACGCGTGCGCTCTTGATCGCCTTGCTGACGAGGTAGGCCGCTCCACCGACCGCCATCAGGTACGCACTGCGGTGTTTGCGGATTGCGTCGATCGCCACCGGGCCGCGCTCGGCCTTGCCGATCATCGCGATCAAACCAGTGCGGGCCAGCATCATCTCGGTAAACTTGTCCATGCGCGTCGCAGTTGTAGGGCCGGCAGGCCCGACGACTTCATTGCGAACCGGATCGACCGGCCCCACGTAGTAAATAATGCGATTTGCGAAGTCAACCGGCAGCGGTTCGTTTCTCGCCAGCATGTCGGCGATGCGCTTGTGCGCGGCATCGCGGCCGGTGAGGACCTTTCCGTTTAACAGCAGCGTCTGGCCTGGCTTCCACGCCGCAACTTGTTCGCGCGTTAGCGTGTCCAGGTCAATTCGAGTGCTGCGGTTGTAGTCGGGCTGCCAGTTCACGTCGGGCCACGTATCGAGCGAAGGCGGCTCGATGTACGCGGGCCCGGAGCCGTCGAGCACGAAGTGCGCATGCCGTGTGGCTGCGCAATTCGGAATCATCGCGACCGGTTTGCCCGCGGCATGAGTCGGATACATTTTTATCTTGATGTCGAGAACGGTCGTCAATCCGCCCAGCCCTTGAGCCCCGATCCCCAGGGCGTTGACCTTGTCAAAGAGCTCGATCCGCAACCGCTCGACGTCATCGCGAGCACCGCGCTGGCGAAGATCGAACATATCGATGTCTTCCATCAACGCTTCTTTGGCAAGCAGCATTGCTTTTTCAGCAGTGCCGCCAACGCCTATGCCAAGCATGCCGGGCGGACACCAGCCGGCCCCCATCGTCGGCACAGTTGACAGTACCCAATCGACGATGGAGTCACTCGGGTTCAGCATCACGAACTTGCTTTTGTTTTCGGAGCCGCCGCCCTTCGCGGCAACGGTCACGTCGACGGTGTCGCCGGGAACAAGCTGAACGTTGATCACCGCTGGCGTGTTGTCGCCTGTGTTTTTGCGACCGAATTCGGGTGGGTCGACAATCGACGCACGCAGAAGATTGTCCGGATGGGTGTAGCCGCGTCGAACGCCTTCGTTAACGGCGTCTTCGAGTGAACCCGTGAAGCCATCGAGCCGCACATTCATGCCGATCTTCAGAAACACGTTGACGATGCCCGTGTCCTGACAAATCGGCCGCTTGCCTTCCGCACACATGCGTGAGTTGGTGAGGATCTGCGCGATGGCGTCTTTCGCCGGCGCGCTTTGCTCGCCCTCATAGGCGCGCGCTAGATGGCGGATGTAATCGGCCGGGTGGTAATAGCTGATGAACTGCAGCGCTCCGGCGATGCTTTCGATCAGATCGGCTGCACGAACGACTGTCATCAGTGCTCTCTCGCGACCCGTCCGGCGCCGACCATCAGTCGATCCGTGCCTGCCACCGCCATTGCCGACAGTAGAAATGTGACATGAATCACCGTCTGCGCAATCAGCACCTTCGGCTCGTAGTTGACCGCATTGATAAACGTCTTCAGCAGGTGAATTGAACTGATGCCGATGATTGCCGTTGCAAGCTTGACCTTCAGCACGCTGGCATTCACATGCGACAACCATTCCGGTTGATCCGGATGCCCTTCCAGATACATCCGCGAGACGAAGGTCTCATACCCGCCGACGATCACCATGATCAACAGGTTGGAGATCATCACGACGTCGATCAGCGCCAGAACCACCAGCATGATCACCGTCTCGTTCAGTTCGGGTGTCAGCGTATTGACGTAGCCGATGCTTTTGATCAGAAGCGCCAGCGCAGCCTGATCCCCGAAGGCCGCCTTGATCAGATGCACCAGCTCGACCCAGAAGTGATACACGTACACACCTTGCGCCAGGATCAGCCCGGCGTAGAGCGGCAGCTGGAGCCAGCGCGACGCGAAAATCAGGCGCGGCACGAGCGGAATGGGACGCGCTACGGCGCGCGCGAGTTCAGAGGCAGACATGGGGAGACCGGGTGTGGCGGGTGTGAAATTCTAACGGCATGTGGCCCCCCAACCCTTGCCAGCGCCAAAGCTGCCCTCATATCTCGAATAGCCAGAACCGGGGCCCGGTTCAGGTGTCGAAAGAATTGAATACAGAGCGAGTGATCTGGAGAATCGATGTAACCGTGACAAAAAAGCGCATGCTGTTAGAACGGTGGGCCTTGTTAGACTCGTTTAACGATTTGCTGTCACTTTGGGAGAAGACCTTATGAAACGTATCGCTCTGTTCGTATTGACGAACCTTGCGATCATGGCCGTCCTAGTGTTGTTCCTGACCGTATTGTCATCGGTCTTCGGAATCAACTTTAACCTTGGCGGACAAACGCTGAACATTGGCAGCCTGGCAATCTTTTCGCTCGTGGTCGGGTTCACCGGTGCGTTTATCTCACTGCTGCTGTCCAAGACGATGGCCAAATGGTCGACCGGCGCGCAGGTCATCGGCCAGCCGTCGAACGCAATGGAATCGTGGCTGGTCGACACCGTGCGCCGGCATGCCGAGAAAGCGGGCATCGGCATGCCGGAGGTTGCGATTTTCGAGGGTGACCCGAATGCGTTTGCGACTGGCGCATTCAAGAACAGTGCGCTGGTAGCGGTCTCGACAGGCTTGTTGCAGTCGATGAGCAAGGAAGAGGTCGAAGCTGTATTGGGCCACGAGATTTCGCACATCTCCAACGGCGACATGGTGACGATGACGTTGCTGCAGGGCGTGCTGAATACCTTCGTTGTGTTCCTGTCGCGCGTAATTGGCTATGTGGTCGACCGCATGATTCTGCGCAATGAAAGCGCCGGGCCGGGGATGGGGTATTACCTGACGACGATCGTGCTCGATATCGCCCTCGGGTTTCTGGCTGCGATCGTGGTGGCGTGGTTCTCACGGCGACGCGAGTTCCGCGCAGATGCGGGTGCTGCGGCGCTGATGGGAAGCAACCGTCCGATGATCAATGCGTTGGCGCGGTTGGGTGGCCAGGAGCCGGGACAACTGCCGCAACAGGTCCAGACGTTTGGCATTACCGGTCGTCCAAGTGGGCTGCTGGCGCTTTTTTCCAGCCATCCGCCGATTGAAATGCGCATTGCAGCGTTGCAAAGCGTTCGCTAAGACTCGACAGCACTCCCTTTCAAAGGCCGGGAATTCCCGGCCTTTTTTACGGCTGCCTGACTCTGCGATTGGACACGCTTGCTGTAAGCCATGCGAGAGCAATGGCGGTGATAGCAAGTGCAACCGTCGCTGCCTCCCAAAATCCAAGTGGCCCGCGCGGCGGCCCGAACGGTGTGACGGCAAGCCCGATCCACCACCCTCCACCGAGTCCAACACCCCATAGCGAGACGCCATAGATCACCATCGGCCATAGCGTGCTCTTGTAGCCACGCAGAGCAAAGCCACATACACCTTGGCATGCGTCGAACACGTGAAAAATCGCAGCCCACCCCATCAGCGAAAGCGCGACTGCGGTCACTGCAGCATCGGTGGTGTAAAGCGCAACAATGGGATCGCGCAGCAGCCACATGCTGGCGGCGCTGGCAATGGCAATGCTGATCGCCAACCGAAAACCGCGCAGCGCCGCTGTCCGTGCTGCACGCGGGTCGTTGGCACCGAGCGATTGCGCGACCAGCACGCTGGTCGAGACCCCAAGCGCGAGCGGCATCATGAACAGAATGGCAGCCAGGTTGGCGACGATCTGATGGCCCGCCACTGCTGCGGTGCCAAGCCGCGCGATCAGTACTGCCATGAACGTGAATGACGTGACTTCGAACAGCATCGAAAGCCCGATCGGAATGCCGAGCTTCAGCAGTTCACGCTGACTTGACCAGCGGGGTGGGTGCACACGCTCGCTGCGAAAGCGCCGGAAATAAGGGTGGAAGCGCCAGACGCCAAGGCTCAGAGCGAGCGTTGCCCATGCCAGTACAGCCGTCGCGACGCCCGCCCCTGCGCCGCCCATCGGCGGGATTGGACCCGCGCCCGACATGAAGATTGCATTCAGCGGCACTTTGAGCACCAGCGTAAGCACATTGATCCACATCGTGATCTGTGGCCGTGACACCGCAGCGTTCAGAGCAACGAAAACCCGTGCGGCCAATGCGGCGGGCAGCCCGAATGCAATCGCATAAAGATAAGTGGTGACGACCGATGCAACTTCGTCATCGGCGCGCGAGAACGCAAGCCATGCCTCGGTCGCCAGCACGAACGGCAAGCCGATTAGCGTCAGGAGGATCGACAACCACAGGGCCTGCTGCAGGTCGTCCCCAATCGCGCGCCAGCGCTGCGCCCCGAAGTGCTGGCCGGCAATCGGCGACAGCGCTTGCAGCACCCCCATGAGCCCGATGTACGCCGAAATGTAGATCGCAGAGCCAAGTGCAACCGCAGCGAGATCGGTTGCAGACAGGCGGCCCGCCATGATCGTGTCAATGGTGCCTGCGCCAACGACTGCAAGATTGGCGACCAGCAGCGGCCATCCAAGCTTGAAAAATGCGCGCGTCGACGTATCGGGACCGCGATGCGTACTCTTGAGAGTTGCTGGCGTCACGTGCTCAAATTGCCGTCGGATCCGGCCCGTCGCAGGTTGTGCAAGCTTGATGCGTACGACGCTACCGGTCGCGAACCCACACGCGGAACACTTCGTCGTACCGTGCGCGCCGCGTGAATTCGTATGCGACCTTCCAGCCAATCAACGGCTCGTCGTCGAATGTCGTTCGTTCGCTGTCGCGCTGGATCGCAACGCGGCACGGAACGGCGGCAAACTGAGGCCCGAACTTCAGTCCACCGTGATACGCGAGCATGGCGCGAATGCCTACGGGCACATGATGACTCTCCACGCAGCTATCGCCTGAAACGCGCCTGACCTGTTGCGCCAGCACCGTCGCGGTTGACGCGTACGAGCGTGTGTATTCGATCGGCACGGTGTACAGCGATACCACCACGACCCAGACCGCGGCGAGTCCACCGGCAGCGAGAAACGGGCCGCGCCAGAGCATCTTGGGTCGAATGCGGATGCGCCAGATCGCGAGAAATATCCACGTGGCGGTGGCGAACAGCGCAATCACAATTGGAAGCAGCGGAGCCTCGGGCTCCAGCCCGGGGACGAGCCGTGCGACGGAAGCGGCCATTTTCGGCGGGCTGCCTATGTTCCACGCGCCAAAGTAAAGCCAGACCGCGATTAGCGCGAGTGTAAAAAGCGCAAGCGAAAACCAGTCGATTGCATCGTCGGCAGCGCGGCGCAATGTGGAAACGCTGAATGCGCCGAGGACAACCATAGCCGGCACAGCGGCGATCAACTCACGGTCACTTGGCTCAACGGTAAACAGCAGCGCGAACAATGCACTGACCGTTAGGAGCAGCGGCAGCAGCACGTGCGGGCGACGCAGAAAATTGCGCCATGAATATAGGGTCCAAAGCGCAAAAGGCCACACCGGCCACGTGTACCAGCCGATGTTTCGTACCAGCCAAAGCAGATTTGCAGCATCGGGAATCCGCAGCTGACGCGCGTTCCAAGCCCACCAGGCGTCGAAGTAGAGAACCGCTTCAGGCGTGGCGGTGGCAGCGGCAATCGGCCACACGGAAAAGAGCGCAGTTGCAAGCGCGATCATCACGATTGCGCGCAGCGCTCGGTGCCTGCCAAACGAAACGACGAAGATGGCTGCCGCGATCGACGACGCGACTGCGGGCACCAAGCCGCGTGTTAGTGCAATAGCGGCCAGCGCCGCGCCCGCACTTATTGTTCCGACCCAGGGGTTCTCGAGCGATACGGCAAGCGACAGGAGCAGCAGCGCAATACACGCGAAGAGCGCCGCTTCAGCGACCGTTTCGTGCATCCTTAAAACAATGCCGATGGTTGCAAGCATCAACAGCACGGCGATGTTCGCAAGCATGCGGCCATAATCGCGCGGATTCGCTTCGCCACCAAAAGCAAATGCAACGGGTTGCGTCTCAGGGCGCCGAGCAAGTCGATAGGTGGCATACCAGAGGCTGACGGCCGCGAGCAGCAGCCACAGCACTGACACCAGCCTCGCCGCCGCAATGTCTCCCAGCAGCGAGCCGAAGAGGCGAATCATCAGCGCGCCGATCCAGAACGGCAGCGGCCCTTCCTCGGGAAGAGGTTCACCCATCACCGAAGGTAGCCACCACTCAACCCATCCACCGTGAGCCATCGTCCACATCACGCCAAAGGCCGATGCGTCCTCGAGGCTCCACGGATCGCGTCCAAATAATCCGGGGATGACGTACGCCGCAAACAGGCCGAACAACATCCAGCGCGGCAGTTTGGCCGCGGCAGCCTGAGTAACGCGGGCCGGCGAAGGGCGGTGTTCAAAACTCATTTGGAGCGGCGAACCCGCGACGGCAGCAATGGAAGCATGTGAATGCTGCGACAATAAAAAAGGCAGCCGAAGCTGCCTTTGTACCCGAACCCAGCGCGATCAACGCCGCCGGGCATCCGCCTTGGCCTTGGTAGCTTCGACTGCGGCTGCGTTGACGGCTTCGGTCTTCGCCGCAAATTTCTGCCGAAATTTCTCGACGCGGCCGGCTTCAACGATTCGGGTCTGCGCACCGGTGTAAAACGGATGCGATTCCGAGGATGTATCGAGCTTGAACAGCGGATACGTTTTGCCGTCGACCTCGATCGTCTCGCGCGATTGCAATGTCGACCGGGTGATCAGTTTGAAGTCGTTCTGCATGTCTTGAAACACGACTTCGCGGTATTCGGGATGGACGTTCGGTTTCATGTAAAAGCCTTTTATGAACTCGTTGCGGCCGCCAGTCGCAGCCACAGGCTCGACCACGTACCACTGAAGGCGCGGATTATCCAGTTTTTAACGGCAGCGGGCAAGGGCGGGGCGGGCAGTCACAAGTGGCCAACCTACCCCCCACGTCTCATCATGTCGAAGAATTCGGCGTTGTTTTTCGTCGCTTTCATCTTGTCGAGCAAAAATTCCATCGCTTCGATCTCGTCCATTCCGTACAGCAGCTTTCGCAGGATCCAGACCTTTTGCAGAATTTCGGGTTTCAGCAGCAACTCTTCCTTGCGCGTGCCCGAACGATTGACATTGAGCGCAGGGTAGACGCGCTTTTCAGCGAGCCGGCGCTCCATGTGAATCTCCATGTTGCCGGTGCCCTTGAACTCCTCGTAAATCACATCGTCCATGCGGGAGCCGGTGTCGATCAGAGCGGTCGCGATAATCGTCAGCGACCCGCCTTCCTCGATGTTGCGTGCGGCGCCAAAAAATCGCTTCGGTCGTTGCAGCGCGTTCGCATCGACACCACCCGTCAGCACTTTTCCGGAAGCGGGAATCACGGTGTTGTAGGCGCGAGCCAGGCGCGTGATCGAATCGAGCAGGATCACGACGTCCTTCTTGCTTTCAGCCAAACGCTTAGCTTTTTCGATCACCATTTCGGCGACCTGCACGTGACGTGTCGCCGGCTCGTCGAATGTCGACGCGACGACTTCGCCTCGCACGGAGCGCTGCATCTCGGTCACTTCTTCCGGCCGCTCATCGATCAGCAAGACGATCAGGACGATGTCTGGATGGTTGGCGGCGATCGCGTGGGCGATGTGTTGCATCAGAACCGTTTTGCCGGACTTCGGACTTGAGACCAGCAAGCCGCGTTGGCCTTTTCCGATTGGAGCGATCAGGTCGACCAGCCGACCTGTCATATTTTCGTCGCCCTTCATGTCGCGCTCGAGTATCAGCGGCTCGTCGGGGAACAGCGGCGTCAAATTTTCGAACAGGATGCGGTGTTTGGTCGAGTCTGGTGCTTGGTCGTTGACCTTGTCGACCTTCACCAGCGCGAAGTAACGCTCGCCATCCTTGGGAGTGCGTACCTCGCCTTCTATCGAATCGCCAGTGTGCAGATTGAAACGCCGAATCTGCGACGGCGAAATGTAAATGTCGTCGGTACTTGCTAGATAGGACGTCTCGGGCGATCGCAGGAAGCCAAAGCCATCGGGCAGTACTTCAAGTGTTCCGTCGCCGAAAATCTGCTCGCCGCCTTTTGCGCGTTTTTTCAGGATTGCAAACATCAGTTCCTGTTTGCGCATCCGGTTGGCGTTATCGATTTCAAGGCCGATAGCCATTTCAAGCAGTTGCGAGACGTGCAGTGCTTTTAATTCTGATAAGTGCATAGAGTCGCTAGAGAAAATATGGGGCGTTGGGAGCGCGCCCGCGGGGAGGGCGGCGGACCATTGGCGGCCCACCGGGTGATTGTGGTTTAAAGGTTGCTGTCGATAAATGCCGTCAGTTGCGATTTTGAAAGAGCACCGACCTTCGTGCCGACAACCGCGCCGTCCTTGAACATCATCAAGGTCGGAATGCCGCGGATGCCGTACTTCGCAGGGGTCGCCTGATTTTCATCAACGTTGAGTTTGGCCACGGTGACCTTGCCCTGATATTCCTTGGACACTTCATCGAGGATGGGCGCAATCATCCGGCACGGACCGCACCATTCGGCCCAGTAATCGACCAGGACTGGACTCGCAGACTTTAGAACGTCCGCTTCGAAGGCCGAATCGCTGGTGTATTTGATTTCACTCATTTGGGTCCTCACTCGCGTGCGCTGTAAGCGTGCACCGCAATCAGGAAGAAGAAACGGAATTCAGGGGAGTTGGCGGCGCAAGACTCAATTGCAAGACCTGACGGCGAAACCCCAGTTGCAGATTCAGGCCGCCAGTTTTGCTCACACCTCGGTTTACATGGTATCACTTCCAACGCAGTTGGGAGCATTTGAGCGCGCGTTCTGGTACCTACAATGGCTGCTTTTCGCCGTCTAGATGCAACGCGACGCACTCTTTGAATTGTTAAATCGGTCGCCGGGCGCCGTTTTCGTCGTGACGCCGAATCGGCGGCTGGCGCGAGCGATCGCGGCAGATTTCGATGCGTACCAGGCGTGCCAGGGGCTAACGGCTTGGCCGACGCCGACGATCCTTCCGTTTGCGGGGTTTGTCGCAAAGTTGCACGACATCGCTCAGCACGACCCTGCTTTGCCAGACGTACGAGTGCCACTGAGCCGTGTGCAGGAGCGCGTGCTTTGGGAAGCCGTGATAGCCGATAGCGGGGTCGGATTGCTATCACCGAGCGTCGCTGCGCCGCTTGCGGCCAATGCGTGGACGCGGGCGCACGAGTGGAACATCGCGGCGCGTGTGCCGCGCTATACCGCGGTAGCCGACACACGCGTATTTTCCGCGTGGGCTGATGAATATCAACGCCGTGTTGGTGCAATGCGGGCCACCGATGTCGCACGTCTGCCCGATGTGGTGCGCAGCTACGTCGAGTCGGGCGCGATTCCGGCACCCGAGCAACTTGTGCTGGCGGGCTTCGACCACACCACGGCGCAGCAGCAGCGATTGTTCGACGCATTAAAGGCGTGCGGCACGGTGTGCAAGCAATTCGAGCCTCCGAGGCACGACGCGACACCCGTGCGCGCAAACTGCCTCGACGCGCGGGATGAAAACGAGAAGATGGCCGATTGGGTTGCGGCACGCCTCGCGGCCAACCCAGACGCATGCATCGGCGTCGTCGTACCCGACCTGATGGCGCGCCGCCGAACGTTGATGGCGTCACTCGATGCGGCACTGATGCCGGGTCGTGTCTTGGCGCCGACCAGCGCGCGCCCCTACACCGTGTCCCTCGGCGGGTCCCTGTCGGACGTTTCGCTGGTCGCTTTCTACCTGCGAGTGTTGCGATTGCCGCTCGCCAGCACCGAGTATGAGGAAGCAAGCGCGGTGCTGCGCTCGCCGTACTTTAGCGGCGCAGCGGTCGAACGCGACGCGCGTGACCTCGTCGATGCACAGTTGCGGCGACGCTGTCAGCGCAGGGTGGACCTTGAACAGCTCTTAGAAGCGGCGCAGGTTTGCGCGCGCGAATGTAAAGTCGATACCCCCCATCTGCTAGCGGGGCTGCGCACGTTGAATCAGTGGCGGCGCCAGCATGCGAGTCGTGCACGGCTGCCTTCGGACTGGGCGGGTGCGTTTGCAGAACTGTTGGAATCGATCAGTGCTGCATCATATGGCGACCGCACGCTTGACTCGGCCGAGTATCAGGCCCGCGGGCGCTGGCAGGAGTTGCTTGGCGAGTTCGCGGCGCTCGATCGAACCACGCGGCGTATCACCGCAGCCGACGCACTGGCAAAGCTGCAGAGGGTGGCACGCGAGACAGTATTCCAGCCTGAAGGCGGCACGCCCCCGATACAGGTGCTGGGGGTAATTGAAGCCAATGGCCTGACCTTTGACCACTTGTGGGTCATGGGACTCACCGCCGATGCGTGGCCACTACCGTCGAGGCCCGACGCATTGTTGCCGATTGAATTGCAACGCGCAGCCGGGATGCCGGGCTCGAGCGCGGCGACAGAACTGCAGCGCGCGCGCCGCCAGTTAGATCAACTGCTGCAATCCGCACCCGAAGTCATTGTCAGTCATGCAACGATCGAGTCCGATCGAAAGCTCGCACCGAGCTCACTGATTGCGTCGTTTGCGCAAAACTTGCCACCGCCACGCGCCGCCCGCCTGCTCGACGCGATCACCACGGCGACTTTGACTTCGACCATTGACGCAATGGCGCCACCGTGGCAGCCGTTGACGCCGTTGCGCGGAGGCGCGTCTGTTTTGCAAAACCAGGCGGCGTGTCCCTTTCGCGCATTCGCGATGCATCGTCTAAACGCCCGCGCAATCGAATCTCCGCATGATGGTTTCGATTACCGGGAGCGGGGTCAATTGGTACACGACACGCTGGCAGCCTTCTGGAATTCGTTGCCTGAACCCACACGCGACGCGCTTGCAGCCACACCGCAGCAGGACCGGCGCGTATTGCTTCGGGCCGCTGCCGATGCGGCGCAGCCCCGGTTGCAAGCGCGGCGCGGCGCGGTTTCGGCGGCGCTGACAGAACTTGAATCCGATCGCCTGGTACGCGTGATCGAGCAGTGGTTGCAATACGAGCTTGCGACGCGCACCGCATTCCGTGTTGTTGCAATTGAAGAAGCACGCACGATGCACGTTGGGCCGCTTACGTTGGCGGCTCGTCTAGACCGCGTCGATCAATGCCCCGACGGTGCGCGCGTTGTCATTGATTACAAGACAGGCGGAGCGAAAAATCCCGGATGGCTCGAAGTACGGCCCGACGAACCGCAGTTGCTGCTCTATCTGACCGCATCGGAACGCGCAGCGCGTGCGATTGCACTGGCAAGAGTTCGCGCTGGCGACGTCGGCTTTAACGGCCTATCGGCCGACCCGCAGTTGTTGCCAGGACGCTCGTCGGTGTGGAACGTCGCGCACTCGAGCTGGGATGCCTTGGTCGATCATTGGTCGTCCGTGCTTGAACGTTTGGCCGTTCAGTTTGCCGCTGGCAATGCTGCAGTCGATCCGAAACGATTGCCACAAACCTGCCGCTACTGCGATCTGCCGACATTGTGCCGAATCAACGAGCGTGGAGGCACTGTGGTCGGGGGTGTGCTCGAAGACGAAGAAAGCGCGCAATGGGTCAGCGATGAAGACTGACAAGCCAGCGCACGGTAATGCCCAGCTGCAGTTGCAATTGCTGCAACCGGCGGTGAGCGAAGTGATGCAAAACCTTGCGCCGGGCGCTGCACGGGATTGCACACTGCGCGACGAAGATGCTGACGCACGCGCTCAGGCGCTCGATTGCACTCAAAGTTTCATCGTTCGTGCACCGGCCGGGTCGGGCAAGACCGAGCTGTTGACTCAACGGGTGTTGGCATTGCTCGCTGAGGCCGATGTGCCCGAGGAAGTCGTCGCGATCACGTTTACGCGCAAGGCGGCGGCCGAGATGAAGGATCGCTTGCTGCAGGCATTCGAGCATGTCGCTGCCGGGCGCCCGTCACCGGCCGAGCCACACCATGCCCGCACGATCGACCTTGCACGCCGCGCACTCGTGCGCGACCGCGAGCTTGGATGGGAACTCGCGGCCAACCCGGCGCGGCTCCGGGTTCAGACGATCGACGCGTTGTCATTGTGGCTGGTGCGTCAGGTGCCGATCACGACGCGCTTTGCCGTCATCACGCAAGTCACCGAACAAGCTGAACCACTGTACAGCGCGGCGGCGAACGCAACGCTGTCGCTGATCGACAGTGAGGAAGCGCGCGCAAGTGGGCTGGCGCACCATATTGAGCGCCTGCTGACGCACCTGGACAACGACTGGATTCGTGCGCATCGGTTGCTCAGTGGAATGCTCGCGCGACGAGACCAGTGGCTGCGCCATGTGGGGCACCTGGACCGCGCGGCGCTCGAGGCGCCGATGCAAAACGCGTGTGCGCAGCAAATGGAGCGCGTATGTGCAGCGATGACCGGAGTCGATGTGCAAGAATTGATTGCACTGGCTCGCTATGCAGCCGGTAGCTTGCCGAACGACTCGCGATTGTCGCCATGCGCCGAACTCGACGATCTTCCCGCTGCCAGCCATGAACGACTGGATGCCTGGCGCGGGCTTGCGGCGCTGCTGCTGACCAACGAAGGAAGCTGGCGAGCAAAGATCACCAAGACCGAAGGCTTCCCGGCTTTTGCGAGTGCGGCGCCCTATAAGCAGAGAATTATTGCGCTGATCGATTCGCTGCGCTCAAACGAAGCGTTGCGCGAGGCACTCCACGCGCTCCGCGCCCTGCCGGCACCGCGTTTTACAGAGCCTCAGTGGGCGGTCCTCGAGTCAATCGTCGCTTTGCTTCCACGTGCGGCTGCCGAGTTGATGGTGGTATTTGGCGAACAAGGGGAGAGTGACTTTGTTCAGCTGACTCACGCCGCCGTCGATGCCCTCGCGGGCGGAGAGACCGATATCGCGCAGGCGCTCGACGCACGCATTCGCCATCTGCTGATCGACGAGTTCCAAGACACTTCGATCACGCAATTCGAGTTGATCGCACGCCTGGTTGGCGACTGGCGTCCCGGCGATGGGAGAACGTTGTTCGTGGTCGGCGATCCGATGCAGTCGATCTACCGGTTCCGCGAGGCCGAAGTCGGGCTGTTTCTGCAAACATGGAATGACGGGTTGGCGAGCTTGCCGCTGACGCGTCTGCGGCTTTCCCGCAACTTCCGATCGAGTCCTCAACTCGTCGATTGGGTCAACACTGCATTTGTTCGTGTTCTGGCAGAAGAAAGCGATATCGCCAGCGGTGCGGTGATGTTCGAACCCTCTGTCGCAAGTCAGTCGTGCGGTAACGGGTCTGCAGCGGTGACGTTCAACGCTTTGCTCGACGCCTCGCCCAAGGACGAAGCCGATCGCGTGGTGCAGCTGGTCCAGCGCATCCGGAGTGCGGATCCTGCTGCGTCGATTGCACTGCTGGCGCGGGCGCGTCCACATCTCGCGCAGATCGTGCCGGCGCTGCGCAAAGCAGGGCTTCGGTTCAATGCAGTCGAGCTCGAGTTGCTGCTGGCACGGCCTCTGATTGGCGACCTGCTCGCACTGACTCGCGTGCTCGAACACTTGGCCGACAAAGTCGCCTGGCTTGCGGTGCTGCGCGCACCCTGGTGCGGCCTGACTTTGGCCGACCTCGCTGGCGTGGCAGAGGGCGCAGCAAATGCAAGCGTATGGCAGCGAGTGTGCGACCCGGCGTGCCGAGCGCAACTGTCAGCAGACGGCCAGCAGCGCCTGGCGCGTGTTGCGCAGGTGTTCGAGCGCGCTCTTGAGTGGCGCGGTCGCGTACCGCTGACGGAGAGAGTGCGCGAGACGTGGTGGCTTCTTGGCGGCCCTGCGTGCATTTCGACCGCTGCCGACCACGCGGACGCGGAGTCTTTCTTTGACCATTTGGTTCGGCATGAAGAGCGCACGCGCGGACTTATCGACGTTGACGCGTTCGAGACTTCACTCGTCCGTCTTTACGCCGCGCCGGATTCGCACGCGGACGACCGACTGCAGGTGATGACGATTCACAAAGCGAAGGGCCTGGAGTTTGATTACGTGATCGTGCCTGGCGTTGATCGCGTCACGATGACCGACGATGCGCAGCTAATGCAGTGGCTCGAACGACCGACACCGGTTAACGCTGGGGTGGGCCCAGGCGAGCTGCTGCTGAGCCCTATCTATCCTGCCGATGCCGACAAGAAAAACGATTCGATCTACTGCTGGGTCGAGCGCTTGCAGCAGCAACGGCAACGCAACGAAGACGGTCGCCTGTTGTACGTGGCCGCGACCCGCGCGCGCAAGCAGCTGCATTGGGTCGCGTGCGTTCCGGTGGTCGACGATACTGTTTCCCCGCGCGATAACTCGCTGCTGCAGAGGCTTCTGCCGGCCGTCGAGGACGAGTGCGCGCTTGCAATGGCGGCTCGCACTGTCCCGTCACAAACAGAATCCACGAACCCGGCGCCTGGTTCAGGCTACGACCAATCGCTACGCAGGTTGCCGGTGGGCTGGACATTCCCTGCGGCACCGCCCGCGATTGTCTGGCACGGCGACTCGCCCTCTGTGCAGGAGCCGGCGATCGAGTTTTCGTGGGCCGGTGAAACAGCGCGGCGGGTCGGCGTGGTCGTGCACCGGTGGCTGCAGCGCATTGCCGACGATGCTTTACACAATTGGGACGACAAGCGCGTTCGATCGATTGCGCCACATATAGAGCGTGAGCTGGCCGCGGCGGGAATCAGCGGCAATGGACTCGTCGCGGCGGGCAGACGCGTGGTGCACGCATTGACGAGTGCGTTATCCGACCCGCGTGCGCGCTGGCTGCTGGGGCCGCACTCGGATGCGGGCAACGAGCTTAGATTCAGCATGCAGACTCGGTCCGGGATCAAGCGCATCGTGCTTGATCGAACGTTTGTCGAGAATGGCGCGCGCTGGATCATCGACTACAAGACCGGAACGCACCAAGGCGCCGACGTTGAGGGGTTTCTCGATCGTGAACGCCTGCGCTACGGGGGTCAGCTGGAGTTGTATGCGCGCGCGCTGGGCGGCGGAGCCCAGCTCGGACTTTATTTTCCGCTGCTAAATGGCTGGCGCGCGTGGACCAGCGAAAAGGACAACGACGACCAAGACATCGCAGACTAAACGGACCCGCCCAGGGACGGCGCGGCAGCAGCCCTCCATAAGGGGGAGTTCCAAGAGGGCCACAGCCCCTCTTGCATCTTCGATGGAGCCAACGGCTCGCTTTTCGCCCGTCAGGCGAAAAGGCGAGCCTTGACCTCGGCACCTGTGGCACTCCGCTGTGGCTGCTTCGTTCCCGACCTGACCAGGTTCACGGCGCCTCAGTGCGAGGGGGCCCGCCGCGACGAATGATACCGGCGATGCGAAACATCGATCGCGCGGTTGTAACCTCCGCGCATGAGTTTTTCGATTCGCCCCGTTGCTCCGACCGATGTTGCCGTCCTGCACCGGCTGATTGGCGATCTCGCGGACTACGAACGCCTCGCGCATCAGGTGGTCGGCACGGCTGACCAGCTCGCTGACGATTTATTCGGAGCGCACCCGGTAATCGAGTCTGTGCTTGCGTGGGAAGGCGACGAGGTGCTCGGCTTCGCGCTTTACTTTCACAACTATTCGACGTTTCTGGCGCGCCGCGGACTTTATCTGGAGGACTTGTTTGTCGTCCCGCACGTGCGTGGCCGCGGGTTCGGCAAGAGATTGATTCACCACTGCGCGCGCCTGGCGGTCGAGCGCGGATGCGGTCGCTTCGAATGGGCCGTGCTCGACTGGAATCGGCCCGCAATCGATTTCTATCTATCGTTAGGTGCAACCATGCTGGCGGACTGGCGAATTTGCCGTCTCAGTGGAAATGCATTGTCGGCATTTGCAGAAAGCACGGCCGCAGAGTCGTAAAATCGGCAGATGTCATATCAGGTTCTTGCACGCAAATATCGACCGCGCGACTTTTCGACGCTGGTCGGCCAGGAACACGTGGTGCGCGCTCTGACGAATGCGCTGACTCGCAACCGGTTGCATCACGCGTATTTGTTTACCGGCACGCGTGGTGTTGGAAAAACCACGCTTGCGCGGATTCTTGCCAAGGCGCTTAACTGCGTGGGCCCGGATGGCAGCGGCGCAGTGACGCCCACACCGTGCAATGTATGTGAGCCTTGCACAGCAATCGATGCCGGTCGCTTCGTGGACTACATCGAAATGGACGCGGCAAGCAATCGCGGCGTCGATGAAATGGTGCAACTGCTCGAGCGTGCGATGTATGCCCCTAGCAACGCGCGTTTCAAGGTTTACATGATTGATGAGGTGCATCAGCTGTCGTCGCATGCGTTCAACGCGATGTTAAAGACGCTCGAGGAGCCGCCGCCGTACGTCAAGTTCATCCTGGCGACGACTGATCCGCAGAAGGTCCCTGTGACCGTGTTGTCGCGCTGCCTGCAGTTCAATCTGAAGCAGATGACTCCGCTGTCGATCGCAGATCACATGGTTGAAATACTGGCGCAGGAAAAAATTGGGGCGGAACTGCCGGCGCTGAAGACGTTGGCCATCGGCGCGCGCGGCAGCATGCGGGATGGCTTGTCACTGCTCGACCAGGCGATCGCCTATTCGAGCGGTGACGTGACGCTCGACGCTGTTAGATCGATGCTCGGCGCGATCGATCGTGGCACGCTGATAAAGCTGCTTGATGCGATCGCTGCGCGCGACGCGCCGCAGGTGCTCACGCTTGCCGATCAGATGAACGAGCGCAGCGTGTCGTTCGGGCAGGCTCTGCGCGACATGGCGAGCCTGCTGCATCGGTTGGCCTTGATCCAGCAGGTCGACAGCGCCGCTGATGACGAGGTCGACGCTGATGAACTGAGGCGGCTGGCGGCCACAATCGCGGCTGACGAGATCCAGCTGTTCTACCAAATTGCGCTGCACGGGCGCGATGAAATGAACTTGGCGCCCGATGAATACGCTGGATTCACGATGGCGCTGATGCGCATGCTGGCTTTCGCGCCTGCAGCGCCTGTGTCTGTGAACGCGCGACCAGGAGCGGTGTCGATGGCACGTCCGGCGCCGGCGCCGGTGCCGCGTCCGGAAGCCGCCACGACTGCATCAGGCGCGGGCAGTCGCACCGCGGAAGCCGCACCGCCGCCGAAGCCCGCGCAGCAGATGGGCCTAAGCGTTCAGCCCGGCACAACAAAGCCTTTCGACGGCGATTGGACGGCGCTTGTCGGGCAGCTGAAGGTGGCAGGACTCGTGCGGGAGCTTGCCCAGCGCAGCGAGCTCACTTCGTACGAGGGAGACCGTTTGCGCCTGCGTGTTCCGCTCAAGACGTTGCTCGACGCCGGTGCGCTGCAGAAACTACAGGCCGCTGTCAGCGATGCAATAGGCCGCCCGATTCGCTTGACTGCTGACGTGGGCAGCACCGTGGGTCCGACGTCTGCCGGAATTGCGGAGCAGGCGCGCGCAGAGAAGCAGCGCCAGGCGGAGGAATCGATTTACGCGGATCCCTTCGTGCGAGAATTAATCGAGAATTTTGGTGCGTCGGTTGATCCGGCGTCGATTCGACCGCGCAACGAGAGCAACGACAGCGATACGGAAACGACATCATGATGAAGGGGCAGATGGCAGGGCTGATGCAGCAGGCGCAGAAGATGCAGGAAAACATGAAGCGCATGCAGGATGAGCTCGCCGCTACCGAGGTCGAGGGTCAGTCGGGCGCAGGCATGGTCAAGATAACGATGAGCTGCAAACACGACGTGCGGCGCGTTGCTATCGACCCCAGCCTCGTAGGTGACGACAAGGAAATGCTCGAAGACCTGGTCGCGGCGGCATTTAATGATGCCGTGCGTCGCGCCGAGGAAGTGTCGCAACAGATGATGGCATCGGTGACAGCCGGAATGCCGTTGCCGCCTGGGTTCAAGCTTCCATTTTGATCAGCGCGTCGAACCCGCGCTCTGACGACGCCCTTGAAACTCGGAATCACGCTCGACCGGTTGGTCGACGCACTGAAGCAGCTGCCTGGAATAGGCCCGCGCTCCGCGCAACGCATTGCGTTCCACTTGCTTCAGCACGATCGCGACGCCGCGGTTCGTTTGGGCGAATCGTTACTTGCGGCGGCGCGAACAATCGGACATTGCCAGCGCTGCAACACGTTGACTGAAGAAGCGGTGTGCGCTACCTGCAACAGCGCGCGTAGAGACTCACAGATGTTGTGCGTTGTCGAATCTCCGGCCGATCAGCTCGTGATCGAGCAGTCGCTTGCCTATAGCGGGCTTTATTTCGTGCTGATGGGCCGGCTTTCACCGCTAGACGGCGTTGGCCCCCGTGAAATACAAATGGAGCGACTGCTGGCACGCGCCGCAGATGACAGCGTGCGAGAGGTGATTGTCGCCACTTCGTTTACGCCCGAAGGTGACGCGACGGCGCATTACATCGGACAGCTGCTGCGCGATCGCGATGTTCGACTGAAAGTCACGCGATTGGCGCGCGGAGTTCCCGCTGGCGCCGAGCTTGAATACACGGACGTCAATACAGTGGCGCAGGCCATGCTCGATCGTCGGGCCGATTGATTCAAGCGAGGTCAGTTCACCGGCTAGACTCGCCGCATGACCATTGCCTATTGGTGTGTACTGATCGCCGCGCTGATTCCTCTGATTGCCGTTGGCATTGCGAAAGCCGGCGCCAGGGGATACGACAACCGTTATCCGCGTACCTGGCTGGACAAGCAGCAGGGCTACCGCGCGCGCGCTGCGGCTGCGCAAGTCAATAGCTTCGAAGCGTTTCCATTCTTTGCGAGCGCGGTGATTGTTGCGCACCTGACAGGCGCGCCGCAGGGACGCGTTGACGTTCTCGCAGTGGTGTTTATCCTCGCGCGCATTGTCTACGTTGCTTGCTACCTCGCTGATTGGCATCGCACGCGCTCGATTGTGTGGGCGGTCGGCCTGGTCACATGCGGCGCCATATTCCTTTCGGGCGCCTTTGCCGGCTAGGGTACATACGGGCAGCCGCAACAGGCTGGCTGCGCTAGGCTCCACGATAAGTTAAACAGGGAGACAAAAATAATGAGAGCAAGACTGACCCGTCGCCACATCCTCGCCGTGGGCGCGATGTCGTTGATCTATCCGGCGATTGGCAGCGCTCAGGCTCCGGAGCGCAAGAAGGTGACGATTGCCGTCGGTGGCAAGAATCTTCTGTACTACCTTCCGCTGACGATCGCCGAGCAACAGAAGCTGTTCGAGGCAGAAGGCCTGGACGTCACGATCGTTGATTTCGCCGGTGGCGCACGCGCTCTGCAGGCGGTGATCGGTGGCAGCGCGGACGTCGTGTCGGGTGCGTTCGAACACAACATCAACATGCAGGCCAAAGGGCAACCGATGCGAGCCTTCGTGTTGCAGGGCCGTGCGCCTCAGATCGTGCTGGCGGTCAGCACCAAGACGATGCCGAACTACAAGACGGTCGCGGATTTAAAGGGGAAGAAGATTGGTGTAACTGCTCCCGGATCGTCGACTAACGTGCTTGCGAATTTCGTGCTCGCCAAGGCGGGCCTGAAGCCGAGTGATGTTTCGTTCGTTGGCGTAGGCGCGGCGCAGGGTGCGGTAGCCGCGTTGCGCGCGGGCCAGATCGACGCGATATCAAATCTTGATCCAGTGATCACAATGCTTGCGCGCAGCAACGACATTCAGATTATTTCCGATACGCGCGACGTTGCGGAGGCCGACAAAATCTTCGGCGGGCCGATGCCGGCGGCGACCCTCTATGCGCCCATCTCGTTCATCGACAAAAATCCAAATACGGTGCAGGCACTGACCAACGCAATTGTCCGGGCGAACAAGTGGATTCAGCAGGCCGGTCCATCCGACATCGTCAAAGTGGTGCCTGAGAGTTACCTGCTCGGCGATCGCGCGGTTTATATCGATGCGTTCCTCAAAGCCAGGCCCGCGCTGTCGCCCGACGGAATGTTTCCCGAGCAGGGAGCCGCGACCGCGCTGCGTGCACTTCAGAGCATCGATGACTCTATGAAAACGGCAAAGATTGATCTGAAGGCCGTGTTTACCAACGATTTCGTGCGCAGGGCGAACGCGAAATATCCGAAGGGATAATCGGCGAGCCGCAATCGGTGACCGGCTCTTTGCCTCCACAAAGTTTGGGCGGCGCTTTTTCCCCCGCGGCGGTGATGCTTAACACGGCTCTTTCGCTGCGCGACGTTTCGTGCACGTTCGTCAATCGCGACAATCCTTCACAGCGATACACCGCGGTTGACGACGTGACGCTGGACGTTGCACCTGGCGAGTTTGTCAGCGTCGTTGGACCGACCGGTTGCGGGAAGAGCACGCTGTTGAACGTCGGCGCCGGTTTGCTGGAACCGAGCGCGGGGCAAGTGCACGTGTTTGGCAAGCCGCTTGTTGGCATCAATTCGCGTGCGGGTTACATGTTCCAGACCGAAGCATTGATGCCATGGCGCACGGCGCGCGCCAACGTGATGGCAGGACTCGAGTTTCGCGGCGTGACTGACGCATCCGAGCGTGCCGAAGCCTGGCTTAAGCGCGTCGGTCTCGGAGGATTCGGCGACCGCTACCCGCACCAGCTTTCGGGTGGCATGCGAAAGCGAACTGCACTGGCACAAACGCTGGTTCTCGACCCAGACATCATTTTGATGGACGAGCCATTTTCCGCGCTCGATATCCAGACCCGGCAACTGATGGAAAACGAATTGCTCGACATCTGGGCGGGTGCCGGCGAGGAGAGTTCAGACGCGCTGAGCGCACCGCGTAGCCAGGCCGTGGGCGGACGCCCTCACACCGGGGGCGAACATGTCCGAAAGGCAGTGTTGTTCATCACGCATGACCTCGACGAAGCGATTGCGCTCAGTGACCGAGTTGTCGTCTTGTCGGCGGGGCCCGCATCGCATCCGATCGGCGAATTCGTAATTGATCTGCCGCGGCCGCGCGACGTGGCCGAGGTTCGCGTTACGCCGCGCTTCATCGATCTTCACAAGGCAATCTGGGACGTCTTGCGCGAGGAAGTGCTGAAGGGTTACGCGCAACAGAAGCTTGCTGCGTGACAAAGCCGCAAATGTGGAACGTTGTCAGACCGAGCCAAAAGACCTTGCGAGTCTGGCAGGTCCTCGTTCTGGTCGCGGTATTCGTATTCTGGTACGCCATGACAGCGCCCGGCGTCATTCCGCCGATCATGTTCGAGAACGATCGGCAGGCCGCGTTTTTCTTTGGCGAGCCGCTGAAGATCTTCCAGCGCATCTGGGACTGGTTCTTCACCAATCACGACATCTATGGGCATTTGTGGGTGACGTTGCTTGAAACGGTGCTGGCGTTTGCAGCGGGGACTATCGGCGGGCTGTTCATTGGCATGTGGCTGGCGTTGTCGCCAGTGGCGGCAGCCATCTTCGATCCTTACATCAAAGCACTCAATTCGATGCCGCGCGTGATACTGGCGCCAATCTTCGCCGTCTGGTTTGGGCTTGGTATTGCGTCGAAGGTGGCGCTCGGATTCACCCTCGTATTCTTCATTGTGTTCTTCAATGTTTACCAGGGCGTCAAAGAGGTCAGCCCCACCGTGCTCGCTAACGCACGCATGCTGGGCGCAACGCATAACCAGTTACTGCGGCATGTCTATCTGCCAAGCGCGATGAGCTGGGTCTTCTCGTCGCTGCATACCTCGGTGGGTCTTGCTTTCGTGGGCGCTGTTGTCGGCGAATATCTGGGATCTTCACGCGGCGTCGGCTACCTGATCCTGCAGGCCGAAGGGTCGTTCGATATCAACACCGTGATGGCAGGCATTCTCGTGCTGACTGCCTTCGCGCTTGTGCTCGACGGCGCCGTGGGGAAGGTGGAAAAGCACTTGATGAAGTGGCAACCCCGGGCCGGCGAAACGGAAAAGATGTAGTTTTACCGTTCAACTGTCACAAAGCGCGGCTGGACACGCGCCTCGCGCGTCCGTAGTCTGCCGCTGCAATGTCAGACGTCTACGCGTACGCGGACCGAGGGCCGATCGAGCCGTTCTGGCAACGCATCCACAGATTCTTCCTGCTGCCGCTCGACAAAGCGGTACTGACTCGTATTGCGGGACTCTCGGCGGGCTTTGTTGCGTCGTTTGCGCTGCTGTTCCTGGGCGGGCTCGGCGTATTTCTGCTGCTGCTCGCAATGCTTGCGATCCTTGTCATTGGAGCTCGTTACGGCTTCAAGCTGATCGAGCGCTCGTCCAAGGGTTTTCTGCGGCCGTCAGACTATCCGCTGACTGATGATGATCTCGTAAGCCAGTATCTGCCGTACAAGTACGTCGCGGTAAACCTCATTTTCGGTTTTGTAACCGTCGTGCTGGTGGCAATCAGCGGAGGCAGCGAATTCGTTCGGATCGTCACCTGGCTGCTGTTTTTCGTCGTGATCAGCCCGGCGGTGACGATGCGGTTGGTCATTACCGGAAGCCTGCGCGGTGCGTTGAATCCCACAGAAATCATGGCGCTGGTGCGCAGCATCGGCAAGCCCTACGCAGCGCTTGTCGGTTTCGTTTTCGTGGCCGACTTGTCGCGTACCTATGGCGTAGCTGCACTTGCGGTCGCCGGGGGCATCGGAGCAGCGGGAGCAACGCTTCTGATGGGAATCAAAGCCGGCCTCGGAGTGGGCGGAGTGCTTCTGCTGTTTCTGCTGTCTGCTGCATTCTGGTATTTCACCTACATGATCTGCGCAATGATCGGCTACGCGATGTATCAATATGCCGAAGCGCTCGACATTTCTGTGATGGGGCCTGGCGAGAACGCGATGCGCAGTGTTGCGAATGCGCGCACCATCGATGTCAAGGCACGCACGCGTGATGCGTTGATCGGTCAACTGGTGTCGGCGGGCGACATCAAGGAAGCAATTGAATTGTTGTCACACGACCTGACTGATCGGCCGGGCGATTTGTCGCTGCACGCAAGATTGCATCGTCTGCTCATCGCCGAGAACAGCGGGCCTCGGATCGAGAACCACACGGACACCTATCTTGCGCTGCTGGTGAAATCAGAAAACTGGCGCGAAGCGATTGAGCTGGTCGAGGATGCACTCGCGAGGCGCGCCGACTGGGCTCCGCGCGATATAGATCATATTGCTCCACTTGCTCAGGCGGCGATCCGCAACAGCAAGCCGCAGCTGGCGGGCCGGCTGATTAAAGGCTTTGACAAGAAGCATGCAGTGCATGCGGATATTCCGAAGGTTTATCTGGTTGGCGCGCAACTGATGGCTGAGTGGGGCGGAAAGCCGGAGGAAGCGCGCAGGATTCTCGAGCACTTGCTCAAGCGTTTTCCAACCGACGCGGTGGCTCTCGAAGCCGGGCGTTATCTGGCGGCGCTCAATCGCCCGGCCTGACCACTACAGCAGTCAATTCACTCGGGACCCCAGCGGGTCCGTAACTGGGTATCAAGGTCGAGTTCCATCTCCGACGGCGGACCCGACAGTGCGCCTCGCGTCCGCGGTGCACGAGGAGCACCGGTTGCGCCGCGGATCGTCAGCGGTGGTTCCTGGCTTGGCGCCATACCGCCCAACGTCGCGGGCGATGGAAAATGCGTCGATAGTCGGCGCTTGACGTCTTCTGCCGGTTGCCGCAAGCCGTGCCGGGAATACGTCGTGAAAAGTCCGAGCAGGCAGTCAGCGATCTGCCGCCCGTAAAGATTCTTCAAGGTTTCGTTTCCAACCAATCCATCGAGCACGCGCAGCGCAGCGGTATCTTCGCGTGTCGCCACGAGCCGACGCGTCAGACGCAGCTGCTCGTCGACCGGCAGCGCCGCAAGCACGTGCGGTTGACTCATTTGCAGATACACCGGACGAAGCTCGGATCGGGCGCCACGGGTCCGGATCCACAACACGCGTAGCGTCGCATCGAGCAACGTCTCCGGGTTACGACCCAGCAGCGCCATGTTGAAATAAGCGGTTGCGTATTGCACATTGCTGGGGTCGCTTTGAAGGAGCTCGCCGTAAGCGCGCGCCGCCCGGCGGGTGTCCAATCGTGCCGACGCGGTCTGCGCTTCCTGCAGCAACGTCGACTTTCGATCATTTCGCCGTTCGTCCACAAACTGCTCGTCCAAAATGCGGTCGACTTTTTTGTCGTCGTTGGGCCGCAACAAAAAGGCGAGCACGGCACCCGCAACAAAACCACCGATGTGCGCGCTGTAAGCGATCCGCGATCCGGGCGACAACGCCCATTGCACGGCTTCTAGAACGAGCCAGATTGGCAGTAACAGCAGTGCAGGAATGCGGGCGGTATTGAAGTAAACGAACAGCCAGTAGAACACCGGAACTTTGCGCGTCCCGTAAAGCACGGCAACCATCGCCATCGCGCCCGCGATCGCGCCAGAGGCGCCGACAAGTGCCTGATCGCTGACCAGCATGTGAAGTGCGCCGGCGAAGATGCCGCTGCCGAGGAATGCAAGTAAAAAACGGGTGCGGCCAAGTGCAGCTTCGGCGAACGGGCCCGCAAGAAGTAGCACGATCATGTTGCCGAGCCAATGCATCATGTCGCCGTGCAGGAACTGATACGTCAATAGGCGCAGCAGCGTGTCCGGGATGCCGGCTGCACTCGCCTCGAGCGCAAATCGTTCGGTAAACACGCGCCCGATCAACGTATCGAACTGGCTGCGTTGGCTGCGCCAAGTTGCATGCACAGGATCCGATGAAGGCACCACGACACCGTCGCGCAAATCGCGCATGAATTCGCGATCGTTTTTCATTGCCTGAACCAGCGGTAGGGATTGTTCAGGCTGGGCACCGGCCCGGATCATCCGCAGAACTTGCAAAGCGCCGCGGTCAGTTCGCCTTTCAAGATACGTTGCGTATCGAGGCAGTTCGATCTGAGCGAGCTGCGAGGTGAAATAGTACGAAATCGCTCGCTGGTAGGCCTGCCGGTCGCCCGCCTGGAAGAAGAAATAGACGGCGAAGTTGACCAGAATCAATGCCAGCGTTACGACCGGCAGTGATTTCGCAGTAAAGCGCGTCTGATATGGAATCAGCAGCATGACGTCTCGTCAACCTGGCCTGAACGCTGCTGAGGCAGCGTCGCGGGCATGGCGTAAAGATATAATCGCCGAGTTTATCCGCGCCCGATTCGGGCAGGTGAGTTGAATGCGGGCCGAGCGTCGCTGTAAACGGTGCGACTGTCCGGAATTCCGCACAATGAGGAGCCGCTTTGCCCCCCGTGGTCGTTGATTCGCGTCCTTTCGCCGCGCTGGTGCTGGCTGACGGGACCGTCTTCCGCGGTCGATCCATCGGCGCTGCCGGTCAGACGCTCGGCGAAGTTGTTTTTAACACCGCGATGACCGGATACCAGGAGATTTTGACGGACCCGTCCTACTCTGGGCAGATCGTCACGTTGACCTATCCTCATATTGGCAACACCGGCGTCAACGATCAGGATGTTGAAGCATCTCGCGTGCATGCAGCGGGCCTCGTAATTCGCGACCTGCCGGTGCGTGCATCCAGTTTTCGGGCGCAGCGCGACCTGTCGAGCTACCTGCAGGATGAGGGGGTGGTGGGCATTGCCGACATTGACACGCGCAAGCTCACGCGCCTTTTGCGGCAGCATGGTACGCAATCCGGTTGCATCGTTGCCTCCGAGGCCGGCGTATCCCTGGATGAGGCGTCGTTAAACGCGGCGCTGAATCGTGTGCGCGCGTTTCCTGGAATGGCTGGACGCGACCTGGCGAGGACGGTCAGCGTCAATCGGCCTTATGAATGGAACGCAGGAAGCTGGCGGCTCGCGCGCGCCGATGGAACGGCCGGATTCGTTACGCCTGATGCACAATCGTTTCACGTTGTTGCGTACGACTACGGGGTTAAGCAAAACATCTTGCGGCTGATGGCCGATCGCGGCTGCCGCATCTCCACGGTGCCGGCACAGACAAGCGCCAGTGATGTCCTCAAATTGAATCCGGACGGCGTGTTTCTCGCCAACGGGCCGGGTGATCCTGAGCCTTGTTCGTATGCCGTTGATGCGACCCGCGAATTCATCGCACGCAAGGTCCCGACGTTCGGAATTTGTCTTGGGCATCAAATTCTCGGTCTCGCCGTCGGCGCGCGGACCCTGAAGATGAAGTTTGGCCATCATGGCGCCAACCATCCAGTGCTCGATGTCGATACGCGAAAGGTTTACATCACGAGCCAGAACCACGGGTTTGCAGTTGACGAAAAAACGTTGCCCTCCAATGCACGCGTAACCCACGTGTCGTTATTCGACGGGTCGCTGCAGGGATTTGCGCTCACGGATGCGCCCGCGTTCTGCTTTCAGGGGCATCCGGAGGCCAGCCCGGGCCCACACGACATCTGCGATCTCTTCGATCGCTTCGTCGAGCTGATGCAGACTCAACGGCGTCCTAACCGGGTCGCACAAAGCGTCGCTGCATGAACAACGCAGTGGTTAAGGATGCGTTGCGTCAGGGACTGGGCGCTCTGCAGGCATTACTGGAGAACGAAACGGCGTTGCAACGCATCGCTGCTGCAGGTCAACTGCTATCAGATGCTCTTGCCGCCGGTGGCCGCGTGTACTCCTGCGGCAACGGCGGCTCGATGTGTGACGCGATGCATTTTGCAGAGGAACTGACCGGCCGTTTTCGCGCCGATCGTCCCGGGTACGCGGCGCTCGCAATCAGCGATCCGAGTCACCTGTCGTGTGTAGGCAATGACTACGGTTATGACCAGGTATTCGCGCGTTTCATCGAGGCACACGGCCGAGCGGGTGATGTACTGCTCGCGATTTCAACCAGCGGTACCAGTCGAAATGTGATCGCTGCAGTAGGCGCTGCACATGCACGCGGCATGCAAGTGATCGGACTGACCGGAAATGGCGCAGCTCCACTGGCCGCGGACGCAGACATCGCCATCGTCACGCCAGCGGGGCGATATGCCGATCGAGTTCAGGAGCTGCATATCAAAGTGATCCACATCCTGATCGAGCTGATCGAGCGGCGTCTTGCCCCGGACAACTACCTCGATGGCTAAGCGCAAAGATTTGAAGAGCATCCTGATCATCGGCGCGGGCCCCATCGTTATCGGGCAAGCGTGCGAATTCGACTACTCGGGTGCGCAGGCATGCAAGGCGCTGAAGGAGGAGGGCTACAAGGTCATTCTCGTCAACAGCAACCCGGCGACCATCATGACCGATCCGGAGACGGCCGATGTCACCTACATCGAGCCGATCACCTGGCAAGTCGTCGAACGCATCATCGCCAAGGAAAAGCCCGACGCAATTCTGCCGACGATGGGAGGCCAGACCGCGCTTAACTGCGCGATGGACCTTTACAACAACGGTGTGCTCAACAAGCACGGCGTCGAGCTGATCGGAGCATCGCCCGACGCGATCGACAAGGCTGAAGACCGTCTGAAGTTCAAGGATGCAATGACGCGCATCGGCCTGTCATCGGCACGCTCCGGCGTCGCCCACACACTGCCAGAAGCGCTCGCGGTGCAGGAAAAAATCGGCTTTCCAGCAGTGATTCGCCCGAGCTTCACATTGGGTGGCACCGGCGGCGGAATTGCGTACAACATGGAAGAGTTCACTGCGATTTGCCTGCGCGGCCTCGATTTGTCGCCGACGCACGAACTGCTGATCGAAGAATCGCTGATAGGTTGGAAAGAATTCGAGATGGAGGTCGTGCGCGATAGAGCCGACAACTGCATCATCGTGTGCTCGATCGAAAACCTCGACCCGATGGGAGTGCACACCGGCGACTCGATCACGGTGGCCCCGGCACAGACGCTGACCGACAAGGAATATCAGCTGATGCGCGATGCATCGATTGCAATCCTGCGCGAGATCGGGGTCGACACCGGGGGCTCAAACGTGCAGTTTGCGATCAACCCCAAAGACGGCCGTATGAACGTGATCGAGATGAATCCGCGCGTTTCGCGCTCGTCCGCACTGGCGTCGAAGGCGACTGGATTTCCGATTGCAAAGATTGCTGCGAAGCTCGCGGTGGGTTACACACTTGACGAATTGCGTAACGAGGTGACCGGTGGCGCGACACCCGCCTCGTTCGAGCCGACGATCGACTATGTCGTAACCAAAATACCGCGCTTTGCGTTCGAGAAATTTCCGCAGGCCGATAACCATCTGACGACGCAGATGAAGTCGGTCGGCGAGGTGATGGCGATCGGCCGCACGTTCCAAGAATCGTTTCAAAAAGCCTTGCGCGGCCTGGAGGTCGGATCCGATGGTCTGGATGAACATTCGAGCGACCGCGACGAGATTGTTGAAGAGATCGGCGAGCCCGGTCCCGAGCGCATCTGGTTTGTGGCCGACGCGTTTCGTATTGGCATGACATTGTCCGAGATATTTGAAGAGACCGCGATCGATCCGTGGTTCCTGGCGCAGATCGAGGAGCTCGTGCAGATCGAAGGAAGGCTCGCGGGAAGAAGCCTGGCGGAGCTGAACGTCGACGAGCTGCGCTTTCTGAAGCGCAAGGGTTTCTCGGACCGGCGGCTTGCAAAGCTGCTCGCGGCATCGGCGTCGGATGTGCGCGCGATGCGGCTGCGCCTGGATGTGCGGCCGGTGTACAAGCGCGTCGACACTTGCGCGGCCGAGTTTGCGACGACGACGGCCTATATGTATTCGACTTACGAGGATGAATGCGAAGCTGACCCTACCGATCGTCGGAAAGTGATCGTGCTTGGCGGCGGTCCGAACCGTATCGGTCAGGGGATCGAATTCGACTACTGCTGTGTGCACGCTGCGTTTGCGCTGCGTGATCATGGGTTCGAGACGATCATGATCAACTGCAATCCGGAAACGGTTTCGACCGACTACGACACGTCGGACCGGCTTTACTTCGAGCCGCTGACGCTGGAAGACGTGCTCGAGATCGTCGACAAGGAAAAGCCGTTCGGCGTGATCGTGCAGTACGGGGGGCAGACACCTCTAAAGCTGGCGCGTGACCTTGAAGCCAACGGGGTTCCAATCATCGGCACGTCGCCGGATTCAATCGACATCGCGGAAGATCGCGAGCGGTTTCAGAAGCTGCTGCACGAGCTCGGATTGAAGCAGCCGCCGAATCGGACGGCGCGTACCGAAGATGAAGCGCTTCGCCTTGCGGCCGAGATTGGCTATCCGCTGGTGGTGCGACCCAGCTATGTTCTCGGCGGACGCGCCATGGAAATTGTGCACGATCATCGAGACCTCGAGCGCTATATGCGTGAGGCGGTCAAGGTCAGCAACGACTCTCCCGTCTTGCTTGACCGCTTTCTTGACGATGCAATCGAGGTCGATGTCGATTGCATTTCCGATGGTGAGCGCGTGTTGATTGGCGGCGTGATGGAACATATCGAACAGGCCGGTGTGCATTCGGGTGACTCCGCATGTTCGTTGCCTCCCTATTCGCTATCGAACGCAATCGTCGATGAATTGAAGCGGCAGACCGAACAGATGGCACGCGCGCTGAAGGTCGTCGGTTTGATGAACGTGCAATTTGCGATTCAAACGGATGCTGGCGCCAGCACCGTCTATGTACTCGAGGTCAATCCGCGAGCGTCGCGCACGGTTCCATTTGTCTCCAAGGCAACGGGTCGGCCATTGGCCAAGATCGCCGCGCTTGCGATGGTTGGCATTTCGCTGGAGACGCAGGGCGAGACGCGTGAAGTTATTCCGCCGTATTACTCGATCAAGGAATCCGTGTTCCCATTTGCCAAGTTTCCAGGTGTCGATCCATTGCTCGGTCCGGAAATGCGTTCGACTGGGGAAGTGATGGGAGTCGGCGAAACGTTCGGTGAAGCGCTGTTTAAATCTCAGCTAGGCGCGGGCTCGACGCTTCCCGAAAGTGGCACCGTTTTTCTTAGCGTAATGGACAGCGACAAGCCGAAAGCAGTTGCGCTGGCACGGCTGCTGCACGACAAGGGCTATCAATTGGTTGCAACGCGCGGCACCGCGCAGGCCATCGAGCAGGCTGGAATTCCGGTCAGCACCGTCAACAAGGTCAAGGACGGGCGCCCGCATGTGGTCGATCTGCTGAAAAATGGCGACGTTCATTTGGTGATCACAACCGTCAGCGAAGTGCGCAGCCAGATTGCCGACTCGCGCTCGATTCGCACCACAGCACTGGCCCAGCGCGTGACCTACTACACGACGATGGCCGGCGGTCGTGCTGCAATCGAAGGATTGCAGCAATTTGATCGACTCAATGTCTACGATCTTCAATCGCTGCACCGGCGCCTGCACTGACACCTCTATATTTGCGCGCATCATCGCGTTTAGCTACATTGCCACGTGGCCCCGGCTTTGTCGGGGCTTTGTTTTTCTCTTTCTCTAGCGGCTCCCATGCGATCAATCCCAATCACGTCACGCGGCGCAGACAAACTCAAGGCTGAGCTGCAGCGCCTGCGCAGCGTCGATCGTCCGAGCGTAATCCTCGCGATCAAAGAGGCGCGTGAAAAGGGCGACCTGACCGAGAACGCCGAGTACGAATCCGCACGTGAGCGGCAAGGTTTTATCGAGGGCCGCATTCAGGAACTCGAGGGCAAGGTTTCAGCGTTGCAGATCATTGACCCTGTCACCGTTGACGCGGCCGGACGGGTTGTCTTCAGCGCCACCGTCGAGCTCGAAGACCAGAGATCAGGCGAGGTGGTTAAGTATCAAATCGTCGGTGACGACGAGGCGGATGCCAAAGAAGGAAGGATTTCGGTGTCGAGTCCGATTGCGCGCGCGCTGATCGGCAAGAACGAAGGCGACATCGCAACAGTGGTTGCCCCTGCAGGCGAGCACGAGTACGCAATCATCAGCGTTTCGTATATCTAGGCAAATTGGTGTGTGATCAGCGTTTACTTTTAGCCCTCAACGATCTTCCGTCGTCACGCTGTGACGATGACTCCGGTGTGTGCTGTTTTTCTTCGCTTGGTGGCAACGGCCTGAACAGCACAATCGTCTTACCGATCGACTGAACCTTTGCGGCATCGAGTTTTTCGGCGATTTCGCTGAAAACAGCGGCGCGATGCTCGCGATCATCGCCCGGCACTTTGACCTTTACGAGCTCGTGCGCGCTAAGGGCACGGTCGATTTCACGCAGCACCATTTCCGAAAGCCCGGCGGCGCCCAGAAGGACCAGCGGCTTAAGTTGGTGTGCGCGCGCTTTCAGTAACTGGCGTTCGCGCGGTGAAAGATTCTGCTCGGGCATACGGCTCCAATTGGCGACTTTTCCAGGGCAATTCGAGATTCAAGGCCGCCCGTCGGTCGCCGCGGATCGTACATCCCTCCAATTCAAGAAGACAGATTGGATGTCGTTTATCAGTGATGGCAGAAAGCGCGGTGCGTGCGTGTGCGCGAACGTTTACCGCCCCGGGCTGGCCACTGGTCGGCCGCGGATGAATGTAGAAAACGCGGTGCCGAATTGTGGTGTGTGGGTTGAGCAATACCTTGGGAAGAGAAACTGAGATGCGGTCAAATCAGCTACAACAAAAGAAGTCGCAGCACGGCGGCGCCTCGCGCGGCTTCACGCTGATTGAGGTCATCGTCGTAATGGCTGTCGTTGCAATCCTGGCCGCAGTTGCGATTCCCAGTTACAGCGAATACATATTGCGTTCGCACCGGTCCGCGGCGCAATCGTTCATCAGCGACGTCGCAAGCCGACAGTCGCAATTTTTCCTGGACCGCCGTTCCTATGCCGGCACGGTGGCCGCACTCAACATGACGGTTCCTGCCGACGTTGCCCAGCGCTACACCGTCGCGATCGCGCCGGTTGTGGGTCCTCCGGCTGCATTTCAGGTAACAGCAACACCGACCGGGCCGCAAGCAAACGATCGCTGTGGTTTGCTGACCGTTGACCAGGCCAACAATCGAACCGCGGTTGGCACGCGGTGCTGGTGATCTCATGACACAAATCCACCAATCCCTCAGACACCGCGCGCAGCGTGGCTTCACGCTGATCGAAGCGATGGTTGTCATTTCGATCGCGGCGATTCTTGCCGGCACCAGTATCTCGAGCTTTGTGTGGCTCAATCAAGCCACCCAGATTCGCGGTGCAACGTTTGATTCTGATAGCGGACCTGGACTTCGCGCGCAGCGAGGCCGTCAAGCGCAATGCGGATGTGATCGTCGCGCCGCGCAATGGCGACTGGGTCAACGGATGGACGGTTGCCTTTGCCGGCAATCTTCTGCGGACACGTGATGCGGTGGGCGCCGCAGTGGGCTTTACAGCAGCGCCGGCGACTCTGACGTTTGACGGCGGCGGCCGAGCTTCACTGGTTACCGTCGGAAACTTCCAAATTTGCCCGCCAAGCGGAAGCGTCGCAGGACGCACGGTTCGACTCGATCCATCGGGCCTGTCGCGCTCGACCAAGACCACGTGCTCGGGGTGAGCATGCAAGCCTTCCCTCGTAAGGCCGCGGGCTTTTCGCTGGTTGAATCCATGGTGACCGTTGTCGTGGTTGCTTTCGGACTG
>Ga0183260_10000320_pt1 | contig 39270 bp, 38 predicted proteins | sample AntDrymUQ4972206_2_FD_129768 | JGI IMG/M metagenome (GOLD analysis project Ga0183260, IMG submission 129768) | Polar desert sand microbial communities from Dry Valleys, Antarctica - metaG UQ497 (22.06) (version 2) (version 2) | ecosystem: Environmental > Terrestrial > Soil > Desert | place... | reverse complement strand
GTCGCGGTTGGTTCCGGAGTCGGTGTCGCGGTTGGTTCCGGGGTTGGCGTCGCGGTTGGTTCCGGAGTCGGTGTCGCGGTCGGTTCAGTCGTGGCCGTCGGCTCTTCGGTCGGTTCGGTCGTCGCCGTCGGCTCTTCGGTCGGTTCAGTCGTCGCCGTCGGCTCTTCAGTCGGTTCGGTCGTCGCCGTCGGCTCCTCAGTCGGTTCGGTCGTCGCTGTCGGCTCCTCAGTCGGTTCGGTCGTCGCCGTGGGCTCTTCGGTCGGTTCAGTCGTCGCCGTCGGCTCTTCGGTCGGTTCAGTCGTCGCCGTCGGCTCTTCCGTTGGTTCGGTCGTGGCTGTCGGTTCTTCGGTCGGTTCAGTGGTCGCCGTCGGCTCTTCGGTTGGCGTGGCTACCGGCGAGGCGTCCGGCGTGGCAACTGGCGAGGCAGCCGGGGACGCGTCCGGCGTAACTGAAACATCCGACACTGGAGTTCCATCTACCTCCGACGGATCGCAGAACCTTGCTTCACCGGAGCCAACGCCTTGCGGTCGCAATGGCACATCGTTCGACGCGACAGGAAGCGACGGTGAGGTTGTAATGGGATCCTGCGATGGGTACATCACCGCGTCCGCGACCTCAACCATCACCGTCTCAGCGTCAGCCGGAATCGATTCGGAAAGCGCGAACTCGGTCGAGTACACGGTCTGGGATTCCACGAGCAGGAACCAATACTCATCGACTGCCGATGAGTCAGCGACCAGATCCACCCGGATGGCCACTCCTCGTCGTGGATTATCGATCGTCAACGTCGCGGTCACTTGATTACTCGCCGGACCGCAGGATGCAGCAATCGAGTCGATCGCAATCGACGACGCCTGGTTGGCGGCAATTGCCCCATGCAGGCCGGAATGGATCACAAGAACGCTGAGAACCGCCGCCAGGAACACCCGGTTACGATCAAGTTGCCCATACATCGAGTATTTACCCCTGCATTCAATTGCATCGGCAAGCGCCGGGTGCATTTGCAAATTCGAGCCGGGACCATCGCGACGGAAGGTGCTGTCATGTCCCGGATTCGTTCTGCGCATCTTCAAACGGACTCTTGGCATTATTGCCTATCCCAGACAAGATGTGTAGTGGGAGCATTGGAAATTGCGCAGAACGGGCTTGCCAGGTCCTTTCCAGTTAGCCCCGGACCAACCCCGCGTGTGAACATCCACTCGATTTGAAAGTTCGGCAGATAGTGTTGTCGGGCCGGTGGCGACAAGCGTTTCGGCATTGACACACGTGAGTGGAGGATACGCCTTTTCGCAAAGCTCGTAGTCCTCGTCGCCAAATCCGGCAGCGTGGCCGTGAGTCACGATCTCGCCCGTTATCCAAGGTTTAAAGATTGCCGTGTATTCCGGCGCCGGCGGCCTCTCTTCCAGTGTATCGGCTGGATCATCGAATGGCACGGGTTCATTTACCGTACTGGGAGTAGACGATGAGCACGGATTTTCTCGAAGCGGGACGATTGAACCGGGCCAAGGCTGCCTACACCACACGTCGTGCGCCGCTCGAGTCGTTTGCGACCATCATCAACGGAGCAACCTGTCCCCAGGCCGGCGATCTTGTCCTCGCCAAGGTGATGAAACTGGGGCAACACCCGCGAGTTGAATTGGCCGACGGTCGGAGGTCCGAACTCTTTCTCAACGATAAGGTCGTGCTCTGTTACGGGAACCGCTACGTGCCGGACTAATTCGAAGCCGAAATACCAGACGATCTCACCACCTGCCACATGGTCGCCGGTGGCGGTCTCGCTTCGCGAGTGGTCTCCTGGCATGCAACCATGGAACTTCCGACCGTGATCGAGCCGATCGGACTCCTCGGCGATCGGTCGGGTCAGCACCTCAATCTCCGGAAGTTTGGGCTGCCGGCCACCCCGTACATCGGCAAACGTCCCCGCACGATCGCTGTTGTCGGCACGTCGATGAATGCGGGGAAGACAACCGCCGCCGCCTTCCTTGTCAATGGGCCAACCCGCGCGGGATTGAAAGTCGGCGCCGCGAAGGTCACCGGCACCGGAGCCGGCAAGGATATCTGGCTGATGCGCGACGCTGGGACCAGCATCGCATTCGACTTTACGGATGCCGGCTATCCGAGCACCTACCTCGTGCCACTTCCCGAGATCGAACAAATCGTGACGACCCTGACCGGGCGTCTTGCCGCCGCCGGGTCCGAGGCGATCGTGATTGAGGTCGCTGACGGACTGTATGAGCACGAGACCGCGTCACTTCTGACATCTCCCGACTTTCAGGATAAGATCGACGGGGTGATCTTCGCCGCGGGCGATGCGATGGGCGCCCAGTCGGGAGTCGCCTGGCTGCGGGAACGGGCCGCTCTCAGAATACATCGCAGCCACGCTCCTCCAATTGGCTGGATATGCGCTCCTGGTCGCACCGAAGGGTCTTGATCGAAGCGCTTCGCGACTCCCGGTTCGCCGGGTCCACCTGGAGTTTCTTCAGCTCAGCGGCGATATTGGCGGTGATCTCGCGGAGTTGACTTCGGAAGTCATCGCACTCCTCGGGTTCCTCTTCCGGCGACACCATCAAGGAGTGCAACTCAGACTCCTCGACCCATCTGTAGACCTCCGCCGGGAGCCACGTCACCGCCGGGTCGAGATGCTCATTGCGGGCGGCTCCAAAGGCGGTGCGCCGATCCAGAAGCACGCGCAATTGCTCTTTCAAAGCGTCGATGTCGGCATCGGGAGGTCGAGGCCGGTCTGCGGGAAAGCGCGGATCGCGGTGTCCCGCAGCATAGTTCTCGGCCGTCCAAATGCGCAATCTGTGCATGGCAATCTCTGTGCTCGAGTGATAGATGCCAGTGGTCTGGTCCTCTCCTCCAATGACGTCGGCGGCACGCATGAAACCATAGTCCCGCGCGATCTGGATGAGTCCGGGATCGATCGTGGTCGACGAATGCAGGTGGAAATCGGGCTGGATCAGGTACAGCGTGAACGGCTCGCCGTTCGATTTTGTCGCCCGTGCATCGTCACGCGCGATCTCGTTTGGAATAATGTCTCGAACGGCCCGGTTGACGATGACCGGGAGCTTACTCCAGGTGTACGGAATCCGCCGGGATTGTGGATCGCGCCAGGTCTCGTCCAGCGGTGAGGCGCTGACTGCATAAATCGGGTCGGCGCCGAGATCGATCGCGGCTCGCAAGGGAAGAATCTCGCGCACACCGCCATCGACCCAGGTCTCGCCGCCGAAGACCACTGGGGGAAATACGCCGGGAATGGCGGCAGATGCCAGCACCGCGGGAATCAGGTCCGGGAGCTGAAGCGGAGCCCGGCCGCCGCCTTCCTCCCACAGGCAAGCATCAAGGTCAGCGGTAAGGCGGTCGATCTTCCTGTTGGCCTCCCGAATCTTCTCACCCACCGCGTCCTTGTCGCCATCGACCAGTGATTGCCGAAGATCGTCGACGATGCCCTCGGCCCGACCGAGCTCGTCGTCGATCCGGCCGCATCGAGGCGGCATCTCGCCGGGGGATTCGACCGGCGTCATTCCGTCCCGCTCGACGACGGTGAACGATTCCGTGGCATACCGTAACTTCCCGCTTTCGAGGCCGACCATGGCGAGGCGAAGGAATTTTCCGCTCGCGACCCACTCTCGCACCTTGTCCTGATCCAGATCGGAGGCCAGCCGTTGAGCGATAGGTTCAAGGTTGTAGAGGGCTCGGGCACGGGTCATGAACACGCTCAATGATTGGAGCAGGGCTCGCCCATCGTCCCAGAGCCAGAGCAACTGGCCGAGTTTGCACTCCCAGCTTTCGCAATCCACGGCGGCCCCGATCCCAAGGTCGGAACGCCGGCCGAGGAAGAAGTCGCGAACGCGCCCATCCATGCCCGGATCGTAGAGCCAGGGCTCGGGCAGATACATATCCGAGTTGAACCGGAGGTTGCCCCAAATTTCTTCAAGACCGGACAGTCCCTGATGGGGGTTTGACGGGTCCTCGCCTTCGGCAAGTTTGACCGCGTTGATCGCGCCCACCGAAGTGCCACAGATGATGTCCGGAACAACGCCGTGGTCGTATAGGAATCGAAGCGCGCCCACTTGAAAGTCGCCGGCGGCTCCACCACCGCTCAACGTGATTGCGGTTGCCACCGAACGCTTCCTCCTCGCTAACGCGTCTCATGCAGCACTCAATGTATCCCGGTTTGGGATACGGATCTGGCTTCCAGACGGATGATTGACGTTGGCGAGGCGTTTCATCGCCGCGCAATCACTGGTGGACATTTTCCGCGCCTGGCGGGAGCCCACGTCTGCGGCCGTTCTCGATGGCTCGAACCCGTCAGCCGGATCCGGGAGGATAAACCCACCGAAAATCCAACCAGCCTGTAGGCGCAGCGAACCAGATAGCAGTCGATTGAGTCACCACCGGATCGACTTGAGGTCATAAGGTCATAATGCGTACACAGGACGCTTACGCATGTTTCGACGGACCTTGGATGACGCCGGCGCCTCTGGACCGGTCGATCTGGGAGTGAGTCTATTGAGTCATCGAGGCCGGCACAGGGTCCTGTAGTCCTGGCGCCTCAATGTGGCCGCGTTTTGTGCTATCCGGACGCGGTTTGCGGGATCGGCCCGGCTTTTTGGCTTCGCCAACGGGCGGAACCGATGCCTGATTCTGGACGGACGTTTTCGTGTCGCGGATCAGCGCGATCGCCAGCACTTCGTCGAGTGTGCTGACTTCGATCAACTCCAATCCGCTCTTGACCACGTCCGGCAACTCGGAGAGTTCCTTCGCGTTCTTCTTCGGCAGGATGAAGGTCGTTATTCCACCACGGTGGGCGGCAAGAGCCTTTTCCCGCAGGCCACCGATCGGCAGCACCTTGCCGCGCAGGGTAATCTCACCGGTCATCGCCACATCGCGACGCACCTTGGCGCCAGTCATCGCCGAAATCAGGGCTGTGGCCATGGTAATCCCGGCCGACGGCCCATCTTTCGGAATCGCCCCAGCCGGAATGTGGACGTGAATATTGTTCTTCTCGAACATCTGGGAGTCGATGCCCAGTTGATCGGATCGGGACCGGGCATACGAGAATGCGGCCCTGGCCGACTCCTGCATCACATCGCCCAATTTGCCGGTGAGCTGGATTTCGCCCTTGCCCGGCATCACGGTGACCTCGATCGAGAGGAGATCGCCGCCAACGCTGGTGACCGCCGCGCCGGTGGCGACTCCGACTTCATCCTGCTCTTCGGCCAGACCGAACTCGTAGCGCGGGACACCGAGTAAAACATGCACCTCACCGATATCGATCGTCACCTCTTCCGGTGGATTTGCGCCGGCGAATTTGCGCGCCACTTTGCGGCAAAGCGAGCCAATCTCGCGCTCGAGATTGCGAACGCCCGATTCTTCGGTATATTCCCGAACCACGGACCTCAGCGCATCGTCCGTGATCGTGAGCTGCTCGCCGTTGAGGCCGTGCGATTCGAGCGCCTTCGGCACGAGATAGTTGCGGGCAATCGCCAACTTCTCGATTTCGGTGTACCCGGACACCTCGATAATCTCCATTCGATCGCGCAGCGCCGGTGATATCGGGTCCAGCATGTTCGCCGTGGTGATGAAAATCACCTTGGAGAGATCGAACGGAACCTCGAGATAATGATCGGAGAAGTTGGAGTTCTGCTCGGGATCGAGCACTTCCAGCAACGCCGACGAGGGGTCGCCGCGGAACGTGTCCGAACCAAGTTTGTCGACCTCGTCCAGGACGAGAACCGGGTTGCGGCTCTTCGCATCGCGGAGCGCTTTGATCACCCGGCCCGGCATCGCGCCGACATAGGTTCGCCGGTGTCCTCGGATTTCGGCCTCATCGCGCACGCCACCCAGTGACATTCGCACGTACTCACGCCCAATGGCCCGTGCAATCGACTTGCCGAGACTGGTCTTGCCGACACCCGGTGGTCCAACAAAACAGAGGATCGGGGCCCGCAATTTGTCACCGGCGAGCTTGCGGACGGCGATGTACTCCACGATCCGCTCCTTGACCTTCTCCAGCCCATAGTGGTCCTCGTCGAGGATGTGGGCGGCCTCTTCGAGGTCGAGGCGATCCTCGGTTTCGACCGACCAGGGCAGTTCGGTGAGCCATTCGAGGTAGGTGCGAATCACGCCAATTTCTGGGGAGAAGGGATGCTGCTGCTCCAGGCGCTCAACCTGGACCAGGGCCTTGGCCCTCACCTCGTCTGGCATCCCGCACGCTTCGATCTTCTCGCGAATCTCGTTGGCCAGCGCCTCTTCTGACGATCCTTCACCCAGTTCCTTCTGGATCGCGCGGACTTGTTCGCGGAGGTAGTACTCGCGTTGTTGCTTGTCCATTCCGGCCTGAGCCTCGGACTGGATCTCATGGCGAAGGTTGAGCACATTGAGCCGCTTCTGGATCATCACGCTTAACTGGCGAAGCCGCTCGATGGGATCGAGCGTTTCCAATAATGTCTGTCTTTGGGCAGATGTGAACTCCGGCGAAAACGCGATCAGGTCTGCAAGCCATCCCGGCTCATCGACGCTGCGCACCATCGTCAAGACTTCTTCGGGCACGTTGGGCAGCATCGAGATGTAGCTCTCGATTTGTTCCAGGACGGCCGCCATGGCGGCTTCGGTTTGTGAAGGATCGGCAACAACATCGTCCTCGCGACGCACCTTGGCGGCGACGAATGGCTGATCCTGGATCAGTTCTTCCGCCACACCCCGGGTGATGCCCTGGAGGATGACGTGATCCTGACCACCGGGTCGGGAGATATACTGGCCGACTTCGGCGATGACTCCGACCTGGCACAACTCGTACTGAGCCTGGTCGTCGTCGGGCGTGTTTTCCCAAACCTCCTGGGTCGCCGTGTCGTCCTTGGTCGACGGATCGAACCCGAAATCGTCATCCCCGACTTGCTCGGCGATGAGGTCGGCCATCATGTCGATCAGGTCGCGATCGGGTTCCGCGACGAGACCTTCCTCGCCCTCGCGACGCTCGACCCGGCGCTCCGTAAGCATAAGCACGAGGCGGGGATTCATTCGCATCGCGCGATCGATCGCACGAGCGGTTTCGTCATCTTCAACGGGGTACGGGATAGACATGTGGGGCAGCAGGATAGTTTCGCTGGTGATCACGACGGGCAGCGCCATCGCCTTCCGTGAGGACTTCTTGCGCCTCGGACTGCGCTTCTTTGCCGCTGGACCTTCTCGTTCGGCGGCATTGACCGCGGCGGCCGGTTTGGACTTCCGCGCCCTTGACTTTGGAGCGGTCCTGGTTCCCGTCAATTCGCCTTTAGCTTCCACCTGCTCCCCGACCTCATCAGTCAATCCGTCGGTCAGAACATCTTTATCAACAACGCGCTCATTCGATTTGTCGCGATCGGCCATATTGGGTCAGTCTCGACTTTCCAGCCTGGATGCGGAACCGCCGCACTCCGGTCAAGGCAAATTAAATCACAGTCCTGATGCATATCTTCAAAGTGCGGGATCTGGCGTGCTTCCGACGCGATTGCGAAACAGAAGGTTCGTGCCCGGCTCAAAGTGTACGTTGGCTTTGCGCCGCTCGACACTGTTCAAGTGGTCAGGCGCCAATCGGGCATGGGTGTCGTCATCATTTTGTTACACTCAATTGCAACTCGAAGGACTGACTCAAAGGCGACCTTCCAGACACGTAACACGACCTTCGATGCAGGGGAATCTGTGAGCAAACCAGATCTTCACGGCGATTACAAGGACGCCCCACCCACAGGCGGGACTGGTTCGGCCAGTCTCGCCACGGATTCCACCGATCCCGGTGAATTGCGGGCCCTCCTCAAACGCGCCCGCGAGCGTCTTTCATTTTATGAAGGATTCGATCGCCTGATTGCCGAAAATGTCCGCCGCTCCGGTGAATTGATGCTTGAGACGCTGACAATGCGTGAGACGGCGACCGCGAACGCTGAATGCGATGGTCAGGAGGAACGGCAAGTCCTGCTTGCGCGCCTGGCGGATATGAATTCGACCCTGGACACGATACGGGCGCAGATCGATTCACTTTCGAGCCAACTCAGCGACATGCGGGCGTCGTTTGGCAAAGCGCCCGTCGCATCTGGACCTCGTGCGATGGGGCCTGCTCAAACTCCTGGCAAGGAGATTTCAGCATTGCTTGCGACCGAGTCACCGGTGGATCGGGTCCGGGCGAGCACTCAGATGATTGACGTGATCGCCCATCGTGTGACGACGGCGGCGACCGCTCTGTCGCTCCAGCGCTACCTCGGTGGCCTCGGCGCTGTTGTGGGTGTCGAAGCTCGGGAGTTCGCGGAGGGTGTGCTCCGGATGCAAGTCACGGCCCGCCAGCCGCTCGACCGCGCCGATCTCAGCGGCTGGACCGAGTGCGGGCCGGTCACCATCCTCCAGCTTCAGTCAAATATTGTCGAAATCGACCTCGGGTAGCCTGCGCCATGTTCGGATATCGAACAGTTGCCCCGCGCCGATGCCCTGGAATGCCCGCCCCGGATGCGATTGCTGACACCTGGTAAGGCATGGAAGTCCGCAAATTACGTGAAAACCGCATACACAAATCGGTGACCATGATGGATACTGGCATTTGGTAACCATTGAGTCCCGTGACTCGTTTGAGAACAAGAGAATGAATTGGCGCCTCCTGCACCAATTGAACGAAGCAGACGGACTATCTCTTTCTCATTGCCGGCCGTCTGAACGTGGCCGATCGAGTTATTTCTCCGGGGGGAGGAAATGATGGGTTCCAAAGGGTTTCGCAACCGCGGCGTCTTGCTGACCTGGTTTTCGGTTTTCCTGATCTTGTCAGGCGTCTTTTCATGGATTCCGGCGGCAGCCCAGGATGGAACGCCTAGTTCCGACACGAGCAATGTTGCGGCGCCAGCGCTAGAGCCTACGGCGGCGCCGCCAACTGCCGCGCCAACTGATCCACCGACGTCCGTGCCGCCAACAGCGGTTCCGACCGTCCCCCCCACCACGGTTCCGACCGAACCACCAGCGGCCGCGGCGCCCAGGGAGTCGTCAGTCCAACCGTCGACCAGCCAGCAAAGCCTGACCATATCCACGCTGGAAGCGACGATTGAGGTCACCGCGGTGTCGTTTACCTGCCTCGTCGTCGGCAGCGCGATCGATGGTTCGATGACAGTCGTCAACGCCCGGGCCGACGCCTCGGTCGTGCTCAAACTGATCGCCGTCGTCGAAGAGGTTGACACGGAAATCGACACGCTGACCATTGCATTGGTCGCGAACCAAACCGAGTATCCGTTCACGTTCACACTCGATCCGGTCGACTTCACGAGCCTCGCCGAGGCAGATGTCGAGGTCATCGCATTCGAAGGAACGTCGACGTCAGCGACACAGCCGGCATTTGCCGGGATGCCGCGGACGTCCGAGCCGGTTGCCGTTAACGTCGTGACGGGAGTGCCAGCTTGCGCACCCGAAGTGAACACCGAACCTGGGCCAACCACGATTCCGCCCGACGAACCGGCGGCCTCGCCAACCCCCACCCCCACCCCAACCCCGACGCCTTCACCCACCGCGACTCCTGGGCCGGCCACTGGCACGGTGAGGAATACGAACGGATCCAACCTCCGCTGTCGCGCCGAGCCGAACGTTTCGTCGATGACGCTCACACTGCTCCCGGCGGGATCACGTGTCGAAGTCCGCGGCGCCATATCGAATGGCTGGGTTCCGGTGCGCTGCAGCGATCAGGATGGCTGGGTATCGGCGACCTACCTGTCTGTCACAATCCCACCGACCGCAACACCGACCCCGCCGCCGGGCGGCTCGTCCTTCGCCACAGTATCGAATACCAGCAGCAACCTGCGCTGCCGCACTTCCCCGGTTTCGGGCGCGACAATCGTCTTGCTCCCCGCTGGAACCAGGGTTGAAGTCCGAGGCGCCACAACCAATGGCTGGGTCCCGATTCGCTGCGGCGGCCGTGACGGCTGGTCGTCGGCCGAATTCCTGACACTTGGCGGCTCGACCACGCCTGGTTCCTCTACGCCTGGTTCCACACCGACTACTCCGCCGGTGACTCCGGCTCCAACTTCCCACGCCACAGTCAGCGGCACCGGCGGCAGCACGTTGCGCTGCCGCATGGCGCCTGTGAATGGTGACACGATCGTTCAACTTTCCGCAGGCTCGCGAGTCGAGGTTCGTGGCGCGGTGTCGAACGGCTGGGCGCCGATCACCTGCGCCGGCCAGGCGGGCTGGGCCTCCGCAGCCTTCCTCCTGTTCGATGTCGTCGCAAGTTCCGGGGAACTCTGGATCGACGTCAACCTGAGCACCCAGTACATGCGGGTGTTCCGGGGCAACAACGTCATCATGCAGACCTTCGTCAGCACCGGCAAGGACGGATTCATCACACCGACCGGTACGTTCTACATCAACCGCAAGCTTCCAACCCGGACGATGACCGGAACGATCGGCGGCGAGTACTACTACGTACCCAATGTGCCCTCGGTGATGTACTTCACCAACGTCGGTCACGCCATTCATGGGGCGTATTGGCACAACAGCTTCGGCACTCGCCGGAGTCACGGCTGCATCAACTTGCCACTCGATCGAGCGGCCTGGCTTTACAGCGTCACCCCGGTCGGCACGCGCCTGAGGATTCACTACTAGGCGTCGTCAGGACCAGAACGTGTCGAAGAACGGCGGTGGAGCGGCTTCCACCGCCGTTTCCTTGTCGCCCATACGACACCGGGAAGCATCGCGAATGGCCCGTTCGAGGACCCGGAAGGCGCACAAGTTCCTCCTTCCGCCGGCTCCGTTGAGGACCGGAATCACAAGGCCGGCGCCGATCATCCTCCGCTCGTGATCCATTCGTTCCGCAATGAACCGTTTTCGTGCCCACTGCAGTCTCTTGACATCGATTCAGTTTAGCTCTAAACTCTCACTATGAGGGCGACGATCACTTCACCGCAAACAGTTGCCACCAGCATCCGACCGAGCACTATCGCCTGGCTGCGCCTGGCGCGAATCTTTCAGAAGATCGACCGCCGCTCGGTCGCGACGATGCGGCGCCACGACCTGTCTGTCAGCCGATTCGACATCCTCAACCATGCCGGCGCTCCCGAGGGCCGCACCCAGCAAAGCCTCGCCAAATCGTTGCTCGTAACTAACGGCAACGTCACCCAACTTCTCGATGCGATGGAACAGGACGGACTCCTGGAGCGGCGTCCCGACGGGCGCGCGAAACGGATCTTTTTGACCGACCTGGGTCGATCTCGCCGGGTCGAACTGGTGGCGATCCAGGAAACGGAGATCGCCGCCGACTTCGCTGCCCTCGACGCTGACGAGTTGCACGAACTGATCCGGATTCTCCGCAAGCTCGACCACTCGCTCACATCAACGCGTCAGGATGTCTGACTCATTTCTTGCTTCGCTGATTCGCTGTCGAACGAAGAAAGGCACTCAATCCATGACCATTCCCAACGATCTCCAACTCACCGGTCTCCACCACGTCAGCTCGATCACCGCCGACGCCAGGGTCAATCGCGACTTCTATACCCGCGCCCTGGGCTTGCGGCTCGTCAAGAAGACCGTCAATCAGGACGCCACCGACGTCTATCACCTCTTCTACGCCGACGCAACGGGATCGCCAGGGACCGATGTGACCTTCTTCGAGATTCCGCATTCGGCGCAAAACGCCCCCGGTCGGGGCGAGATCAATGAGATCGCCCTCAGGGTTCCCGGCGCGCAGGCGCTCGATTGGTGGAAACGGCGATTCGATGACCTCAGCATCTGCCATGGCGACTTCACTTCTCGTGCCGGGTTTGCGGCCCTGCCGTTCACCGACACCGAAGGTCAGCGCCTGACCCTGATCGACGAAGGCGACGATCCGGCGATTCCAGGCGGCAGACCATGGGAACGGGCGACAGTTCCCACCAGGTATGCGATTCGAGGGCTCGGCGCGATCACCATTTCGACGATGAGGCCGGAACCGACCCTGATGGTGCTGACCGAGATCATGGGCTTCCGGATCAAGGACGACGTCACCGATCCGATAAACCCCGGCAACCGCGATGTCGTACTCGAAACCGGACCGGGGGGTCCGGGCTCTTACCTGATAGTCCAGATTCGGCCCAACGATCCCGTCTCCCGGCAAGGGCGAGGCGGCGTCCACCACGTAGCCTTCAGGGTCCCTACCTTCGAAGCCCACGATGCCTGGAACGACTACCTGCGCTCCGTGGGGATCCAGGTTACACCGGTGATCGACCGCTTCTACTTCAGGGCGATGTACTTTCGCGAGCCCGGCGGGGTGCTGTACGAGATCTCATCGGACGGGCCTGGCTTCGTCGGCGACGGCGAGACAGAGGACTCGCTCGGCGAACAGCTTGCCTTGCCTCCATTTCTCGAACCGCGTCGCGCCGAAATCGAGAGCCGGATCGCGCCGCTGGAGACCAGCGCCAACGTCACAACGCGAGAGTTCGAGCGGGCCCCGCAGGCGGTTGGGCGATGACAATTTTGTCGAACCGGCATCCGCACGGCAACCAGCCGCTCCTGGAGGCAGGACCCAACCTGGAAAATGCCAACGGGGTCGTGATCCTGCTCCACGGTCGAGGCAGCCCGGCGGCGAACATGATCCGCCTCTCCCAGTCCTTGGCGCCGGACCCGGCAAGCGGGCGGAGGATCGCCTGGCTAGCGCCACAGGCTGAAAACAACACCTGGTATCCGTATCGGTTCCTGGTTCCGGTCGAGCAAAACGAACCGCACCTGAGTTCGGCGCTGTCGAAGATCGACGAGTTGGTCGACGCATCGGTCGGACACGGCATCCACTCGAAGCAGGTGGCCCTTGTCGGGTTTTCCCAGGGAGCATGTCTCGCCCTCGAATACGTGGCGCGGGGCTCGCGTCCTGTCGCGGGTGTGGCGGCCTTCGCCGGTGGACTGATCGGCGACCCAACCGTTGAGCGGCAGCCGATTCCCGACCTCACCGGCACGCGAGTCTTCCTCGGCGTTGGCGAACTCGATGAGCATATTGATGTCGGAATTGCCGAACGGAGCGCCCGGCTCCTGCGCGAGGCAGGCGCCTCGGTCGATTTCCGGACCTACCCGGGCATCACGCACACGATCCTCGACGACGAAATCGACGCCGCTCGTGACGTCATCGCCAACATCCCGGTCATCGGCCCACGGCCAGCGGTGTCCTAACCTGCGTGACGCGTTGGACTTGGGAGAGTTGTCGTTCGTCCAACCCACCACTGGCGGGCGGCGTTGGCAACGAAGCCTGGATATCCCGGTCACTTCATTTTTGGTTGGCGCTTGCCAGAAATCCAGGTGGCCAACCCTTGGCGCCCTCGTCAAGAGGCTGCTGATAAACGTCGATTAGCCGATCCCGCGAATAGGTGCAGTGGTAACTTCCTGGCGATTCGATATCGAGCATTGGCGGCAGAAAGAATGGAATGTTCTCAACTACCAGGGGATTCCCTGGATCGCACACCCAATTCAATTGTTTCCAGGACAGCCGTCCTTCTCGTGTAGCGCGTTCTCCAGCCCAAGTGACTGCGGGGTCCTCAAAGTCTGCTATGAACGCGTACATTCCAGACGTGGAAGACGCTCGACCTTTGGACTGCGACCAGGTCACCAAACCAGCGAACCTGACACTTGTCGCGGACCCCAGTTCCAGATTCGACTCCTCCATCACCTCTCGGAACACACCAGCGGACGGTGACTCTCCTGGCTCAAGTTTCCCGCCAAGGCCGTTCCACTTGAACCGATGGGGTTGATAATGCCGGAAAAGCATGAGTATTCGGTCCGCATGCCTGCAGAAGCAGATTGTGTAACTGAATGCCAACCTTCCCCCTCGCCACTTCAACCCAATATAACTGCCCATGCGGTCACAAGATCGACGCTGAGTGCACACTAATTATCGACATGCATTTCATCGGCCCACTCTTGGCTTTGGTCTAACCAGCGTGGCGTCTCGGAGTTGAAATGACCGTTGATCGTCCAGCCCACCATTGGCGGGCCGCGTTGCCGATGGCGACGACGATTGCGCTGACAACCAGGATGCCCACCGAGATCGCGACGGTGTACATTCCGACTCCAGCCCAACCTGCGTCCTCGCGCGGATCGATGAACGGATACGGGTACCAATCGGCGAATGGTCCGCGCAGCAGCGAAACCGCGCAAAACGCCAGTGGATACAACGTCCACCATACGGCCCGCTTGAGCCCGAGCCGATGTGCCGGCGGGACGATCAGCCAGTCGAGAAACACGACCAGCGGCATCAGTTGGTGCAGCACATCACTCGCCCACGGGTAGTTGTAGATGATGCCCGTATCGTTGGCGCTCGTCGGCAACACAGCATGGACAATGCCAGTCGTTGCCATGTAGGTCACCAACGCTCCGCGAAGCGAATCCCACCTCACCGAATCGACCTGGTTCTCCCATACTTTCCAGGCGCCAATCAGCAAGACGACAGCCGCCGCGAAGTTGCTCTGGTATGTGAAGAGGAAGAAGAAACTGGCGGGAGTAAGGAACGGATCGTCGAAGCTCCGCGTGAACTGGGCGACAATCGCCACGATCGCGAACACCCCGAACGCCGCCCTGGCGATGGCGTAGGGGCGATGCTGGTCCAGTTCCGATTTCATGCGTCAACCTCTCGATCGGGAGCGCTGGCGATCAAGCCGGAGTATAGCGGCGCCCACAAGAAGGGTATGTTCAATGCGCTCTCAACCATGCTGAAGGGCTAGTCTTTGACCTGCGACGACGCTACGTAATTGCGGACTGGCAGTGTTTCGATGCTAGCATGGGCTGGCTTATTGCTGCGTGCATCGGTGTCGATGCAGGAGAACGACTACATCCGCAACCAGAGGAGGCCCCGTTGATTATTCGCTTTGATCGAGTCGCGGTAGAGTTGCCAGAACCCAAGTCCCCTAACCCGAATGGCGCGTCGCTCGTCCAGGAACTGCTTGGCGGCAAGTTTGGCGAGATGTCGACGCTGATGAACTACACATTCCAAATGATGAACTTCCGGGGCCGCGATCAAAGAGTGGCGCGTCCGTTCTATGACCTCATCGCGAACATCGCCGCGGAAGAACACAGCCACATCGAATTGGTGACCTACGCCATTAACCTGCTTCTGTCGGGCGCAAGCGAGCGGGGAACCGATCCGACCACGGCGCCGCTCGCTGTCGCCAATGCGTCCCGGAACTCGTACCACTTCCTCGCCACAGGTCAAACGGCCCTCCCAATCGATTCCATGGGCCGCCCGTGGTCTGGCGACAATGTCTTCTCCAGCGGAAATCTCAAACTCGATCTGCTTCACAATTTCTTCCTGGAATGCGGGGCTCGGGCAAACAAGATTCGGGTGTACGAAACATCCGATGATCCCACCGTTCGCGCCTTGACCGGATATCTGCTCGTCCGCGGCGGCGTCCATGTCGTGGCTTACGCTCGGGCGCTCGAAGTCTTGACTGGAGCCGACCTCAGCAAGCTCTTCCCTATTCCGGATATCAGCAACAAGAAGTTTCCGGAAGCGAAGATTCATGAGGACAACGGGCTGCACCGAATCCTGTTCCGCAACAATCCCAAGGATTTCGCCCGTGTCGCCGAAGTGTTCAAGGGTTCCCATCCGGAAGACGGATCTGAGCTGATCGTTGAAGACGGATTGCCCGACGGGGCTCCGTCACCGGTACTTCCCGCGGAACCCCAATTGACCGCGCCGGGCTTCGGCGCGATGAACGAGGAAATGCTCCAGGACCTCGCCAAGCGCCTGGGATAAAGCAGGTCAGATCACGGGTTCCAAATCTGTTAGGCGGGTCGTAATGATGCTGTCCGGTTCATAGCGCCACGCCGCATTGGACTGCCCTGGCATTTCCTGCCTGGGCCGCCGCTTGCGACTGGGGGGGGTTCGCCGGGTCCGCGCCAGGGCCGGTGGCGCGGGAAAGCCCGCTGTCATGGAGACGCGGGATGCGCCCTGGTTGCCCACCATTCGCAGGCCCTGGCCCCGACCGTGACCACGAACCAGACAATCCCGATGAAGAGCACGGCGATGCCGATCGAATACGCGACCACACCCGGATATCCGCCTGCCGCCTCCGGATTCAGGAATGGATACGGATACCAGTCGACAATCGGTCCGCGAATCAACGAGTAGCTGCAGTAGGCGACAGGCACAACCAACCAAACGAGCGCCCGGCGAATGGTGATGCGGTGTTGCGGTGGACTGAACACCCAATCGAGGACAACGACGATTGGCATCAACTGGTGCAGCACGAAATTGACCCACGGTTCGGTCAGGTCGAGGTTATCCGGCAGTCCCGAGAGCAGCGCTGCGAAAACGATGAAGGTGGTTGTCATGTATGCCGCGACAGCCCCCCGAAACAGTTCCCAGCCAAGCGAAGTCTCGTATCCCCACAGCGCGAGGACCGCCCCCAGGAGCAACACCACCACGGTAAGCAGATTGGCCTCGATTGTGAAAAAACTCAAAAAGTTCGAAATCTTGGTATCGTGCCTGTCGATCCCGATCACGAGTTGGGCCACGATCGCAACGAGCGTCAGCAATCCGAAGCCAATGCGCACCATTTGATACCAGGGTCCTCGGGTCACGGAGGTTCCTTCCGGCGCCGCTCAGCGGCGATTGCGTTCGCCTCTAACCGCATCATACCTGAGCGCGAATGCAAACCGCTTGGACTAACGACCGTATCGCCTGCGATGGCGCCGGAATCGACACGGCGTTTGGTACAGTTGCCCCACGATGCGGCGCTGTCGAAAAGCAGCCGCTGTTCCCCGTTCGCGATTCGCGCATGGAGCACATCACATTGGCTCAGACTCCCCACATCATACCTCTCACCGAGACGGCATTCGCGGCCGCCGGGGCACTACCCGATGCCCATGGTCGGTTCGGCCGTTTCGGCGGCGCGTTCGCCCCCGAAACACTGATGCCTGCGATTTCCGAGTTAACCGCCGCCTATTTGGAAGCGCAGAAGGATCCAGAGTTCCAGGCAGAAATCGACCGCCTCGCCACGCACTATGTCGGCCGCGCCACGCCGCTCTATGAAGCGACCCGGTTTGCTGGAGAAGCCGGCGGCAATGGACCGCGCATCTTCCTCAAGCGTGAAGACCTCGCGCACACCGGCGCCCACAAGATCAACAACGCGCTCGGCCAGGCCCTGCTTGCGAAGCGGATGGGCAAACCCCGCGTGATCGCCGAAACCGGGGCCGGTCAGCACGGGGTGGCGGCGGCCACAGCCTGCGCCTTGCTCGACCTGAGGTGCATCGTGTACATGGGCGAAGTCGACATCCAGCGGCAATCGCTCAACGTCTTCCGGATGAAACTGCTCGGAGCCGAGGTAATCTCCGTCCGCTCGGGTTCACAGACGCTCAAGGACGCAATCAACGAAGCAATCCGCGATTGGGTGACGAATGTCGACGACACCTTCTACATCTTCGGAACCGTCGCCGGAATGCACCCGTACCCGATGATCGTCCGCGATTTTCAATCGGTGATCGGGCACGAGGCGCGGGAACAAATCCTTTCCCAAACCGGCAAACTGCCGGACGCGATCGTCGCCTGCGTAGGTGGTGGCTCCAACGCAATGGGACTCTTCTACCCCTTCCTCAACGACGAATCGGTCGAGATCATCGGGGTCGAGGCTGGAGGTCACGGGCTGGAATCCGGGCGCCACGCCGCGACCCTGGTGGCGGGTGAAGAAGGCGTGCTCCACGGCTCCTGGTCATACGTGCTAATGGACGATGACGGTCAGATCGTCGAGACGCACTCGATTTCGGCGGGCCTGGACTACCCCGGCGTCGGTCCCGAGCTCTCGCACCTGAAACATACCGGTCGCGCCAGATTCGTCTCGATCACCGACGACGAGGCGCTCGACGGATTCAAGATGTTATGTCGCACTGAGGGGATCATCCCCGCGCTTGAATCGAGCCACGCCATCGCCTACGCCGCCAAGTTCGCCAAGGAACTGGGACCGGACAAAACGATGCTGATCAATCTCTCCGGCCGCGGCGACAAGGATATGCACACCGTTGCCGATGCCCTCGGCGTGACCCTTTGACCGCGCCCCCGACCTCAACGAGCCGCATTGCTGGCGCGTTTGCCCGCCTCAAGGAGGAGGGCAAGACCGCCCTGATGCCATATCACGCAGCCGGATTCCCGACGCTCGAAGGGAGCCGGAAGATCATCGCGTCGCTGGTCGAAGCCGGCGCCGACATGGTTGAAATCGGGATTCCGTTCTCCGATCCGATCGCCGACGGACCATCGGTGCAGGTCGCCAGCCAGATCGCGCTTGAGCAGGGCACGCGCCTCACGGATTGCATCGACCTTGTACGTCAATTAAGGGCGGAGGGGATGACCGCCCCGCTCTTGTTCATGGGGTATTACAACCCCATCCTCAAGTATGGTGTCGCGCGCTATGTGGCCGAGTGCGCCGCTGCCGGTGTCGATGGCTTCATCGTGCCCGATCTGCCGACCGAGGAATCCGACACGCTGCGCCACGAGTGCCTTATCCATGGCCGCGACCTGATTTTCATGGTCGCGCCGACCAGTACCGAAAGCCGCCTCGCTTCGGCGGCGGCTCGCGGCAGCGGATTCCTCTATTGTGTGTCGGTAACGGGTGTAACAGGAGCCCGCAAGCGCATGTCCGCCACCCTGGACGATTATATTGAGCGGATTCGATCGCACACCGACCTGCCGCTGGCGATCGGGTTTGGCATCTCGAAACCGGAGCACGTGAGCCAGGTCGGGAAGATCGCCGACGGGGCAATCGTCGGCGCCGCGCTGATTGACGCCCTCAATGAAGTCCCCGATGTCGAAAAACCGGCCAGGGCGGCCGCGTTCGTGCGCTATTTGCGGGGCTAACTGTCATTCCGCGGCGAGCGTCAGCGAGCGAAGGAATCTCGCCCCGCAGGGCCGGTGGGATAACCGTTTGTTCGCCGCGGCGAAGAGATCCCTACGGAATGACAATCAATCGACTTCGTCGAACACGCAATCGCGTTAGGCAAGGGACGACACACGGGTCGTCCCGTACGATTCCCAGCACAGGAAACACCATGACCATACCAACTACCGGCGCACTCGTCGGGCAGAGCATGATGCTGCGTTTCGAGGGGCCAGTCTTCACCGATCAGGCGAAGGCGGCGTTTCGCGAGATCCGGCCCTGCGGCGTGATCTTTTTTGCCGACAACATCACCAGCCGCGAACAAGTTCACGCTCTCTGCGCCGAGTTGCAAGCCGAGGCATTGGTCCTCGGCTTGCAACCACTCCTGATCGCCGCCGACCAGGAAGGCGGGATCGTGAGCCGTCTACCGGTCGACATGGTGACCCCGCCCGGAGCGATGGCCCTGACCGCCCGCGGCAATCTCGACGACACGGAGGAAGCGGCCCGGATCACCGGAACCCAGCTTCGCGCGGTCGGCATCAATGTCAATTTCGCGCCGGTTGTCGATGTCAACAACAATTCACGCAACCCGGTGATACGCACTCGATCCTATGGCGACACCGTCCAGAAGGTGATCGAGGGCTCGCTGGCGACGATCCGGGGTCTGACCAGTACCGGGGTCGTCGCCTGCGTGAAGCACTTTCCCGGTCACGGCGACACCAATGTCGATTCCCACCTCGGTTTGCCGGTGATTAAGCACTCAATCGAGCGGCTCCACGAGATCGAGTTGGCGCCGTTCAAGGCCGCAATCGAGGCTGGCGTCCCGGCGGTGATGACGACGCACATCGTCTTCCCGGTCCTCGAAGAGCATCCGGCGACACTCTCGCAGGCGATCCTGGGCGGTCTGTTGAGGACGGAGATGGGATTTTCGGGCGTGATCTTCACCGATTCACTCTCGATGGATGCGATTGCTACGCGGTACGGTCTCGAAGACACCGCGGTCCGTTGCAAAAGGGCTGGCGTGGACGTGTTGGAGTCGAACGAATCGCTCGACCACCAACTCGTGCGGTTCCGCTCCCTGGTTGCGGCAGTCGAAGACGGTTCGTTGCCTGTTGAGTTGTTCGCCGCCACCGTCGAGCGGCTCACCACGCTGCGCGCCGTGTACAACCTGGACGAACCGACGCCTCCGTTGCCTCCGATCGACCCCATGCTCCGGAAGGAAGCGGAGCGGATCGCGGCCGGCACGATTGCGGTCGCCGGCGCCACGGCGTTCGCGCCGATAAAGCCCAACGACCCTGCGCTGATCGTCGACTTTCAACGCCTGCGATCCAGCGAGGCCGAGGATCCGTTCAATCGTGGCGGCATCGTCCGCGATGAGGTCCATCTCCAATTGCCGCGCACGCGAGCCGCGACGCTCAGCCATCAGCCGAGTGACGAGGAAGTGAACTTCGCGATCCACGCCGCGCGCCGGGCCCGGACGATCGTGATCATGACTCGCGATGCGACCGATTTCCCCTATCAGGTCAAGATCGCCAGGCAGGTAATCGAGGCCGCGCCAAATGGCGCCCGCATCGTCCATGTCGCCCTGCGCGGTCCGTACGACAAAGGCATCCTCGGCGCGGTAGACGATACGATCCTGACCTTCGGCGACCCGGCCGTGACGCTGAAGGCGCTCGTCAGCATCCTTGCCGGTGAGATCGAGCCAACGGCGACAGTCCCGGTGACGCTGGCATCGTGACCTGGGGCGCCGCCGGTCGACTCGATGAACGGCCGGCACGCACGGGCGTGATTCATTTTGCCGTGATGGCTCGGCATCGCGAGGCACGGCGCAGCTCGGTCTTGATGGCATGACGCATACCAGAAGCTGAATCGCATCCGGGTGTGCCACATCATTTTGCGAGCGCACGTCCGAATGGTTGCCAGCGCACATCTTGTACGTATTGCAGGTATTGTACGTTCCGCGTACAATAAATTCTGGCGCATGGTCACGCCGGATGACGCTCAATGCCTTCCCGGTTCGCCAACAAACAAACCGAAATGATCGCCCGAGGCATGCACGTCAAGGCGTTCAGTGGTATCGCCGAACGAGCCGAACGTCGTCTCGATCAACTGGTGGCCGCCAATTCCTTGTCCGATTTGAGCCTTCCAGGTTTGCGGCTTGAGACATTGAGAGGCGACCGAGCCGGCCAGTACAGCGTTCGCATCAACCGGCAATATCGCATCTGTTTCGAATGGATCGATGGCGAAGCCGTCAACATGGAAATCGTTGACTATCACTGACAGCCGTACGTGAGGAGAGAAGGCATGACCACTCGCAGCCGACCACCGATTCATCCGGGGGTTACCTTGCGAGAAGACGTCTTGGAGGAATTGGACCTTAGCGCCAACCAGGTGGCCCGGATTCTCGGAGTCCCCGCGAATCGCATTTCGGAGATTCTGCGAGGACGCCGGGCAATCACTGCCGACACGGCCTTGCGGCTGGCGGAATGGCTGGGAACATCGCCAGAGTTCTGGATGCGGCTCCAGGAGAAATACGACATCGAATTGACGCGAATGCGGTCTGGAGACGAGATCAAAGCACAGGTCACGGAGCGGCTCCGCTCTGCGGTTCCCGCCATCCAATAGGACCATCCGCGCCGAGGACTCACCATGCCGCCACCCATTCACCCAGGCGAGATCCTGGCCGAGGAACTTGAAGTGCGTGGAGTCACGGGAACATCAGCCGCCCAGGCGTTGGGTGTACCGCAAAGCCGCATTTCCAATATCCTGCGTGGAGGCGCCGGCATTACGGCGGACACCGCGTTGCGGTTGGGACGGTGGCTCGGCACTGGTCCCGAGATATGGCTCAACATGCAAAAGGATTATGAACTGCGCCTGACCGAAGCAACCGCTGGAGGGGAGATTAGGGAGACCGTCAAACCATTCATCACGAGTCACACGAACGTCGGTTGAGTCCTTATCGAAATCCGTGTGAGGGTCGCCCCGACGAAAGAACGTGATTGCTCGATGATCGTTTCCCTTCCCGAGCCATACGCCACCGCCCTGGAGATGGCCCTCGCCTTTATCCATGACCGTTACCAGCCGTTGGGGATCGTCGTCAGTGGAACGATCATTCGCGGCGCCCCGCACTCCGCCAGCGACCTCGATTTCATGGTCATCCACGACGCGACGTGGCGACAACGCGTCCAGCGCTATTTCAACGGCGTGCCGGCCGAGTTGTTCGTCAATCCCGAGTTCCAAATGATTCGCACAATCGAGCGGGAACCGGAAGAAGGACGCCCCGTGATGTCTCACCTGATCGCCACCGGCGAGATTGTGCACGACCCCGACGGCGTGATGATGGCGCTGCAGGACCAGGCCCGCCAAACACTCGCTGAGGGGCCGCGCGTAGCCGCGGACCTCCTTATCCAGCGCAAGTATTCGATTGCGACCGGTTTCGAGGATGCAGCCGACATCCGGGAGATCGACCCCGACCGCGCCCACAGCATCGTCACGGGGTCGCTGACCGAAGCGGTGAAGCTACATTTCCTCCAGCATGGCCGCTGGCTGCCGCGCTACAAGACGCTCCTCTCCGACTTCGATGCGTTCGATCAACACCTTGGGTCATCGGTGCGTTTGGCCCTTCGAGCGACTGACCTCGACGAGCGCATGGCGCTGGCGACGCCGATCATCGAGCGCATCTGCGGCGCTTCTGGATTCTTCGAGTGGGATGGCGAACCCCAGGAGGTGGGTCGCTGATCGCGTAAACGACGGTTCGCCGGGTCCCCGTTGTATCATTGGATCCTGGCCTCCCGGGGCGCCCGCAAGGGCGCCCCGGGACACCCGTTCCCTCGCGACAATCTCCACAGTCTCGGGCATACTACTTCTCGACGTTTTGGATCGTGCCCGTTTTCAGCCACGGAGAGTTCCCAGGGATGACAGCACAGGTTGACGCGCCGATGATTTGCCGGGGGATTCGCGGGGCAACCACCTCGGCCGCGAACACGGCCGAGGACATCCTCGAAGCCACCGAGGAACTTGTGAAGGTGCTGATCGAACTCAACGACCTCGCTCCCGATGACATCGCCAGCGCCATCTTCACAACCACCCCGGATCTCACCGCATTGTTCCCCGCCCTCGCCGCACGCGAGTTCGGATGGACCGAGGTGCCAATGATCTGCACGCATGAAATGACGGTGCCGGGTTCGCTGCAAAAGGCGGTCCGAGTGCTTGTTCACGTCAACACCAGGCGTAGCGCATCGGATATGCGCCACGTGTATCTCAAGGGCGCGAAACAGCTTCGTCCGGAATGGGGCATCTCCGATATCGAACTCGCGGCAGTGCTCGGGTCCGGCTCCCACTCACTCGATGAGGCGGATATCGCCGCCGTCCCGGTGGTGAACTAGCCGTGAGCATCGACGATCTGACGTTCAGGGACACTGCCATCCCCTGGAACCCGATTTCGCTTTCTGGCCTTTTGGACATTATCGGAGCCACCAACATGATCATCATTATGAAGACCGGCACGGAACGCGATGTCATCACGCCGGTCATTGAGCGCATCCAGGAGCTCGGACTCCAGGCGCACCCAATCATTGGCGAGGGCCAGGCGATCGTTGGCGTCGTCGGGCTGCCGTTGCCGCCGTCCCTCGATGAAATGTTCGAAGTCATGCCTGGGGTCGAGCGCGTCGTCCGCGTCTCAAAGAAGTACAAGCTGGCTGGCTGGGATTTTCATCCGCAAAAGACCGTAATCAGGATCGACGATGTCGCAATTGGTGGCGACGAAGTTACGATCATCGCCGGTCCATGCTCGGTGGAATCCGAAGAGCAGACAATGGACTCGGCACGTGCCGTCAAGGCCCTGGGCGCCAAACTCCTTCGCGGCGGCGCCTACAAGCCGCGAACATCTCCTTATGAGTTCCGTGGCATGGGTGTGAAGGGTCTCGAAATTCTTGCCAAGGCGCGTGAGGAAACCGGGCTGAAGATCATCACCGAGGTGATGACGCCCTCCGATGTCGAGGTCGTTGGCCAGTTCACTGACATCTTCCAGATCGGCGCGCGAAACTGCCAGAATTACCTGCTGCTGGAGGAAGTTGGCAAGGCGACCAAGCCGGTGATGCTCAAGCGCGGTCTCTCACTGCTGATTGAGGAATGGCTGCTTGCCGCCGAGTATGTGATGGCTCAGGGTAATCCGAACGTGATCCTCTGCGAGCGCGGCATTCGCACCTTCGAAAACGCCACCCGCAACACGCTCGATGTCAGCGCCGTTCCGGTGCTCCAGAGCATGTCGCACCTGCCGGTCTTCATCGATCCCAGCCACGCCGCCGGAAAGCGACCGTTGGTGGGAGCGCTTGCGCTCGCCGGCGTCGCGGCCGGTGCAGATGGCCTCATGATCGAGGTCCACCCAAATCCCGACCTCGCGATGTCGGATGGCGCCCAGTCGCTGGACTTCGACGAATTCGCCGCGCTGATGCCGAAGATTAGCGCAGTCGCCGAGGCGGTGGGTCGATCGCTGCCAATTGCCACTGGCGTCGCAATCTAGGCGTTCTGTCCGTCGCCTCTCTGCGACGGACAGAACGTGATGCAGTTGTCGTCGATTCTTGTTTGTGACTGACAATCGAGATGGACAGGACGTGACTGATTTTCGCTTGCGCGAAGTTGAAGACGACGACCTGGAGTTGTTCTTCAATTTGCAGCGTGACCCGGAAGCAAACCGGATGGCCGCATTCACGGCGCCGGACCCGGAGGACCGCCCTGCCTTCGATGCCCACTGGCGTCGCATCCTCGCCGATCCGACCGTGTACGTCCGGTCGATCGAACGCGACGGCGCTGCTGCCGGCAACGTTCTCGCCTACGAAAGCGAGGGCATTCCCGAGGTGAGCTACTGGATTGATCGTGCCCTGTGGGGTCAGGGCGTCGCCACAGCCGCTCTCCGCTTGTTTCTGCTTGAATATGCGAAGCGACCGGTGCGGGCAAGAGCCGCGCAGGACAATGTCGGATCGATTCGTGTTCTTGAAAAATGCGGATTCCGCCGGATCGGGAGACTTAGCGGATTCGCCAACGCGCGCGGCGAGGAGATCGCCGAGTATCTCTTCGAACTGGGACCGAAGTCACGCAAATCATTCAACATGCCCCAATCTTGTTCCTCATGACCAGGACCAAATCTGGATACTCGATGCTGCTGTTCGTCGCCTTCCTGGCATTCATCAGCATCGGGCTCCCGGACGCCGTGCTTGGCGTAGCCTGGCCGTCGATCCAGAGAACGTTTGGTCGCGCACGAGCGGATCTCGGATTCATCCTCTTCGCCTCGGGATTTGGTTACTTCACCTCCGGGGCGTTCGCGGGCAAGGCGATCGAGCTGCTGGGTGTCGGAAGGTTGCTGGCGGCAAGCACAGCTGCTGTCTCAATTGGCCTTATCGGATATGCAGTATCACCCGGTTTCTGGTTCCTGATGGTCGTCGCCGCTCTGATCGGATTCGGTTCCGGCGCGGTCGATGCTGGATTGAACTTCTACGCCTCCGAACATTTCTCGGTCACGGTCATGAATTGGCTCCACGCTTTCTTCGGGATCGGGGCGATGATCGGTCCGTTCATCATGGCCGGGGTCCTTGCCGCCGATGGCATTTGGCGGGTCGGTTACGCGATCGTCTCCGGCGTAACCTTCCTGATGACGATCGCCTTTGTCGTCACCAGCAGGAGCTGGGACGATGGCGCCGATCACGCTCCGAAGTCACCGTCGGCCGCGCTCAACCATGTCCTGCGGCAACCCTTGGTCTGGCTCCAGATCGTGCTCTTCTTCTTCATGACAGGGATCGAGGCGGCGGCCGGGGCGTGGTCGTACACGATGCTGTTCGAGAGGTTCGAAATTGAGCCAGGCGTCGCCGGACTTTGGGCGGGGTTCTACTGGGGCGCGATTGCTTTGGGCCGGCTGGTGCTCTCCCCGTTATCCCGCAGTCTCAAGCCGGCGAAGCTGATCCAGTTTGGAACGTTCGGCCTTCTGCTCGGGGCGTTGATGATGACGCGAGATCAGGTCTGGTTATTCCAATCTGGGCTGCTCGTGTTCGGCCTGGCGATGGCCCCGCTGTTCCCAACGCTGATGTCGCTGACGCCAAGCCGGCTTGGCTCAAACATTTCGTTGCACGCAATTGGTTTCCAGGTCAGCGCCGCGGTGCTCGGCGGGGCGGCTATTCCAACCTTGGCCGGCATCCTTGCGGGCCAGACCAACCTCAGCGCCATTCCGTGGACGATTGTGGCGGGGGCCGCGATTGTGATTGCACTGGAGACATTGCTCCGGGACCGGGCCGATGCCGGGCAGTCAGACATCGCCGAACTCAAGAATCCGGCATAGTTCCCGCAAGTTATATAGCCCGGACGGCAGCGGCCATTTGCTGCAACGCCTGCTCGAGCATCGGACGCGGCATCGCAAAGTTCAAGCGCACACAGCGCTCCCCTACTTCGCCACACGCGGCGCCATTAACCACGGCAACCCGTGCCTTCTCTCGGAAGAACGTCGCGATGTCGCAGTCAACCCCGGTTGCACGAAAGTCGAGCCAGGCCAGGTAGGTGCCTTCGGGCATGCCGTATCTCACTTCCGGCAGCAATTGAGCAGTCAAGTCGGCGAGCAGGCGGCGGTTTCCATCGAGATAGTCGATCACGTCATCCAGCCAATCCTGGCCGGTGTTGAAAGCGGCGATGCTGGCGATCACGCCCAGCGTCGACGCGCCATGAGCGGACCACCCACCGTCCTCTTCCCAGACTGCGAGGTCGGCTTCATTCGAGAGCACAATCTGGGCGCACTTGAGACCGGCCAGGTTCCACGCCTTCGAAGCGGCCATCGCCGTGATCGTATGACCGGCGGTTGCCTCGGAGAGAGACGCATACGGCACGTGTCGATGGCCGGCATAGACGATCGGCGCGTGGATTTCGTCGGAGAACACTCGTCCACCATGCCTGTCGACGATCTCGCTGATTGCCAGCATTTCCTCGCGCGACATCACCCGCCCGATCGGGTTGAACGGGTTGCACAGGATGAGCACCTCCCCGCCATTGGCGAAGGCGGCGTCGATCGCGTCCAGATCGTATTCCCACCGGCCCCTGCCCTGGAGCATCGGGACCTCGATCATCTCGCGTCCCCGTCGCTCCGGAACCATGAGGAATGGCATATAGGCAGGTGTTGGCACAATCACCTTCCCGCTCCTGGGCGCATACAGCTGGAGGGTGATTTCGAGACCCTTGAGGACATCGGGAATGGTGTGAACCTGCTCGGCCGAGATCTCCCAGGCGGTGTTAGCGCGATACCAGCTGGCGCAGGCCGTCGCCAAGCCCTGCTCGAGAGCCTCTGGAAGGTAACCGAAGAATCCGTTGTCGACAGTCGTGCGTAGCGCTTCGATCACGCCTGGCGCAGTGCCAAAATCCATTTCGGCGATGAACGCGCCGATGCATTCGGGAAACGTGGTCCATTTCTTTCCGACAACCCCGGTCAGGTGCTCGAGCGTCAGGGTGTCGTAACTCGCCGTCAACATGTTAGCGCCGCAATTCCTCTCGTTGGTCCCACAGAACCCACTTGCCAGGTGAGGGTCGTCCTCGTGATGCTCAAGTATCAATTCTGAGTCATGGTATCACCATGCAGGGCAGAACCGATTTCGACTTGCGCATCGCTCGTTATGCCTCGTTCGTCGACCATCCTGGTATCGAGCCAATAAAGATCGCGGTAAAGTGATTGACATCAGGATCGTGCATGACGCGTCCATGCACCCGAGCATCCATATGGCATGCGGGCCGCTCCGGCGCCTAGCCAGTTGGACCCTACCCGGAGGCGGGCAACCGTGACGAATACACACGACGCCGTAGTGGTGGGGGGTGGCCCCAACGGACTTGCGGCGGCAATCGTCCTGGCGGAGACCGGACGCTCAGTGCTCCTGGTCGAGGCCAACGAGACGATCGGCGGCGGGTGCCGCTCGTCGGAGGGCCCCCTGCCCGGATTCCTGCGCGACACCTGCTCCGCGATCCACCCCCTGGCCGCGGCGTCGCCTTTCTTCGGCGCCTTGCCCCTGGCCTCTTATGGACTGGAATGGATTCAGCCGCCAGTTGCGCTCGCCCACCCCTTCGACGATGGCACGGCCGCCATTCTCACCCGGTCTGTCGAGGACACCGCGGCCAGTCTCGGCGAGGATGCCGGCGCGTACACCGACCTATTCTCCCCGCTGGTGAAGGATTTCGAGTTCCTTCTCCCCCAGTTGTTGGGCCCGTTCCGGCTTCCTCGTCACCCGGTTGCGATGGCGCGGTTTGGTCTGCCGGCGCTTCGGTCCGCCAACAGCTTCGCCAGGTCCCGCTTCGCCGGGGACCGCGCGCGAGGCTTCTTTGCTGGCCTGGCCGCCCACTCGATCCTCAACTTGAACAAGCCAGTGTCGGCGGCGTTCGGGCTCGTGCTGGGCATGTTCGGGCACGCGGTGGGCTGGCCGATTCCACGGGGTGGATCGCAGCGCATCGCCGACGCCCTTGGCGCGCATTTCCAATCCCTGGGCGGCACGATCCAGACCGGCACGCGTGTGGCATCGCTGGATATCGCCGAAGGGGCCGACGCCGTGCTGTTCGACACGAGTCCACGGCAGTTCCTCGGAATCGCCGGTGACGCAGTGCCGGAACGATACCGGCGCTATCTTCGCAACTACCGGTACGGACCGGCCGTGTTCAAAATCGACTGGGCGCTCGATGGACCTGCGCCCTGGACGGCCGCGGCCTGCGGGCAGGCAGGCGCCGTCCATCTTGGCGGCACGCTGGAGGAGATCGTCGCGTCCGAGCACGAGGTCGCAACCGGAAGGCGCCCGCGGCGCCCGTTCGTGCTCCTGGCCCAGCAGAGCCTCTTCGACCCCATGCGATCTCCGGAAGGCAAGCATACCCTCTGGGGATATTGCCATGTGCCGAATGGCTCGACCTTCGACATGACCGGCCCGATCGAGGCGCAGATCGAGCGATTTGCGCCGGGATTCCGTGAGCGCATCATCGAGCGCGCCGTCACCGGACCATCCGCCCTCGAAGCCGGCAACGCGAATTACATCGGTGGCGACATCAACGCCGGGATGCAGGATCTCCGGCAGTTGTACACGCGGCCGGCCCCGCGTTTCGATCCCTATTCCACACCGAACCGGTGCCTCTACTTTTGCTCGGCCTCCACGCCGCCGGGCGGCGGGGTCCACGGCATGTCCGGCTACCACGCCGCCCAATCGGCGCTGCGCCGCGCCTGGCACCGGTGACGCTGATTCACCTGCCGCCCTCCGCACGATCTCAGGAAACTCACCGGATCATCCCAATCCGCGCCAATTCAGGTGTTCGGTGCTACGGGTACACGGGATATTGACCACCGTTCCGGTGGGCGGCGCCGGTTTACTTGTCGTTGGCGCCTGCCCCTGGATGCTCAAGGAGGCGCCTGTGCAACCCACATCAATCCATCGTACGCTAACCGTCGCCGGTCACAGTTTGACCGCATCGACGATCAGCGACGTGAATCCCAGGTTCCCATCCTGGTTCCGATAATCGAATCGTCGCGAGCGGTAGATGAAACCATCACGTTCGTCCCACGGTTGGGAATGGAAATCGCCTTCCTCGTCCCACCACTCCAGGAGCGTTACCTGAAATCCTGCACTCTCAAATACCCTGGTCAAGGTTCGCCATGTATAGACAACCTTGTGCGATGCCGCGGGATGATCCGCTGGACCGGGTCCTCCTACCTGGACCAGCCGTTGATAGGCCTTGTTGGGAAACAGCGCATCGGGCACGGCACAGCGAATGAACCCGCGCAGTTCCAGAAACTCGAAGCAGATTCTTGCCGCGAAGGTTGCCTCAGCGGCGTCCAGATGCTCCCAGACATGCTCCATCAGGATGCGGCTGAGCGTTCCCGGCTCAAAGCGTCGGTCTCAGTCCTCCCGTTTGGTGAGGTCGAGGTCCGACTGCCGCGTTCGGATCCACCCCTCATACTCCTGAGACGACGCGCCGACAATGACTCGATTCTCCCTTTCCGCCATTCGTCTGTTCACGCCGGAAACAGGTAGACGCCGACATCGCCGTCGTCGTAGACGGCAACATCGTTATTCGTGGACGACGGCGGTTCGCCATCGATCACCCGGGCGAGGAGGTCCGCCATCCGTGGCAGCAGGAATGGTGAAATCGAGGGAGCGTTGTGCGACGGGTAAAGCACCCGCAGCTCCGGCGCCAGGGCGGCCAGCCGGTTTAGGGAGCGTTGGTAGGTGTGTAGCTCATCGCCCGCAAAGGCATAGAGGTAGCCGGCGTATGCCACGTCGGTGCTGAAGAGGATGCCGTTGGCGCGGTCCAGCAGCACGATGCCGCCTGGCGAGTGGCCGGGGCAGTGCAGCACCTCCAGCATCCGGTTGCCGAGGTCGAACAATTGCCCCTCGTGGAGCATCCCGGTCGCCCGGCTCGGCGGGATCGCGAGCGTGTCGAGATTGACATCGCCAGGCAGCGGCCCAGTGAGAACTTCCGGCCCAAACCAGTTCCGCATGCGCTCGTTGTGATACCCCTTGACGAGCGCGTCGGCCTCGGCTGGGTGGATCAGGATCTCCTCGAAGAGGTGGTTCCCGCCCACGTGATCCCAGTGGGCATGACTGTTGACGACGGTGACCGGCAGGTCGGTGAGGCTTTCGACGATATCCCTGATGTTGGCCACGCCCATGCCGGTGTCGACCAGGATTGCCCGATCGTCTCCAACGATGAGGTGCGACTTCACGCGTTCGACGTGGTGTGGCTCTTCAATTATGAAGATCCCGGGTTGGGCTTCGCGCACATCGAACCACTCATGTCCCGGTGTCATCGCTGGCTCCTTCCGGTATATGAAGCATGATTCGTGATCCAATCGGGTGAATCGCATGTTGCGCCATCTGCCCCGGTTTCGAACAGGCGATCGATGTCGGATCGCTCGCGAATGCCCCAGGCGCGTACATCCAGCCCACGCTCGTGCGCGGACTGCACCCGCTCAACGCTCAACTCGGCCACCGGCGGGCAAATCTGGACGATGCCGCGCGCAACGCAGCGATCGAGAATGTCTTCATTGAAATGGCGGCACACGAACCCGATGGGTCCGTCGATCTCCGATTTCGCCCGCGTTACCGCTGACCACGAAAACGAGGTCACCTGCACGCGGTCGGCCAGTTCATTCTCCGAAAGAAATCGTACTAACGAGTCCGTGGCCAGGGGATCCTTGATCTCCAGGCAAACCGTGATTCGCGGTACGAACGAGTCCCAGAACTCGTCAAGGGTCACAATCCGCTCTCCCGCAAACTCACTTCCCATCCAGGCGCCGATGTCCAGGCGCCGCAGTTCGTCAAGGGTGTAGTCCGCAAGCGGACCAACGCCATCGCTGGTCCGATCCACAATGTCGTCGTGAAACAACACAAGTTCGCCATCGCGAGTCATCTGGACATCGGTTTCGATCATGTTGGCGCCGATCTCGATTGCCCGTTCGAACGCCGGTCGCGTGTTTTCTGGAGCGTAGGCAGATGCCCCACGGTGTGCTATCGCAAGCATCGCAATCGGTCCTTTCGTCCGTCGTCGCCTGCATCCTCTGCCGCGACTCTGATCGTGGCATGACCTACCATATCGTTCAAGACACGGCCAATGTCACGATTGCGTCTGGAGGCAGCACATGCTGTTCAAGTCCAACCGATCGGTCGAACGGTTTACAAACCGGCAGGATGCGGGACGTTTACTGGCCAATGCGCTCCTCCCATACGTTGCCGACATCCCCCGTCACAACCTGATCGTCCTCGGCCTGGCCCGCGGCGGCGTGACCGTCGCCGCCGAAGTCGCCGCGATTCTCGGCGCCAGACTCGATGCCTGTGTCGTTCGCAAAATTGGGAGTCCGACGCAGCCAGAGCTGGCGATCGGCGCCGTAGCGCCAAACGGGGTGCGTGTGCTCAACCGCGGGTTAATTGCCGACATCGGAATTTCCCGCCAAGGTGTGGACCAGCTTACCGCCACCGTGGAGGAGAATCGACAGTCGCTCGACAAGCAGTTGCGCTCCGGACGCCCACTTCCCGACTTGAGTGGCAAGACCGTAGTTCTGGTGGATGACGGACTCGCGACCGGGGCGACGATGCGCGCCGCTTTGGAGTATGCGAGGCACCGGGCGCAATCAGTGATCATAGCCGTGCCCACGGCATCGCCTGACGTTATCGACGCATTCGAGTTGCAGGGAATCAGCACGCTATCACTGATCGCTCCGCGAAACTTCCGGTCAGTTGGTTTGTGGTACGACAGTTTCGACGAGGTAACGAATGAGGAGGTCATCTCGCTGCTCAGGGAAGCGTCACGGAGTGTGGCTCTCGAATCCAGCGGACACAACACGGCCCCAGGCAGATGAGCCTGGGGCCGCGCTGATCCGAGTGAGAGTAATCGGGTCGTGATTATCCGACGATGAATGGAGTCGCGATTTCCAGAACCTCAGCCGGTGTGAGGGCCGGGTTGAATGCTTCCGGGAACGGGTTGCCTTCATTGAGGATCGCGAGGTAGGACGCGTGGCGGGCTTCCACACCGTGAATGGTGAGAGCTGCCGTCAACAGGCCATCTTCCTCAATTAGGAACTGTGCCGCGCCCTGGTAGGCGCTAACACCGGTATCTTCAAGCGCCAGCGCGACGCCCAGGAAGCCTGCGGCATCGGTGTAACCGAAGTCGTACATCGCTTCCGCAACTGGCTCGCCACCGAGGTCGGTGATCACGGTGGTCAGGGTGGTCACGTGATCGGCCTCGTGGACGGCAATCTCGTTCAACTTCTCGAAGACGGTCGCATCGAAGCCGAGGTCGGTAACGCCCATCTCGCCGATTTCGGCAAGGCCGTCGCGATAAAACGCCGACTCAAGGTGCTCGAGGGTCAGGGCGTAGTTGAGGACATCGATCGGGGTAGCGAACGGCGACTCTTCCGACTCGGCGCCCTCGACCGGGGTCGCATCCTGAGCGGACGCGAAACCGATTGTGCCGATCGCGGCCATGGAGCCACCGGCGATAGCGGCGTTGCGCAGGAGGCCGCGCCGTGACACTTCGTGCAGGCGCGAATTAAGCGCGCCCTGAATCATTGCTTCAAACGTGTGTTGCTTGCTGGTCATGTTGGTTCTCCCTGGTCGCTATCGCGACGTTCTGTTTCCTCATTCAATCCGCAGACAAGGCCGCAGACTACGATTACGGGACGAAGAATGGGGTCGCGGCCTCAAGCACTTCATCCGGCGTCAACGGTGTCTCGAACGAGGCCGGGAACGGCGACTCGCCGGTGATCAGGTTGAAGTAGGACGCGTGGCGAGCTTCGACAGCAACGATGCTGCCGGCTGCCGACAGCAGATCAGCATTCTCGAGGAATTGACCGGCTCCGTCGTAGGCCGAAACTCCGACGTTCTCCAGAACCGTGGCGGTTGCCAGGAAGGTCATTGAATCAGTGACGCCGAAGTCGTATTCGGCAGCGGCGACCGGTTCACCACCAAGATCAGTAATAACCTGGGTGAGAACATCGACGTGGGCAGTCTCATGGGCGCCTACTTCGGCGACCCGGTCATTGATCGAAATGCCGAACGCATCGGTACCGAGGTCGTACTCGGGGGCGAGCTGGTAAAAAGCGGCTTCGAGGTGCTCAAGCGTCAACGCGTAGTTGAGAACCTCAATGTCGTCGGCGAACGTCGTCTGGATCGCCATCAGCCGTTGGTGCGCTGGCCCCTTGACGCCAAGCGTGCGCTGTTCATGAATCGTATCGAGAAAGACATTGTGCAAAGATGACATACCGTTCTCTCTTTCCTTGGTTCTCGGTTATCCACTTCCGGGCAACCGATTTGCTCCCTCGTCAACCGACGAGCGTTCCACGCCATCCCCGATGCAAGTCGCTTGGGGCTTCTGCGAGGTAAAACGGGAAATTTCCCGTCCTGGATCACTCTGGCGAAGAAATCGCCGCAGTGGCCACTACAGAGGTTACCATTCCTCTAAGCCAACGGCAACTCCCGGTAGCCCTTGGCGGTCACTCCATACGTGTTGTCAACGTCGCGAAACCGGCCCGCCCGCGCCGTCGTTCCAGCTACATCGGTTACCATTGAGGCACGAGGAGAACGCGCGTGGTCGCAGTCCAGGACATTTCGGCAATCAACTCCATGAGCCTACACGCCATTGGTGATACGGCGTCGCTCGGCCCGTGGGCAGTCACCGTGCTTGAGGTTGTCGCAGGGGAGGAAGCGGCCTCGCTGCTGCTGCAATCCAATAACGAAAATCCACTCGCGCCAGACGGACAAGTCTATATTTGCGTCAGGATAGGCGTCCAAAACACCGGCAACGTTGCCAGATCGATCCAAATGGTGGACTTCGCCGCCACCGGCAGCGACGGCATCCTGCGGCGAACCCTGGCTGTCGTCGTCCCCGAACCGATGTTGCAGGCCGTCGTCGAACCGGGAGCTGCCACCGAGGGCTGGATCGCGGTCACGGTCAATGACCCATCGGCCGCCATCCTCTGGTTCGACACCCCGCTGCTCGGTGGATTGTGGACGGATGGACTGTTAGCGCTCACCGCCGACGCAGTGCTTCCATCCTTCGAGACGCTCGAGGCCAGCGATACTGACATTGGCGCCGATCCAGGCGATCCTGCCGCGATTGGTGAAACCGTGACCGTCGGTGGCTGGGAAGTCACGATCGATGACGTCATCATTGGCGGCGGCATCTTCGAGCTGTTCGATTTCCAGACCCGAGCGCTCGGAGCCGACAACAGTTGGATCGAGAACGGCGCCGGTATTCACGCAACCGTCCGCAACCTGAACCCGTTTCCTGCCTTCTTTTCGGATATTGCCTTTGAAACCGCCGATTTCACGGGTGAACCGTGGGATCATACCCTGACATTGACAGTCGCCCCAGAAATCGATGTGAGCCAGGAGTACCTGCCGGGGGCCACCGGCGAAGGCTGGGCCACGTTGGGAGGCTGGAAATACACCGAATACAACCTGATCCGAATCGTCCCGTTCAAAACAGGTGGCGTCGCTCGTTATGTCACAATAGGGGGTGGCCCACCATCGGAGGACCAATTGGACGAACCCGCGGCGCCGGCGGAACCACTCGATCTCACGGCCGGCGACCTGGTCGAAACTACCGAGGACCTGGTGAACTTGCGCAACCAACCATCCACCAGTGGCGATATCGTTGCTGAACTGACGCTCGGTGACCAGCTCGAAATAACCGGCGAACCGATCGACGCCGACGGCTACACCTGGTATCCCGTCACCGTCGCGGCATCGTCCGACACGGGGTTTGTGGTGCAGGATTTTATAGCGCGACTTGAGAATTAACCTGCACGTACAATCGCGAAACGCCGGCGCACTCCCTATACTGGCCAAAGTGACCCGTTGCGGGGCCCGATCGACATCCGACGCAGTCGGGCAATACGGCAACGGCACAATGCTGCCGATGTTCGCCTGGAGGACATCAATGCGTCCGGGTCAAGGCAAATGACATTCCAAACCGACATGCTGGCGACGCTGATCGTGATTCTCGGCGCCGCCCAATATGCTCTTTGCGTGCAGGCGATTCGCGACCTCTGTCGCCGTCCCCGTGTGCGCGGCGAAAACAAGGTGTTGTGGGCGCTCGGCATTCTGTGCGTGCCGATCGCCGGTGGAATCGTCTACAACTGGATGGGGCCAACAAGCTTCATTCACCGGCCACTCACTTCGAGCCCGCCTTCCCCCTTTGTCCGTTCGGCCGCCCATCCGAGGCCGGGTGTGCATGTATCCAATGTCACGCCAATCTCGGCTGCCCGATCCGCCCGCCGCCGGCGTGTTGCGGCGGCGACGCATTCCGCCCAATCGCCAACGGTGAAGGGCGCCACGGCCACCACCCGGATTGATCGAACTGGCTCCTGAGTGTCGTTTCCATGCGAATACGGATTGAAGTCGCGGCCTTAGTCTGAACGGAGGCGCATCACCTGCTATGCGCTCGCGTACCGCAATTCTCCGCTCCACCGCATTCCTCAAGCACGACACTGGCGACCATCCGGAACGTGCCTCACGGGTGATTGCGATCGACTGTGAACTTGAGCGACGCCATCTGCTTGGGAATCGTCCTTCAGTTGCCTGCTCCCCGGCAGTCGACGCCGGCATTCTTCGGGTTCATGCCCCTGAGATGCTTGCGCGTCTTGAATCTCTCGCCGCAACCGGTGGCGGCTGGCTCGATGCGGATACGGTCGTGCTGCCGGAATCAGTCGATGTTGCCAGAATGGCTGCCGGGGCCGCGATCAATGCCTTGAACGCGATGCTCGACCGTCGAATCGATCGCGCGTTCGTAATTGGCCGGCCCCCCGGTCATCACGCCACCCGGCGGCACTCGATGGGATTCTGCCTGCTCAATACCGCCGCCATCGCCGCGGCCCACGCCATCCAACGCGGTTTCGAGCGCGTCGCGATTCTAGATTGGGATGTTCACCATGGAAATGGAACCCAGGACATCTTTTATGGAAGACGAGATGTGCTGTATTGCTCCCTCCACCAGTCGCCGCTCTATCCCGGAAGCGGGGAAAACGACGAAACTGGCGCCGGAGAAGGCAAAGGTTACACGATCAACATTCCTCTTCCGGCAGGCGCCGGCGATCGGCGATTTCTCGATTCTCTCCGCTCCACAGTGGTCCCGGCGATCGATCGATTCGCGCCGCGGATGCTCATCATCTCGGCGGGCTACGATGCGCACGTCGAGGATCCGATTGGTGGCATGCGCGTTACCGAACCCAGTTTTCGGGAGATGATGGAGGTTGCTGTTGATCTCGCCGCCCGCCACTGCCAAGGAAAATTGATCGCCATTCTCGAGGGTGGCTATAAGGCATCAGCCCTGGCACGCTGTGTGGCGGACGCGATCGAGGTCCTCGACCTCGGCGGCGAACCTCGCCACGACCATGGATCATAGACACCTCTCCGCGCCAGTTTCTTTCATGTATATATAGGAAGGACGTGTTCTCAGTGCGCCCAGTCGGGCAGTCGCATCCACTCAATCAGCACGGCGCCTTGTGCCAATTGATCCTTTTCCGACCGTGACCCCAATAACGAGCAATCGTTGCGTCTGCATTCGTCGTTGCCGACGTGCCTCTTCTGGCGCCGACCGCGTTGACCGGAATCAGCGGCATGATGATCGCGATCTCCCGTATCCTTCACCTCGTGACGCGATGCCCCAGGTACAGGGGCATCGGTAACGCAACAACATAGAGTCAAGACCGCCGCAGTGACCCTCCCATCTATCAGTACGCTTATTCCGCAAACTGGGTCGGGCGCCAAGCCTTCGTTTACGCGGGGTGATCTCACGGAGACAACACACGTATGGCCAACACCGAACATTCAGATACGACAACGTCCAACACTGGTTCCACGACGGAACGCGTCTCCGGCTCGGGGCCTGCCGCAACTGTCGCCGCATATCGCCAGGACGAAGACCGACGTCGGGGCGAAGCGCGCGTCGCCACTCTTCAGAGCCAGATCGACGAACTGCGTGCCGCCAATCGCGAACTTGCCAGCAGACAGACACATGATGAGGAAACCATCAAACAAAACGAGACTCTTGGCGCCCAGCTTCGTCTTGCGATCGAGCAACTTCGCCAGGAGTCCCAGCAGACGTCGCAAGCTCGCGCCCTGGACGAAAACCGCACCCGCCAGGTTATCCAGGAACTTGAGACCCGCATTGACGACGGCGTGCGTCCGGTTCGCTCTCTTCAGGCGCATGTCAGCGAGCTGCTCGAAACGTCTCGCCGCAAGATCGACGACACCGGCCAAACTGATCAGCGCCTCGATGAATTGGTGACCGTGATCGAGCACCTCTCCGCGGTCGGCGATCGCACCAGCGCCATATCCCACGGCCTGCGCGACAACATCGACGGGGTCCGTTCCGAGGTCGAAGGTTTCCGCCGGGACATCATTCGCGCCGAGGATGCAATCAAGATTGTCGATCAGGAAGCGCGCCGTCGCACGTCTGACGTACAGGACATCGCTGAAGGCTACAGTGCCCGGCTGGATGAGCTGCGGGCGGACCTGGGGCATCTCTACGATTCGTTCGAGGATCAGCGGCGGGGGCTCGTCCATGTCGATCCCACGCTCGACGAGTTGCGGGCGGGAGAACTGGCGCTTCGCCAGGACCAGGCACGACTGCAATCGCAGGTCACCGAACGCCAAGCGCTCATGGTCGACATGCTCGACGATGCAAGGCAAGAGAACGACGCCCACTTCGAGCAATTGCGTCAGAATTTCGAGGAGCGTCTCGACCGCCTGAACGAACGCCTCGACGAGGCGAACGAACAGTACCGGGACCTCTCATACAAGTTCGCCGACCTCAGTGCCGCAATCGAGGAACTCCGTCAGGTCGATGCCTCACTCCACCGCGACCTTTGGTACCTCCATGAGCAACGCGTTCGGGTCCGGCTCGAGCAGGTGCAGGAAGAACTAGATGTGGCCACTGCCCAACGTCGCGATGCCGATGCGGAAACACAGGTCGGTCTCGGGAACCGATATCGGCGCCGACGCCAAGGCGGCGATCAGACCAAGTCGTGAGGTCACATCCGGAAATACATGCGCTATCACGTTCCTGGGGCATCGTCCACCTATTGTGCATTCATACCCAAACCACCTAGCCTCGTAAGTGACTCGCTGGCATGGTGCTGGCTCAAATGTCCACAGTTGGCGTCTGATCCGCTAAGCGTTTGTGTACGTCCATGCCGCGGGGTCACAACCTGGTCGGCGAAAAGTGGCGCAACTGCACAGAATTCGGGACCGAACGTATACCCTATTGGTTCCGATGCAGATATTGGCGACAGACAGACACCGACTCGATGAAATGGCGCGAGAGGGGCTCGTTTCCACAGCGTGGGGGTGGGACTTTGAGTCCCATCTTCGACCCCTGGGCATTAATGCGACGCTCGCTGCGTGAACAGCGTTCCTTGACACTCAAAATTCACTTTGTTACCGTCAGCATGTCCTAGGGGATTCAGTACCCGGCGGCGCCAAACACTATTGGCTGGGCAAGGGCGTCCGCGCGAAGGCTGAGTTGGGGTAGGAACGATCTGCACGACGCGAGAATGTAGTTTTGATCCCAACACGTTGCTCCACGCCGAACGACCAAGTGGTTGAGTTTGACATTGGATGCCGGGGGATCGGCGACATGACGCGACGCGCCTGTTCACCCCAACCCGATACCCAAACACCATGGCTGGGACGATTGACCGATCACACTCCACCCGGAAATCGGTGGAATGCGTCGCGGGTTTGGCGAGGTGAGGCGAGACGCTGACAGGCGCCGCGACTATTCACCCTAATGAATCCGCAGACAGTGAACGCTCCCTTGTCCTGAATCCGCAACAGGACAAGGGAAGGAGATGGCCTTCGCCGCTGCCGGGACACGACTGAACTCCGCTAGGGAGTTCTCCACCAATGGCAAGCGGTGACGGCATACATGGTTGAGGGGCTGCTCAACCAAG
>Ga0183260_10000319_pt1 | contig 39280 bp, 38 predicted proteins | sample AntDrymUQ4972206_2_FD_129768 | JGI IMG/M metagenome (GOLD analysis project Ga0183260, IMG submission 129768) | Polar desert sand microbial communities from Dry Valleys, Antarctica - metaG UQ497 (22.06) (version 2) (version 2) | ecosystem: Environmental > Terrestrial > Soil > Desert | place... | reverse complement strand
CTGGTCGTTGGTCGACATGCAGCCGTCGGAGTCGAGCCGGTCGAAGGTGGTGCGGGTCGCCTCGCGCAACGCCTGGTCACAGCCGGCGGCATCGACGTCGGCATCGGTCGTGATCACGACCAGCATGGTTGCGAGCGCCGGTGCGAGCATGCCCGCGCCCTTGGCCATGCCACCGACGGTGAAGCCCGTCCCCCGGACCGTCGACTGCTTGGGCACGCTGTCGGTGGTCATGATGGCGGCCGCCGCGAGCCCTCCATCGCCGCCGAGGGCGGCGACGGCCCGCCTGGCGCCGGAGAGCATCGCGGTGTGGTCGTGCAGCTGGCCGATCAGCCCGGTACTGCACACCTGGACGTCGATGGCGCCGATGCCGAGCTCGGCCGCGACCGTCTCCGCGGTCGCATGCGTGAGCTGGAAGCCCGCGGGTCCGGTGTAGCAGTTGGCTCCCCCGGCGTTCAGGACCACGGCCCGGGCGACGCCGTCGGACAGGGCCTGACGGCTCCACCGGACCGGCTGGGCCACGCAGCGGTTCGAGGTGAACACCGCTGCGGCCGCCGAGCCGGGGCCGTCGTTGACGACCAGCGCCACGTCCGGCCCAGCACCGCTGCGCAGGCCCGCCGCAACCCCCGAGGAGCGGAAGCCGGCGGCCGCGGTGACGCTCATGGGGCGATCCCGACGGTCGTGAGCCCGGCCGTCTCGGGCAGCCCGAGGGCGAGGTTGGCGCACTGCACCGCCGCGCCGCCGGTGCCCTTGGTGAGGTTGTCGATCGCACCGACCGTGACCAGCCGCTGGGTGCGCGGGTCCACGGTGACCTGCAGGTGCACGGCGTTGGACCCCAGCACCGACTGGGTCTGCGGCCAGCGCCCCTCGGCCAGCAGGTGCACGAACGGCTCGTCGGCGTAGGCCTTCTCGTACAGCGCTCGCACGTCCCCCGCATCCACGCCCGGCTGCAGGCGCGCGGTGCAGGTGGCGAGGATGCCGCGCGCCATCGGCGCCAGCACGGGCGTGAACGACACCCGCACGCCGTTACCGCCCAGGTTCTGCTCGATCTCGGGCGTGTGCCGGTGCACGCCGCCCACCCCGTACGCGGTCGCCGAGCCGATCACCTCCGCGCCCATCAGGTGTGTTCGTGCCGCGCGGCCGGCACCGGACAGGCCCGAGACGGCCACGACACCGAGATCGGAGCTGTCGACGACTCCGCCAGCCACCGCCGGCAGCAGCGCGAGCGTCGCCACCGTCGGGTAGCAGCCGGGCACGGCCACCCGGCGCGCCGCGGCGAGCACGTCGCGCTGGCCGGGCAGCTCGGGCAGCCCGTACGGCCAGCTGCCGGCGTACGGACCGCCGTAGAAGGTCTGCCAGGCATCCGCATCGGTGAGCCGGAAGTCGGCGCCGCAGTCGATGACCAGCACGTCGGCGGGCAGGTCGGCGGCGAGCTCGGCCGACTGGCCGTGCGGGAGCGCGAGGACCACCGCGTCGTGGCCGGCCAGATTGTCGGCATCGGTGGGCTCGAGGACGCGCTCGGCCAGCGGGACGAGGTGCGGATGGTGCGAGCCGACGGTGCTGCCGGCGCTGTCGCCGGCAGTCAGCACGCCGACCTGAAGGGTCGGGTGGCCGAGCAGCAGCCGCAGGACCTCTCCCCCGGCGTACCCGCTGGCTCCGGCAACCGCCACGCGCATCACTGGCCTCCCTGCTCCACGCCCCGAGTTTGCATGAGTATGCGGACCTATGCAAGTCTGACCGCCGTGCCCGTCCGAGTTGTCACCGCCACAGCGGCTTCTAGCGCTGTCCAGCGGTGACAACTCCGGCGGGCTGTCGGACCAGGCGGCTAGCGTCGGTTCATGGACACCCACCGCCTGACTCCGGACCGCTACGTCAGCCTCCTGCGCAGCGAATCGACACGGTTCGCCGCGCTGCTGAGCCAGGCCGAGCCAACGGCTCCGGTGCCGAGCTGCCCCGACTGGGACGCTGCGGACCTGCTGTGGCACCTGACCGAGGTGCAGTGGTTCTGGGCCACCATCGCCGGTGAGCGGTTGCGGGACCCCTCCGGCCTGGGTGAGCGGCGTCCACCCCGGCCGCCGGCCTACGCCGACCTGCTGACCCAGTTTGCCCAGACGACCGCCAGGCTGGCCGACGCCTTGGCCGACGCCGACGACGCGGAGCCCGCCTACACCTGGCTGCCCGGCGAGCAGACGGTCGGGTTCATCCGCCGGCGCCAGGCCCACGAGGTGTTGATCCACCGTGTCGACGCCGAGCTGGTCGTAGGTGAGCCAACCGGGCTGGATCCCGAGCTCGCCAGCGACGGGGTCGACGAGGCGTTGCAGATCATGTTCGGCGGCATCCCCGGCTGGGCCACGTTCACCCGTCAGCACGGCCCGGTCGCTGTCCGGGCCATCGACACCGGTGCACGCTGGCTGGTTGACGTCGGCGCGCAGTCCGGGACATCGCCCGAGTCCGGCGAGCACGTCACCGAGCCGACGCTCGATGTCCGCGCCGACCAGCTCGGCGACGCGCCGGCCGCGGTCGCCGAGATCACCGCGGCAGCCGGCCCGCTCGACAGCTGGCTGTGGGGCCGGGCGGACAGCACAGCGGTCGACACCGATGGGGACCGGGCAGCGATCGCGGCTCTCGAAGCGGTGATCGGGGGCGGCATCGACTGAGACCATCGGGGTGATGAGCAGCCGCCCGGTGCGCTATCAGTCGGCGCTGGAGGACAGTGCGCGGTGGGACGGGTTCGTCTTCCGGCCCGGCGACATCGTCATCAGCGCCCCCTCCAAGGCAGGCACGACCTGGACACAGATGATTTGCGCGCTGCTGGTCTTCCAGACCCCGGAGCTGCCGGCTCCGCTGACCACGCTGTCGCCGTGGCTGGACATGCGGGTGCGACCCGTCGGCGACGTCCACGCCCGCCTCGAGGCGCAGACCCATCGACGGTTCGTCAAGACCCACACCCCGCTGGACGGGCTCCCCATGGACCGCCGGGTGACCTACCTGGCGGTCGGCCGCGACCCGCGCGACATCGTGGTGTCCCTGCGGCACCACGGGCAGAATCTCCGCCGAGACGTCATCCGGCGGCTGGTCGGCGAACTGGAGCCCGACCCGGCGCCCGAGACCCGTCCACACGGTGGTCCGGCCGAGGGCGAGTACATGCGGCGGTGGGTACACAACGACGAGTCACCGCTGACCAACCTGGACTCGCTGCGAGGGGTGGTGTGGCAGACCGAGCGGGCCTGGTCCCAGCGCCAGCGGCCCAACGTGGTGCTGGTGCACTACGGCGACCTGGCACGCGACCGGGAAGGCCAGATGCGACGGCTTGCCGACCGGCTGGACATCGTGGTGCCCGACCAGGTCTGGCCAGCGCTGATAACAGCCGCCGGCTTCGACCAGATGCGCGCCCACTCAGCCGACCTGGTGCCGGACGAGCGGCTCGGGATCATGGCGGACACCCGCAGCTTCTTCCGCGGCGGGACATCGGGTGAGTGGCGCCGCGTCTTCACCGACGAGGACCGAGCCGACTACGACGCCCGTGTTGCCGAGCTCGCGGCACCCGACCTCGCTGACTGGCTGCACCACGGCGCAGCTGACCTCACAGCGCCGCCGTGAGCAGCTCGCGCAACGCCTCGTCCGAGGGCATCCGCGGGGTGTTGCGGGTAACCGGATCTGCCAGGGCGGTACGAGCCAGCTCGGGGACCAGGTCCGGGGCGCAGCCGAGCGCCGTCAAGGTGGTGCGCACCGAGGTCTGCTCGGTGAGGTCTCGGCAGGCGGCGATCGCGGCGCGCGCGTTGGTCTCCTCACCGGCGTCGGTGCGGTCCACCCCCAGGTCGCCGGCGATCGCGGCGTACTGCGGGGTGCTGGTCGGCAGGTTGTGCTCGAGGACGCCCTCGAGGACCGCGGCCAGCGCCACCCCGTGCACCGCGCCGGTGTAGGCGGTGACGGCGTGCGCGATTCCGTGCACCAGACCCAACCCGGAACGGCTGAGCGCCAGGCCGGCCAGGTGCGAGCCGAGCAGCATCTGGGCACGGGCTTCGCGGTTGCTCCCGTCTGCCACCGCCACCGGCAGCCAGCGCCCGACCAGCCGCACCGCGTGCCGCGCATACGCCTCGGACAGCGGGTTGCGCCCGCGAGAGGTCAGCGACTCCACGGCATGGACGAGGGCGTCCACCCCGGTAGCGGCGGTCGCCGCCGGCGGCAGTCCGATCGTCAGGGCGGGGTCGAGGATGGACACCCGCGGGGCCACCGACGCATCGCCGACGTAGACCTTGCAGTGCGCCGCGGTGTCCTGGATGACTCCGAACCCGTTGGTCTCCGCGCCGGTGCCGGCCGTGGTGGGAACGGCCACGACCGGCAGCCCCGCGACGGCGGTGCCGGCAGCGACGTCCAGGTCGGCGGCCGACCCGGAGTTGACGGCGGCGAGCGCGACAGCCTTGGCCGCGTCGAGACTCGAGCCACCACCGACAGCGACCACCACCGCGTCACCGAACCGCCGGGCGAGCTCCCCGGCGCGGTCGACGGTGCTCATCGACGGGTTGGGCTCGACCTCGCTGAACACCTCGAAGTCGACACGAGAGTCGGTGAGCACCTGCTCGACCGACGCCACGATCCCGGCCCGGACGATCCCCGCGTCGGTGACCACGAAGGCCCGCGTCCTCCCCAGCGACGTCACGGCGGCGCCCAGGGTCTGCAAGGCACCCTCACCGAACTCGATCGTGCCCGGTGGTGCGACGGTGAAGCGCTCGGACGACAGCATGCGGGTCCTCGGGGGCAGCCGGTGAAGGGGGGTCAGGGGTCAGGACAGGTCGAACCACGTCGTCTTCAGCGCGGAGTAGGCATCGAGTGCGTGCAGGCTCTTGTCCCGCCCGGCGCCGGTGTCCTTGAAACCGCCGAACGGGGTCATGACGTCGCTGGCGTCGAAGGTGTTCACCCACACCGTCCCTGCGCGCAGCCGCCGGGCCACCCGGTGGGCGGTCTTGACGTCGCGGGTCCAGACGCTGGCAGCCAGGCCGTAACGGGTGTCGTTCGCCAGCCGCACGCCCTCATCCTCGCCACGGAAGGTGATCGTGGACAACACCGGGCCGAAGATCTCCTCCTGTGCCACCCGCATCGCGTTGTCGACCCCGTCGAGCACGGTCGGCTGCACGAAGTAGCCGCCGGTCTGCTCCAGGACCCGCGCGCCACCGAGCGCGACCCCAGCACCCTCGCGTTGACCGAGCGCGATGTAGCCCAGCACCCTGTCCAGCTGCACGCCGTCGACGATGGCTCCCATCGTCGTCGCGGGGTCCAACGGGTCGCCGACGCGGAAGTGGTGCGCGACCTTGATGACGGCGTCCAACAGCTCGTCCTTGACCGACTCGTCGACGATCAGGCGCGACCCGGCGTTGCAGGTCTGGCCGGCGTTGTAGAAGATCCCCCAGGCGACCGCGGACGCGGTGGCGGCGATGTCTGCGACGTCGGCAAGCACCACCTGGGGTGACTTGCCGCCGGCCTCGATCGACACCGGCTTGCCGTTGGACTCCGCGGAGTAGCCGAGGAACAGCCGCGACACCGCCGCCGAGCCGGTGAACGCGATCTTGTCGACGTCCGGGTGGCGTCCCAGCGCGGCACCGGCGGTCTCGCCCATCCCGGGCACGACGTTGAGCACGCCGTCGGGCAGCCCGGCCTCGGAGGCCAGGCGCGCCAGCAGCAGCGCGGACAGCGGCGACTGCTCGGCCGGTTTGAGCACGACGCTGTTGCCCATCGCCAGTGCCGGGGCGATCTTCCACGACGCGATGAGCAGCGCGTAGTTCCACGGGACGACGGCCCCGACGACACCTAGCGGTTCGCGGGTCACGAGGGCCAGCGCCTCCGGCCCGGTCGGCGCGATCTCGTCGTAGGACTTGTCGACCGCCTCCGCGTACCACTGGATCGTCCCTGCCGCCCCGCCGACGTCGGCGCGCAGCGACTCCCCGATCGGCTTGCCCACGTCCAGGGTCTCCAGCAGGGCGAGCTCCTCGGCATGCTCGCGCACGAGGTCGGCGAGGCGCAGCAGCACCCGCTTGCGGGCCCTGGGGGCCAGGTCGCGCCAGCGGCCGTCGTCGAATGCCCGACGGGCGGCCGCTACCGCCATCTCGACGTCCTGGGCGTCACCGGCGGCGACCCGGGCGAGCACCGAACCGTCACGCGGTGACACGTCGTCGAAGGTCTCGCCCGACACCGCGGCGCGGAACCGGCCGTCGATGAACAGCCGCGTCTCCGGGCGCGCGGCGCCCGCGCGGGCCACCCAGGTCTCGGCCGACAGGGTCTGTGTCACGTGATCCTCCAGCGGTCGATGGCGTCGGCGTCGAGCACGGCGCCGATGCCCGGACGCTGCGGGACCTCGACGAAGCCGTCGGCGGTCACGCCGAGCGGTTCGGCCAGCATGAAGTCCCGGCGCTGCGGGGTCCACCCCGGTGGGTCGTAGGGGAACTCGAGGTAGGGCCCGCCGCCGATGCCGGCCACCACGTGCAGGTTCGCCAGCAGCCCGATGCCGTTGGACCAGGTGTGCGGGGTGTACGAACGGTGCTTCAGCACGGCGACCTCGCCGAGCGTACGAGCCCGGGACATGCCGAGCGCCAGCACCACGTCCATCTGGTAGACGTCGAGCACGTCGTGCTCGAGCCAGCCGAGGACAGTCGGGACCGAGTCGAGCATCTCGCCGCCGGCGATGCGCATGCCGGTCTCGGCCCGCAGGGCCGACAGCCCCGCCTGGTCGTGGTAGGGCAACGGCTCCTCGACCCAGTACACGCCCAGCTCCGCGAGCCGCTGCACGCTGCGGCGCACCGAGCCGAGGTCCAACGCCGGCTCGACGTCGCCGGCCATCCGCCAGGCCTGGTTGAGGTCCACCATGATCTCGAGGTCGTCGCCGACGGCCTCGCGGGCGGCGGCGACGCAGGCGATTCCCTCGTCGAGACCGTCGCGGTCGATGCGGATCTTCATCGCCCGGAATCCCTGCTCGCGCAGGGCCAACGCCGACTCCGCGCGAGCCTGCGGTGACTTCAGCTCGCCGCAGGAGGCGTACGCCGGCAACCGGTGCAGGGCGTTGCCGAACAGCGTCGCGACCGGCAGCCCCGCCGCCTGGCCGACGATGTCCCACAGGGCGACCTCGAGCGGCCAGCACCGGCCCCCGTGGAAGTTGATCGTCTCGATCGTCCGGACGTGCCGGGAGATGTCGAACGCGTCCTGGCCGACGAACAGGTGCTCGCGACCGGCGAACCCGGCCATGGTGTCACCGGAGCCGATGCCGACGAGCCCTTCGTCGGTCTCGACCCGGACGATGGTGGCGTCGAAGTGCCGTCGCGGCACCGGGTCCCACGCTGCCGCGAACGGGGGGTCGAGGTCGAGACGCAGCCGGTCGAGGCGAACCGCGGTGATCTTCATCGGAGTCCTCGCACTGCTGGCTGGTCGACCGCGGCGACGATACCCGCCCGCTGTCACCGATCCCCAGCCGCGATCCGCCTCGGTTCAGCCGAGCGGGTCGTCGTCGCCGTACGGACGCAGGGCGAGCCTGCGGGCGGCCGGGTCGGCGGCCAGCCGCGCGCCGACCTCGGCGCGCAACTCCGCCGGGTCGTCGACGCCGGCCCGCAGGTAGCGGCCGCTCAGGTGGTCGAGGGTGCCGGAGGCGGCGGCCGCCACCAGGTCGACGACCAGCGCCGGGTCCGTCCACTCGTCGCGGTCTGCCATGACGGGCATGCCGGCGGTCATCGCCGTACGAACGACGCCCGGTGCCACGTCGAAGACCGTGAGGCCGTGCTCGCGGCCCGCCTCAGCGTAGACCCCGGACAGCCGCAGGAGCGCGGTCTTGCTCACGCAGTACGCGCTGTAGTCGGACACGTCGCGCAGCGCCATGCCCGAGGTCAGGCCGATGATGCGCCCGCCGCCGCGCTCCACCATCGACGGCACGACGGCCTGCAGCACCCGCTGGGTGCCGAGCAGGTTGACCTCCAGCACCCGCCACCAGGCGTCCAGGTCCGACCGCCACGGGTTGGTCTCGACCGGGTCGATGGCACCCGCGTTGCACACCACCACATCGATGGAGCCAAGCGTCTGCGACACCGTGTCGACCACACGCGCGACGTCACCGGCAACGGTCACGTCGCCGGGCACGCCCAGGCAGCGTCCCCCCGCGGTCTCGACCACGTCGACGACCTCCTCCACCTGCTCGGCGCTGCGAGCACACAAACCGACCGCGGCACCGCGCGCGGCCAGCCCGGTCACGAGCGCACGTCCGATGCCACGGCCGCCGCCGGTGACCAGCACGACCAGACCGGTCAGGTCGGTCGCCTCGCTGCTACTCCGGGCGGCACTCACGTGCGCGGCTCCGCGCCCGTACGGGCGGCGGCCGCCGCGACCGCGGCGTCGCGGGCCCGCCCGGTTTCCTCCTCGGTGAGGGTGCGATCGGGTGCACGGAAGCGCAAGGCGAAGGCCAGCGACTTGCGTCCCCCCGGGACCGGGTCGCCGCGATAGACGTCGAACAGGCGTACCGACTCCAGCAGGTCGCCGGCCCCGGCGCGCAGCGCCCCGGCGACGGCCGCGGCGGGCACCTTCTCGTCCACGACCAGCGCGACGTCCTCCTTGGCCACGGGCATCGTGGAGAACTGCGGCGCCGCCACGACCTCGGCGGCGGCGCCGACGAGCGCGTCCAGGTCCACCTCGGCGTACGCGGTGCGGGCCGCCACCCCGTAGGCGGCGCACACCGAGGGGTGCAGCTCGCCGGCGTTGCCGACGACCGCGCCGTCGAGCAGCACCTCGGCGCAGCGGCCCGGGTGCCACGGAGCCAGCGCGCCCTGCCGTACCTCGACGACGAGACCCAGACCGCGGGCCACGCGGCGCACGACGGTGATCGCGTCGGCCCAGCCGGCCGGCGTCGCGGGCCCCCACCAGCCGGCGGGGTTGCGGTCGCCGGCGAGCAGCACGGCCAGGTGCCGGGGTTGAGCCGGCAATGCGGCGTCGAGCGCCTTGAGCTGGTCGTCGCCGGGACGCCGGTCGACGGGAGGGAGCGGAGCCGGAGGCAGCGGGTCGGCGCCGGGCAGGAACACCGGCGCGACCAGGCTGAGCGCCAGTGACGACTGGCCGCGCCCGACGTTGCGGGCCGCCACGCCCAGCAGCGCAGGTGCGAGCGTCGTGCTCAGCAGCGGCTCCCGGGCCGACAAGGGGTTGGCCAGCGTGATCGCGGTCCGGCGCGGGTCGTCGGGAGCCAGGCCGAGCGCATCGAGGTCACCGACGCCGAGGAAGGGGTAGGCGATCACCTCGGTGCAGCCCGCACCGGCCAGCAGGTGGCCGACCCGGCGACGCAGGCGCTGGGCGGTGGTGTACCCACGGCCGGCGGGGGCGACCGGCAGCACCGACGGCACCCGGTCGTAGCCGATGACGCGCGCCACCTCCTCGACCAGGTCGTAGGGGTCGGTGAGGTCGGGCCGCCACGACGGCGGCTGCACGGTGATCGTCGAGCCCCCGGTCGCTGGCACCCGGCACCCGACTGCGCGCAGGGCCGCGACGGCCCCGGCCGCGTCGATGTCGATGCCGCTCACCCGGGCGGGCAGGTCGACGGGCATGTCGATCGCGGGCTGTGACGGGGGTGTACCGATCACGGTGCTGCCCGCTTCGATGACACCGCCGCCCAGCTCGACCAGCAGGTTGGCGACTCGTTGGGCCGCGACCTGGGGCAGCATCGGGTCGGCGCCGCGCTCGAAGCGGCGGGACGCCTCCGAGATGAGCCGGTGCCGGCGCGCGGCACGAGCGATCGGTACCGGCGCGAAGTGTGCGGCCTCGATCACCACCGAGGTCGTGGCGGCGCTGATCTCGGTGGCCGCGCCGCCCATGACGCCCGCGAGTCCGATCGGACCCCGGTCGTCGGTGATCAGCAGGTCCTCGGGGTCCAACTCACGCTCGGTGCCGTCGAGAGTCCGCAGGACCTCGCCCGGGTGGGTGCGGCGAACGACGATCGGTCCACGCAGCTGGTCGCGGTCGTAGCCATGGATGGGCTGGCCGAGCTCGAGCATCACGTAGTTCGTGACGTCGACGGCCAGGCTGATCGGGCGCATACCCGCCAGCTGGACGCGACGGGCCAGCCACCGCGGCGTGGGCGCCGTCGGGTCGAAGCCGGTGACCGTGCGGGTGACGAACACCGGGCAGGCCGCAGCGTCCTCGACCACCACTGGGTGTCCCTTCCCCGCGCCGGGGTCGACCTCGAGCCCGGCCGGGTCGCGGAACCCCACGCCGAGTGCCAGCGCCGAGTCGCGCGCGACGCCGCGTACCGACAGCGCGTACGCCCGGTCGGGGTTGATCTCGAACTCGATCACCTCGTCGCGCAGCTGGAGCAGCTCGGTGGCGTCGTCGCCCGGCCTGGCCTCGCCGGCGGCGAGCACGATGATGCCGTCGTGGTCGTCGCCGAGGCCCAGCTCGCGGGCCGAGCAGATCATCCCGTCCGAGACGTGCCCGTAGGTCTTGCGGGCGGCGATGGCGAATCCCCCCGGCAGCACCGCCCCCGGCAACGCCACCACCACAAGGTCGCCGGCACCGAAGTTGTCCGCGCCGCAGACGATCCCGCGTCCGGGGCTGCCACCGTCGCGATCAGCCTCATTGTGCTCGGGGCCGACGTCGACGCGGCACCACTGGACGGTCTTGCCGTTCGAGTGCGTCTCCGCCGTTGCGGCGAGCACCCGTCCCACGACCAGCACGCCGGACACCTCGCTGCCCGGCGTGCTCAGCGACTCGAGCTTGAGCCCCAGCGCGGTCAGCCGGGCCGCGAGGTCTGCGGCTGCCAGCCCGGCCGGGACCTCGAGGTGGTCACGCAGCCATGACACCGGCACCCGCATCAGACCTCCACCCCGAACGCCTGGGTGAAGCGGACGTCGCCTTCGACCAGGTCACGCATGTCCGCGATGCCGTGGCGGACCATCAGGGTGCGGTCGATGCCCATGCCGAACGCGAAGCCGGTGACCTCCTCGGGGTCGACCCCGCAGGCGACCAGCACCCGGGGGTTGACCACGCCGCACCCACCCCACTCCAGCCAACCCTCACCCCGGCAGGTGCGGCAGGAGGCGATCGCCGGGACGGCGCCGCGGCACACGAAGCAGCGCAGATCGACCTCGGCGCTGGGCTCGGTGAAGGGGAAGTACGACGGGCGGAAGCGGGTGTCGATGCCGGCACCGAACATCGCCGCCGCGAAGTGGTCCAACGTGCCCTTGAGGTGTCCCATGGTCAGGCCGCGGTCGACCGCCAGGCCCTCCACCTGCTGGAAGACCGGGGTGTGGGTGGCGTCCAGCTCGTCGGTGCGAAAGGTCCGCCCCGGGCAGATGACATAGATGGGCGGCCGGCGCGACAGCATCGTGCGCGCCTGGACCGGCGAAGTGTGCGTGCGCAGCACGATGTGGGCGTCGGCCGGCTCGAGGAAGAACGTGTCCTGCAGGGTCCGAGCGGGGTGGTCCGCACCGATGTTGAGCGCGTCGAAGTTGAGCCATTCGGCCTCCACCTCGGGGCCCTCGGCGATCTCCCAGCCCATCGCCACGAAGACATCGCCGATGCGCTCGGTCAGCGTCGTGACCGGGTGCCGGGAGCCCACGGGCTCGCGGTCGTACGGCAAGGTGACGTCGACCGCCTCCTCGACGAGGATGCGCCCTTCGTGGTCGGCCCGCAGCACCTCGGCGCGCTCGGACAGCGCGGCCGCGACGTCCTTGCGCGCGCCACCGACCCGCTGGCCGGCCTCCTTGCGCGCCTGCGGTGGCAGGGCACCGATCTCGCGGTTGGCCAGCGCCAGCGGGCTGCGGTCGCCGGCATGCTCCAGCCGGACGCGTTTCAGCCCGTCCAGGTCGGCGACGTCGGCAATGGCCGCCAACGCCTCCGCGCGCATCGCCGCAACCTGGTCGCCGTGCAGGGGGGTGACCTCGACCGGGTCGTAGTCGCTGTTCGGGCCGGACATCTGCCGCCTTCCTCGCTGCGTCGGTGCCTGCGCTGGCTGCCGGCCGTGCAGTCTAGGAAACCGACGTCGCAGCCAGTGTCTCCGGCTCGGCGACGGGCAGCCAAATCCTTATCCGCGCACCGCCCGCCGGGCTGGACAAGATCGCCACCTCACCGCTGTGCGCCTCGACCAACCCCCGCACGATGTAGAGCCCAAGACCGCTGCCGTCCTGCCCGCCGGTGTGCCAGAAGCGGTTGAACACCCGCTCGCGGAGCTCCTCGGGGACGCCTTCGCCCTCGTCGTCGACGAGGACGGCGACGCCCGGTGTGCCGTCGGCGGCCGGTTCTCCCAGCACCGACACCGCGACGGTGCCCCGGCCGTGCCGCTGCGCGTTCTCAACCAGGTTCGTGAGCACCTGGCTCAGCTTGTCCGCATCACCCCAGATCTCGGGCGCGCCGGCGGACAGCTCGAGCCGAATGTCCCGCCCGCCCGCGGCCGTGATGCTTGCGGCGACCCGCCGGCTGAGCGCCACGACATCGACCGGTGCCACCCGCAGCGCCAGCCGGCCGGCGTCGATCCGCGCGGTGTCCAGCAGCTCGGTGATGAGGCGGGCGAGCCGGTCGGCGTCGGCGTCGACCGTCTCCAGCATCAAGCGGCGCTGCTGGTCGGAGAAGCGGTCCCACTTCGCCAGCAGGGTGGCGGTGAAGCCCTTGACGCCGGTCAGGGGGGAGCGCAGCTCGTGGGCGACGGTCGCCACCAGATCGGAATGGCGTCGGTCGAGCTGCCAGCGGGCGCGGACCGCGCGCATCGACACAGTGACGCGCAGCACCGCACCGAGCGGCCGCTCGCGCACCAAACCCCCGGTGACCAGCAGCTCGCGGCCGTCGGGTCGGTACCAGGCCTGCTCGACCAGGCGGGTGCGGGTCTCCAGCCCGTCGTACGGCCGCATCGCGTCGTACCACGAGCAGCCACTGAGGTCGTCGAGGGTGATGACCTCCGACAGCGGCTGGCCGATCACCGCGTCCCGGTCGGTGCCCAGCAGCCGGGCGGCCGCCTGGTTGAGGTGCACGACCGCCCCAGCGGCATCGGCGACGACCAGGCCGTCAGGGAGGTCGTCGCCCGCGATGGTCTGCTGACCGCTCACACCCGCCCCCCTCGTGTCGTGCGAAGGCTAGTCGCCGGCGTCGGCGACGACCAGCCGCTGGACCCGCGCCGAGGCGTAGAGGCAGACTGCCGCAGCGGTGGCCAGGTTGAGGCTCTCCGCGCGCCCGTAGAGCGGCACCGCCACGGCCTCGTCGGCCAGGCCCCGCACGTGGGCAGCCAGGCCGTGCGCTTCGTTGCCCAGCAGCCAGGCCGTCGGCCGGGCGAGCAGGCCACGTCGCTCTGCCTCGTCGAGCCGTACGTCGGCGGCACCGTCGGCAGCCAGGATCTGCAGTCCGGCAGCCCGTGCCGCGGCCACGGCAACCACCGGGTCCGGTACGAGTGCCAGGGGCAGATGGAACAGCGAACCGGCGCTGGCTCGGACGGCCTTGGCGTTGTAGGGGTCGACGCTGGCACCGGCGAGAACCGCTGCGTCGGCGCCGGCTGCGTCGGCGCAGCGCAGCAGCGTGCCGGCGTTTCCCGGGTCGCGGACGTCGACGCCGATGAGCGCCAGCCGGCTGCCGGGCACGACGACACGCGCGAGCGGCTCGTCCAGGAAACGGCACACCGCGAGGACGCCCTGCGGACTCACCGCGTCGGCAACGGCGTCGATGACGTCGTCACCCACCTCGGTCCATCGCACCCCGGCCTGCACGGCGAGTGGGCGCAGGTCGTGATGGCGCTGCGCGGCCTGGGCGGTCGCGAACACCTCGACCAGCAGGTCGACTCGCCCCAGCGCCTCCCGGACGGCCTGCGGGCCCTCGGCAACGAAGTGCCGCAGCTGCTGGCGGGTGCGCCGCGCGCGGAGACGGCGAACCTCCTTGACCCGCCGCGATCGGGGGGTCAAGGAGGCGCCGGGGTGGGCCGGGGAGCCGCTCAGGCGGCTTCGCCGGCGGCTCGGGGGGCGTTGACGTCGCTCGGCAGTGCCTGCTTCGCGACGTCGACCAGCACGGCGAAGGCGCCGGGATCGGTGACGGCGAGGTCGGCGAGCACCTTGCGGTCGACCTCGACACCGGCGCCGCGCAGCCCCTGGATGAATCGGTTGTAGGTCATCCCGTGCTGGCGGGCGGCAGCATTGATGCGCTGGATCCACAGCCGGCGGAAGTCGCCCTTGCGCGCACGCCGGTCGCGATAGCTGTACTGCAGCGAGTGGGTGACCTGCTCCTTGGCCTTGCGGTACAGCCGCGAACGCTGCCCGCGGTAGCCCGCGGCCCGCTCGAGGGTCTCGCGACGCTTCTTGGCGGCGCTGACGGAACGCTTGACGCGTGCCACTTCGGTACTCCTTCAGACGTGCCCGCCCTGGCGCTGACGCCGTGGGTGAGCGGTGTGCGGTCGGTGGGTCGGGCGGCGGTTCGGCGCCCGACCGGGTCACTTGCCGAGCAGCTTCTTCACCCTGCTGACATCGGCCTTCGCGACGTCGGTGGTGCCGTCGAGACGGCGCGTACGGGTGGTCGGCTTGTGCTCGAGCAGGTGCCGGCGGTTGGCCTTCTGCCGGCGCAGCTTGCCGCTGCCGGTGACCTTCACCCGCTTCTTGGTGCCCGAGTGCGGCTTCATCTTCGGCATCGGTGAGCCTTCCTGGTAGCTGTTGTGGTGGTCGTCATGGTGCGGCCAGCTCAAACGTCGGTGTCGGAGTCCACATTGTCGGACCGCTTGCGGGGCTTGACGGTGGTCGAGGCCGGCGCCCGGTCGGCCCGGACGGCCTCCTTCTCGGCCTGGCGCTCGGCGACCTGCGCGGCCCGCTCGGCGCGGACCTCGGCACGGGCCTCGGCCTTCTTGCGGTGCGGCCCGATGACCATGGTCATGTTGCGGCCATCCTGGCGCGGGGTCGACTCGACGAAGCCCAGCTCCTCCACGTCCTGCGCGAGGCGCTGCAGCAGCCGGAAGCCCAGCTCGGGGCGGTGCTGCTCGCGGCCGCGGAACATGATCGTGATCTTCACCTTGTCCCCCGAGCGAAGGAAGCGGACCACGTGCCCCTTCTTGGTCTCGTAGTCGTGGGCGTCGATCTTCGGCCGGAGCTTCATCTCCTTGATGACCGTGTGGGTCTGGTTGCGCCGCGACTCGCGTGCCTTCTGTGCGGTCTCGTACTTGAACTTGCCGTAGTCCATGAGCTTGGCGACCGGCGGTCGGGCCGTCGGCGCCACCTCGACGAGATCGAGGTCGGCTTCCTGGGCGAGACGGAGGGCGTCGTCGATGCGGACGATGCCGACCTGCTCCCCGTTGGGGCCGACAAGCCTGACCTCGGGCACCCGGATGCGCTCGTTGATACGCGGCTCGGTGGTGATTGTTCCTCCTGCGAGATAGTGGATCGTGCGGGCAGCCGCGGCGCCGAGGTCTCGCATGAACGAGAAAAGGCCTCCGCGCCGACACGCACGAAAGCCTCCGGGCGCCGGTCCCCCTCGTGGGGTGCCGATGCCCGCGGGTAGACGCCGCTGGTGCGGCGCCTGCCCGGCCGTACCCGACGGCGCGGACGCCGTGGCGGGTGGGAGAAGTTTCCGCTTGTGAGCGGCTGCGTCCCCTCACCGAGGTCGACACGGCCGCTGGCCAGGAACAACCCTACCAGCCTCCTGCGGGCCAACTCGCCGTGCCGACCAGCCCGCCGGCGCCCACGGCAGGGCGTGCCACCCTGAGGCGGTGGAACCCACCCGCCAGCCTGCCCGCGACATCGCCGACGTGCCCGCGGTGGAGATCGTCTCGACGGCCGCCCTGCACCTGATGAGCGCGGCGGCCGTCCAGCTCGGCCTGGCCGAGGACCTCTCCGAGCACCGCGACCTCGACGAGGCCCGCACGTTGATCGAGGCGCTCGCCGGCCTCGTGACCGCCGGCGCTCCGCGTCTCGGGCACCACCATGCGCTGCCGTTGCGCGACGGGCTGCGCAGTCTGCAGCTGGCGTTCCGCGAGGCGAGCGAGCTGCCTGATCCCCCCGGTGAGGCGCCGGGTGAGCGCTTGACGGGCCCGGTTGTGCCCAGCTGAGACCGCTGGGCACCCGGCCACCCCGGCGATCATGCCTCCCCGTCGCCCGGAGAGCGGTGATGGGTGATCGCCTGTCCGGTGCCCGCCGGCTTGCGTGCTGTGCCACGCTGGAGTCGTGCCTGGCCCCAACCTCGTGCTGTGGATGCCGTGGGCGCTGCTGCTGTCCGCGGTGGCCGCCGCTCTCGGGGTACGGGCTGCGCGTCGCAGGCGGTTCGGCACGGCGCTGCGGTGGGCCGGGTGGGCCCTCGTGCCCCCGGCGCTGCTGCTCACAGGCACCCTGCGCCTGGTCGGTCGCATCGGCGCGGCAGTGCTGGCCTGGTCGGCGTCATTGGCGCTGAACCCGGTCACGTGGCTCGGCATCGCCCTGGGCGGGACTGCCGTCCTGCTGCTGGCCGCTGCCCGACTGCTCGAGTCACGCCGCCCGGAGCGCCCGGCCCGGCCGGTCGGGACGGGCAGCAGCCCGGCGCCCCCGCCGGCGGTGGACGACGACCTCGCCGAGATCGAGGAGCTGTTGCGGCGCCGCGGGATCAGGTGACGTCGCCGGCGGGGCTGCCGTGGGTCGCGATCGACGCCCGCACCTCCCGTACGGCGCGCACCGCCCGGGCCCCGTCGGAGCGCTGGATGCCCATCAGCTGCACGGTGTCGCCGTCAGCGGTGTCCAGCACCGCCCAGGGCGCCCCACGCCCCAGCGACACCGTCACCGCCTCCGGCCACGACACGTCGTGACGGCGGAAGCCGTTGACCACGTGCAGCCCACGACCGTCGGTGCGCACCTGGGTGCGCCCGATGCCGTACAACACGGCCAGCGCGGTGCCGAGGATCAGCACCAGCGTGGCGTCCTGCGCGATGGTGAAGCTGCCGCGGACGCCCTCGGGCAGGGCGAAGGCGATCACCGCGACGATGATGATGAGGCTGGCACCGCTGAGACACGCCATGATCAACGCGCCCACCGGGCGGTAGACGTGGACCGGGACGGGGGCGCCGGCCTGGTTCACAGCCTGCAGGCGTGGATGTCGGTGACGAGGATGCCCCTGGCGCCGAGGTCCCACAGGGCGTCCATCACCAGCTGGGCCTGTCGCCGGGGCACCATCGCACGCACGGCGACCCAGCCCTCGCGCTGCAGCGGCGAGATGGTGGGCGACTCGATGCCGGGGGTGATGCGGGTGGCCGGATCGACCTGCTCGAGCGGGATGTCGTAGTCCATCATCACGTAGGAGCGGGCAACGAGCACGCCCTGCAGCCGCCGCAGGAACACCTCCTGCCCGTTGCCGGCCGACGACCCGGCTCGGCGTACGAGCACCGCCTCGGACTCCAGCAGCACCTCACCGAAGACCTCCAGGCCGGCCTGGCGCAGCGTGCTGCCGGTCTCGACGACGTCGGCGATGACGTCGGCGACACCCAGGCGTACGGCGGTCTCGACCGCCCCGTCGAGGCGAATGACCGTGGCGTCCACCCGACGGTCCGCGAGCCAGCGCCGGACCACCCCCGGGTAGGAGGTGGCGATCCGCAGGCCGGCCAGGCCGATGTCGTCACCGACGGTGCCCGGGGCGGCGGCGAACCGGAAGCGGGAGCCGCCGAAGCCCAGCGTCAACACCTCCTCCGCGCCGGCACCGGAGTCCAGCAGCAGGTCCCGCCCGGTGATGCCGAGGTCGAGGGTGCCCGCGGCGACGTAGACGGCGATGTCGCGCGGCCGCAGATAGAAGAACTCGACGCCGTTGTCGGGGTCGGCGAGCGCCAGCTCGCGGCTGTCGCTGCGCTGGCGGTAGCCGGCCTCGCGCAGCATGTCGCGGGCCGCCTCGGCCAGCGACCCCTTGTTGGGCACGGCGATCCGCAGGCCGCTCGACGGGGCGGGATCCGGGTTCGTCATCGGGCTCACAGTCTGGCGTAGACGTCGTCGAGGCTCAGCCCGCAGGCGAGCATGAGCACCTGGGCGTGGTACAGCAGCTGGCTGATCTCCTCCGCGGCGCGGTCCGAGCCCTCGTGCTCGGCGGCCATCCAGGACTCCGCGGCCTCCTCGACCAGCTTCTTGCCGATGGTGTGGATGCCGGCATCCAGCGCCGCGACGGTGCCCGAGCCCTCCGGCCGAGTCTCCGCCTTGGCGGCGAGCTCGGCGAACAGCGCATCAAAGGTCTTCATGTCTCGCTCTCGGTCGTCGGTCGTGTGAGCACCGGGCCCAACCCTACGGACGGCTCTGCGGCCCGGCGCGGCCGTCCAGCGACCGCAGCACCAGCGCCGTCCGCACGGCGGCGTCGGCCGCCTCGGCGCCCTTGTCCTCGATCGAGCCGGGCAGCCCGGCGCGAGCCAGCGCCTGTTGTTCGTCGTCGCAGGTGAGGAGTCCGAATCCGACCGGCACACCGTACTCGCGGGCGACCGCCTCCAGGCCCGTCGTGGCGGCAGAGCAGACGTACTCGAAGTGCGGGGTGCCACCGCGGATCACCACCCCGAGCGCGACCACGGCGTCGTGGCTGCGCGCCAGCGCCGCGGCGGCGACCGGCAGCTCGAACGACCCCGGCACCCGCACGAGTCTCGGCCGCACGACCCCGCACGCGTCCAACCGGCGGCGGGCGCCGGCCACCAGGCCGCCCATCACCTGCTCGTGCCACGAGGCGGCGACGACGGCAACTCGCAGGGCGCTGCCGTCGACGGGACCCGACGCGGGCGCGCCCTCACTGCTCACGGTCGGCTCCCCGGCCGGCGGTGGTGGCCCCGGTCAGCACGTGGTCGAGGTCGTGACCCATCCGGGCCGCCTTGGTCTGCAGGTAGCGAAGGTTCTCCGCGGTCGGGGCCACGTGCAGGGGCTCCCGGCCGCGCACCTCGATGCCGTAGCGCTCGAGGTCCGCGGCCTTGGCGGGGTTGTTGGTCAGCAGCCGCACCGAGCCGACGCCCAGGTCGTGGAGGATCTGCGCGCCGGTGCCGTAGTCGCGCGCGTCCGCCGGCATGCCGAGGTCGAGGTTGGCGTCCACGGTGTCGCGCCCGGAGTCCTGCAAGGCGTACGCGCGAAGCTTGTGCAGCAGCCCGATGCCGCGCCCCTCGTGCCCGCGCAGGTAGACCACGACCCCGCGCCCCTCAGCCGTGATGGCCGACATCGAGGCCTGCAGCTGCGGGCCGCAGTCACAGCGCCGCGAGCCGAGCACGTCACCGGTGAGGCACTCCGAGTGCAGCCGGGTGAGCACGTCGCTGCCGTCGCCGACGCCCCGACCGTCAGCCGGGTGGACCAGCGCGATGTGCTCGACACCGTCGACCGTGCTGCGAAAGCCGTAGGCGGTAAAGTACCCGAACTCGGTGGGCAACCGGGTCACGGCCACCCGCTCAACGAGCCGTTCGCGCTGGCGGCGGTGCACGATGAGGTCCGCGATCGAGATCATCACCAGGCCGTGTGCGTCGGCGAAGTCGCGCAGGTGCCGGCCGCGCTTCATGGAGCCGTCGTCGTTGACGATCTCGGCGATCACGCCGGCCGGGGTCAGTCCCGCCAGCCGCGCGAGGTCGACCGCGGCCTCGGTGTGGCCGGGGCGCACCAGCACCCCGCCGGGCCGGTAGCGCAGCGGGAAGACGTGGCCGGGCTGGACCAGCTCGTACGGCTCGGTCGCGGAGTCGACGAGCACCCGGACCGTGCGCGACCGGTCGGCCGCCGAGATCCCGGTGCTCACGCCGTCGCGGGCGTCCACGCTCACGGTGTAGGCGGTGCGCAGCCGCTCACGGTTGTGCGGGGTCATGAGCGGGATGGCCAGCCGGTCGAGCACGGCACCCTCGACCGGCACACAGATGACCCCACTGGTCCACCGGGTCATGAACGCCATCAGCGCCGGCGTCGCCTTGCTCGCGGCGAAGATCAGGTCGCCCTCGTTCTCGCGGTCCTCGTCGTCGACGACCACGACCGCCCGGCCGAGGCGGATCTCCTCGACGGCACGCTCGACCGGGTCGAGCCGGACACCGGCCCTCATGCGCCCACCGCCTCGGTCGCGGGGTCGGCGAGGCCCCCTGGCGACTCGTCGCGAGCGAGGCGTAGCCACACCACGAAACCCCAGATGACGAACCCCCCATAGACGGCGTACAGCGCGGCCGACGGATACAGGCCGGCACGCAGCAAGGTCGGCACACCGACCAGGTCAACGGTGATCCAGACCAGCCAGAACTCGACCCAGCCGCGGGCCATGCCGTACGTGGCGAGGATCGAGCCGGTGAGGATCCACGCCTCGGTGAGCCGGCCGAACGAGCCGATGATGCCGAACAGCCACCAGAAGAACGCGGTACCGAGCAGGTAGATAAGCACCAGCTGCAGCCGCTCGCCGGTGGTCGCCCACCTCGGCCGGACCGCCGGCCTCGCCCTGCCGGGGCCGGCGCGGTTGGCGCGGGCGGTGTGGCGCCACCGGCGCCAACCCCAGATCGACAACGCCACGAAGAACACCTGCCGGCCGGCCTGCCCCCACAGGTCCTGTGCCTGCGGGGTGTCAAAGACCGCGCCCAGGAACACCGTGAAGAGCAGGACGTTGCCCGTGATGCCGACCGGCCAGGCCCAGACTCTGCGGCGCATTCCGCCGACGGCAGACGCGAGCCCGAACAGGTTGCCGATGATCTCGCGCCACAGGATCGTCGATGCGCCGATGTGCAGCTCGGCGTCGAACAACCAGGTGATGGGGTTCATGACGCGCTCCGCGGTGTCGATGCCGGGGCCAGCAGCCGTTCGACGTACTTCGCGATGACGTCGACCTCGATGTTGACGCTGGCCCCGACCGGCAGCTCTCCCAGCGTCGTCGCGACGAGAGTGGTCGGGATGAGGGACACGGTGAATGACGGCGACCCCCTGATGTCGCCGACCTCCACGACGGTCAGCGACACGCCGTCGACCGCGATCGACCCTTTGCTGGCGACGTATCGCTCCAGCCCGGCCGGCAGCGCGAAGACCAGCACCTCCCAGTGCTCCGACGGCGTCCGCGACAGCAGGGTCGCCGTGCCGTCGACGTGGCCCTGCACCAGGTGCCCGCCCATGCGGGCGGTGGCCAGGACGGCCCGTTCGAGGTTGACGGTGGCACCGGGTGCGAGCGCACCGAGGGACGTGCGGTCGAGGCTCTCGCGCATGACGTCGGCCTGGAAGCTGTCCGAGCCGGGCGAGACGACCGTGAGGCAGCAGCCGTTGACGGCGATCGAGTCGCCCGCTCGCGCGTCGGAGGTCGTCAGCGGGCCGCGCACGGTCAGGCGCACGGAGTCACCGAGGTCGTGGCGGTCGACGATCTCGCCGCGTTCCTCGACGATGCCGGTGAACATCGGGTGCCGCCTCCCTCTTTCGGACGGTGTCCGGTGATGGGAGGCTGACGTCGACGTGCGCACCGGCAGGCGCGGTGGAAGCACCTCGCCGAGCCGCGCGCCGACGACGCTGCTCCTCCCATCCGGACTCTCACCGTCGGTCCCGGAGTTTCACCAGGTCAACCGTTCCTGCCGCGCGCGGGGGCGCACGAGAGGACCGGGTCGCGGACTGTCACCGCCGGCTCGGAATTTCACCGACCCCGGAGCTTGCGAGCGTGGCTGCTCGCGGCCGATTATGCCACTGTCCCCCAGCCGGTCCACCGGTGCCGCCGGGTGCGGGCGGTCAGTGCTCGCAGGCGGCGTGGGCCAGCTCGCGCAGCCCGGCGACGGCCGCGTCGGGGTCGTCGGCCCCGAACACCGCCGAGCCGGCGACGAACACGTCGGCGCCGGCCTCGGCACAGCGACCGATCGTCTCGCTCGAGACGCCACCGTCGACCTGCAGCCACACCTGTGCACCGCTGGCGGCGACCAGCTCGCGGGCGCGCCGGATCTTGGGCAGGCACAGGTCGAGAAACTGCTGCCCGCCGAAACCGGGCTCGACGGTCATCACCAGCAGCAGGTCCAGCTCGGGCAGCAGCTCAGCGTACGGCTCCACCGGGGTCGCCGGGCGCAGCGCGATGCCGGCCCTGGCCCCGGCGGCGTGCAGCTCGCGGGCCAGCCGTACGGGTGCTCGGGCGGCCTCGACGTGGAAGGTCACACTGGCGGCGCCGGCCTCGGCGTAGGCGGGGGCCCACCGGTCGGGGTCGTCGATCATCAGGTGGCAGTCCAGCGGCTGGGTCACCGTCTTGGCCAGCGCCTCGACGACCGGCAGACCGATCGTGAGGTTGGGCACGAAGTGGTTGTCCATGACGTCGACGTGCAGCCAGTCGGCACCGGGGACAGAACGAGCGGCCCCGCCGAGGTCGGCGAAGTCCGCCGACAGCAGGCTCGGCGAGATCTGGATGGTCACGGCGGGCAGTCTAGGGAGCGCTCAGGTGCGGCGCAGCAGCGCCACGAACATGGCGTCGGTGCCGTGCCGGTGCGGCCACAGCTGCATCGTGGGTCGGTCCGGCAGGGTCTCGGCCAACCCGCCGACGCCGTCGAGGGCTGCCCGGACGTCGAGCACCTCGACGTCGGCGCGCTCGATGAGCACCCGCTCGACGACGCCGTGGGTCTCCTCCACGTGCGGCGAGCAGGTCGAGTAGGCCACCACCCCGCCGGGCCTGGTGGCGTCCAGGGCGGAGGCGACAAGTGCGTACTGCAGCGCCACCAGCGACTCGACATCGGCCGGCGAGCGTCGCCAGCGCGACTCGGGTCGGCGCCGCAACGCGCCCAGTCCGGTGCACGGGGCGTCCACCAGCACCCGGTCGTAGGCGGCGGGCTCAGTGGCGCCGATGGTTCGGCCGTCGCCGGTGCGGACCTCGACGACGTCACCCAGCCAGCCGACCGCCTGCCGGACGAGCTCGGTGCGGTGCAGCGAGCTGTCGTTGGCGACCAGCCGGGCCCCGGCCCCCGCGGCGAGCCCGCCGAGCAGTGCGGCCTTGCCGCCGGGGCCGGCGCACAGGTCGAGCCAGCGCTCGCCGCGGCCGGTGGCACCGGCCGGCAGTACCGGCGCGGCCGCCAGTGCCATCGCCACCAGCTGGCTGCCCTCGTCCTGCACGCCGACCCGACCGCTGCGGACCGCCGCGACGGCGCCGGGGTCACCGGCCGGCAGCACCACCGCGTACGGCGACCACCGGCCCGGGGCCCCGCCGGTCTCGGCGCCGAGGTCGGACGGATCGTAGGCACCCGGCCGGGCGGCCAGCGTCACCGCCGGGGCCACGTTGTGCGCGCCGAGTAGCGCATCGAGCTCGAGCACCGCGCCCTCCTGCTCCAGGGCAGCGCCCAGGGCATCGACGACCCAGCGGGGATGCGAGGTGGCGACCGCGCGGTGTCCGGTGGGGTCGGCGTCGGCGGGCGGCGCCACCCGGGCCAACCAGGTGGGCAGGTCATCGGCGCCCACCCGACGCAGCACCGCGTTGGCCAGGCCGGTCGTGCGGTGACCCAGCTGCGCCCGCACCAGCGCCACCGTCTGGCTGACCGCGGCGTGGGCGGGCACCCGCATCGCCAGCAGCTGGTGCGCGCCGAGCCGCAAGGCTTCGAGCAGCCCGGGGTCGAGGTGGTCAAGGCGCCGGTTCACGCAGGCCGCGAGCACGGCGTCATAGCTGCCCTGCCCCCGCAGCGTCCCGTAGGTGAGCTCGGTGGCAAAGGCGGCGTCACGGCCGGAGAGGCCGGCGTCGCGGATCGCGGCCGGCAACACCAGGTTGGCATACGCCTCCCGCACCGAGACCGCCCGCAGCACGTCGAAGGCGACCCGCCGGGCGGGGTCGATGCCTGCGCCGGCGCGGCTCACGTGCCCAGGCGGGCGTTGGGCTGCAGCCGCGCGCCGCGGACCCACTCGATCGCCGGCATCGGTCGCTTGCCCGGCGGCTGCACCTCCCCCAGCAGCACGCATCCAGTACCGCTGCCGACCAGGACATGGTTCTTGGACAGGCGCAGCTCGCCGGCCGGTGGGGGGTCGGCGACCTCGATCGGCTCGGGCCGCAACGGACCCAGCTTGAGCCGCACCCCGTCGAGCGTCGTCCACGCGCCCGGGCTCGGAGTGCACGCGCGCACCCGGCGGTCGATGGCCAGACCCGGGTCGGACCAGCGCACGCGAGCATCGTCGACGCTCAGGCGCGGCGCGTACGAGATGCCGTCACTCGGCTGCGGACTCGGCACCAGGACGCCGTCGTCGAGGCCATCCACGGTGGCCACCAGCAGGTCGGCGCCGGAGCGGGACAACCTGTCGAGCAGGCTCCCTGTCGTGTCGTGACGGTGGATCATCTCGGTCAGCCGACCGAGCACCGGGCCGGCGTCGAGCTCCTCGACGATCGTGAAGGTGGTCGCGCCGCACGTGTCGTCGCCGGCCAGCAGGCTGTGTTGCACCGGGGCCGCCCCGCGCCAGGCCGGCAGCAGGGAGAAGTGCAGGTTGACCCAACCGAGCCTTGGCAGGTCCAGCAGCTCGGGGGGGAGCAGCGCCCCGTAGGCGACGACCGGTGCACAGTCGGCCCCGAGCTCGGCGATGGCGGCCCGGACGCCGGGATCGCGCAGCGACGGTGCACGCAGCACCGGCAGGCCCAGCTCGTCGGCCCGGCAGGCGACCGGGCTCGCAGCGGTACGCCGCCCCCGGCCGGTGGGGGAGTCGGGACGGGTGAGCACACCGACCACCTGGTGCCGACTGGCGACCAACGCGTCCAGCGCGGGGAGCGCCACCGCCGGCGTGCCCGCAAAGAGCAGTCGCGCCATCACATCCCCTTGCCGAACATCGGGTGCGGGGACTGCTTGACCACCGGTCCCGGCTCACCGGCCCAGCTGGCCGAACGGATGGCTCCCATCGCAGCCCGCCGCGTCTGGGCATCGAGCCGGTCGACGAACAGCACCCCGTCGAGGTGGTCGGTCTCGTGCTGCATGCAGCGTGCCAACAGGTCCGAGCCCTCGATCCGCGCCGGCTCGCCGTATTGGTCGACACCGCAAGCAACGACCTGCTGGGCGCGGGTGCACGGGAAGACCAGCCCAGGGATCGACAGGCAGCCCTCGTCGCCGTCCTGAGTCTGCTCGGACAGCTCGAGGGTGGGGTTGACCAGGTGCCCGACCTCGTCGTCGACGTGGTAGGTGAACACCCGCAGGCTGACTCCGAGCTGAGGGGCGGCCAGCCCACTGCCGGGGGCATCAAGCATGGTGTCGGTGAGATCCTGCACCAGCCGGCGCAGCTCACGGTCGAAGTCCACGACGGGCACCGCCGGCGTACGGAGCACGGGATCGCCGAACAGACGGATGGGTCGCACGGACACGCGGACGCTCCTCACTCACTCCGGCGGTCGACAGCTCTACCCGAGCTCGGCCGGGTCGACCTCGACCCGCAGCGGCTCGGCCTTGCGGGCACTGCGGGCCGACTGCAGCGTGGACAGGGTACGAGCAAGCGCGGCTCCCTGGCGCCACGGGACCCGGACGACCAGGCGGGCGCGACCGCCACCAACGCCGACCGGGCCGAGCAGCTCCGACGGCTCGGGCCACCCGCTGCCGGTGGCCTCGGTGACCGCGGCCGGCTCGATCAGCTGCTGCACGACCTGGGTCGGCCCCTCGACCGTGGCCAGCCGGGTGGCCGGCGGCAACCGCGTCGCCCGCCGTTGGGCCAGCTCGCGCGCCGCGAAACCCGCCGGGTCAGCCCGCACCAGTGCCTGCACGGCCGGGATCGCAGGGTCACCGACCACCACGACCACCCCGCCGTCGCCCGCGGGGCGGACCAGCGCGGTGACGGCGAGCCAGCGGCGCACGCTCTCCTCAGCCGCACGCATGTCTGGCCGCGCGAGGCTGAGCCCGACGTCGAGGAGCACCGCCGCGGCGTAGGAACCCTCGACCTCGGGCTCCGCCCCCGGGGTCGCCACCACCACAGCCGGGCTGGCCGGCACGGTCCCCAGCGGCGTCTCACCGGTCGATCGGCGCACGGGAACGCCGACGAATGCCCGGCCCAGCTCCTCGGCGGTGCGCTCCTCCCCCACCACCGGCGCGCGCAGCCGGTCACCGTCGCAGACCGGGCATCGCCAGTCGCACTCAACCCGGCCGCACCAGCGGCAGGCCGGTGGTCGGTCAGGTCCCGGTTGCGCCAGCGCCCCTTGGCACGCCGGGCAGTCTGCTGGTGCCCGGCAGCGCTGGCAGGCGAGCCGGGTGCGATATCCGGTGCGCGGGACCTGGAGCAGCACCGGGCCGCGGGCCAGCCCCGCTCGTACGGCGGCGAACACGTCGGGGGGCAGCCGGGCCGTACGGGCGGCGGGGTCTCGGTCGGGGTGCGGGCCCGTCCCTCCCGACACCAGCACGCGGGGCCACACCTGCCGCACGGTGTCGCGGCCGGCGGCCACCTCGGTGAGCCAGCCGGACTCCACCAACTGCTGGACCTCCGGCGTACGGGCGTGTCCGGCCACGATCAGCCCCGCACCCTGCTGGTGGGCCCGCAGTGCGAGCACCTCGCGGACATGCGGATAGGGGGCCCGCGGCTCGGCGAGGAGGTCGTCGCCGTCGTCCCAGACCACGAACAACCCGGCATTGGTTGCCGGCGCGAAGGCGGCCGCCCGGGTCCCCACGACCACCGTTCGCTGGCCGCGCAGCGCGGCGAGGAACGCGCGGTAGCGAGGAGCCGGGCCGACATCGGCACTCAGCACGACATGACGGCCGACACCGAGCGACCGGGTGAGTGCAGCATCGACCCGCGCGACGTCGCGGTAGTCAGGCAGGCACACGACCGCCCCTCGCCCACTGGTGACGCAACAGACCACGGCGGCGGCGATCGCGTCGGCCCAGTCGTCACCGGGCAGGGCGGTCCACGCCGCCCGCGGCGACTGACCCCGCTCGAGGGCCCCTAACAGCTCGACGCCACCGTGCGCTCGGCGCCAGGCGGCGACGCCGGCAGCGCCGCCCACGGGCTCGCTGGTGATGGCCGCGGCCGTCGGACTCGGCTGCTCGCGCTCGACCCGGGCATGGCGCGGCGGGATGGCGAGCCGGAGCACGTCGCTCAGCGTCCCGGCGTACCGGTCGGCGACCGTACGGGCCAGCCGGGCGATCGCCGGGCTCAGCACTGGCTCGGACGACACGACCCGGCTCAGCGGCCGCAGCGTGGCCGCGTAGTCGCTGGAGCGGGTCAGCTCGAGAACGTAGCCGCCCACTCGGCGACCGGAGAAGACGACGCTCACCCGGCAGCCGACCGCCACCTCGGCCACCATCGTCTCCGGGACGACGTAGTCGAAGGCTCGGTCGAGGTGGGGCAGGGCCATCTCCACTGCCACCCGGGCGACCAGCGGCCGGGCGGAGGTGCTGTCCCTCGCCGGCTGCGTCTGCTCGCTCACACCGGCGTTCTACCAGCCGGCACCGACCATCCCGCCGGGCTGGTGCCTGCCCTGTCCCCGCCGCTGGTCGCCGCGTCTCGTCCCCGCGCCACGTAAACGGGGCGCGGCGACCCTTTACGGGGGGGCGGTGTCAGGCGTCGACGGTGGTACGGAGGTCGTCGACGCGGGACGCGTTCTCCCAGCTAAAGTCCGGCAGCTCGCGGCCGAAGTGCCCGTACGCGGCGGTCTGCGCATAGATGGGTCGCAGCAGGTCGAGGTCGCGGATCAGCGCCGCCGGGCGCAGGTCGAACACCTCGCGCACCGCGTCCTGGATGCGGTCCACTGGGACCTTCTCGGTGCCGAAGCAGTCGACGTAGAAGCCCACGGGGTGGGCCTTGCCGATCGCGTAGGCAACCTGGACCTCGCAGCGCCGGGCCAGCCCGGCCGCGACGACGTTCTTGGCCACCCAGCGCATCGCATAGGCGGCGGACCGGTCCACCTTGGACGGGTCTTTGCCGCTGAAGGCTCCACCGCCATGGCGTGCCATCCCGCCGTAGGTGTCGATGATGATCTTGCGGCCGGTGAGACCGGCATCGCCCATCGGACCACCGATCTCGAAGCGCCCGGTCGGGTTGACCAGCAGCGTGTAGTCGGAGTGGTCGATGTCGAAGCGGTCCAGGACCTGGTCGACCACATGCTTCTTGACGTCGGGAGCCAGCATGGCGTCCAGGTCGATGTCGGCCGCGTGCTGACTGGACACGACGACGGTGTCGACGCGCCGCGGGGTGCCGTCGGGGTCGTACTCGACGGTGACCTGGGTCTTGCCGTCGGGTCGCAGATAGGCCATGGTCGCGTCGCGTCGCACCTGCGAGAGCTGCTGGGCCATCCGGTGCGCGATCGTGATCGGCAGCGGCATCAGCTCTGGGGTGTCGTCGCAGGCATAGCCGAACATGAGTCCCTGGTCACCGGCCCCCTGGGCGTCGAGCGGGTCGACCGACCCCTCGCTGCGGCCCTCGAAGGCGGTGTCCACACCGGCCGCGATGTCCGCGGACTGCGATCCGATGCTGAGCTGGACCCCGCACGACGCGCCGTCGAACCCCTTCTTGGAGCTGTCGTAGCCGATCGCCAGGATCCGGTCCCGCACGATGCGGGGGATGTCGGCCCACGCCTCGGTGGTGACCTCGCCGGCGACGACCACCAACCCCGTCGTCACCAGCGTCTCCACGGCCACCCGGCTGCGGGAGTCCTGCGCGAGCAGCGCGTCGAGGACGCTGTCGCTGATCTGGTCGGCGATCTTGTCGGGGTGACCCTCTGTGACGGACTCAGAGGTGAAGAGGCGACGGGTCACTCGCTGCTCCGTTCGAAGGGCCGACCGCAGCGGTCAGCGCACAGGGTGTAGGTAGCTGCTCAGACTACAGAAGCGACGGTCCTGGACGCTGACTGTCCAGCCGCTTGCCGACCAGGTCCCAGACGATGCCGGCCAGCTCAGACTTGCTGGCGTGGCTCACCGGATGTTCGGCACCGTCCCGGTCCAGTACGACGGCCTCGGTGTCGTCGCGGCCGAAGACCCGCCCCCCACCGACGTCGTTGACGACCAGCAGGTCGCAACCCTTACGGGCGAGTTTGGCACGCGCGTGGGTCAAGGCATCGCCATCGGCGTCACCAGTCTCGGCCGCGAAGCCGACCACGACGGGGTGTCGGGAGCCCGCTCGACGCTGCACCAGCTCGGCGAGGATGTCGGGGTTCTGGACCAGTCGGAGGTGCTGCACAGACCCGTCGGGTGACTTCTTGATCTTGGCCTCGGCGATGCGTTCGGGGCGGAAGTCCGACGGCGCCGCGGCCATGACGACGACATCGACACCGTCGGACTCGGCCAGCACCTGATCGTGCAGCTCAGCGGTGGTCTCAACGGCGGTGAGGGTGACCCCGGCCGGGTCCGGCAGCCTCACGTTGGCGGCCACGACCGACACGTGGGCCCCGCGGGCCAGCGCCGCGGTGGCAAGCGCATAGCCCATCCGGCCCGAGGACCGGTTGCCGACGTAGCGCACGGGGTCGAGGGGCTCGCGGGTGCCTCCCGCGGTGATGAGCACCCGGCGACCGCGCAGGTCGGTACCGGTGCCGTCGGGGCCGGCATCGGGTCCGACCAGACGGCTGCGCCCGAGTGCGGCCAGGGCGATGGCCACGATCTGGGCGGGCTCCGGCAGGCGCCCGGGCCCGGAGTCGGCACCGGTGAGCCGTCCCGTGGCGGGGTCGATGACGATGGTGCCGCGAGCGCGGAGGGTGGCGACGTTGTCACGAGTGGCCGGGTGCTCCCACATCTCGGTGTGCATGGCCGGAGCGACCACCACGGGGCAGCGTGCCGTCAGCAAGGTCGCCGTGAGCAGGTCGTCGGCGCGGCCGTGCACCATCCGGGCCAGCAGATCAGCGGTGGCCGGCGCCACCACCACGAGGTCGGCGCTCCGCCCGAGCGCCACGTGAGCGACCTCGTGCACGTTGGCGAAGACCTCGTCCGTGACGGGGTGCCCCGACAGCGCCTCCCAGGTCGGCCGCCCGACGAACCGCAGCGCGGATCGAGTCGGCACCACCCAGACGTCGTGGCCGGTCTCGGTCAGGCCCCGGAGGACCTCACAGACCTTGTACGCGGCGATCCCGCCGCTGACGCCGAGGACGACGCGGGGCAGGGGTACGGATTCCTCCGGTGGTCCGGCGGTGGGGCTCAGGACTCCTCCGTAGCCTCCGGCTCGACGATGTCCTCGCAGACCAACAGGTCGCCCTGGATCTCGCGCAGCGCGATCGAGAGCGGCTTTTCCTGCACATGGGTGTCGACGAGCGGGCCGACGTACTCGAGCAGGCCTTCACCGAGCTGGGAGTAGTAGGCGTTGATCTGACGTGCCCGCTTGGCGCTGTAGAGGACCAGCTTGTACTTGGAGTCGGTCTTCTCCAGCAGGGTGTCGATGGGCGGGTTGGTGATGCCCTCGGCGATGGCGGGGGTATGCGGCACGGTGACGCCTCACTGGTATGTCGACTGTGGATTGCTGGCTGTCAGCCCCACAAGGCTACCAAGTCGTCGGCGGCCTGCCGAACCTCGGCGTTCACGATGGTGACGTCGAACTCCGCTTCGGCGGCCATCTCGGCCCGCGCCGTGGCCAGCCGCCGCTCCCGCTCCTCGGCCGACTCGGTGCCGCGGCCGACCAGTCGGCGTACGAGCTCCTCCCAGCTCGGCGGCGCCAGGAACACGAAGCAGGCGTCGGGCATCGCCGTCCGCACCTGCCGGGCGCCCTGCAGGTCGATCTCGAGCAGCGCCCTCCCGCCGTCGGCGAGGACCCGCTCGACCGGACGGCGCGGTGTGCCATAGCGGTGGGTGCCGTGCACGACCGCCCACTCCAGCAGCTCGTCAGCGGCGATCATGCGGTCGAACTCGGCACCGGTGACGAACAGGTAGTGCTCTGCGTGGCGCTCGCCCGGTCGCGGCGGCCTGGTCGTCACCGACACCGACACCCACACCTGCGGATGGTGGCGACGAACCTCGGCGACCACCGTGCCCTTACCCACCGCCGTCGGGCCCGCGAGCACCAGCAGCCGCTGGCGTTCAGGCGCGGTCGGCGAACTCACGCTCGAGCGCGGCCACCTGGTTGGTGCCGAGCCCCCGGACCCGGCGGGTCGGGGCAATGCCGATGCGCTCCATCAACTGCTGCGCGCGGACCTTGCCGACACCGGGCATCGCCTGCAGCAGGTCGAGGACCTTCATCTTGCCCACCACGTCGTTGTCCTGCCCGGCGTGCAGGACCTCGCTCAGCGAGCCGCCGGAGTGCTTGAGCCGGTTCTTCACCTCCGCCCGCTCCCGCCGGGCAGCGGCGGCCTTGTCCAACGCCGCCTGGCGCTGTTGGGGAGTGAGCGTCGGCAAAGCCACGGGTGGTCACCTCATCGTGGACGGCGGTGGTTGGCTGGCGCGGACCGCGCAAGTCGGCGCGCAAACGCAACCTAGCGAGCGGGACCGAGCCGGGCAAACCCCCCGGAGGCGATAACCGCCCCCGTCGGCGCGGCGGCCTCACTGGGAGGCGGCGCCGCCCGGGTCGTTGCTGAAGTCGATGCGGCACTCCTGCTGGGCGTGGGCGTCGATCTTCTTCTGCGCGTCGGCCACCTCGGGCGTGTTCAGCTGCTGCAGTTTCGCGCCGAGCTTCTGCATGGTGGTGATGTCGACGTCCTTGGGGAGCTGGCTCGGGTCCTGCGCCGCCTGGAAGAACTCCTCGATCGTCAGGCCCTCATCTTCGATGGCCTGTTCGAACGAGTCGAACCCGTCCTCGATGGTCTGCCACTCGCCAGAGACCTCGTCGGGAGCCTTGTCAGCCAGCTCGCGCAGCGTGTCAAGCGAATCCTGCAGCCCAGCCCCGATGTCGGCGCCACTGGCGGCCAGGTCCTCCGACTGCTTCTTGGCATCCGCCAGCGCCTCGCAGTAGTCCCCGCCGCCGCTCGCGCTGTCGTCGCTCGCGCCGCTGTCGCCTCCGCTGTCGCTCGCGCTGTCGTCGCTCGCGCCGCTGTCGCTGGAGCCCGCGCTGTCGCTGCTCGCCTGGTCGTCACTGGAGCATCCGGCCAGCGACCCCAGGATCAGCACGGCGCTGGCCGCGGTCGTACGCGCGATGGATCGCGTCATCACGGTGTCCCCTCGTCGTCGTCTCTCGTAGGCGGCCAGCGTCTCATAGTGCACACCCCCGGGCGCCGCTGACGGCGCGTGGCGCGCCACGGACGCGAGACGCCGGGGCGCCGTCAGGACGCCAGGGCGGCAGCCATGGAGTCCCGGTGCCGTTCGGCGGCTGCCCGCAGGCCGGCGAGGTCGGGTCCGGCGCCGAGCACGTCTCGAGACACCGACGGCAGCACCCGGTCGGCGAGCCCCGCGAAGAGGCGGCCGACGTCAGCCGCCGTCCCGCCCTGTGCACCGATCCCCGGCACCAGCAGCGGACCGCCAACGTCGAGGTCCTCACCGGCACCGCGGTCGAGACCGGGCAGGGTCGCGCCGACCACCGCCCCCACCGAGCCGTACGGGACGGCGCCGGTGTTCTCCGCGGCGATCCCCGCCAGCACCTCCCCCGCGACGCTGCGTCCGGACTCCGTGCGGGCGCGCTGTACGACCGTGCCCTCGGGGTTGGACGTCAACGCGAGCACGAAGACCCCCGCGCCGTACGTACGCGCGGTGTCGAGAAACGGTCGCAACGACCCGAACCCGAGATAGGGGCTGACGGTGATCGCGTCCGCCGCCAGCGGGCCATCGGCCGGCAGGTAGGCGTCGGCGTACGCCTGTGCGGTGGAGCCGATGTCGCCGCGCTTGGCGTCGAGCAGCACCAGGGCGCCGGCTGCCCGGCTGGCGACGACGGTTGCTGCCAGCACCGCGATGCCGGGCGCTCCGTGTCGCTCGAAGAAGGCCGACTGCGGCTTGAGGACGGCAACCTCGCCGGCCAGCGCGGCGACTGCCGTCTCGGCGAACCGGGCCAGGCCGTCGACGTCGTCATCCAGACCCCAGGCCCGCAGCAGGGACGGGTGCGGGTCGATGCCGACGCACAGCGGGCCGCGCCGGTCCAGCGCGGCCGCCAGGCGGGCGCCGAAGGGGGTGATCACGCCGGCGCCTCCTCGCGGGACGCCGGCGTGCCCGCCGGCCGGTGCGCGACACCGACCACCTCGCGCGGTGAGATGGCACCACGGGCAGCGAGCTCGGCACGCAACTCGTGACCGACCCGGGCCGGCGACGACGGGTCATGGAAGGTGACGGTCCCGACCTGCACGGCCGTGGCGCCGGCGGCGAGGAACTGCAGCGCGTCGAAACCGGTGCGGACTCCCCCGATGCCGATGAGGGGGACGTCGGGCAGGGCGGCGTGCACCTGCCACACGCAGCGCAGCGCCATCGGCCGGATGGCCGGTCCGGACAACCCCCCAGTCACCCCCGCGAGCGCCGGTCGCAGCGTCACCGGGTCGATCTCCAGGCCGAGTGTGGTGTTGACCAGCGACAACCCGGTGGCGCCGGCCTCCATCACCGCCTCGGCCACGACCACGATGTCGGTGACATCGGGTGACAGCTTGGCCAGCACCGGGATGTCCTTGGGGATGCCGCGGCGCGCGGCGGAGACCGCGCGCGCCGCGGCGAACGGGTCGCAGGCGAACACCAGCCCCCGGTTCTCGACATTGGGACAGGAGATGTTGATCTCGACCGCGGCGACGCCGGGCGCCGCCCCGACGCGCCGCCCGAGCTCGGCGTACTCCCCCAGCGACCCGCCGGCGATGCTGACCACCGGCTGGGCGCCCTGCTGCACCAGCCACGGCAGGTCCGAGGCCAGGAAGGCGTCGATTCCGGGGCCCTGCAGGCCGATGGAGTTGAGCATGCCCGATGGCGTCTCGACCATCCGCGGCGTGGCCCGGCCCGAACGCGGGTCCAGCAGGACCGACTTGGTGACCACGGCGCCGATTGCGGCGACGTCGAGGAAGGGCGCCAGCTCCCGGCCGGCCGCCGCACAGCCGGAGGCGGTCATCACCGGCGTCGCGAACGGCACGCCGGCGATCTCGACGGCCAGGTCGACCTCGTCGGGATCGATCGCAGGCACGGCCGCTGGGTCGGCCGCTGGGTCGGCCGTTGGGTGGGTCGGTGGGCGGCGGGTCATCAGTGTCCCGCCGTCCGTGGCGCACCGTGGGCCTCGGCCGGCACCGTGCCGACCTGGTCCCACAGCACCCGGTCGCCGCGGAACACCGGCCCTTCGGTGCAGGAACGCACCATCCGCACGACCTCGTCGTCGCCGCGTACGGGTAGCACGCATGTCATGCACACCCCGACCCCGCAGGCCATGGCCTCTTCGACGGCGCACTGGCTCCACACCCCGTGCTGCTCGGCCACCGCGGCGACGGCGCGAAGCATGCCCATCGGCCCGCAGGCGTACACCACGGCGGCCTCGGTCCGCGCCAGCAGCCTCGGCAGCACGGCGGTGACCTGCCCGTGGACGCCGACTGAGCCGTCATCGGTCGTGACGTCGACCGACTGCGACGACCGTCGCGCCTCAAGCACGCCGAAGAGCCGCCGTTCGGTGGCGGCGCCGAGGACCATGTGCACCGGGCAACCGCGCTCGCGCAGCCGGTCGGCGAGACTGAACAGTGGCGCGGTGCCGTAACCGCCACCGACCAGCACGCACGGCACCGGCTCCTTGGGCAGCGAGAACGGGCGCCCGAGCGGTCCGATGACATCCAGCGCGTCGTGGGCACGGAGCCCGGCGAGCCACTCGGTGCCCTTGCCGTGCACCGCGAAGACGATCTCCACGGTGCCGCCGTAGACCCCGGATCCCCGGGTGCGATAGATCGAGAAGCTGCGCCGCAGCACCATGCCAGTGTTGTCACCGCCCACCGCGAGCGCCACGAACGAGCCCGGCCTGGTCCGCTCGGCGATGCCCGGCGCCACCACGGTCAGGTGGTGGTAGTCGCCGGCCCGTTCCATCGACAGCACCCGCCCGGGCACCTGCAGCGGCGCGTGGCTGGTCGGGGCGCTCACACCGGCCCCTCCAAAGCGGCGCCCGGCGTGCGCACGTGGGCGGCCCAGTCCTGCAGCGACCGCACGCCGATGGTGGCGGCGAGCAGCGCCTCGATGCCCTGTACGGCCGCGGCCAGGCCCTGCACAGTGGTGATGCAGGGGATGTTGCGGGCCACCGCGGCGCTGCGGATCTCGTACCCGTCCAACCGCGGGTTGCCGCTCGACGTGGTGCCGTGCGGGGTGTTGACGATCAGGTCCACGTCACCGTCGAGGATGCGGGCCACGATGCCGGAGCGGTGCCGGACGGGGCCGCCCTCGTCGCCAGGCAGCTCGGTCGGCGGCAGCTCGGAGAGCTTGCGGATCACCTCGGCCTCGACGCCGTTGTGGCGGAGCACCTCAGCGGTGCCGCTGGTGGCGAGGATGGCGAACCCGAGGTCGGCCAGCCGCTTGATCGGGAAGATCATGTGCCGCTTGTCGCGGTTGGCCATCGAGCAGAACACCCGTCCCGACGTCGGCAACCCCCCGAACGCGCCGGCCTGGCTCTTGGCGAAGGCCGTACCGAAGCCCGCATCGATCCCCATCACCTCACCGGTCGAGCGCATCTCGGGGCCGAGCACGGTGTCGACGCTGTGCCCGTCGACGGTGCGGAACCGGTTGAACGGCATCACCGCCTCCTTGACCGCGACCGGAGCGTGCCGTTCGTGGTGCGCGCCGTCGCCGGTGGCCGGCAGCATGCCCTCGCCGCGCAGGTCGGCGATGGATGCGCCGAGCATCACCCTGGCCGCCGCCTTCGCCAGCGGCACGAAGGTCGCCTTGGACACGAACGGCACCGTCCGCGAGGCGCGCGGGTTGGCCTCGAGGACGTACAGGGTGTCCCCGTTCAGGGCGTACTGGACGTTCAGCAGCCCTTGGACGCCGATACCCCGGGCCAGCGCCTCGGTGGAGGTGCGGATCCGGTCGATCTCCTCACGGCCGAGGGTGATCGGCGGCAGCGCGCAGGCGGAGTCCCCGGAGTGGATCCCGGCCTCCTCGATGTGCTCCATCACGCCGCCGAGATAGAGCTCGGAGCCGTCATAGAGCGCGTCGACGTCGATCTCGACCGCGTCGTCGAGGAAGCGGTCGACCAGCACCGGGTGCTCCGGGGAGATCTCGGTGGCCCGCCGGATGTAGCCCGACAGCGCCTCGTCGTCGTACACGATCTCCATGCCACGCCCACCGAGCACATACGAGGGGCGCACCAGGACCGGGTAGCCGACGGCGTCCGCGACCCGCTTGGCGCCCTCGTACGACGTGGCGGTGCCGTGCTTGGGGGCGGGCAGGCCGGCCTCGGCGAGCACCTCACCGAAGGCGCCGCGGTCCTCGGCACGGTGAATGGCCGCCGGTGAGGTCCCGACGATCGGCACCCCATCGTCGGCCAGCGCCTGCGCGAGCCCGAGCGGCGTCTGCCCGCCGAGCTGGACCACGACGCCTGCCACCGGCCCCGCCTGCTTCTCGGCATGCACTACCTCCAGCACGTCCTCGAGCGTCAGCGGCTCGAAGTACAGCCGGTCGGAGGTGTCGTAGTCGGTGGACACGGTCTCGGGGTTGCAGTTGACCATCACGGTCTCGTAGCCCGCCTCGGACAGGGCCAGCGCGGCATGCACGCAGGAGTAGTCGAACTCGATGCCCTGACCGATCCGGTTGGGCCCGCTACCGAGGATGATCACCGCCGGTCGCTCGCGCGGCGCGACCTCGGACTCGTCCTCGTAGCTGGAGTAGTGGTACGGCGTACGGGCGTCGAACTCCGCGGCACAGGTGTCCACGGTCTTGAACACCGGCCGCAGACCCAGCGCGTGCCGTACGCCTCGCACGACGTCGGCCCGCATGCCTCGCAGCTCGGCGATCTGGACGTCGGACAGGCCGTACCGCTTGGCCTCGCGCAGCAACGGGGGGCTCAGCTTGTCCGCGGCGCGCACCGTGCTGGCCACCTCGTCGATGAGCTGCAGCTGGTCCAGGAACCACGGGTCGATCGCGGTCGCCTCGTGCAGCGCCTCGACGCTGACCCCGGCCCGCAGCGCGTCCATCACCAGCCGCAGCCGCCCGTCGTGCGGCACCCGTACGCGCGCCAGCAGGTCGTCGCGGTCACCGGGCTCGCCCGCCCAGGAGAAGGCGGCCCCACGGCTGTCCAACGAGCGCAGCGCCTTGTTGACCGCCTCGGTGAACGTGCGCCCGATGGCCATGGCCTCGCCGACGGACTTCATGTGCGTGGTCAGGCGCGGGTCGGCGGCCGGGAACTTCTCGAAGGCGAACCGTGGCACCTTGACCACGACGTAGTCCAGGGCCGGCTCGAAGCTCGCCGGGGTCTGCTCGGTGATGTCGTTGGGGATCTCGTCGAGGGTGTAACCGATGGCGACCTTGGCCGCGATCTTGGCGATCGGGAAGCCGGTCGCCTTGCTGGCCAGCGCGCTGGAGCGGGAGACCCGCGGGTTCATCTCGATGACCACCATGCGGCCGTTGCCCGGGTGCACCGCGAACTGGATGTTGCAGCCGCCGGTGTCGACGCCCACGGCGCGGATGACCCCGATCGCGATGTCCCGCATCCGCTGGTACTCGCGGTCGGTGAGCGTCATCGCGGGAGCCACGGTGATCGAATCCCCGGTGTGCACGCCCATCGGGTCGACATTCTCGATCGAGCAGACGATCACGACGTTGTCCGCCCGATCGCGCATGACCTCTAGCTCATACTCCTTCCAGCCGAGGATCGACTCCTCCAGCAGCACCTCGTCGGTCGGGCTGGCGGCCAGGCCGGCGCCGGCGATGCGGCGTAGCTCGGTCTCGTCGTACGCAACGCCCGAGCCCACCCCGCCCATCGTGAACGACGGGCGGACGACCACGGGGAAGCCGAGGTCGGCGGCGACGTCGACGCACTCGGCAAGGGTGTGGCAGACGGTGGAGCGAGCCACCTCGGCCTGCCACTCGCGCGGCAGCCCCTGGACGATCCGCTTGAAGGAGTCCCTGTTCTCCCCGCGCTGGATCGCCTCGATCGACGCGCCGATCAGCTCGACGTCGTGCTTGTCCAGCACACCGGACTCCGCCAGCGCCACCGCGGTGTTCAAAGCGGTCTGCCCACCGAGGGTGGCCAGCAGAGCGTCCGGCCGCTCGTGGGCGATGATGCGCTCGACGAACTCCGGCGTGATCGGCTCGACGTAGGTCGCATCGGCGAGCTCGGGGTCGGTCATGATCGTCGCCGGGTTGGAGTTGACCAAGATGACGCGCAGGCCCTCGGCTCGTAGCACCCGGCACGCCTGGGTGCCGGAGTAGTCGAACTCGCAGGCCTGGCCGATGACGATCGGGCCGGAGCCGATGACGAGGACGGACTCGAGGTCGGTGCGGCGTGGCATCAGCTGGTCTCCACTCGGCTGCTGAGCAGGTCGGCAAAGCGGTCGAACAGGTAGGCGGCGTCGTGCGGGCCGGCGGCTGCCTCGGGGTGGTACTGCACGCTGAACGCGGTGAGCCGGCCGCTCGCGTCGGTGAGCCGCAGGCCCTCCACCACATCGTCGTTGAGACAGACGTGGGACACCTCGGCCCGGCCGTACGGGGTGTCGACCGGGCCGTCCGTGGGCGCTCGGACGGCGAAGCCGTGGTTGTGCGCGGTGACCGCGACCCGGCCGGTCTGTCGGTCCACGACCGGCTGGTTGATGCCTCGGTGGCCGTAGCGGAGCTTGTAGGTCTCGAAGCCGAGGGCGCGCCCGAACAGCTGGTTGCCGAAGCAGATCCCGAAGAACGGGAGCCGCCGGTCGAGCACCTCGGTGAGCAGCTCGACCGGGTGCGGCGTCGCCGCCGGGTCACCCGGGCCGTTGGAGAAGAAGACGCCGTCGGCGCCGGTGGCCAGCACGTCGCTGATGCCGGCGGCGGCGGGCAGCACATGCACCTCGACGCCACGGGCGGCGAGCAGCCGCGGGGTCATCGACTTGATGCCGAGGTCGAGTGCGGCCACCGACGACCGCCGTTGGCCGACAGCCGGCACGACGTACGGCTGACGTGTCGTCACCTCGCCGGCGAGGTCGGCACCGGTCATCGTCGGCGCCGCGCGCACAGTGGCCAGCAGCTGTTCGACGTCGGTAGTCGTCGAGGAGATGCCCACCCGCATCGCGCCGCGCTCGCGCAGATGCCGGGTCAGCGCGCGGGTGTCGACACCGCTGATGGCGACGACACCCTGGGCGGCGAGGGTGTCGCCCAGGTCGCGGCGCGAGCGCCAGCTGCTGGGCCGGGGGGCCGGGTCGCGCACAACGTACCCGGCGACCCAGATGCGGTCGGACTCGTCGTCCTCGTCGTTGATGCCGGTGTTGCCGATGTGCGGGGCGGTCTGGACGACCACCTGGCGCCGGTACGACGGGTCGGTCAGCGTCTCCTGGTACCCAGTCATGCCGGTGGCGAAGACCGCCTCCCCCACGGTCTCACCGACCGCCCCGTAGGCCTGGCCGTGGAAGGCCCTCCCGTCCTCCAGCACGAGGACGGCCAGCACGAGGACGGCGCTGTCGCGACCGCTCACCTGCCCACCTCCTGGTCGAGCCGGCGTACCAGCTGCTCGATCTGTTCCCGCCCGGCGGT
>Ga0183260_10000318_pt1 | contig 39330 bp, 31 predicted proteins | sample AntDrymUQ4972206_2_FD_129768 | JGI IMG/M metagenome (GOLD analysis project Ga0183260, IMG submission 129768) | Polar desert sand microbial communities from Dry Valleys, Antarctica - metaG UQ497 (22.06) (version 2) (version 2) | ecosystem: Environmental > Terrestrial > Soil > Desert | place... | reverse complement strand
GGCTGCTGAGGAACTTCACTGCCGGGGCTCGCGCATCACGGTAATGCTACATGCGAACGTGGGCAACGTCCGCCGAGGTGCCATTGCGAACCCGCCACCCAGACGGGACCGGCAAAGGTCGAGACGCAGGCTCGAACGTGTCGTGTGGGAGTTCCGCTTGGGGGTTTCGGACCGGCGCGCTACACTCCGCAGCCGAGGTCCCCACATGCGTCACTTCGTGCTGCTCTCGCTCACCGGTCTCCTGCTTGGCGGCTCTGTACAGTCAGGCCAGCAGGCCCCATACCGGACGTTGAACGACACGTTCGAACCTCCCCGGCACACCGACGTCACACGCTGGAACGCGCGCGCTGCCCATCTCCGGGAGCGGATCCTGGCAACCGCCGGACTCATGCCAATGCCGGACCGGCCGCCGCTGCAGCCGCGGATCTTTTCACAGGTCAGCCAGGCCGACTACTCGGTCGCAAAGGTGTACTTCGAAAGCCTGCCCGGCTTCTACCTCACGGGCAATCTCTATCGCCCCGCGGGCGACGGTCCCTTCCCCGCCATCCTCTCGCCCCACGGGCACTGGCCGTATGGGCGGCTCGAGAACACCTCTTCTGCATCCGTGCCCGGACGGGCGATCAACCTGGCGCGGCAGGGCTTCGTGGTCTTCACGTACGACATGGTCGGGTATGTGGACAGCCAGCAGCTTCCGCACACGTTCGGCGGACGGCGCGAGAACCTGTGGGGTCTCAGCCTGGCCGGGCTGCAGCTCTGGAATGCCATCCGCGGCGTGGATTTCCTGGAAGCACTGCCCTACGTCCGGCCCGAGGCCATCGGAGCCACCGGCGCCTCTGGCGGAGGCACACAGACGTTTCTGCTTGCAGCCGTGGACGAACGGATTGCCGTCGCAGCCCCGGTCAACATGATCTCGCTGCACATGCAGGGAGGCTGCCTCTGTGAAAACACCCCGGGCCTGCGGCTCGATACGACGAACGTCGAGCTTGCCGCCACAATCGCCCCCCGGCCTCTGCTGATGGTCTCGGCAACAGGCGACTGGACGAAGAACACGCTCGAGCAGGAGTACCCGGCGGTGCGGGCCATCTACTCGCTCCTCAACGCGCCGGACCGCGTCCACGCGCTCCGTGTGGATGCCGAGCACAACTACAACCGCGAGTCCCGAGAAGCCATGTACGCGTGGATGGCCCGGTGGCTTCAGGGGGCGCCAGCCGACGTGCGCCGCCCGGAACGGTCGTTCTCTCCCGGGCCCCTCCCGGAGCTGCTCGTCTTCCACGGCCGTCCCCTGCCGCCGGGCGCTGTTACTCCCGCCGAGTTGACGCACAACTGGATCGAGGCGGCCAAACGTCAGCTGGGCGCCGCCTCACCTCACATCAAGCTCCAGGCGCTGCGGCACGCCCTGGGGTTTGCCGATGCCCCGCCGGCAGGGGGAGCAGGACCGGCCAAACGGAACCGCACCGTGCTCCTGACGCACCCCGACCCTGACCTCGAGCCCTGCGCGGTGCGGGGCTTACCGTGCTGCCTGTCGCGTTCGCGCCGTTCGACACCGAGGCTGCCGAGAAGGTGCGGCACTTCGAGACCTATAACCGCACCGCGGCGTCACAGCGCGTGGCGGACATCGTGACGGCCCTCCGGGCCCATCCGGGGGCTGCGCTCGTGGGAAGCGGTGACGCCGCCCTGCCCGGGTTGCTTGCCACAGCCATCGCCCCCCCTTCGGCCGCCGTCCTCGACGTGAACGGGTTCGACACGGCTGACGACGGGGAGTTCGTCACGAGGCTGTACATCCCCGGCCTGCGGCGGGCAGGGGATCTTCAGACCGCCGCAAGCGCGTATCAGGGGCGGCTGATGGTCCACAACGCCGGAAACGGCTTCGTCCTGCCTGGCGACTCGGTGCGAAAGACAAAGCTCTCGCCTGCCGAGATTGCGCAGTTCCTCGCCGCCCCCCGCTGAGGGGGGCTCGTCCCTCTGCTCACCCCATCCGAACGCCAGCGGTCATGAGGGCACCCCATCTTCGGGTATCGTTAATGGAACCGTGCACGAATGGGGCAACGACCGTGCGTCAGCCGGAAAGGTTATACGCGACAGCCTGGCTGTCGCCGATCGGCGGAGGCGTGCGCGGGAGGCGGGCCGCCGCATGTGGCAGGCCGCGCCGATTGTTGCTGCAGCGGCGCTCTGCGTCTCGGTTCTCAGCTACCTTGCGAATTGGCCAGCGGCCGTTCCGCTCGTCTGCCTCGGTGCAGTCATCCTGGGGCTTCTGCTGTTCTTCATCGCCGGGCGGCGTACCCGGGCCGTGGGAGATGCCGACGCCAGCACCATTGACAGAGATGCCGGGCTCGCAGGAGAGCTCCGCAGCGCGCACTGGTTTGCGACCCGGGACCCTCGGGATGAATGGGCCGACTTCCACATGGAGCGGGCAGCAGCACGACTGAACGGCATCGACTGGGCCGCGCAGTATCCCCCCTTTCGCGCACCGCGCGCGCGCCTGGCGACAGCCGCCCTGGCCCTGGCCGCGCTCGTTGTCGCCCTAGCTGTGCCTGCCTACGTTGCACCCGACGGGACCGCCGCGGAAGCATCCGGCCGCCGCACTTCAGGGACGGTTACAGGCCCCCGGGGAGAGGCCCTTCCTCCGGAACTGCAGCGGAAACTCGAAGAACTGCTGGCCGCCGTGGAGCGGGGTGATCTCCAGCGTGCTGCCTCACTCGGGAGCGATCCCGCCCTTGCCGGCTTTCTCCAGGGCCTCACGCACCTGCGCGATCGGGAGCTGCTCGAGGCACTGTCGCGCGCGCTCTCGACCAAGCCAGCCCCGGCGGGCACGATATCCCTGGAGGACATGGAAGCGCTGGCCGAGCGGGCGCGCCGGGCAGCCGAAGCTCCACCTCTCGCAGACGAGATGAAGAGTGCGCTCGAGAAGCTCGCAGGGGAGCTCGATCTCGTCACAGCCGAATCGCCCACCCGGGCCGACGCTGACGGAGCACAGGACGGCGAGGCTGCGCAGGGGGACGGGCCTGCCGGGGCCGGCAGCATGGACCAGGTCTCAATCCAGTTCGCGGAGGGTACCGACGCCGGTGGCGGGCAGAGCATCGTCATGATGCCGAGCGACGACGGAGGGGACGGGGCGGGATCGCCTGGGGCCGGGGTTGGCGGCTCGGGCTCCGCAGATGCCGGGGCATCGGCAGCGGGTTCCGAGCTGGATGCAGCGCTGCGCCGCGAGACCGTGGAAGCGAGCGACGATCGCGCCGGCGCGAATGTGGAATCCGACGTCCGGCGGAAGACGGAACACGGTGACGCGGCACTGTCGTACACCGGAAGCGCGACAAGGACGTTCGACCCCACCCGCGCGGTGGCGCCGCCTTCGCTGCCCGAGACGCGCCGCACCGGCGTCCAGACGTATTTCCTTCGCACACCATGACAACCACGGCCGTCGCACACTCCATCGATCAGTTCCGCGAGCGGTTCACCCGGATTGTCCAGCAGGTCGGGCGCCGGATCGTCGGGCATGAAGACATCGTGACCGGCACCGTCACCAGTCTGCTGGCGGGCGGCCACGTCCTGCTCGAGGGGATCCCCGGTGTGGGCAAGACGAGCCTCGTGCGAACGCTGGCGGACGTCCTCCACCTGAAGTTCTCGCGGATCCAGTTCACTCCAGATCTGATGCCGGCCGACATCGTCGGCACGAACATCATTCAGGAGCACGCGCACGGCGGCACGTTTTTCGAGTTCCAGCCGGGTCCGATCTTCGCCAACGTGGTGCTGGCTGATGAGATCAACCGCGCAACGCCGAAGACCCAGTCGGCGCTGCTCGAGGCCATGCAGGACGTGAGCGTGTCGGTCGGAAAGACCACGTATCAGCTCGAGCAGCCCTTCCTGGTCCTGGCCACGCAGAACCCGCTCGAGATGGAAGGCACCTATCCGCTACCCGAGGCACAGCTGGACAGGTTCTTCTTCAAGCTGAAGGTGAACTACCCGTCCGAGGCGGCGATGCACGGCATCCTCGACCGCACGACGCGTGATGCGGATCCGACTGTCACGCGTGTTGTGGATGGCGCCGAGCTCCTGGAGATGCGCCATGTCGCGCGTGCGGTGCCGATTGCCCGTCCGGTGCAGGCATACGCCATCCGCCTGACGCTTGGGTCCCATCCGACCTCGGAGTACGCCACGCCGCTGGTGAAGCGCTACGTGCGGTATGGCGCCAGCCCCCGCGCCGCACAGGCGCTCGTGCTGGCAGGCAAGATCCAGGCGCTGAACCACGGCGACGCGTTCGTGTCGATCGAAGACATCCGCAGCGTCGCCCTGCCTGCCCTCCGGCACCGCATCCTCCTCAACTTCGAAGGGGAGGCAGACGAGGTGAACACCGACGCGGTCGTCAGCGAGCTGCTGACGCACGTCGCCGCCGACTGAGGGTGCCCTCTTGCTCGCACTTTTCAATTCCCAATCTCCAATTCCCAACTCCCAACCTCCAATTCCCAACTCCCAACCCCCAATTCCCAATCGCCAACCTGCAAGCCTCAAGGCTGTTCACTGCCTCCGCAGGTGGGAATTCGAATTTGGGAGTTGGGCGTCGGAGGTTGGGAGTCGGGCGTTGGAGGTTGGGAGTTGGGAATTGGGCGTTGGGCGATGACTCCCCTCCGGTTCGACGATCGATTCCTGAAGAAGCTGGAGTACCTCCACGTCGTCTCGAAGCGGGCGTTTGCGGGGCACAACCGCGCCGACCGCCTCACGCCCACGCGGGGGCGGGGGCTCGAGTTCGCCGATCATCGCCCCTACACACCCGGGGACGATTTCCGGCACATTGACTGGAACGCGTACAAGCGGCTCAATCGCCTGCTGCTGCGACTGTTCGACGAGGAGCGCGACCTCCCCATCTACCTGATGCTCGACGTGAGCCGGTCGATGGCGGAACCGGCCAAGTTCGACATGGCGCGCCAGCTGGCGGCAGCCCTGTGTTACATCGGCCTCGTTCACCTCGACAAGCTGACGATTCTGCCGTTCGGCGCCGGGCTCGGCCGGGAGACGGCGGCCGGGCGCGGCCGCGGGCGCATCTTCCGCGTATTCGAAGAGCTCGAGCGGCTCGAGGCCGGGGGGGACACGGATCTGCGGGCGTCGTTCCGGGAGTTCGCCTCACGCCCCAGGCAGGCGGGGCTCACCGTCGTGATCTCGGATTTCCTGGACCGCGACGGCTTCGACGCCGGCCTCAAGATCCTCCGCACGCTCGAACACGACGTGTTCGCCGTACACGTGACCTCACTGAACGACCGCGACCCCGGCGCGCTCGGTGAGGTGCGCTTCGTGGATGCCGAAACGGGGGAGCTGCGCGAGGTTGAAGTGACACCCCGACTGGCCGCTGCCTACGTGCGGGCCTGGGAAGCACACGCCGAGCACCTGCAGCATTTCTGCGGCCGATACGACGTGGGCTACGTGCGCGCCGACGCGGAGCGTCCGTTCGAGGAGATCGTGCTCAAGGCATTCCGGCAGGGACGGTTCGTCGCATGACGTTCGCGGCGCTCGCCGGCTGGCAGGCGTGGGCCTTGATCGCGGGAGCGGTCACCGTCGCCGTGGCGCTCTTCCTCATAAGGCTCAAGCCTCCACGGACGGTGGTCCCCTCACTGCTCCTCTGGCGCCGCGTCCTGGACAACCCCCGGGAGCTGACGTTATGGGAGCGGATCAGGCGAGCCGTATCGCTGGTGCTGACCGCGCTCATCGCGCTGCTCCTGGCGTTTGCGGTTGCACGCCCGGCGCGCGTGGCAGCTCCGAGTGACGGGTCCTCCCCCAGGATGTTGATCGTCATCGACTCGTCGTGGTCCATGCAGGCCAGGACGTCGAGTGGGGAACGGCGCTGGGACCGCGCTGTCGCCGAGGCCCGGCGCCTCCTGTCCTCCGCACCGGGGGGGGAGGTGGCGGTGGGGACCACGGCCGACGGACTTGTCGAAGGGCCCACGACTGACACCGCGCTGCTGGAAGGTGCGCTCGACGGAATCGTACCCGCAGGGAGTGACGCGACGGCATGGCCACATCTCGCCGGTGCCGTCGTCCACTTCATCACCGACGGCGCGACGCCACGGATCACCGCACCTGGCGTGGTGGTGCACTCGGTCTTCGAGGCGGCCCCGAATGTCGCCATCACCGCGCTGCACGTGAGGCCCTCGCTGACAGGCGACCGCGCGGCGGATGCCTACCTCGAGATCGCGAACTACGCCACGGTGCCGCAGAGCGTGCAGGTGACGCTTGCCCGGGGAGCGGGAGTCATCTTCGATCGTCCGCTCGAGGTGGGCCCGTCCGGGATCCTGCGGCAGGTCGTGCCCCTCTCCCGCGGAGGCGACGCCGTTCTGCGCGCGCGCATTGCCGCCCCCGCAAACGCCCTCGACATAGACGATGAGGCGGTGGCGTGGATTGAGCGGGCAACGCCGCTCTCGATCACCGTGATCGGTGGAGAGACGTCCTGGCTGCGTGCCGCCTTCGAGCGGGATCCAGAGGTCCGGGCGCGGTTCATCGAGCCTGCGGCTTACGCGGGACCCCCAACGAGCCGCGGCACTGAAGAGGACCTGCTCATTTTCGACGGGTGGGCTCCACCCGAGCGGCCGGATCGGCCTGCGCTGTTGTTTGCTCCTCCCCCGTCAACGGAGTGGCTCTCCGAGGGGACCGTGGACGGAGGTCGTCCCGTGGTTCCGCAGGAAGAGCGCCGGCCACGGTGGGACGTGCCGGGTGCGCACCGCGTCGTCCAAGGGGTGGATCCGTTCACGCTCGTCATCGACAGGGCGCGTGCGTACTCCGCGGCAGGGCTGGTACCCGTGGCGCAGTCGCTGCGGGGAACACCGCTCGTGTACGTGAGCGAGGCGCCCGGCGCGAGGCTCGTGCTCGTCACGTTCGGGACACACGAGTCCAATCTCGCCGGCGCACCGGGGTTTCCCGTGCTCCTGGCCAATGCGCTCGACTGGCTCGCGCGTCCGGCTGGAGACAACCGGACCACCGGGCTCGTCACGCTCCCGGGGGAAGTGGTGACGCTGAAGGACCCGGCCGGCAACCCCATTCCAATCGTGCATGTCGGCAACAGCACAACGGGGATTCTGCGCGTCCCCGGGATCCACGTCGCTGAAGGAGCCGGACCAAGAAGGATGATCGCGGTGAATGCCGGGGAACCCGGGGTCTCGAACCTCACGTGGTCGAGCCTGCAGGCCTCTGAACACGCGCGGACCGTTCCTCCAGGCGGCTCGAGCCGCCCCTGGTGGATCTACTGTGCCCTCGCCGCGTTCGCCCTTGCGCTCGTCGAGTGGTGGACCTGGCAACGCCGAATCACGGTGTAAGAAGAAATGCCAAAATTGCCAAAAGTGCCAGGATTGCCAAAATTCCGGAGAGCGAGTCCCTGCAATCTCGCCGTTAGCGGCACTTCCTACCTTTTTGGCATTTTTGGCAATCTTGGCAATTTTGGCAATTCCCCGTGTCTTTGACCTGGACTGATCCTGTTGCGCTCTGGCTGTTGCTGGCGATTCCCCTCATCTGGGCCGTCCAGCTCGTGGCGCGGACGCGCTTCAACAGGAGGCAGCGGGTGCTGCAGACGGTCACGCGCTGCCTGCTCCTGGCGCTGCTCGCGCTGGCGGCGGCACGCCCCGTCATCTCGATGCGCTCGTCACGGGAGTCGGTCGTGTATCTCGTGGACGTGTCGCACAGCGTGGCGAGCACGAGTGTCGCGGCAGCGGCCGACCGCATCGATGAGATCGAGGCGCTGATCCGGCCGGCACACTCCCGCATCCTGGCATTCGCGCGACGCACCACGACGGTCGACGGCACGGCGGCGCTCCGGGGGCTCGCGGAGATCGAGCGGACCCGGGTTGGTGGTGAGACGCTCGATCGCGGCGGCACCGATCTCGAAGGGGCGCTTCTCGCCGCCCGCGGAGAGCTTGCCGCCGAGCACGTGCCGCGTCTCGTGCTGTTCAGCGACGGCCATGCCACGGACGGGGATACGGCCGCCGCCGTCGCCAGGCTTGCGCTCGAGGGGATCACGGTCTCAGTGGAGCCGCTTGCAGGGCGGATTATCGCGGATGCCTGGATCGACTCCGTCACCCTGCCCGACCGGGTCGCCGCCGGAGCCGCATTCGCCGCGGAGTTCCGTGTCGGCACGCATCGGCCCGGCACGGCCGTCCTGACCTTGCAGGCCGGCGGCACCACGCTCGGCAGCCGCGAGGTCACGCTGACACAAGGGATGACGTCCGTTACCGTGGACGCCGCCCTGATCGTGCCCGGGCCCCACGTCATCGAGGGGACGCTCTCGATGGCGGGCGACCCTCTCACGGCCAACAACAGCTTCGCGCGGGATGTCTGGGTCGAGCCGAAGCCGTCGGTCCTCTACATCGAAAGTGCGCCGGCTAGCGCCAAGTACCTGACGGGCGCGCTCTCGGCCGCTGGTTTCGATGTCGCCGTGCGCCCCCCGGCGGGCATCCCTGCCACCGCCGCTGATCTCGACCCCTGGGATGTCGTCGTGCTCAGCGATGTGGGGCGGGCGGCGTTCTCGGATGCGGCGATGACCGCGTTGAGCGAGTGGGTGGAAGCGCGGGGCGGGGGTCTGCTCGTTGCCGGCGGCGAGGCCATCTTCGGGGAGAAGGGCTATCGCCATACGCCGCTGGAGCGGTTGACACCGGTGACCTTCGAGCGCCGCGACGAACCTGAGGTCGCGCTCATCATCGTGCTCGACCGCTCCTGGAGCATGGCCGGCACATCCATGGAGCTGACCAAGACGGCAGCACAGGCGGCGGTGGACGTGCTGAGTGACGAGCAGTCGGTCGGGATCCTCACCTTCAACGACAAGTTCGACTGGGACGTGACGCTCCGGAACGTGGGGCGCCACCGCGACATGATCCGGAAGAGCATTGCCGCGATCGGCCCCGGAGGGCACACGCTGATCTATCCGGCCATCGAGCAGGCGTATCTCGCGTTGAGGGATGCCAAGGCGCGCGCCAGGCACGTCATCCTGCTGTCGGATGGCCGCTCCTATCCCGCCGAATACGAAGCCCTGGTGCGGAAGATGGCGCTGTCGCGGATCACGATGTCCACGGTGGCCGTCGGTCCCTCCGCGGATCCGGATCTCCTGCGTGACCTGGCGGAGTGGGGGAAGGGCCGGGCCTATGTGGTTGCCGACGCCGCCCAGGTACCGGAGATCTTCGTCAAGGAAGCCAAGAGCGCGGCCACGCCGGCTTTCGACGAACGGGCGATCACCCCGGTGCTCAGGACGCCTGGTTTCCTCACTGGTGTGGATCTCGCGCGCATGCCGCTCCTCAAAGGGCGGACAGCGACGGTGCTGAAGGAGGGAGCGCTCGAACTGCTGGCCACCGACGAAGACGATCCGCTGCTGGCCTTCTGGCCCGTCGGCCTCGGCCGCACGGCCGTGTTCACGTCCGATCTCAAGGACCGATGGGGGGCCGACTGGGTGACCTGGCGCGGCTACGGCCCGTTTTTCTCGTCGGTCGTCAGGGCCCTCCAGCGCCAGCGGCCGCCGGCCGTCGTCCTCGAGGTGACGCCCGGTCCGGTGCGCGGCGGGACACGCACCCTGGCGATTGCCGTCGAATTGCGCGAGCCGGACGGGCAGTACCGGAACCTCGCGAATCCGACGGTTCGCGCACGACGCCAGGGTGGGGAACCGGTGGAGCTCGCCACGCGCCAGACCGCACCCGGGCGTTACGAGGCGACACTCCTGGCCGATGCCGCGCAGGCGCTGACGCTCACGGTACCCGGAGCGGAGGGGGCGAGCGGTGTGACCACCCGCACGATCCTGCCGGACCCCGCTCGCGAGTACCGCTTCAGCCCGCCGGACGAGGCGCTGCTGCGATCGATTGCCGCCTCCACAGGAGGGGAGTGGCGCCCGACCGGCACCTCGCTCGGCGGCGCTCCCCGGCAAACCCGCGCGGAACGGCGTCCGCTCTGGCCGGCCCTGCTCGTGCTGGCACTGCTCGTCTGGTGTCTCGACATCCTTCTGCGGCGCGTGAGAATCTTCGAGCCTCGTCCGGCGGTGTAGCCCCCCGGTTCCTCACCTCTCCGCCAGCCACACTTCCCCACCCGTTCCCGCGGCACGCATGACAAAATCGACCGACATGTCCGACGTGCCGGAACACGCCCGCCCGCAAGACCTGCGGCGGTGGCCCCGCAGGGTCGGGGTCACCGCTCTGTTCGCGGGGCTCACGGCATTGATGACCTGGCCGCAGGTCACCGTCCTGCACACGCACGCCTGGCCGCACCACGATGTGTACTTCAACCTCTGGCGGCTGCGATGGTTTGCGCACGCCCTCGCGACATCGCCGTCGCGCCTGTTCGATGGCAATCAGTTCTACCCCGAGCGCGGCGTGCTCGCGTACTCAGACGCGATGCTCGTGGAAGGGATCATCGGCACGCCCCTGTTCTGGCTCGGCCTCCCGCCCCTGCTCGTGCACAACATCCTGCTCCTCGGCGCGATCGTGGCGTCGGCGGTCGGGGCCTTCGTGCTCGCGCGGCATCTGTCCGGGAGTGTCGCCGGGGGAATCGTTGCCGGCGTGATCTTCGCCTTTGCGCCGTACCGGATCGATCACTACATGCACATGGAGCTGCAGTGGACGATCTGGATGCCGTGGGCGCTCTGGGCCATGCAGCGGACGCTCGAGACGCGCCGCACCCGCTTCGGCGTGCTCACGGGCGTGTTCGTGGCGCTTCAGATGCTCTCGAGCATCTACTACGGCATCTTCCTGGCGCTGCTCCTCGGACTCGTCACCCTCGTGCAGTTCCTTCCGCTGCCCCTCCGGCAGATGGTGCTCAGCGTCCGGGCGCTCCTGGCCGGGGCGGTGATCGCCATCTGCGTGTCATGGGCCTATTCGCTTCCATACGCCTCCGCGTCCAGCCGCGTGGGCACACGAGGGACCCACGAGATCCGGATGTTCAGCGCGAAGCCGCGCAGCTACCTGTCGGCGACCGAGTACAACCTGCTGTACGGGAACACCCGCAGGGGCACGCCTGAACGCCGGTTGTTTCCCGGCATCGCGGCCATGCTCCTGGCGCTCATCGGGCTCCTCCTCGTCGCGCCTCCCGTGTGGACGGTGGCGTACCTGATTGGCATTGTCGCAGCATTCGAATTGTCGCTCGGCCTGAACAGCCACATCTATACCGTGCTCCACGAACACATCGGCACGTTCAGGGGCCTGCGCGCGCCGGCGCGTGCGTGGGTGCTGGGTCTCCTGTTCCTGGCGGTGCTCGCGGCGCATGGCTGGGCCGCACTGACGGCGTCCGCCCGGCCGATCCTGCGGCGCGCCCTCGCATTTGGAATAGTCGGTGTGCTCCTGCTCGAGTACTGGGTGGCGCCCCTGCACCTGGTGGCGTTCGACAATACGCCTCCGCCGCTCTATGCCTGGCTGGCGCGCCAGCCGCGCGGCCTCGTCGCCGAGTTCCCGATGGCCCCGCCGAATGCGCCTCCCGGAGAGGACCCACGATACCTTTACATGTCCACCTTTCACTGGATGCCGCTCGTCAACGGGTACAGCGGCTATTTTCCCCCCACCTACCTCAGGCTTCTGGAGCGGGTGAGCGGATTCCCTGATCAGCGGTCTGTAAACAACCTGCGGGGGGAGGGCGTCAAGTACCTGATCGTGCATTCGGCCACCTATACAGCGGCCGAGTACACGGAAGTTCTCGAGACGCTTTCGGCTGCCGACCTGCGGGCGCTCGGCCGGTTCTACGACGGCCGCAGCAACTCGATGGTGTTCGCGCTCGACTGACCGTCACCGCCGGGGGCTGTTTCGAGTACGATGACGCCGCCGCCCCATTCATCGAGCGGCCTTCGGAGGAGAATGCCATGACAGGGTTTCGATCGACGTGTGCTGCCGCTGCCGTATTGGCCTTCGGCGCGGCCATTGCCATCCCTCACGCCCAGCAGGCGACCACACCACCGGCCCAGGGGCAGCAGCCCGCCGGTGGCGGCCGCGGCCAGGCGCCACAACCAATGTCATTTTTCGTCACGAGCGTGCCGATCGGCAATGGCGGCAATCTCGGGGGGCTTCAGGGGGCCGACGCGCACTGCCAGAAGCTGGCCGAGGCTGCGGGCGCGGGAAACCGTACCTGGCGCGCCTATCTCAGCACGCAGGGGGCGCAAGCCGTGAACGCCCGGGATCGGGTCGGAAAGGGTCCGTGGCACAACGTGAAGGGACAGGTCATTGCGCGGGATCTCGAGCACCTGCACGGTGACACGCTGGAACTGGCTCGGCTTGGCATCCCGCTGTACCGGACGACCGCGCTGTCGGAGAAGGGTGAACCGATCAAGGGCGTCGGCGACCAGCCGAACCAGCACGACATCCTGACGGGTTCGCAGCCAGACGGACGCGCCTTCCCCGCTGGCGAGGATCGGACCTGCAACAACTGGGCGAGCGACAGCGCCGGCTCGGCGCAGGTCGGCCACCACGATCGCACGGGCGGACCGAACATCTCCTGGAACTCCGTGCATCCGAGCAAGGGCTGCAGCCAGGACGCGCTCGTCGGCACGGGGGGCGCCGGGTTGTTCTACTGCTTTGCGCCGGGTGACGCGAAGTAGCTCCGCGCCATTGCAATCCCCCCGGTCCTTGAGTATCGTTCCGCGCATGGCCCGCGCGCGTTCCGCGCGGGCCGACAACCCTCTCGCGAGAACACCCACATGGCCGAGCGTGTAATCCCCCTGCTCGAAACGCGGGGGTTCGGGCAGACAATGCGGCGGGATGCCTGGTGGGGGCAACCGCTCCTGACATTCGTGATTCTGGGCGCGTTTGTCGTCTACGCGACATGGGCCGCATTCCAGGGAGAGCACTACGAGTACGGCCCGTATCTGTCTCCCTTCTATTCACCGCTCCTGTTCGGGGCTGGACCTCACAGCTGGTTTGGACCGTGGGCGCGGCCGGCATGGTGGCCCGGCGCGCTGCCGTTCTCCGCGGCCCTCCTGATCCTGTGGGCGCCCGGCGGCTTTCGCTTCACCTGCTACTACTACCGTGGGGCGTACTACAAGGCGTTCTGGGCAGATCCTCCCTCCTGCGCGGTTGGTGAACCGCGCAAGAAATATCTCGGCGAGCACTCGTTCCCGCTGATCCTCCAGAACGTGCATCGGTATTTTCTGTATCTCGCACTGCTCTTCCTCGTGGTGCTCACCTACGACGTCTGGGTTGCGATGTGGTTCACGGACCAGGCGACCGGGGCGCAGCGGTTCGGCATCGGGGTCGGCACGCTGGTGCTGGCCACGAACCTCGTCCTCCTCTTCGGCTACACCTTCGGCTGTCATTCGCTCAGGCACCTCGTGGGCGGCCGGCTCGATCAGTTCTCCAGACACCCGGGCCAGGCGAAGGTCTACGGCGCCGCCTGCAGGCTCAACGGGCATCACATGAGGTGGGCATGGGGCAGCCTCTTTTCGGTTGCGCTGGCGGATCTCTACGTTCGCCTCCTCTCGATGGGCGTGATCACCGACTGGAGGATCCTCTGACATACGCCACCCACGAGCACGACGTGCTCGTCATAGGCGCAGGGGGAGCAGGGCTGCGGGCGGCAATCGAAGCGTCAGCGGCAGGGGTGAAGGTCGGGCTCCTCTGCAAGTCGCTGCTCGGCAAGGCGCACACCGTCATGGCCGAAGGAGGCGTTGCCGCGGCGCTTGCCAACGTCGACGACCGCGACAGCTGGAAGGTGCACTTCGCCGATACCATGCGCGGCGGGCAGTACGTGAACAACTGGCGCATGGCCGAACTGCACGCCCGCGAGGCGCCCGACCGCGTGCGGGAGCTCGAGGCCTGGGGCGCGCTCTTCGACCGCACCGCGGACGGCCGGATCCTTCAACGCAACTTCGGCGGCCACAAGTACCCGCGCCTTGCGCACGTCGGCGACCGTACCGGCCTCGAGATGATCCGGACGCTTCAGGATCACGGCATCCACGAGGGACTCGACGTCCACATGGAGTTCACGGTCGTGGCGCTGCTGCTCGACGACGGACGTGTTGCCGGCGCCTTGGGGTACGAGCGGGAGCGCGGGCGATTCAAGGTGTTCCGCGCCAGGTCGGTCGTGCTGGCGACCGGCGGCATCGGGCGCGCGTTCCGGATTACGAGCAACAGCTGGGAAGGCACTGGCGACGGGCACGCGCTCGCCTACCGGGCCGGGGCGGAGCTCATCGACATGGAGTTCGTGCAGTTTCACCCGACCGGGATGATCTGGCCCCCGAGCGTCCAGGGGATCCTCGTCACCGAGGGCGTACGCGGTGAAGGAGGAGTGCTCCGAAACAGCGAGGGGCGCCGCTTCATGTTCGACGACATCCCGGAGAACTACCGCAGCCAGACGGCCGACAACCCGGAAGAAGGCTGGCGGTACACCCAGGGAGACCGCAACGCGCGCCGCCCGCCGGAGCTCCTCACCCGCGATCACGTCGCCCGCTGCATCGTCCGGGAGATCAAAGCCGGCCGGGGCAGCCCGCACGGCGGCGTGTTCCTCGATATTTCCTGGATCAAGGAACGGTTGCCCAAGGCGCAGGAGCACATCCGCAAGAAGCTCCCGAGCATGTACCACCAGTTCAAGGAGCTCGCCGGCATCGACATCACGACCACGCCGATGGAGGTCGGCCCAACCACGCACTACGTCATGGGGGGAATCCGCGTGGACGCCGATACGCAGATGTCCACCATACCGGGGCTGTTCGCTGCCGGCGAATGTGCCGCCGGGATCAACGGGGCCAACCGGCTCGGAGGCAATTCGCTGTCGGATCTGCTGGTGTTCGGGAAGCGTGCCGGTGAGTACGCGGCCGCGTTCGCGAAGTCACATGGGGCGGCAAGAATAGATGATGGTCAGATCGATGCCGCCACGAAAGCATCGCTCGCCGCGTTCGAGGACGGCACCACCGCGGAAAACCCCTACACGATTCAGCAGGAGCTCCAGGCCATGATGCAGGACCTCGTCGGCATCGTCCGCGAGGAATCGGAGATGCAGCAGGCAATGGAGGGGCTGGCGCGGCTGCGCGAACGCGCGTCACGGTCCGGGGTCACGGGGCACCGGGAGTACAACAGCGGCTGGCACACCGCGCAGGATCTCGGCAACCTGCTGATCGTCTCGGAATCAATCGCACGTTCGGCGCTCGAGCGCCGCGAGAGCCGCGGCGGCCACTTCCGTCAGGATTATCCGGAGAAGGATCCGGCCTTCGAGCGGTTCAACATCGCGGTGCGGCAAGGGGAGGATGGGGAGATGCAGGTCACCCGCCGCCCCATCCCTCCACTGCCCGACGAGTTGAAGAAGGTCATCGAGGAGAACAAATAAACACGATTGCCAAAAGTGCCAAGAATGCCAAAAATGCCGGAGGCTGCAGGAAAGCCCGGCTCGGCGTTCTGGGACACTTCAATTTTGGCAATCCTGGCATTTTTGGCAATCTTGGCAATTCCCTGAGGCTTGAATGGCAACCGCAACGTTTCGGATCTGGCGCGGGGATTCTGGCGGAGGCGCGTTCCGCGACTACCCGACGGAGGTCAGCGAGGGGATGGTCGTGCTCGATGCCGTGCACCGCGTGCAGGCGGAACAGGCGGGAGACCTTGCCGTGCGCTGGAACTGCAAGGCAGGCAAATGCGGTTCGTGCTCGGCTGAAATCAACGGCAAGCCGCGGCTGATGTGCATGACGAGGCTCGACACATTGAACCTCGGCGAGCCGGTCACGGTCGAGCCGCTGAAGGCGTTTCCACAGATCCGCGACCTCGTCACCGACGTGTCGTGGAACTACGAGGTCAAGAAGAAGATCAAGCGCTTCAAGCCGCGCCCTCCTGATGCGGCCGACGGTACCTGGCGGATGCAGCAGGCCGAGGTCGATCGCGTCCAGGAGTTCCGCAAGTGCATCGAGTGCTACCTCTGCCAGGACGTGTGCCACATCCTGAGGGACCATCACCTGCACGACGCGTTCATCGGCCCGCGGTTTCTCCTCTACAATGCCGCGCTCGAGATGCACCCGCTGGACAGTGAGGATCGGCTGCAGTCACTGAAGGACCGCGAGGGGATTGGATACTGCAACATCACCGGTTGCTGCACGAAGGTCTGCCCCGAGCACATCACGATCACCGAGAACGCCATCATCCCGCTGAAGGAGCGTGTCGTGGATCGTTTCTACGATCCCATCACGAGACTGTTCCGGATGCTGCGGTAGGGGGCCTGCCATGTTCGAGTTGAAGCCGCTATCGAAGGACGGGATTGAGGGAGCGCTGGCGAAGGCGGAGCGGTACCGGCTGTTGAACGAGCCGGGAGAGGCGGAAAGCATCTGCCTCGACGTGCTCGAAGTGGACCCGGAAGATCAACGGGCGCGGATCGGGCTGCTGCTGGCGCTTTCCGACCAGGTGGCTGACGCCGCGGGAGCGGGCGCCCGCGCCGAGAAGCTGGCCGCTGAGCTCGAGGGAGAATACGACCGGCTGTACTACGGCGGCCTGGTGGCCGAGCGCCGGGGGAAAGCCCATTTGCATCGCGGAGGGGTGATGACCCCGCACGGCGCCTACGAGTGGCTGACCGAAGCCCTGACGTTCTTCGACCGTGCGGGACGGATCCGTCCTCCGGGAAACGACGATGCGATTCTGCGGTGGAACGCGTGCGTGCGCGTTCTCCGGCAGCATCCGCACCTGCAGCCTGGCGCCGGCGCGCCGGAGGAGCCGCAGTTTCTGGAATAATCGTGCAGAACGCTGCAGGTTCTGATGAGGTACTTATGTCCAAGAAGATTTTGATCCTTACGGGCGACGGGGGAGAAAGCTACGAGACCTGGTTCGCCGTTCACCGCTTTCAGGAGGCCGGGTATGAAACCCACGTCGCAGCGCCGTCGAAGCGGCGGCTGAATCTGGTGATGCACGACTTCGAGCCGGGCTGGGACACCTACCGCGAAGCTCCAGGCTACGCGATGGATTCCGACCTGACGTTCGCGGACGTCACCGTCGGCGACTACGACGCCGTGGTGTGCATCGGCGGACGCGCGCCGGAGTACCTGCGCAACGACCCCCGGGTGGTCGCGCTGCTGCGGGAATTCGACGCGCAGGAAAAGTGGATCTTCAGCATCTGCCACGGCGTGCAGCTCGTCGCTGCGGCGGGCCTGCTGAAGGGACGGAAGGTGACCTGCTACGAACACTGCCGCATCGAGGCGGAAACAGCCGGCGGGACGTTCGTCGGTACCGAGGCCGTGCGCGATGGCCGGCTCGTATCCTCGCCGACGTGGCGTGAGCATCCCGCGTTCTACCGGGAGGTCTTTGCCTGCCTCCAGGAGCCTGTCGCGGCCCAGGCGGTGTGACCGAGCGCTTCGCCACGAGCTCCGGCAGCAGGCTCTACGTGGAGGAGGCCGGCACTGGTCCTCCTCTGCTCGCCCTTCCGGGGCTCGGCGGCGGCGCGTGGTTCTTCTCGGGGTTCGCTCGACGGCTGCAGTCGGCCTTCCGTGTCGTTTCCATTGACCTCCCGGGGACCGGCCGGAGCAGGTCGGCAGACGACCTGCGCGAGCTCGACCCTGCACGCTGGGTCTCCGATCTCGGGGAACTCGTCGCCCGGCGCGTCGGCGAACCGGTCGTACTCATCGGCCACTCGATGGGAACGATCCTGGCCATCCACGCAAACGATGTATGGCCGGAGCACGTCCGCGGGATTGTGTTCGTCGGCGGGCTGCCTGAAGTACGGCCGTTCATCCGCGATCGACTGACCGGGCGTGCGGAGGCGGTCGCGCGGGAGGGCCTTGCAGGCTGGGGCCCACGAGCCTCTGCCGGAAACTTCGCGCGCAGGACGCTGGACGAGCAGCCCGAGCTCGTGGCGCTGTTCGAGCGGCTGTTCGAGCTGCAGGATCCCGCCACGTACGTCCGCCTCTGCGAGATTCTGCTGAGCCTCTCGGCCCGGGCATCCCTGCCGGGGGTCCAGGTTCCCTGTCTGGCCATTACAGGGGCCGAGGATCAGTACGCGCCGCCAGACATCGTTGGGGAGTTCATGAGATCGCTCACCTGCCCCTGGGGCGAAGTCGTCCTCCCCGCCTGCGCACATCTGCCCTTCCTGGAGGACCCGCAGGCCTTCGCCGCCGCGGTGGAGTCGTTCCTCGAAACTGTGTGTTAGAGTCTGCCTTCATGACCATGCTTCTTCGTCTTTCCCCCGTGGTGCTGGCGTTCTTCCTTCAGGCTCCGGCCGTCGAGCCCGGCTTCACCTCGCTGTTCAACGGCAAGGATTTCACCGGCTGGACAATCAGCAACGAAGCGTCGTTCAGCATCGAGGAGGGTGCAATCAAGGCGAATGGCAGCCCGGGGCACGCTTACTATACGGGTGATTTCCGCAAGCACAGCTTCCGGAACTTCGAGCTGAAGGTGGACGTGATGACGCGCCCCAACTCGAACGGCGGCATCTACGTGCTCACCGAGTACCAGGAGAAGGGCTGGCCTTCGAAGGGATTCGAGGTCCAGGTGAACAACACGTTCGAGAAGGACTGGCGGAAGACGGGCAGCCTCTATCAGGTCGACGACGTGAAGGAGCAGCTTGCGCCGGACAACGAGTGGTTCACCGAGCACATCATCGTGAAGGGAGACACGATCACGGTGCGCGTGAACGACAAGCCCGCGGTCGAGTGGACGCAGCCTGCTGACTGGGAAGGGCCGAAGGGTTCTCCCGGACGCCGGATTGCCCCCGGCACCATCGCGCTTCAGGCACACGATGCCGGGAGCACCGTCTACTACAGGAACATCCGCATCAAACCGCTGGACTGACGCCCCGGACGGGGCTTCAGCTCTTCGTCCGCCGCCTGAGCCACCACGTGGTCAGGAAGACGGGCACGCCCGTGAGCCAGTCGCCGAAGGACGCCTTCTGCGGGTGCTGCGGCATGCGAGCGGGGGAGGGGACCGGCCTGGGCCTGGGCCGGTTCTCCGCTTTGGAAGCGGGTCGCTTCTCATGAGCGCGGGCTGCCGCTGAGCCAATCTTCCGTTTCTCTCCCGGCACCTTCTCGCCAGGATCCTTCCCGTGCGGCGACGCATGCTCGATCTCGGCATTCATCTCCCCGCCGACCAGAATCGCCAGGCTGGAGATGTAGAACCAGAGCATCAGGACGATTACGCCCCCCAGCGTGCCGTACGTCTCGTTGTAGCTACCGAAGTTGGTCACGTAGAAGCGGAAGGCCAGCGAGGCCACGAGCCAGAGGAGCACCGCCAGCAGCGCTCCGGGAGTGATCCACTGCCAGTCCTGCTCGGCGTCGGGGCCGTAATAGTTGAGCAGGCCGACACCAATCGTGATCATCACGATGATCAGGGGCCATTGCAGGATCTTCCAGCTCCACTCGAAAACGGGCCCGAAACCGAACTGCGAGGCCATCCACTCGGCAAGCGGGGGCCCGGCCACCACCAGCCCCATGGAGATGACCACGAGCACGGCCAGCGCGAGTGTGAGGGCAATGGCCGTGAGCCTGACCTTCCACCACGGGCGTCCCTCCTCGATGTCGTAGACCCGGTTCATCGCATCGATTGCGCCGACGACCGCCGCAGAGCTGCTCCACACGGCCATCAGCACGCCGAACGTCAGCAGGCCGCCGTTCTGCCCCTGGGCGATGGCACCCAGCTGCTCCGTCAGCAGATCCACCATTGTCGGTGGTGCGACGCTGGCGAGATTCGCCATCAACTGTTCAACGAGATGTCCCGGCAGGAAGCTGGCCAGCGCGACGAGGAACAGGATTGCCGGCACCAGGGCGAGCAGCAGATAAAAACTCAGCTGCGCAGCCAGGCCGAGAACACTGTCTTTACTGATCTGGTTGGCGGTTCGCTTGATCAGCTCGGTCCACGAGAGCGGTATCTGGAAGGGCTCGAACATGCAGCGGCGACTGCAACCCGATTGCCAGCCGGGGCTGCTATCCCTACCTCGCCCCGAGCTGACGTATTCGTTCGACGGCTTCTATAACCGCGCGGCCGTTGTGGTAACCGGCTTTCCAGGGGTGGGCCTTGTTGCCGCCGCGAGGGGTCCCGTCGGGCTCAATAGCTTCGTGCCACTCGCCTGACGTCCAGTCAGTCTGAACCTTATCCACGAAGCCCCACGTGCGCTCGAACACCTCGGCGTAGCGAGGGTCGCCGGTCAGCGCAAACATCGTGACGGCCCCGACGAGCGCTTCGGCCTGCACCCACCAGACCTTGGCCCGCCGATCCGCTGGTTTTCCTGGCAATCCGCTGTCGAAGAATCCTCCCGCGGCCTCGTCGTGGCCGAACCGGAGGGCGTAGTCGAACAGCGCGCGGAAGAGGTCGTGGTAAGGCGCGGAGGGCTGTTCCAGAAGCCGTAGCGCGTCGGCGATGAGCCAGATGTTCTCGAGGTCGTGTCCGTACGAGCTCCGTGCGGCATCACCGTCGAGCACCGGCGTCCAGTCGCGCCGGTGCCGGTCGCTCCCGGCATTCCACCCCCTGCGGATCACCGCCTGGCTCTCGATAGCCACGAGCTCGGCCAGCCGTTCGCGCGCAAGCCGGGATCCGCTCGCCCGTACATATGTGGTGAACGCCTCCATGAGGTGCATGTGCGTGTTCATCAGCTTCAGATCGGCAGTACCGCCGAGGTATGGTGCTGCCCCGGCCGGAGGGGCCTCCCAGTCCCGGCCGAAGAACTCCCGATACCCGCCGTACTGCGGATCGTGCGCGCGGGCTTCGAGAAGTGCGAAGAGCCGGTCGGCGAGCGCAAGCGCCTCCGGATTGCCGCTGGCGAGGTAGTACTCCGAAACGGCGTAGAGCCCGAATGCCTGTCCGTACAGATGCTTGTTCGGCTGGAGCACCTTCATTCCCGAAGGATCGACCGACCAGTAGAAACCGCCGTGCTCGGCGTCCCACATGCGGTCCCGGAGGAACCTGAACCCCACGTCGGCCGCTTCCCGAAAACCGGGCTGCGCGAACTCGCTGCGGATGAGCCGCGATGCGAGCCACAACGTGCGGGCCTGGGTCACGATCGCCTTGGTGCCGCCCGGCAGCGCTTCACCCCTGGGGCCGTAGTGCACCGTGTACCCGCCGTGATCCCGGTCCACGGAACGCGGAAACCAGAACGGAATGATGTTCTCGCGGAGGTTCTTCTCGAGAGCCGGTATCAGCGCCGTGAGCCGGGCTTCCGGCGGGGGGCTCTGCGGGGGTGCCTGGGCAAAACTGATTGTGGTGAGCGCAACGACTGCAACGAGACCGGCACACCAGAGCCGGCCCGCGCCACGACGGTCAAATTGCAACGGCCGACTCCCTGAGCCTCTGCGGAGTGATCCTCGCGCAGCGAGTATGGCGAGGCTCAGTTTTGATTGCTGTGCAGATCTCAGAAATTCATCTTCAGCGAGAACTGCATCGAGCGGTTGTCGATGATGGTGGAGGTGATCCGCCCTGCCGTCGGCGAATCGAAGTTCTGGTTCGGGAAGCCGAACCCCGGGTTGTTGAACAGGTTGAACGCGTCCCACCTGAACTCCACGTTCGACCGGCCGACCACAGTAAAGCGCTTCGACAGGGATGTGTCCACGTTCGCGTGCCCTGGCGCCCGCAGAATGCCACGCCCTGTGTCGCCGTAGGTGTTCGCCGGCGGCGCCACGAAATCGCGAGGGTTGTACCAGAGACTCACCGAAGGATCGTCCAGCTTCCCCGATCCGATGCGGTTGGGCCAGCTGGGCGCGCCGTTGTTGACCCCTGTCTGCATGAAGACGGTGAACGGGCGTCCGGTCGTCAGGGTGGTGATTCCTGAGAACTGCCAGCCGCCAACGATTGCCCCCAGCGCCCCTCCCTCGCGGGCCCACGCACGGCCCGGCCCGAACGGCAGTTCCCAGACCCAGCTGATCACCGCGCGATGGCGCACATCGAACCCGGCCGGCCCCTTGCCAGCGGCCAGGTTCGTCACCGTCTGCGGGTTGCCGACGGCGCCGCCGCCGCTCCCGGCTGAGCCTCCGTAGTCGAGCGTCTTGGCGTAGGTATAGCTCCCCAGGAACTGCAACCCGCTCCTGAAACGCTGGGTGACCTTCAGCTGCCCGCTGTGATACGTCGAGCGGTTGCGGGGATCGCACTGCACTATGTTGTTCAGCCGGTTGAGCGGCTGAATCAATCTGCGTGACTCCTGGGACCCGATACCCGGCTGCACCTCGTTCGGGTTGTAGCAGTAGATGAGGTGCTTGCCGGCACTTCCCGCATAGGTCGTCTCCACCGCCATCGCGGCGAACAGCCGCCGCTCGATACCAAGGTGCCACTGCTCGGCGTAGGGGGTCTCGTTCTCGAACGAGTGCCCCAGGACGCGTGGATTAGCCGCCTGCAGTTCCTCGGTCGTCCGCGGCTTCACCTGCGCCACTGGCGGAAACGGGTTGTCGATCGTCCGCACGGCCGAGAAGTCGGTGGGATTGGTCGGGAAGCTCACGTTCTGCGACACCGTGTAGGGCACCTGCTGGCCGATCATGTTCGACGCGGAGGGCTGCTCCGGGAAATAGGTGATCCCGAACCCGCTGCGCAGGATGGTCGACGCGTTCCCCGTCAGATCGTAGGTGAACCCCAGCCGCGGCGCGAGGTTGCCGTAGCGGGTCTTCTTGTTGACGGAACGGGTCGCCCCCTCCTCACCCGCGTAGATCAGCCGCAGCCCCACCGGGTCGAAATTGACGACGTGGTCCTCCTCCTCGGTCTCGGCTCGGAAAATCTCGTAGCGGAGGCCGGCGTTCACCGTGAAGCGGGAGCTCACCTTGAAGTCGTCCTGCACGAAGAGCCCATGCTCCTGCGTCCGCAGGGTGTACGGCTCGAGCAGGAAGCCTCGTGCCGCGCTGTTGACGTAGCCGGTCAGCAGCGAGGCCAGGCCGGAACCGCCGGTGTTCGTGACCGGGTTGTTGGTGTAGTTCCTTCCGAAGTTGATCGTGCCGCGGGTATCCGTGTTCGTGAAAGGGGACGGGTAGCGGTCCACCAGGCGATAGCCGAACTTCAGCTGATGCCGGCCGCGCAGCCACACGAGCGCGTCTTCGATTTGCCAGTGGAACTGCTCCGGGTTGACCGGCAGGAATGCGGGGCCGCCGGAGATTCCCGTCAGGTCGGGAACGTTGATGTTCGGCAGACCCGACGTGAACTCCGTCACGTTGATTCCGCGGATGCCCAGCGACTCGGCAGCCCGTGTGCCAAAGTCGGACTGGAACGTGAACGGCACGGTCCGAGCGTAGCCGGCGCGCACCTCGTTCACCAGCGAGGGGCGCAGCACCTTCGAGTAGTTGAACCCGAGGCCGTGTGTCGTCAGACGTGTGTTCTGAATGCCTGCGACGAAGGGACCCAGGTCGAAGCGGGACGCTGCTTCGGCCGGCGTCGGAAGGCAGCAGGCGGCCTGCCCCTGGGGGGCGTCGAGCTGGAACTTGCCCCAGTTGAACCGGACGAAGAAGGAGTCCTTGTCCGACATCCGGTGATCCACGCGACCGGAGAACACATTGTCGACCGTCTCCCGGTTGACCGTGGAGGTGTAGTTGTTGAAGTTGCCGGGCGCGTTCGGCAACGGGTAGATGCCTGCCACGTTCTGTCCGACCGGATGCAGACGGTTTGCGGGAATGACGTTGCCGGGGAACAAATCCCGCAGGAACTGCGGGTTCGTCGCACTGACAGGCCTGGCGCCGTCGAAGGCGGGATTCGCCCTCGTGGTCAGCGGGTCGAAGATGGGGATCAGATTGCCGCTCGCATCGCGGAAATCACTGAAGTCTCCTGTCCGCGTCAGCGCCGTGGGCACCGTGTTCACGAACACCTGCCCGCGCTTCTCGCGCAGCCCGGCGTAGTCGGCAAAGAAAAACGTCCGGTTGTGCCCGTCGTAGACGCCAGGCACGACTACAGCGCCACCGACGGCGACACCGAACTGATGTCGGTCGAGCGGCGGCTTTGGATCCACCACCAGGGAGCCGTCCGCCTGCGGCACCTTCCGCACGAAGAAATTCCGCGCGTCGAAGGCGTCGTTCCGGACATATTCGAAGACGGTGCCATGGAGCATGTTGCTCCCGGACTTGGTGGCCACCGAGACCACTCCGGCGCCGCGGCCGAACTCCGCCGAGAACACCCCGGTGAGCACCTTGAACTCGCGGACCTGTTCGACGGACGGCGCGATGATGACGGTGTTGAAGGTGTACTCGTTGTTGTCGATGCCGTCGATGAGCCAGGCGTTCGCGTTCGCCTGGTGGCCGAGGGCATTGAAGTTCGACGCCCCGCGGGGATTGAACGTGCTGGCGCCCGACAGGTTCTCGTTGGCCTGCCCGGGGGTGACGCCAGGCGTGAGGTACACGAGCGTCGCGAAGTTCCGTCCGTTGAGCGGCAGCTCCTTGATCGCCCGCTCCTCGATGACTGTGCCGACCTCAGACGAGTCCGTCCGCAACAGCGGCGCTTCGGCCACGACCGTCGTGGTCTCCTCGATCCCTCCGACTTCCAGCAGTACGTCTACTCTGGCGCGCTGGTTCACCTGCAGGATGACACCCTCACGGATCCACTTCTTGAAGCCTGAAACAGTGGCCTCGACGATATACGTACCGGGGGTGAGGAAGGGGGCCGTGTAGCTCCCGGTGTCGTCGGTGACATAGGTCTCGACGGTGCCTCGATTTGCTTCGCGGATGGTTACCGTTGCGCCGGGAACGATGCCGTTCTCATCCCGGACCGTCCCGCCAAGGGATCCGGTCGTCACCTGCGCGGCAGTCCCGACGGCGCAGAGCGCCCACAGCACGGCCGCGGCCCCTACGGAGAGCCTTTGCACAGTCATTCGTCATTTCCTCCAGGAACCGCAACCAGCCGGCGCTCGAGCCGGGAGCGCAGTGGGGGATCACGGGTTGCCGGGGGAGACTCTCACCTGCAGGCTTGGATGTCAATACGAATCGAGGCGGCGGCCCGGCGCGGGGCGATGCACGCTAGGGCGTACAGGCCGAGGGATTCGACTTGACGTAGTGCGCGCGGAATCGGCTCGACTTCGGATCCATGCAGCCTTCCAGATTGAGCAGCTCGACTTTCCGGAAGTCGGTCGGGGCGCTCTCGGCCTGAAGGGCGATGTAGCCGCCGGTCAGCGGGGTGCCGTCCACTTTGATCGCGGGATCGAACGACTTCACCTCGCCGCCGCCAATCTGGGGCTTGGTGTATTCCAGCACGGTTTCCCCGTCCACGATGTGGCGGATCAGTTCGTCCCCGTGCACGAGTACCTCCACGCGCACCCACTGGTCCCCTTCGTACGTCTTCGACCGCGAATTGACGCAGTGCCGGGTCACGAGCTTCCCGTCCATTACGACGTGGGTGCCCGGCGTGCAGAGGTTTGCCGTGGTCCGGGGCTTGCCGTTGGCCAGCCCGCCCAGGAGTTGCACCTCGATGGAAATCGGGAAGTCCTGCTCCTTCAGCATCGTCTTCGGGTGCGGCGCGTGCAGCATCAGACCATTGTTCCGAAGCGCCCAGTCGAGGCTGGCGGGAGCACCTGGCGCCTGTTCCCCAACGAACCGGTACTCGGCCGCGAGACGGTAGTGCGAGAACGGCTCACGATAGAAGATGTGACCGAACTCCTCGTTGAAGGAGGGCCATTTGTCGTAGCGGACCTTCAGCAGGCCCTCCTCGACCCGGAAGGTGTCGTGGACGTTCACACCAAGATCGTAGCCGGCGAACTTCATCGTCCAGTCTTTCAGATCCTTCCCGTTGAACAGCTGAATCCAGTCCTTGGCGTCGGGAGCGCCCTCTGCCCTGCCGGCGGCAGGAGCCTGCCGGGCCGCCACCGCAGCTGCACCGCAGAGGAAGAGAGAGAGGGCCAATGCTAACGCCCAACTCCCAACCCCCAACGCCCAAGGCCCAACTCCCAACGCCCAACGCCCAACTCCCAACGACCCACTCTTGAAACCGAACGCACCTGACCGGAGCGCTCGAACCACAGATCTTTTGGGAGTTGGAAGTTGGGCGTTGGGCGTTACCAAGAATCACCTTTGGGAGTTGGAAGTTGGGCGTTGGGAGTTAACAAGAATCACCTTTGGGAGTTGGAAGTTGGGCGTTGGGCGTTACCAGGAATCACCTTTGGGAGTTGGAAGTTGGGCGTTGGGAGTTAACAAGAATCACCTACTTGAGCGTGCTGAGGTATTCGACGATGTCCCGAATTTCCCGGGGCTTCATCAGAAGCCCCATCGGGGGCATGGCCGATACCGGGTTGGTACGTTCAGCGATCTCCGCTTTGGCGATCTGCTGCGGCACCGGCGGCGTCCCCGTGAGGACCACGACGTGGGTATCCGTTTCCTCGCGGAGTGTGCCATCGACACGCTGTCCGTTGCGCAGCGTCATCGAGACGACACCGAACCCGGGAGCGATCCGGGCGTTCGGCTCGAGAAGCGCCTCGAGCAGTTGTTCACGCGTGAGCAACCCGCCAATCCGTGTGAGGTCCGGACCGACATCGGAGCCGCGGCCGCGCAGCGTGTGGCAGCGTGTGCACTCCGCTGCCGGATGCTCGGCTGCGACCTGCTGCCCCCGGCGCGCGTCCCCACCGACGAGCAGCGCGGGGCGGAAGGCCGCCACCAGGTCGTCCGCCTTTCGCGACTTCTGGTAGGCCTCGAGGCGCGCCTCGAGCGGGGCGGAGCCATCCGCCTGCACGGCATCGACGAGGTCCACCTGCAGTTCAGGGGCAATCCCTCCCGCCTCCAGCTCACCGAGATATGTCCCGAGCAGGCGGCGCGACCCAGCGCTCTTCAGGCTGCCGAGGACCTGCAGGGCTCCCTGCTTCTCCGCCAGCGCGCCGTCCCTGACGAAGGAGGCCAGGTGCTGGACCCGCGCCTCATCAGACATCCGCAGCCCCGGCAGGATCCCGAGTGCCGCGCGCCGCACGGCGGGCTCCTTGTCAGCAAGTGCCGTCTGCATCACCTCGTCCATGTTCTTCACGTTCAGCGCCTGAAGGGCGCTCAACGAGGCCAGCCGCACCTCCTGTGCCGGATCACTCTTGAGAAGTTCGAGCAGCACGGGGGCTGCCGACTGCACCTCGAGCCGACCCGCGGCGGTCGCGAGCGCTGCCCGCATAGCGGGAGTGTGCTGCGTTGTCGGCATGGCGGCAACGAGTCCCTCGATGGCGCCTCGCGCGGCGTTCGCGTCCCTTCCCTGTTGGGCCGGTTCGCCGTGGTACATGCCGTCCACCCGGTCCATCGGGGATGGGGAGGGCCAGACGCCCAGTGCCGCGACCGCTTCGACCCGCATCGGCTCCGGCGCCCCGGCTTCAGCGGCAAACGTACCGAGCCGGTTAGCAGCCTCGGTGGTCCCGGCGCGCAGGTTCGCGTTGATCACGCGCCTCAGGAACGGCTCGTTCGTCAGTGGCCGGGTTCCCAGCACCCGGGCCAGCGCGGGCACTGCCGCCACGATTGATCCGTCGTCATTGATGGCCCGCGCTGCCTCAGCGGCAATCCCCTCGTCGGCATCCGCAAGAAACCTCTCGACACCGGGATGTTTCATCCGCCGGAGCGCGACTGTCGCGGCAAGGCGCACACCGCGTGAGGGGTGCTTCGCAAGCCCCTCGAGCATTGATGGCTCTGCGATCTGTGACAGAGCCAGGCTGCCGGCGTGACGCAGGTACACATCCCGATCGTCGTTTTCGCCGAGCATCTCGACGATGGGAGCCGCGGCCGCGGTGTGCCGCATACGGCCAAGCGCCTCGGTGGCAAAGAACCGCACCCTGGGAGCCGCATCAGCCAGGAGCGGGATCAGCGCGTCGCCGGACGCACGATGGCGCACGTCGCCGAGCACCTTGGCCGCCTGCGCGCGTACTTCCGCGTCGCCGTCCTTCAACAGGGCGGCCAGATGCGCGGCATGCCGGGCGTCCTTGCGGGCGAGCTGCCCGATGCCCCACATCGCATGCAGCCGTGCAAGCCGATGTGCCGGATCAGCTGCCACAGCGATCAGGGGCTTCGGGTCCCCGCGCCGGACGATGTCGAACTGTGCCTTCTGCCGGATGCGCATGTCAGCGTGACGCAGAAGCGTGACGACGTCCGGCAGCGGGCGCGAGGCAAAGTCCTCGATGAGCAGTGCCTGCACTTCCTTGCGCATCGGGCTTCCCGCCGCCGCCGGCGCATCGAGCTTCCACAGGCGGCCGGCATTGTTACTGTCCCATCCAGTGACCCAGTCGGTCACGTACATGGCGCCCTCCGGCCCGAACCGCAGGCCGACGGCAAGAATGCCCTGGAGCAGCACCTTGTCTGTGTCGAGGGCGAACCCGGCGCCGTCCTCCTTGAGGGTGAATGCATGGATGCGGGCATTGGCCGGGGCGCCGGGGAAGCTCGTGACGAAGAAGTGATTCCGCCACTCCTCCGAGAGCGCAGTGCCCGGGTTGTAGACCATTCCGGAGGGGCCGGCATGATACGGCGCCACGGGGGGAATGATGTGGGCGCCCTGACCGGCATGGCGGGGCTTGAACAGCCCCTCGTCCATCCAGACGTTGTAGCGGTTGTTCTTCGGGTCGGTGTACTTGCCGTACTGCCAGGTGGAGCGCCAGCCGCTGTCGGACCCGTACGGGATATAGACGAGCCGCTCGTGCTCTCCCTGGTGGTCGCCGTCGTTGTCGACGCTGATCAGGTTGCCGTGCTCGTCGAAGCTGAACTCCTGCAGGTTCCGGATCCCTGTCGCGAACACTTCGAACCCGGAGCCATCCGGTTCCGAGCGGAACACTCCCCCTTCGTGCGGGTAGGACCACCGGCGCCCCTCCTGGTCGACCACGCTGAAGCCCATGTCGCCGACTTCCCAGTACAGGCGTCCGTCGGGCCCCATGATCAGCCCGGAGATTCCGTGCCCGCCAAACGCCGGGTGCACGTTGTAGCCTTCACTGATGGTGCGCTGCTGGTCGATGACGCCGTCGCCAGTCGTGTCTTTCAGGCGGTAGATCCCGGGAGGCACACCGAAGATCAGATCCCCCTCGTGGTAGAGGACCCCTCCGGCCACGTCCCACGTCGGATCCGCGTTGAAGCCTTCGGCCATCACCTGGGAGAAGTCCGCACGCCCGTCTCCGTTGGTGTCCTTCAGGCGGTAGAGGCGCTCTTTGAACTCGGTGAGGTCCCGGATGTCGCGAGAACCATCCTTGTTGCGATCCGGAATCCAGGCGTTCTCGGCGCTGCGCGCCGGGGCCATCTCCTTCTCGTAGAAGCTGCGCAGATCCTCGACCGTCTTGAGCGTGTGGACGATCGGGAACCAGTTCGGATGTCCGCGGATGTCGAGCGGGAGGTTGTTGCGCGAGGAGCTCGCGACGTAGACGGTGCCGTGCGGATCCACATCGATGGCGATCGGATCCACGATCAACGCTTCCGGGGCCCAGAGCGTGAGCTCGAGGCCCGGAGGCATCTCGACTTGTACTTTCTGACGCAGTTCCTCGGCGAGCCGGGCGGTCTCAGCGGGGCTGAGCTGAACGGGCTTCGGGAGGTTGGGTTCGAGCCGGGCGCCGGACTGCCCGCCAATGAGCGGCAGCGCGGCCGGAACGGTGAGCAGACCGGCCAGAAGACAGCAGCGGCGGAGAATCTTTGTACGCACGGCGAGATGCTAGCATGCCGCTCCTACTGGAGCTCCGCGATGGAGATATTCCTGAACTGCACAAGGCTGGGGGAGCTCGTCCAGACGTCCCCCTTGCGGGATCCGTGATGCTGCAGGGCGATCGGGCCGGTCGCCGGAATGCCCGGCAGGTCCGCATCCCGGATTACTGTTTCTCCATTGAGGACCACCGTCAGCCGCGTGCCGCGCATCGTGAGCTCGAAGGTGTTCCACTCCCCGATATGCCGGTCCGCGTGCATGGACGGGGTGACGCCCGCCCGAACCTCCGCCGGCATCGCGCTGTCGGTGCGGTAGCCGTATACCTCCCCGGAGCCGACCGGCCAGTTCCAGATGTTGATCTGCGCCTTGCTCGTGCCGCGAAGGAACACCCCTGAATCCGAGTCCGGCACCGGGATCCGCATGTCGCGCCCGTTCTGGTCCTTCTTGTGCGAGCCGTCCGGCATCACGATGAACACGTTCGGGTTGACGTAAGGCACTTCCTTGATGCGCCAGTCGAGCCGGAGGATGAAGTCGCCGAAGGACTTCTGGGTCCACAGGTTCTTGTCCTCCTTCGCCTCGCTTGCCGCGTCGTAGTCGATGACCCCGTCCACGATCTTCCAGTGCCCGTTGTCGCCGACCGGCACCTTCCACCCGGTGAAGTCCTTCCCGTTGAACAGCGGAACGAATTTGGCGTCCGCAGCCGCCTGATCCGCTCTGTCTCCCGAAGCCACGGTACCGAGCACCAGCAGGGCGGCAACACTCGTCAGCGCGATGACTCTCATGTAATCCCTCCGCCTTTTCTTTTCCCTTATCCCTTATCCCTTTCCTATCTTCCCTCCTCCCCGCCCCTTCGGCCAACCCGTGCTATCGTGTCGCTCCCGATGTCCGTCACAACCCGCATTCCTCCCCCGTCGGCGGTGCCTCCCGATCCGTATGTGCTCTCGCCGGACGCGGTCGAGGCACCTCCAGTCTCGTTCGGGGCGGCACTGCGGCGCGTCGGGCCGGGCATGGTCCTCGCCGCCTCGATTGTCGGATCGGGCGAGCTGATCGCCACGACCACACTGGGCGCGCAGGTGGGGTTCGCGGCGCTCTGGATCATCCTCGTGAGCTGCGCGATCAAGCCGGTGGTCCAGGGGGAGCTCGGACGATACACGATTGCGACTGGGCACACAGGCCTCGAAGGGTTCAACCGGGTCCCGGGTCCGCGGCTGGGCGTGAGCTGGATGGTCTGGATCTGGGGGGCAACGGTCACCCTCTCCCTCCTGCAGGTCGGCGGGATGTACGGCGGCGTCGGGCAGGTGCTGAACCTCCTGATCCCGGCCGTGCCGGTGAACGCCTGGGTGGCGGTCTGCCTAGCGATTACCATCGGCGTGCTCCTTGGCGGGGGCTACGAACGCGTGGAGCGCTTTGCCCTCGTGAAGGTGGGCATCTTCACCGTGCTCACCGTCTGTGCGGCGGCCGTACTGCTGCGGCGGCCGGAAGCGATGTCCACGGCCGACATTGCCACGGGCCTCAGCTTCACCCTCCCGGCGGCGGGCCTCGCCACGGCCATCGCGGTCTTCGGCATGACGGGGGTGGGCGCGACCGAGCTGGTGATGTACCCGTACTGGTGCGTGGAGAAAGGATACGCACGGTTCGTCGGGCCGCGGGAGCACTCCGAGGAGTGGGTCACACGAGCCCGTGGCTGGATCCGGGTGATGCACCTCGACATCGCCTGTTCCCTCGTGATCTACACGATGGCTACGGTGGCCTTCTATCTGCTCGGCGCCGGTGTGCTCAACCGGATGGGGGTCATACCGGCCGAGGGGGACACGATTGTCGTGCTCTCGCAGATCTACACGCAGACGCTGGGCGCCTGGGCGCTGTGGCTGTTCTACCTGGGCGCGGTGGTGACACTCTACGGAACGATCTTCGCGTCCACGGCCGCGCACTCGCGGCTGTTTGCGGATGCGGTCCGGATCGGCGGCGGCTTTCAGCGGCACGACGCACGCAGCCGCCTCCGCTGGCGCAGCATCTTCGTCGTCCTGCTCTCTGTCGTTCCGGCAGTCTTCTACTGGTTCATCGAATCCCCGGTGAAGATGGTGGTGATGGGGGGACTCGCGCAGACGGCGCTGTTGCCGCTGATCGGACTTTCCGTCATGTACCTGCGGCACGTGCACCTACCACCCGAGATCCGCCCGTCGCTCCCCACGACGATCCTGTTGTGGGTCGCCACGGCGGTGATGCTGGCGTTCGCGCTCTACTACGCAGCATCGAGGCTCGGGTTGTTCTGAGCGGGACGGGCCTCACCGCTTCGTCAGCTCCACGTAGTCCAGCGCGGCGGTCTCCCCTCCCTCCGGCGGGACGAGAAAGACCGTGTGCCGCGCCTGACCGAAATACTCCTGCGTAATCTGCAGCTCGACGGCCTGGTTGGTCTCGTGGAGCGCACCGAAGAGTGGAGACGCCGGCTCGCGGACCTGGAAATCGATCGGGCCGTGCTTGATCTGGATGATGACGTTGTCGTCGAACTGCCCGTCGAGCGCGATGAAGTTGTCGTGCGCGGCCCGGGCGCGATCGTTCATCAGGTTGCGCCAGTCCATCTTGTGGTCGTAGACGAAGCCGCGGTAGAAGATGACCCCGCCGTGCGGCTTCAGCGCCCGCGCGATTACATTGGCGGCATCGGCATGCGACCGCTTGTACGCGGAGGGTCCGACGCGCCCCTCGGAGTCCGCCTTGAGCACGATCCCGCCGAGGTCGGGAACGGCCTCGTAGATCTCGTCGACCTTTGCCTTCCTACCCGAAGATATGGTCCTCTTCGAGCTCCCGGCGCCCCTCACGTTCGGCCACTATCTTCAGGTCGTCCGAGAGGAGATCCTCGACGTACCACATCTGTACGGCAACCTGGACCGCGGCGATCAGCGGCACGGCGATCAGAATGCCTATCGCACCGAAGGTCCAGGCGAAGAACACCTGTGCGGTGATCGTGACGACCGGCTTCAGGTGAACGGCGCGCTGCTGCACGAGGGGCGTGAGGAGGTAACTCTCGATGATTTGCAGGGCGGCGTACAGGATAAGGACGTAGAGAGCCTTCTGCGGCTCGTCGACAAGCGCTAGGAGCAGGGCCGGGATCACGGCGAGGGGCGGCCCGATTGTGGGGATGAATTCCAGCAGCCCGGCCAGCACGCCCAGCGCGAAGGCGAGCGGCACGCCGATGAACGCCAGGCCGATGCCCATGATGAGCCCGACTACGATCATGGACAGCAGCTGGCCGAGCAGCCACCACCGCAGCTGGTAGCCCATGGCGTACAGCACCTCGCCGGCCCGTCGCCGCCTCGCCATCGGGACCAGGCGCAGCACCCCGCGCACGTAGGCCTGCGGGTCGACAGCCAGGTACAGGCCGACGAACAGCACCACGACAAGGGCGACGATGCCGTCGATCAGGCGCCAGGCCGCCGTCGTGGCGTGCCCCACCATCGCGCCGTCTTCCTGCGCGTTCTGCCCTTCCTCGACCTGATCGAGCACCCAGCCGCCCCACGTCGTCTCGCGCAGGCGGTCGGTCAGCTGCGAGTACGCCTTGGGGACGGCCTCGGTGAGGTCCCGAGCCTGCTCCGCCAGCGACGGCGCGAAGAGCCAGCCGGCTGTCGTGGCGCCGCCGAGCAGCAGCAACACGAACAGCAGCAGCGACCACCCGCTTGGCAGCCGGAGGTACTTCGACAGGAAACCCGCGCCCGTTCTGAGGAAGATGGCGAACAGCACTCCGGCGAATACCAGCAGCAGCAGCCGTCCCGCAAACCAGAAGAAGACCGCCGCGAGTATTCCCAGCAGCACAAGGCCGGCCCGTGAGAATGGCCGTCCCGGGGGTTCGTTCGTCGTGCGCAGCGGCTGCGCCTCCTCACTCTCGCTCATCTGGTGATCCTCCGGTGCTGGTCTGCGCCCTGTTCCGCTGCTGCAAGACGATATCCGTCAATCACGGGCCCTCGCGCGACTCCGATGTCCGGCGGCCATACACGACGGATGCCCCCACGTGACACTTGGCCGTGGCAACGGCGTACGAATACACGCTGTCCGGATGTCCGGTGCACAGCTTCCATCGGAGTCGCCGGTACATCCCGTGCATACACGCCGCAAGAGGACACCCACGTCTTATTACAATCCGGCGCACGAGCCGCAGGCGAGCGCTGTTCCTTGGAGGCAGGATGCACCGGGCAGGAGTCGCCATCTTGTTCAGTGCCACCCTCTCGGTCGCCTGCGGGCGCGATGCGCCGGAACCGGCTGCCGGAGAACAGCGCCCCGCTGCCTCCGGCACACCGACCGCTGACATCCGGACGCTTGCAAAAGACGATGGTCAGTGGGTGATGGCACCAAAGGACTATGCCGCGACCCGCTTCAGCGGGCTCACGGAGATCACGACCGACAACGTGAAGAATCTCCCGACGGTCTAGTACCCGGTGTACTCGGCAACGACGGCAGCATGGGGCCTCACCCCCCTCGAGGATCAGCAGCTCGGCGGGTTGATGATGAGCTGGGTGCAGCATCCGCGCCGTATCAATCCCCGCACCGCCATGCCCGACACAGGCGTCACAGACGAAGACGTCCGGCACATCGCCGCGTATCTCTACACCCTGAAGTAGCCGTGGATCGGAACCGCCCTCCCAGGAGGGGCACAGACCGGGTCCCGGACCCGGATGCCGGTCTCACAACCTCTTCCAGGGGCGCCACATTCATCTGTACCCGGCGTAGCCCGGGACGCGGGGGCGTGCGAAAATCAAAGTGTCGATCATGGAAGAAATCGTCTATAGGGTGGACGCCGCCGGCATCATCGTCGCGGTGAACGAGGAGTGGGACCGCTTCGCGGCGGAAAACGATGCGCCGGAGCTGCTCGGCAGCCGCGTCGTCGGACGGCGCATGAGTGACTTCATCAGCGGCGCCGACACCCAGCTCGCCTTCGAGCTGTTGAAGGACATGGCCACCCTCGTGCGCCCGATCATCATCCCCTTCCGCTGCGATGACCCGGGCTCACGGCGGCACATGGAGATGAGGGTCACCGCGGCGCCAGGCGGTGAAGTGGAGTTTCGAACGCGCATTGTAGGGCTGGAAGCCAGGCCAACCATTCGCCTGATCGACCGCCAGGCGAGACGCGACCGCGCGAGAATGGTGGCCCTGTGCGCGTGGTGCAATCGGGGGAAGTTCGACGGCGAGTGGATGGAGCTCGAGGAGCTCGTGCACAAGCTGCAGCTCTTCGACGGCGCTCCCGTGCCGGAGATTTCCCACGGCATGTGCGATGGCTGCCAGCGGACGCTGAAGGAACAGTGGGGCGTGAACTGAGCATCGCCCGGCCGCCGCTTCAGCCTGTCGCGGCCCTCATTTGGGCCGACTGAGCCGGTCGCGCTACTATGGTTGGAGAGGTGGGTCATGTACGCCAGGGAGACGGGCAGCCCTCTGCTGCCGAAACCAGCCGATCAGTTCCGTGACTACGAACACGCGGACCCGCGTGTCGCCGAGTTCTACCGGCTGAATCACACGTATCAGACGGTGGACTTCGTGCTCGGGAAGAAGCGCGATTACCTGGCGCTGAACCGGCGGGTCATGACCGTCTGGGAAACCCTCGACTTCCTCAACACCCTGGTCGATGACAGCGACCCTGACACCGATTTCACGCAGATCGAGCACGCGCTGCAGACCGCCGAGTCCATCCGGGCCGCCGGGCAGCCGCGCTGGTTCATCGCGACAGGGCTGATTCACGATCTGGGGAAGATTCTCTGCCTCTTCGGCGAACCACAGTGGGCCGTGGTGGGGGACACCTTCCCTGTCGGCTGCCGGTGGTCACCCACCATCGTGCACAGTGAGTTCTTCGCCCATAACCCCGACCGCAACGTTCCGGAGTACCAGTCGGAGCTCGGGATTTACGAGGCGGGCTGCGGCCTCGATGCCGTGCACATGTCCTGGGGGCACGACGAGTACGTCTACCATGTCGTGAAGGACTACCTGCCGCAGGAAGCGCTGTACATGCTGCGCTACCACTCGTTCTATCCCTGGCACAAGGAGAACGAGTACAAGCACCTCACGAACGCGGAAGATCAGTCCATGCTGAAGTGGGTGCGCGCCTTCAACCGGTACGACCTGTACTCGAAAGGGGCACCGCGGCCTGACGCGCAGGCCCTGATGCCCTACTACGAGGAACTGGTCCGGGAGTTCTTTCCCGAGCCCCTCCGCTGGTAGACCCGCAGAGGAGTCCCAATCCGCGGCACGGGGGTCACTGAAGGCCGGGGAACATTTTCCTCAACTCGTCGACAGAGGCCTGGCGCCCGTACTGCCCGAGTTGAAACGCCTCGGCATATTGGACCTTCTTCCCGCGCTCCGGCCCATACAGCGCCACCAGACGCTCGCGATACTGCTCCGCGACGGCCATGTTCCGCTTCTTGACCATCTCGAGCAGATACGAGGCGCGCTCGCGCTCATCCGCCGGCACCTTGGGCACCGTGCGCCCCTGCCATGAGTCGGCGTCGGCAAACTGGGACGGCATCGCTGAAACGCACTTCCATTTCTTGTCCGCCGCCTCGTCTATCCCCACCACGATTGACGGCGTGAACGGCTTCGGATCCTGGAAGTTGTCCGAGTAGTACAGGTAGACCGGGTTGCGGCGGGTCGGCCGGGTGTCGGGCACGAAGAACGGCGCCACGACGACGACCGCCGAGTCGTCCAGGAGCACGCCCGTGTAACGGTGGTCAGGATGGTAGTCGTACGGACGATGCCCCATCACGATGTCGGCCTGCCACTCGCGGATGAGTCGTGACACCGTCTTCCGGTTCTCGAGCGTCGGCATCAACTCACCGTCGTGGATATCGAGCACCTGGGTTTCGATGCCGAGGATCTTCGCGCACTCTTCAACCTCGGCCTTGCGGCGCTGAGCCAGCGGCCCGCCAGCACTCGCAAAGTGACCCACGTCCCCGTTGGTCATGGAGACGAACTTCACCTTGTGCCCGGCGGCCGCCCAGAGTGCCGCCACACCGCTCGCCTTCAGCTCCGCGTCGTCTGGATGCGCTCCGAAGGCAATGATGCGCAGCGGTTCCGGCTGCCCCTGCGCAGCCGCTCCAAACGGCGCCGTGCCGAGAAGAACAGCGCCAAGCGAGACAAGAAACAAGACACCCCATCGCTTCACGTCAGACCCTCCGATAATTCTTGGCACTCTTGGCATTCCTGGCATTCTTGGCATTTCTAGCGCTGAATCCTCGCCGTGCCCCCGTGCGCCAGCGCCCGGACCTGCTCGAGAGTGGCCATGGTGGTATCACCGGGAAACGAGGTGATCATCGCGCCGTGGGCCCAGCCCATCTTGACCGCTTCCTCGTGGGAGAGACCCGTGAGCAACCCGTAGAACATGCCCGACGCAAAGCCGTCGCCGCCGCCGACGCGATCGTACACATCCAGCTCGCACCTGGGCGAGACGTATGTCTGCCCGTCGATCCAGGCCACCGCTCCCCATGAGTGCCGCGTTGTCGAGTGCACGTGCCGCAGGGTGGTCGCCACCACCTTCATGTTCGGGTAGCGTTCGAGCACGCGGTCCATCATGCCGAAGAAGGCTCCGGGGTCGAGCGCGGCGGGGTCGGGCCTCTCTGCCACTTCGGGTCCGGCGATGCCGAGCCCCTTCTGCAGATCCTCCTCGTTGCCGACCAGCACGTCGACTTCCTTGACGATGCGGCCGAGGGTTGCAACAGCACGACCGGCACCTCCGGCGGCCGCCCAGAGCTTCTCGCGGTAGTTGAGATCGAACGATACGACTGTGCCGTGTTTCCTGGCGACCTGCATGCCCTCGATGATGAGCTCCGCTGTCGTCTCGGACAGTGCCGCAAAGATGCCGCCGCTGTGGAACCAGCGGACGCCAGCGCCACAGATGGCATCCCAATCGAAGTCCCCGGGCTTCAGCTGCGCAGCCGCCTCGTTCGCCCGGTTGTAGAACACCGTGGGCCCTCGCACGCCATGCCCCCGATCGCTGTAGACCGTCGCCATGTTCGGCCCGCGCACGCCGTCATGGGTGAACATCTTGTAGAAAGGAGTGACGCCCATCGCGCGCACGCGGCCGGCAATCATCTCGCCGATCGGGTAATCGACCATCGCGGTGGCCACTCCGGTGCGCAGCCCGAAGCAGTCGGACAGGTTTGCCGCCGTGTTGAACTCTCCGCCGCTGACGTGAATCGCGCAGGAGGTGGCCTTGCGGAACGGGATGATCCCGGGATCGAGCCGGTGAATCAGCGCGCCGAGGGAAAGAAAATCGAGCGTGCCCCGCGCCGGGATCTGAAGCTTCGTCGTCGAACTCGCCATTTACGGTCTGCCCTTCCCCTGCGGCTGTGCGGGCTCAGCGGCCCACTCCGTGTGAAAGACGCCCTCACGATCCACCCGGCGGTACGTGTGGGCGCCGAAGAAATCACGCTGCGCCTGCGTGAGGTTTGCCGGCAGCCGCGCACTGCGATACGAATCGTAGTACGCCAGTGACGATCCCATGGCCGGCACTGGAATGCCGAGGCCGACCGCCGTCTGCACGACGTACCGCCAGGCATCCTGCCGGGAAGCCATGGCATCACGGAAGGCCTCGTCCAGCAGCAGATTCACCAGGCCCGGGTCCTTGTCAAAGGCGTGCCGGATGTCGCTCAGGATGCTTGCGCGGATGATGCAGCCAGCCCGCCAGATCTTTGCGACAACGCCCGGGTTGATGTCGTAGCCATACTCCTTCGAGGCGAGGCGCAGGAGGCCCATGCCCTGGGCGTACGAGGTGATCTTGCTTGCGAAGAGGGCGTGGCGTGCCGCGTCGATCAGGCGTGCCCGATCGCCACGCGCCTCGGGCTGCGGCCCGGGAAGCACCCTGCTGGCGGCGACCCGCTCTGTCTTCAGCGAGGAGAGGATCCGCGCTTCGACCGCGGCGTTCACCGTCGGGATGGGAGCACCCACGTCGAAGGCGTTCTGACTCATCCACTTGCCGGTGCCCTTCTGCTGTGCCTCGTCGAGAATCGAGTCCACGAGCGGCTTCCCGGTGCCCTCGTCCATTCGCTCGAAGATGGCTGCGGTGATCTCGATCAGGTACGAGCGCAGCTCACCCTCGTTCCACTCAGCGAAAATGTCGGCAAGCTCCCTCGCACCGAGGCCCGCCCCACGGTGCAGGATGTCGTAGGTCTCGGCAATGAGCTGCATGTCGCCGTACTCGATGCCGTTGTGCACCATCTTCACGTAGTGGCCGGCGCCCCTTGGGCCCATGTAATCGACGCACGGCTCCCCATCGTCTGCCTTGGCAGCGATGGCGCGGAAGATCGGCGCCAGCGCGTCCCACGCCTCCCGCTGCCCCCCCGGCATGATCGCGGGCCCGAGGAGCGCCCCTTCCTCCCCGCCCGAGACGCCTGCGCCAACAAAGCGAAACCCCGAGGCGGCGAGATCGTCCGAGCGGCGGTCCGTGTCCAGGAAGTACGAGTTGCCGCCGTCGATGAGGATGTCCCCTTCCTGCATGTGCGGCCGCAAGTGAGCGATCACGCTGTCGACCGGGGCGCCCGCCGGCACCATCATGAGCACGCGCCGGGGCGGCTCGAGCAGTTCCATCATCTGTTCCGGACGGTCGACACCGACAATTGCGGTTCCCTTCGCAGGACCTTCAATGAAGGCCCGCGTCTTGGCCGCGTCCACGTCGTAGCCGACAACCGGGAATCCCCTGCTCTCGATGTTGCGTGCGAGGCTGGCCCCCATGACACCGAGCCCGACCACGCCCATGTTGTAGGTCAATTCAGCTGCTCCAGCGTAAATGCCTGCTCAATTTCCAACTCCCAACTCTCAAGAAACTGTCACGTAGACAGATGAACGAGGGGGCGGAGGTCACGGAGAAGAGCACGCCACGAAGGCACGAAGACACGGAGGCCATGGCGTGGGTTCGTCTCCGTGACTCCGCGTCTCCGTGATGTGCCCTGCTCCGTGCGCT
>Ga0183260_10000317_pt1 | contig 39348 bp, 39 predicted proteins | sample AntDrymUQ4972206_2_FD_129768 | JGI IMG/M metagenome (GOLD analysis project Ga0183260, IMG submission 129768) | Polar desert sand microbial communities from Dry Valleys, Antarctica - metaG UQ497 (22.06) (version 2) (version 2) | ecosystem: Environmental > Terrestrial > Soil > Desert | place... | reverse complement strand
TGGTCAAGAAATCCGACCGATATCAATCTGCAGTGGCGGCGCTGTGACGAGAACGGCGGCAGCTGTTCGAACATCAGTGGCGCGGAGGGCAAGACGTATGTGCTGAAGGCCGTTGATGCTGGTAACACGATCCGGGTCACGGCGACGGCCAGGAACGCGGATGGCACGGCAACGGCGACGTCGGTGCCGACTGCCGTGATCAAGCCAGCGGCGACGACACCGCCGCCGCCTGCGGGTAACGGTTGCCAGGGGGCTGGGGCAACGGTGCAGATCTCCGGGCTCGCGCCACCCGAGCGGCTCAACGTCGACCGTGCCTCCTCGACTCCTGCGGTTGTGGGCGGCTCGACCCAGCGGGTGAGTCTGCGCGTGCGGATCAGCGCGTGTAACGGCAAGCCCGTCCAGGGTGCGCTCGTCTATGTGACCGCGGTCCCGTACAACATGTTCTCGGTTCCGCCCGAGGCGACGACCGGTGCCGACGGTGTCGCGCAGTTGAGCATGAACCGGCTGCGTGGCTATCCCGCCACACCACGGCAGCAGCTGCTCGTGTTCTTCATCAGGGCGCGCAAGCAGGGCGAGAGCCTGCTCGGCGGAATCTCGAGCCGGCGGCTCGTCTCGATCCCCGTCGACCTCCGCCGGTAGCAACCGACACCAACGTACGACGAACCCGGGGCGCCCCAGTTGGCGCGCCGGGTTCGTCAACCTGGAAGGCCCCCGCTTCGCTTCTCGCGGCGAAGAGGCAGAGGCTGGCGCGACCCCAACATGGAGGATGGCGTCATGAGCATCGTTGCACGGTTCAATCCCACCAACGCGACGGCCGAGAAGTACGACGAGAGCATCCGCCGGCTCGAGGAGGCTGGAGCGTTTCCCCCGGATGGCCTCGAGTACCACATCGCCTTCGGGGAGACAGGCGGGAACCTCCGCGTCAGCGAAGTATGGGACTCTCGCGAGCAGATGGACGCGTTTGGTGATCGCCTGATGCCGATACTGGCCGACATCGGGATCGAGTTCTCCGGCAGGCCCGACATCTTTGAGGTTCACAACGTCGTCAAACGCTGACTGTTCGGCCGGGCGGCCCAAGCCGCCCAGAGACAGGGTCTCTTGGGTCTCCGGCTATCGGGTTGGTGGTGGGCTTCGAGACGCGTCCAACGCGGTGGCTTCGCGTCCGTGTGATCGAGAAGGAGTACTGCCGAGCGCGTGAATCGACCCGCCCTCGTACGCCGTCCGCGACCTCGACCGGGAGGCCAAGACGATCTTCCGCAAGTAGGCGAGCTGCGGGGCTCCTGTAGGACGCTCGATCTCGCCCCTCGCCGAAGGTCGAGCTTTCGGCGAGGGCATTCTGACGCCGTCTGGAAGGCACGGACCGGCGGCTAGCGACTCCTGATCGTCTCCACGGCGGCACAAAGCCGTTCGTGCGCGTCGAGCTCCCGTTCGACCGGACCGGCGACCAGCTCCTTCGCCACCGCCTCTACGCCCTCGCGGAGCGAGCGGGCCGCCCGTCGCGCGCGCCGGTTCGCGCCGGCGCCGTTCACGAGCCGGGCGAGGAAGGCGAGCACGATCCCGGCCACGGTCCCGCCCAGGACGAGCCATGTCGGAACGGGGATCCCCTCGACCTCGGGGAGCGGGACGACGTCCTCGATCCGGAGCCAGCCGAGCACGGCGAGCACGAGCAGCCACACGGCCGCCGCGGCGACGGCGACGGCGAGGAGGCTCTGGAGCAGCCCGACGGGGCGCCACCAACGCGGGCGCGAGACGCTCAGATCTGCGCCGGCGACGGCACGTTCGAGGCGGTCGGCGACCCGGTCGTCGGCTGCCGTCGCAGCCTGACGCGCGAGCCGCGGCCACGGCTGTGGCAGCCCTTCGGTGGCGCCGTCGGCAAGACGGCGAGCCGCGCTCGCGACCTGCGCGCGCTGCACATCGGTTGGCGGCGGCAGCGACGTCCTCACCTGCGGCTGCGGCGATTCGGGGAGGCGCAGCCGCTTCAGTGGGTCGGGCCGGAAGCGGCGCAGCCAGCGGACGAACGGCCAGCCGGTCGCCAGCGCACCGCGGCGGCGGTGGGCGTCTCCGACTGCACGCACGACCACGGGTACGCCGGCGGCCTCCTCGAGCGCGGCCAGGAGCTGCGCGCGGTCCTCGCGGCGGACGCCGGGCGCCTTGCCCGTGCAGCCCTCGGCCAGCGGCTCCACCGCCCGGTCGAGGTCGGCCGCGAGCTTCGCCAGCGCGGCGTCTCGTGCCGCGACACGCTCGGCGAGAAGACGCCGCAGCTCCGGGATCCCGTCGCCGGTGCGAGCCGAGACGACCACCAGGGGCAACGTCGTCATGCCGTCCTCGGCGAGCAGGCGATCCATGTCCTTCCTCCAGGAGGCAACCTCGGCCGACGCGAGCAGGTCGGCCTGGTTGAGAACCACGGCCATCGCCTCCGCGTGTGTGGCGAGCGGGCGCAGGTAGCGATCGTGCAGCGACGCGTCGGCGTACTTCTGCGGCTCGACGACCCAGAGCACGAGGTCCGCGAGAGCGACGATCCGCTCGGCCTCGACCCGGTGCGAGGTCTCCACCGAGTCGAAGTCGGGCAGGTCGAGGAGAACGAGGCCGCCGAGGTCGTCTGCGTCGACCCGGTGCCGGCGCCCGATCCCGAGCCAGTCGAGCAGGGCGCGGGCGTCCCCGCCCCACACCGCCGCCTGGCCGGCAGAGGTCGTCGGCCGCCGCCGCCCGACGGGGGCCAGCTCCGTGCCGGTCAGGACGTTGAAGAGCTGTGACTTGCCGACGCCGGTCGGCCCGGCCAGCGCGACCACGGTCGACTCGAGGCCGAAACCGAGGCGGACGCCCGCTTTGGAGACGACGGCGCGGGCGGCCTCGACATCCGCGTCGTCGAGCCGGTCCTCCGCCAGGTCGGCCGCCTCCCGGAGCGCCTCGAGGCGGCGGTCGAGGGCTCCGGTCACGCGGCCCGGCGAATCGCGTCCACGGCGGCGTGCAGGCGTGCGAAGCTGTCCGCCTGGGGCGCCGAGCGGTCGAGGAGCACGTCGAACCGTTTCGCCTCGGCGCGCAGGAGACGGTCGACGCGCTCGATCAGATCCTCGCGCGCGCGTGCCGCGAGCGTCCGTACCGCCTGGTCGCCAAAGATCGCCTCGAGCACCTTCTGGCTGACCGCTGAGGTGCCGCCCGCGACCACGATCTCGCCGCCGGTGAGGCCGCCGGTGTGGGCAAAGACCGCGAGCATCACCGTCAGGCCTGCCCCGTTGACGCCGAGCGACGCCAGCCGCGCGGTCGTGCGCTTCGATGCGCCCTCCTCCCGGACGAGGTCGAAGACCACGCCCTGCCACGCACGCACCTCGTCTGCGGCGGCGTCATCCAGCCCGCTCGACGCGCGCTCGAGCTCCGGCGCGCGCTCGACCAGCGCGCGGCCGGGGACCCGGTCGCGCCAGGCCCGTGCCGTTCGCTCGGAGGCCCGCTCGGCGGCGGTGCGCACCACGGCTTCGACGCGATTCTCGACCGTGAGCTTCAGCTCGGCGCCGGCAGCCGGAGCGCCGGTGATCACGCTCTTCAGCCGGTCACGCAGCCAGCCCACTCGTGTCTCGAGGGCGCGCATCACGTCTCCGGTCCCGACGACCTCGTGCCAGCGGGCAAGCACCTCGCCGCGCAGGAGCGACCCGCTCCGCAAGGCAGCTTCGACCTCGCGCAGAGCCTCCGCGTAGGCGGCGTCGGCCTCGGCCCGGAGCTCTGCGGCCGCAGATAGCTGCTCGACCGCCGCGCGCTCGACGACCGCGGCACGGACCGGAAGGCTCGCGAGGGCGCCGCGCAGCGTCCGACGGACGAGGGCTGCCCGCGCTTGCGCGTCCACGGCGAGGCCGTCGAGCCAGGCGCGCACAGGCCAGAGCGCGTCGGCCGGCAGGAGGTCGTCCGCGAGCGAAACCTCGGGGACGACGAGGACGTCGCTGTCGCCGAGCTGCTCGCCTGCCAGCATCTGCCGCAGGTGGGCGGGGACTTCCCGGTCGGCGTCCCCCGGAACCCGGTTGAGCACGATCGAGAGCACCGTCCCGCGCTCGCGTGCCGAGCGCAGGAACTCCCATGGCACCGCGTCCGCGTAGCGGGCGGCGGTCGTGACGAAGAGCCAGCCGTCGGCCGCGGCGAGGAGCTGGTTGGCGAGCGTTCGGTTCTCGGCGAGCACCGAGTCGATGTCCGGCGAGTCGAGCAGCGCGAGGCCCACTGGCAGCGCCGGGGTGGGAACGAGCTGGAGCGTGCCGGGCCCGCCGCTGCCGCCGGTCACGCGTGGCAGGCCGGGGAGGACACGGTCGTCCTCGAACCAGCGCACGTCAGCCGGGTGGCAGGCGAGCACCGGAGCGCGCGTCGTCGGCCGAAGCACGCCCGCAGGGCTGACGACGGCGCCGACGAGGCTGTTCACGAGCGTCGACTTGCCCGCGCCGGTCGAGCCGCCGACCACGATCAGCGCGGGAGCGTCCATCTGCCGCAGACGCGGGAGCACGTAGTCGTCCACCTGGGCGACGAGGTCGTCCCGTGCGCGTCGCGCTTCCTCCGTTCCCGGCACCTCCAGCTCGAGCTGCACCGTGCGGAGATCGTCGCGGAGCCGTTCGAGCGGCCCGGTCAGGTCGGAGCCCATGGCGAGGCCTACCCTCTCAGCGACGTGCGGATGCGTGCGCGGGCGGCTCGCCCTCAAACCGCCGAAGGGAACCTCCAGGTCAGTGTCCAGGCGCAGCACAGTTCACACGAATCTGTGGGCTAGGAAGGCGACGATCAGATTCGCCCGCGGAATGGCGTGGTCACTCCTGTGGTGAGCGATTCCAGCCCACATCGCACCCAGGAGGTCGCCGGTTCGAGTCCGGCCGGCTCCATCCGCTCGAGGTCTTATGGCGAGTGGCGCACGGTCGAGCCGCAGTATCGTCCGGCCGCCCGGCAACCGCCGAGCGCTCGAGGCTACTCGCCCTCGTAGATGCCGAGGCCGGTGTCGGGGTCGAAGAAGTGAAGCCGGGTGACGTCCACTTCGAGCTCGAGTGCGTTCCGCTCGCGGGCACGTGTCTCTCGCTCGAGCCGAGCGACGAACGAGACGCCTGCTCCCCGGGCACGTTCCGCGGCCAGCCTGGCCTCCGCGTCTTCGGGGGCATCGGTGACGAGGGCTTCGACCAGCTCTCTCGAAGCGACCGGCTCGCCAGAGACCCTGAAGTGGAGATAGACCTCGGAGCCCATGTCCTCGCGAATGTCGCAGACGATCGACATGCGGCGATCCTCGCTCGTTTCCCCGAGCAGGGCGGCGTCCTTCAAGTCCTCTGGCCGGATGCCCATGATCACCTGGCGACCCTCGAAGCGGGCGAGCGCAGGGCGGCGCTCCAGCGTGGACGGATCCAGCCGCAGACGATGCTCCCCGAAGTGCACCCAGACTTGGCCGTCCGAACGGACGAGCTCTGCCAGCACGACGTTCATCGCGGGCGACCCGATGAACTCGGCCACGAACAGGTTCAGCGGCCGCTCGTACAGCGCCTGGGGACCGTCCACCTGCTGCAGGAGGCCACCTCTCATCACCGCAACACGATCACCCATCGTCATCGCCTCGGTCTGATCGTGCGTGACATACACGGTCGTCACGCTCAGGTCACGCTGGAGGCGGGCGATCTCCGCCCGCATCTCGACACGCAGCTTTGCGTCGAGGTTCGAGAGCGGCTCGTCCATCAGGAACGCCTGCGGCTGACGGACGATCGCCCGTCCCATCGCGACGCGCTGCCGCTGCCCGCCGGAGAGCGTCCGCGGCTTCTTCTTCAGTGAATCGGTGAGACCGAGGACGATCGCAGCCTCGCGGACGCGAGTCTCGATCTCCCTCTTCGAGACACCGCGCATCTTGAGGGCGAAGCCCATGTTGTCGCCGGCGTTCATGTGTGGGTAGAGCGCATAGTTCTGGAACACCATCGCGATGTCCCGGTCCTTCGGAGGCAAGTCGTTGACGACATGTCCCTCGATCTTCACGGTTCCGGAGGTGATCGACTCGAGCCCGGCGATCATCCGCAGCGCGGTGGTCTTGCCACACCCCGACGGCCCCACGAAGACGACGAACTCGCCGTCGCCGATCTCTAGCTCGAGGCGCGTCACCGCCTCCGTGCCGTCCGGATAGACCTTCCCCAGGTTCTCGAGTGTGATCTCCGCCATCTCGGCCTCCGCGCGCTCCCGCGCAGCGGAATCTACTAGCATCGCGTGCGTTCGATGGAGGCCGAGGCCGCTCCACGGTGGAAACCCGGCGCACGGCGCCGCCGCCGGATGCTCGAAAACCGCCGAGTCCTGGCGCCACTGCTCATCGCGCCGGCAGTCATCTTCATCTTGCTCGTCGTCGGCGTGCCCTTCGGCTGGGCGATCTACCTCAGCATGACCGACGCGATCGGCGGCTCGCTGAGCGGAAACTTCGTCGGGCTGGACAACTTCACGAACGCCTGGTCGGACGCCAACTTCCAGAAGGCGCTGCGCAACACGCTGATCATCACATTCGCGTCGCAGGCGATCGTGCTCGTCGGTGCCGCGGTCATCTCCCACTACCTGATCCGCGACTTTCGCGGCAAGTGGTTCCTCCGCCTGCTGATCATTCTCCCGTGGGCGGCTCCGGTGGCGCTCGGAACGCTCGGCTGGCTGTGGATCTTCGACTCGCTCTTCAGCGTGATCAACTGGACACTCGGCCACGGGCTTGGGATTGTCGACTCGACCGACCCGCCGCAGTGGCTCGGGCGACCGAATCTCGCTCTCCTCTCGGTGATCATGGTCCAGGCCTGGCGCGTGCTGCCCTTCGCGGTCATCATCTTTCTCGCCGGGCTGGCGTCGATCCCGACCGAGGTGGACGATGCGTCCAAGATCGACGGCGCGACGGGAGTCAAAAAGCTTCTGTACGTCACGCTGCCGCTCCAGCTTCCGATCGCGCTCGTCGCGCTGCTCTTCGGGATCGTGTTCACCGCGGCCGACTTCGCCGTCGTCTACGTCCTCACGCAGGGCGGTCCGTTCAACTCGACGCAGATGCTCACCACCTGGTCGTTCCAGATCGGGATCAACTCCGGCTCGCTCGGTGAAGGGGCAGCGATCTCGCTCTATCTCTTCCCGCTGCTCGCCGTCGTCAGCGTCGCGATGCTCTTCTTCGCCAAGAGGGCTCAGGTGTCCTGACGGTGAACCAGCCGCTCCAGGGAGTCCGGCGCAAGCTCCCCACCTACCTCGTGGTGGTGCCGTTCGCGGTAGTGCTCGCGTTCCCCTTCTACTGGATGCTCGTGACGATGTTCAAGGAGGACCTCGACCTCTACAACGCCGAGAACGTCCCCTACGTCTTCAATCCGCTCCAGTGGAGATTCTGGGAATCGGCGACGACCAAGCACGTCGAGTTCCTGTTCGAGGACACCCAGTACCCGAACTGGATCGTGAACACAGCGATCGTGGGCATCGTGGTCGTCGCGATCACGCTCCTCTTCGCGCTTCCGGCCGGCTATGCGCTCGCGCGGCTCTCGGGTAGCTGGGGCCAGACAGCCGGGATCGGCATCTTCCTCGTCTACCTGATCCCGCCGACGCTCCTCTTCCTGCCTCTGTCACCGGTGATCGCCAGGCTCGGGCTCCAGAACTCGCTGCTCGCGCTGATCCTGGTCTATCCCTCGTTCACGATCCCCTTCGCGACCTGGCTCCTGATGGGCTTCTTCAAGACGATCCCGCAGGAGCTCGAGGACGCAGCCCTCGTGGACGGCTGCTCGAGGATCCAGGCGCTCCTGAGAATCGTGTTCCCCGTCTCGCTGCCGGGCATCCTGACCGTCGTCATCTTCGCCTTCTCGCTCTGCGTCAACGAGTTCATCTACGCGTTCACCTTCATCTCGTCCACGGAGAACCGAACGATCTCGTCCGGCGTCCCCAACGAGCTGATCCGGGGTGACGTTTTCTTCTGGCAGTCGTTGATGGCGGCGACGCTGATCCCCAGCATCGTGCTCGCCCTGCTCTACAACTCGTTCCTCGACCGTTTCATCAAGGGGTTTACAGGCGGCGCCTTCAGGTAGAGCATCAACCGCAACAAGGAGGTTCAAGTGTCGGATCCAACGAGCGAGCTCGACGGCCACAGCTCCGAGCTGAGCCGCAGCGAACTGCTGAAGAGGGGCGGGGCGGCAGCGTTTGCGGTCACCATGTTCGGCGCGCTGCCGGACAAGTCCCTCGGCTTCTACGGGCCGCTCCGCTACCAGGGCAAGCAGCTCTCCGGCGAGCTGAAAATCCTGCAGTGGGCCCATTTCGTGCCGTCCTACGACCAGTGGCTGGACTCGACCTACGTCAAGCGGTGGGGTGAGCAGAACGACGTCGAGGTGAAGATCGACCACATCAACAACGCCCTGCTCTTCAGCACAGCCTCATCCGAGGTCGCCGCTCAGAGTGGCCACGACCTCTTCCAGTTCATCTCGCCGCCCTCGTCGTTCCAGAAGCAGGTCCTGCCGCTGAACGACATCGTCCAGGAGGTCTCCAAGAAGGTCGGGCCGATGTCGAGGGTGGGGCGGCGGAGCACCTACAACCCCAGGACGAAGGCGTTCTTCGGCTTCCCGGACAACTACGCGCCGGACCCGGTCCAGTACCGAAGGAGCTTCCTGGCCGAAGCCGACGTCAACCTGAAGACCTGGGAGGACGTGCGCAAAGGGGCCCCGAAGCTGAAACGAGCCGGGCATCCCGTGGGGCTCGGCATGTCGAACGAGATCGACTCCAACATGATGCTCATCTCGCTTCTCTACTGCTTCGGCGGCTTCCTCCAGGACGAGGAGAACAGGATCGTCCTCAACAACGGGTCGAACCGCAAGGGAGCCATCGAGGCCCTGGAGCTGATGCGCGACATCTTCCGAAACGGCATGTCCGACGAGGTCTTCGCCTGGACTGCAGCCTCGAACAATCAGGCCTTCCTAGCCGGCAGGCTCTCGATGTCACTCAACGCGATCTCGATCGCCCGCTCGGCCGAGAACTCCGGCAACACCGGCCTCTCCGACGACACGTGGCTGGCTTCGATCCCGCGCGGCCCCGTCACGCGGCTTGGGAACGAGCACGTGATGGGTGTGTACGTGATCTGGAAGTTCGCCAAGAACAAGGAGGCCGCGAAGAAGTTCCTGATCGACCAACAGCTCGGCTACAGGGAGCACTTCGTCCGGAGTCAGTACTACAACTTCCCCGCCTGGACGGGCGCGATCAAGGGGGGCTTCAAGACGATCCGCGCGATGACGAAGCAGGACACGCACAAGCCGCGTGGCAAGTACACGATCCTGACCACCATCGCGGAGAAGTACACGACGAACGTCGGGCACCCCGGGAACTCGAACGCGGTGATCGACGAGATCTTCAACCGGTACCTGATCCCGCAGATGTTCGCTCAGGTCGCCCAGGGGAAGATCGCCCCGGCTGACGCCGTCCGCGACCTCGACCGGGAGGCCAAGACGATCTTCCGCAAGTGGCGAGCCGCAGGGCTCGTGTAAGAGGCTCGATCTCGCCCTCGCCGAAGGCCGCGCCTTCGGCGAGGGCGCGCATTCCGAAGGGCACCGACTGGCGGACTTCGCACGCGCCTCACCCCGGCGCAGAGCCGTTCGTGCGTGTCGCGCTCCAGCGGGCCGGCGCCTCCACGCCCTACCGTAGAAAGCGCGCCGTCCGCGTGGCTCGTGAGAGGCCGCTGCACCAGGGCACAACGGGTGTCAGGCGGCCGCCACCGACCTCACTGCCGCCACGATCTCCGCCGGCCCGGGCAGCATCGCCGCCTCCAGATCCTTCTGGTACGGGACCGGGTGCGAGGCGGCGCCGACGCGGACGACCGGCGCGTCGAGATCCCAGAAGCAGTGCTCGGCGACGTGGGCCGCGACCTCCGAGCCAAAGCCGCAGAACCGGGTTGCCTCGTGGGCGACGACGAGCCTGCCCGTCTTCGCGATCGACTCCATGATCAGGTTCGTGTCGAGCGGGACCAGCGTGCGCGGGTCGACGAGCTCGACGCTGATTCCCTCGCTCGCCAGCTCGCGCGCTGCTCGTAGCGCGTGGTGCACGAGCGCGCCGAGGGCGACCACCGTCACATCGCTCCCCTCGCGCACGACGCTGCCCACGCCGAGCTCGATCCCGTAGCGCTCCCCCGGGACGAGGGCAGGCTCGCCGAAGAAGAGCTGCTTCTGCTCGAGGAAGATCACGGGGTTGTCGCCCCGGATCGCCGCCGAGAGCAGGCCTTTGGCGTCGAACGGGCTCGACGGCATCGCAACGACGAGACCCGGGAGATGCGCGAAGAGTGCCTCCAGGCTCTGGGAGTGCTGTGCGCCGAGGCGGACACCGCCGCCCGAGACCATCCGGAGCACGAGCGGGATGCTCGGCGTCCCGCCCATCATGAACCGGAGCTTCGCCGCCTGGTTCATGATCTGGTCGAAGGCGACGCCGGCGAAGTCCGAGAACTGCAGCTCGACAATCGGTCGGAGGCCCGTCAGCGCCGCGCCGATCCCGCAGCCGACGAAGCCGCTCTCGCTCAACGGCGTGTCGCGGATCCGCTCAGGCCCGAAACGCTCGTGGAAGCCCTCGGTGGCCCGAAAGAGGCCACCCACCCTGCCGATGTCCTCGCCGATCAGGATCACGTCCGGATCGGCCTCGAGCTCGAGCTCGAGCGCCTCGCGGACGGCGGCCACGAAGCCGAGCATCCGCTCGGTCTCGGCAGGCGGCGCCGGGTAGCTCCGCTGCGGGGCGAGCACCGCCGGCAGCAGGTCGTCGGCGTGCGCGTCCGGGTCGGCGAGCGCGGTGTCGATCGCGAGCTCGACCTCGCGCTCGACATCGCGGACGATCCCCTCGAGTCCGTCGTCGTCCAGTGCTCCGCGCTCCCGCAGCAGGCACTCGAGTCGCGGGAGCGGATCCTTCGCCTCCCACTCGACGACGAGGTTCATGTCGCGGACATCGGGCAGGTTCGCCCGCATCGAGTGCTGCATGCGCCTGAAGGTCTTCATTTCGAGAAACGTCGGGCCGGCACCGTCGCGACCGCGGGAAAGGGCGCGGCGACCGCGTCCTCGACGGCGAGCAGGTCGTTGCCGTCGACGATCTCACCGGGCATCCCGTAGCCGGTGGCGCGGTCGGCGAGGTCCTCCACCGCGCGCTGGACGCGCCAGTCGGCGGAGAGCGCGAACTGGTTATTCTCGCAGACGAAGACGACGGGAAGAGACCACGTGGCGGCGAGGTTCATCCCCTCGTGCGTCGCGCCCTGACCGGCGGCGCCGTCGCCGAAGAACGCCACCACGGCCTGCCCCGTACCGCGGAGCTTTGCGGTGAGCGCCGCTCCGGTCGCATGGGGAACGCCGGCGCCGACGATCCCGTTGCAGCCGAGGATCTGGAGCGAGAGGTCGGCGATGTGCATCGAGCCGCCGAGCCCCTTGCAGTAGCCGGTCCGCTTCCCGAACATCTCGGCCATCATCCGGCGGAGGTCGGCCCCGGCGGCGATCAGGTGGCCGTGCGAGCGGTGGTGGCCGACGAGATAATCGGTCTCGCGCATGACCCCGGCGGCGCCGACCGCGATCGCCTCCTGCCCGACGCAGCTATGGGCGGTGCCGAAGATGACGCCCTGCTGGAAGAGCTCCGCGGCGCGGTCCTCGAACCGCCGGATCAGCGCCATCAGGCGGTACTCTCGAGCAGCGACGGCCTGTCGGCCGGACGGTCGGGCTGGACGGTCGTCTCGACGCTCATTCCGGCGGCCGCTCGTGGAGCTCAACGATGTAGTCGTCCGGATCGAGGGAGTAAAGGCTCTTGCCGCCCGCGTTCGCACCGGCGGTCATCTCGACGGGTCCCTCCGAGCGGAAGCGGACCCCGACGTCGCGCAACTCGACGTAGAGGGCCTCGATCCCGGTCACGAAGACGCAGAAATGTCCGGTCCCGCTGCGGGAGGGTGGCGAGCTGCCGGACGCAGGCTCGCAGCCGCGATACTCCAGGAGCTCGACCTCGAGGTCGCTGCCCGGCACGCGCAGCATCGCGATCTCGAGACCCGTCGCCTCCGGCACCCCGACGATGCGCCTGATCTCGGGCTCCTCGTAGAGCCGGCGCCACAGGAGCTCGAGCCCGAGCAGCCCCTCGTAGAAGGCGAGCGAGCGGTCGAGATCGGAGACCGTGATCCCCACGTGTCGAGGTCCGACGATCGTCCACGCGCCCATCGCGTTAACGTACTTTCGCGATGAGCGGGCTGCTGGAGCAAAGGGTCGTGCTCGTCACCGGGGCGGGGAGCGGGATCGGGCGCGAGATCGCCGAGCGCTTCGCCTATGAAGGCGCGCGTGTGCGCGGCTTCGATCGCTCGGGTGAGGTCGCGTTCCAGGGCGACGTCCGCTCGCCCTCCGACGTCGAGGCTGCGATCGCTCGGCTCGTGGCGGACGAGGGGCGGCTCGACGTGCTCGTCTGCAGCGCTGGCGTCCGGGAGATCGGTGACGTCTACACGATGGCGACCGACGAGTGGGACAACGTGATCGCAGTCAACCTGAGCGGCACCTTCTACTGCTGTCAGGCCGCCGCGCGACGGATGCGCGACGGCGGCCGGGGCGGCGCAATCGTGAACATCTCCTCGGTCGGCGGCCTGATCGGGCTCGCGCGAAGACCGGCCTACACCGCGGCGAAGCACGGCGTCGTCGGGCTGACCAAGAGCCTGGCGCGCGATCTCGGCCCCGCGGGCATCCGTGTCAATGCGATCTGCCCCGGCCTGATTCGCACGCCGCTGACCGAGCAGTACTTCACCGAGGAGGCCTTCGAGGAGGGGCTGCGCACGGTCGTCCCGCAGGGCCGAGTGGGTCTGGCCGCCGACGTCGCCGACGCCGCGCTCTACCTTGCGAGCGACCAGTCGGCGTATGTCAACGGGATCGCGCTCACGGTCGACGGGGGCTGGCTCGCCGAGAAGAGCTTCGCTGTCGGCGAGGCGGCCGCAGCGGCGTTCATGGCCGCGAACGACACGAGCGGGCCGCCGTAGCCCGAGAGCCGGTGGCCACTGGGGACGTGATCCGTGGCGAGCGACGGTCTAGCGAGCCCGCGCGCGACCCGCGAGCATCCGCGCGACATCGAGTCGCTCGGCCGCGTCGAGCGCCTTGCCGGCGGCCTTGCGGGTGTCGCGGCCGAGGACGCCGCGCACGAGCCACCGGCGTACGAGCTTCGCGATTGGCAGGTCGAGATTCGAGAGGGTTGGCTCGCGGCGTGGCGAGAGATAGAGCTCGAGCGTCACCTTCTTGACGAGCGCGGGGTCGGGTGGCGACCCCGTTACCTGCTCGATGCGGTGCGCGACAAGGGAGGCGAGGACACGCACCTCCTGGACTCCCGACCGGATCGTGATGCCGGTCGAGGCCGTCGTCGAGGCGACGAGAACCCACGGCACTCGGGTGAACTTCGCCCCGCGCGCGAGCGTGCGGATCGCGGGTGTCGCGAGGGCGACGAAGCGCTGGATGCGATCGGTGACCTGCTCGAGATCGTCGTCCCGGTCGAGCAGCCGCTTTCCCTCGGCGGCCGTGGTCACGCGGTCGTCTCCGAGCAGCAGCCGGTCGAGCAGGTCGTCAACGAGCGACGCGGCGGCTCGGACGAGCGCCGAGGTCATCACCTCGTCGTGGACGGATCGGCGATAGGGCTCGATCTCCACGACCGCGGTTCTACCCGTCGCCGGGTCTTTCGAGTCGTACTACGCCCCGAAGACGTCGGAGGCTGTCACGGCAGATTTCAGAGCGGCGTAGACCGACGCGGGCAGGGTAGGCTCGAAAGGATGGCCGACCTGCCGCACGTCCGCATCGAATACTGCGTCCCCTGAAGCGCTCTCCCGAACGCCGCCGGTCTGGCGGCGCGAGTTCTCGAGGAGTACGAGCACCAGATCGCCTCGGTCGAGGTCGTCACGGGCACCGGTGGCGTCTTCGACGTCCACGTCGACGGCGAGCTCGTCTTCGAGAAGAAGATGCTCGGCCGCTACCCGCGGCCCGACGACGTGATGCCGCTCCTCGCCGCCAAGCTCGGCTGACCACCCGCCGCCGCGACCGCTCTCGTAGGGTCGGAACTGTCCGGCCCGCCGGCGTGGCGCCTGCGATGATCGAGAGCAGCGATGGGCGTCGACTTCGACCGCTACGACCTCCTCACCTTCGACTGCTACGGCACGCTGATCGACTGGGAGACGGGTCTCCTCGCCGCGCTCCGCGAGGCGCTACCCGGCGTGACGGGCACGGACGACGAGCTCCTCGAGGAGTACGCCCGCCACGAGGCCGAGGCTGAGAGCGGCGCCTACAGGAGCTATCGCGACGTGCTGGCCGCCGGCCTCCGCGGCGTGGCGGCGCACGAAGGCGTCGAGGTCGCCGACGACGTCGTCGCTGTGTTCGCCGAGAGCGTCCGCGACTGGCCGGCGTTCCCCGACTCGGGCGAGGCGCTCGCGCGACTCGGGAAGCGGTATCGCCTGGCCGTGATCACGAACTGCGACGCCGACCTCTTCGCCGCCTCGCAGGAGCGGCTCGGCGTCGTGTTCGACCGGGTCGTGACGGCCGAGGCGGCACAGGCCTACAAACCGAGCGAGCGGCCCTTCGAGCTCGCGTTCGAGATGATCGACATGCCACGCGAGCGATGGCTTCACGTCGCCCAGAGCCTCTACCACGATCACGTCACCGCGAAGCGGCTCGGGCTCGCGACGGTCTGGATCGATCGCCGACACGATCGCGCCGGCGCGGGCGCGACACCCGTCGCCTCGGCCGAGCCGGACGCCGTCTATCCGAGCATGGCGGCGTTCGTCGACGCGGCCGTCGGTAGCGCGAACGCACAAACACTCGATCGGAGGACTTGACGGAGCAGGCTCAGGATCATCATCCTCCGGGTCTGTGGACTGTCCGATCGAATCGACATTAGGGGACACGATGAAGAAGCTCGTCGCGCTGGCGATCGCGGTGACCGCGTTCGCCGGCCTCGTGGGAGCCGCGTCCGCGAACCACGCGTGGGGCAACTACCACTGGGCGCGCACGACCAACCCGTTCACGCTCAAGCTCGGGGACAACGTCTCGAGCGCCTGGGCCTCGTACCTCGCAACCACGTCGACCGACTGGTCGAAGTCAACCGTGCTCGACACGACTGTCGTCGCCGGCCAGTCGAAGGGTCGCTGCCGGCCCACCGCCGGCAGGGTCGAGGTGTGCAACGGCAGCTACGGCCAGAACGGCTGGCTCGGAGTCGCCTCGATCTGGGCGAACGGCAGCCACATCACGCAGGGGACCGTCAAGGTCAACGACACGTACTTCAACACCCCGACGTACAACACGCCTGCATGGCGGAACCTTGTCATGTGCCAGGAGGTCGGCCACACGCTGGGGCTCGATCATCAGGACGAGAACTTCACCAACACGAACCTCGGAACGTGCATGGACTACACGAACGACCCGGCGTCGAACCAGCACCCGAACACGCACGACTACCAGCAGCTCGAAGGGATCTATGCACACACGGACAGCACGACGACGGTGGGTATGAGCACCGGGTTCCTCCCGGATGCGGTGCCATCGTTCACGCCCGCCCATCGGGTCAGCCGGTCGACGTACCGCACCGATCTGGGCGAGGGCCGCTCCCTCGTCACACACGTCTTCTGGATCGAGTGAGGTCTGGCGGGCGGCCGGAGAGAGAGGTGATCTCTTCTCCGGCCGTTCCTGCCGCTCAGCGCGTCGTCGCCGAGACCAGGAAGGTCCCGTCGTCCACGGCGCCGAGGAGGCTCACCTGCGTACCGCTCTCCGCGTCGAGGTCGCCCTCGAGCGCGAGGGAGGGCTCGACGCAGGGCTCCTCGGCGTCCGGCTCGTAGCTCGAGCACAGGCGCGCGTCCTCGCCGGAGCCCACGAGCCAGCCGTTCACCGCGAGTGGCGGCTCCGCCTCGGTCTCGAGCGCCTCGCCGACCGTGAGCCCGCCGCCGGGGAGGACGGCGCCCGCGTTCGTACCGGAGGTCGTGTCGACTCCCGAGTCTTCATCGCCGCCGCAGCCGCCGAGTGCGATGGCGGCGGCGAGGATGGCCGCGGCCGATATGGCTTGTCGTGTCATCGGAGCTTCTCCGAGAATGCTAGACGCTCGTCGCAAGCCGTTCGCCGAGCGCCCGGACGCTCGCGCGCAGCTCGTCGGGCTCGTGGATCGTGAATTCGCACCCGAGGCCGGCGAGGATCCCGGCCATCCAGTCGAGCGAGTCGACCTGCATGCGGAGGAGCGTGCCCCCGTCGGTCTCCACGAGCTCCGCGAGCGAGCTCGGAACGCGGTAGATGGCGTGCTCGGGTGAGAGCGCGATCGTCACCTGGACGCGCCACCCCCGTGGGACGGTCGCGAGCGAGCGGCTCACGTGCTCGACGGCGTCGAACCCTTCGGGTGGAGCGAGCGTGGCCTCGTCGAGGATCGCGAGCGCTCGCATCCGGTCGACGCGGAAGGTGCGGAGCTCGTCGCGGAGATGGTCATGAGCTGCGAGGTACCAGCGTCCCGCGTGCACGACAAGGCCGTACGGGCTGAGCGCCCGGCGCGTGCGCTCCCCGGAATAGGCGCGGTATGCGGTGCGAACCCGACGCCCTCGCCGGATCGCGTCGGCGAGGAGGAGCACCGTGTCGCCCGCCACCGGCGCTCCGCGACGGGCGGCCGAGGTGAACCCGAGCGTCTCCTCGAGCGCCTCGACGCGGCGGCGCAGGAGATCCGGGAGCACGCGGTGGAGCTTTGCGAGCGCCCCCTCGACGTGGCCGCTCGCCGTGTCGAGACCCTGACGCCGCGCGGCGATCAGACCGAGCACGACGACCACGGCCTCGTCGTCGGAGAGCATGAGCGGCGGCAGGCGGTAGCCGGGCCGAACGCGGTAGCCGCCGCCGACGCCACGCTGGCCCTCGATCGGGACACCCAGATCCTCGAGCGCAGCCACGTATCGCCGCACCGTGCGGGCATCGATTCCCAGATGGTCGGCGATCTCGCGTCCCGTGACGAGGGGGCGCGTCTGCAGGAGCTCGAGGAGCTCGAGGAGGCGGGCCGTCGGGGTCGCCGTCACGCGCCCGAGTCGATCATCGATAGAGGGCGGAATACGCCCTAATTAGCGCGTAGCGTGGCTCCTGTCAACGACGTGGGAGGCGATTCCGATGGACAGTGGGACGGTGGCCGAGCGCGTGGGCACGACGCGGGACTTCGACTTCTGGCACGGGAGCTGGGTGGTGCGGAACCGACGTCTGCGCCACAGATTGGCCGGCTCGGACGCCTGGGACTCGTTCGAGGCGCGGGCGACGGCACGACCGATCCTGGACGGGTTCGGCAACGAGGACGAGTTCCAGACGGAGCACGACGGCGGCTTCGTGGGGATGTCGTTCCGGTTCTTCGATCCGACCACGCGTCGGTGGTCGATCTACTGGGCCGACAGCAGGCGCCCGGGACTGCTCGACCCGCCGGTCGTCGGCGGGTTCGCGGACGACGAGGGGGTCTTCGAGGGCGACGACACGTTCGAGGGACGGCCGATCCGGGTGCGATTCACCTGGTCGGGCATCACGACGCCGACGCCGCGCTGGGAGCAGGCGTTCTCCGACGACGGTGGCGGGACGTGGGAGACGAACTGGATCATGGACTTCGAGCGGGCAGAGGTCGGTCGATGAGCGTCGTCGAACGGCTCACGCCGGACGTCGACGACCGTACAGTCACGCAGGCAAGCTTGCGCTCACGCGGCCGAGCATCGCTCTCGGCGAGGCGGTGCTCAAGTGGTACGACATCGCGCCGGTCGATCGCCCGATCGAGCCCGACACGATGCTGCTCGCACGTCACGCGCTGGCCGAGGCGGACCGCTTCGGCGAGCTGCGGCTCGGTGGGGTCTCCGGCTTCGTGATCCTCCACCGCTGCGGCGACGGCTTTCACTTCTTGCTCGTCTCGACGTGGCGGAATGGCAACGAACTGTGGGAGACCGTGTGGGCGAAGGACGGAGACGGCGATCCCGACTTCCACCCGTGGCCGCTCGAGGGCAGCCACCGGCCGACCTTCTGCGTCTGGGAGCTCGGCGTCGTCGCGCACGAGCGCGCCGCATGGATCCGCTTCCTCCGTTCGCGGCGTGATGCGGAGGCGCGGCTCGCCTACCTGCGAGACACCTTCGAGGGCGAGGTGTAGAACGGTCGTGACCGAGCTCGAGAGCGCTGCGCGCCGCGCTGTCAGAGGAGGTCGAACGCGGCGCGGATCGATTCGCTGAGCTGTAGCTCCTGCGCGGGCAGCAGATACCCGACATGCCTTCCGAGCGTCGCGACGGGCACAGTCAGGATGTTGTCGCAACTGACGACGGAGTCTTCGTCGAGACCGTTGTCGGGCCCGACCGGAACCTCGGTCGAGAGACCCCGGATCGTCCTCGAGATCGGTGCGACGGTGACCTGCGTCAGATGTGGACGGACGAGCTCGCGTGTCAGGATCAGCGCGGGCCGTTCCTCGTCCAACTGCGCGAGGTGGATAGGACGCATCAATCGAGGTCGATCGACGCGGTGCGCGCGGCGTACTCGGCGAGGGCGTGGAAGTCGTCTTTCTCTGCCGCTCCGGTGAGGATCGCGACGTCCCGTAGCGCGATCATTCGTCGCCGCTCGCGATCCAGTGCGGCGGTGATGACGGCAGCCCGGCTTGAGGCCTCGCCTCGACGCACCCGTTCGTCGACAAACCCGACGAGATCGTCCGCCAGGCGCACCGTGAGCTGTTTACTCATCCCATGATGATACCATATTGAAACCGATACGGTATGACACCGTGACGGGCCGAGATTGACGGTGCGCCGAACGGCACCACGCGAGTCCCGAGGGCGCGCCGCCTAGGTGCGTCTCTGCAGCCCGACACCGGTTCGGTCCGGCCTGCGGCGGGATGGCGGTTGCTGGAACACTTGCAGGGTGAGCATCGACGCGCCCGACACACCCGATCTCGAGCCGGTCGAGACGAAGGAGTGGCTCGAGTCGGTCGACGCGGTCGTCGGCTTCGACGGCCGCGACCGGATGTCGTACCTCCTCGACCGCGTCGTCGACCACGCGCAGGATCTCGGCGTCCGCACGATCGCCGGGATCGACACCCCGTACGTCAACACGATCCCCCCGGTGGACGAGCCCGAGCTCCCCGGCGATCCCGAGCTCGAGCGGCTCGCGACGGCGCTCGTGCGCTGGAATGCGGTCGCGATCGTCCTCCAGGCGAACGCCGAGTCGACCGAGCTCGGCGGGCACATCGCGAGCTACCAGTCGGCCGAGACGCTCTACGAAGTCGGCTTTAACCACTTCTGGCGCGCGCGGACGGGCGACCAGCTCGAGGATCTCGTCTACATCCAGGGCCACTCGTCGCCCGGCATCTACGCTCGCGCCTTTCTCGAGGGGCGCCTCGGCGAGGACGAGCTGCGCCGGTTCCGGCAGGAGGTCGGCGGCGGCGGTCTCTCGTCGTATCCACACCCTTGGCTGATGCCCGAGTTCTGGCAGTTCCCGACGGTCTCGATGGGGCTTGGCCCGCTGATGGCGATCTACCAGGCGCGGTTCATGAAGTACCTCGACGCGCGCGAGATCGTGCCGCAGGGTGACCGCCGCGTCTGGGCGTTCATGGGTGACGGCGAGATGGACGAGCCGGAGTCGATGGGCGCGATCTCCCTTGCGGGACGCGAGAAGCTCGACAACCTCGTCTTCGTCGTCAACTGCAACCTCCAGCGGCTCGACGGCCCCGTCCGCGGCAACGGGAAGATCATCCAGGAGCTCGAGACGAACTTCCGCGGCGCCGGCTGGAACGTGATCAAGGTGATCTGGGGCTCGAACTGGGATCCGCTGCTCGAGGCCGACGACGAGGGCGTGCTGCGGCAGCTCATGGAGGAGTGCGTGGATGGCGAGTACCAGACGTTCAAGGCGAACGACGGCGCCTTCGTCCGCGAGAAGTTCTTCGGCCGCTACCCGGAGACGAAGGCGATGGTCGCCGACTGGACGGACGAGGAGATCTGGGCGCTGACACGCGGCGGGCACGACCCGAAGAAGGTGTACGCCGCCTACCACGCCGCCGTCCGGCACAAGGGGCAGCCGACCGTGATCCTCGCGAAGACGATCAAGGGCTACGGGATGGGTGTCGCCGGCGAGGGCCGCAACATCACGCACCAGCAGAAGGCGATGAACGACGAGGCGAGGCTCGCGATCCGCGACCGGCTTGGTCTGCGGCTCACGAACGAGCAGGCGACGGGGGCGTTCTTCCACCGTCCGGAGAAGGACGAGAGCCCCGAGCTCCGGTACCTGCTCGAGCGCCGGCAGGAGCTCGGCGGGAGCCTCCCCGCCCGGCACAGCGGCGCGGAGTCGCTACCGACGCCGGAGCCGTTCGCGAACGTCCTGGAGGGGAGCGGCGAGCGCGAGAACTCGACCACGATGGCGTTCGTCCGGATCCTCAACGGGCTCGTTCGCGACAAGGACCTCGGCCCCCGCGTCGTCCCGATCGTCCCGGACGAGTCGAGAACCTTCGGGATGGAGGGGATGTTCCGCCAGCTCGGGATCTACTCGCAGGTAGGGCAGCTCTACGAGCCCGAGGACGCCGGGGAGTTCATGTTCTACCGCGAGGACCAGCACGGTCAGATCCTTCAGGAGGGCATCAACGAGCCGGGCGCGTTCTCGTCGTGGATCGCGGCGGCGACGTCGTACGCGAACCACGGGGTCGCGATGATCCCGTTCTACATCTTCTACTCGATGTTCGGCTTCCAGCGGATCGGCGATCTCGCCTGGGCGGCCGGCGACAGCCGGGCCCGTGGCTTCCTGATCGGCGGTACCTCGGGTCGCACGACGCTGAACGGGGAGGGCCTCCAGCACGAGGACGGTCACTCGCACCTCCTCGCAGCGACGATCCCGAACTGTCGCGCGTACGACCCGACGTACGCGTACGAGCTCGCCGTGATCGTGCGCGACGGCCTCCGGCGCATGTGCACCGAGCAGGAGGACGTCTTCTACTACCTCACCGTGATGAACGAGAACTATGTCCATCCCCCGCTTCCGGAGGGCGTCGAGGAGGGGATCCTGCGGGGTCTCTACCGGGTACGCGAAGGATCGGGCGAGGGGGCGCGCGTTCAGCTCCTCGGCTCGGGAGCGATCCTGCGCGAGGTGCTGGCGGCCGCCGAGCTCCTCGGGAGCGACTTCGACGTCGTGGCCGATGTGTGGAGCGTGACGAGCTTCACCGAGCTCCGCCGTGAGGCGATGGAGGCGGAGCGCTGGAACCGGCTGCATCCCACCGAGGATGCGCGCACGGCCTACGTAGAGGGGGCGCTCGGCAGGGGCGAGGGGCCGGTCATCGCGGCGACCGACTACATGCGCGCGTTCGCCGACCAGATTCGCCAGTGGGTGCCCGGGAGCTACACCGTCCTCGGCACGGACGGGTTCGGCCGCAGCGACTACCGCGTCGCACTGAGACGGTTCTTCGAGGTCGACCGTCATCACGTCGCCGTGGCCGCGCTGGAGGCGCTCGCGCGCGGCGGGGCGATCGAGGCGTCGGTCGTCCAGCAGGCGATCGAGCGCTACGAGCTCGACGTCGACAGCGCGCCACCCTGGCAGCAGTGATCAGGGCTCGAGCGCGTCGATAAACCGGAGGAAGAGCCAGACGAACCCTGCGGCGCTCGTCGCGACCACGGTCAGCGCCGCGAGCCACGGCCCGAGTCGTAGTCGCGCCACACGATACGCGCCGAGCCAATAGAGGGCCAGGGTCGACCAGGAGAGCGCGGTCCAGCCGCCTCTCCTCCCGATCCCGTAGCGATGCTCGCCGCCGACCAGGTGCCAGCGCGGGTCGCGAGCCTCGGACGACGCGGCCCCCTCGTCCTGCAGCCGGTCGACGGCGGCCTCGACGAGCGGGCCGGGGTCCTGTCCCGGGTACAGGTCGGCGTCCGACGTCCACCGGGAGACGCCGGATGTGGAGAAACCCAGCAGGAGAAGGAGCCCGATCGAGACGGCGAGCACGCCGCCTGCAAGCCATCCTTTCGTTCGTGCCCCGCCACGGCGCGCTGCGAGCCCTGCGAGCCCGGCGGCCACCACGAGCACGCCGCCGACGAGCGCGGCTACGCCGAGCGGTCCCGCGTCCCACGCGACATTGACGTCCTCCGTGTACCGATACGAGGCGGCCCCTCCTTCGGAGTCGGTGCCGGCCTCGACCGCGAGCGCGAAGGCCGGCACGAGGCAGCCGAGCACCAGCATTCCGCCAGCGACGACGATCGCTGCCCACGTCCAGTCGTCTCGCCGGAGGAAGTCCACCCCGACCTACCCCAAGCGCGGTCGTGGGCCGTCGGGCCGGCGCGGAGCTCCCCGAACCGGCGTGGCCCATACGGTTCGGCGCCACCTGGGGGGTGGAACGCCGCGCCGTGCGAGGATGAACGCCGCCGCTCGGAAGGAGGCAGCAGATGTCAGTCGAGGATCATCGCCGTCGCTTCAGGGGTCTGCACGAGGGTGCGGAGCTCTTCGTGATGCCGAACCCGTGGGATGTCGGCTCGGCACGGCTGCTCCAAGCCTGCGGCTTCTCGGCGCTCGCGACGACGAGCCAGGGGCTCGCGTGGTCGCTCGGCAAGCGCGACATGCGGGTGACGCGCGACGAGCTCGTGGCGCACGTCGGGCGGCTCGCGTCGGTGCTACAGGTGCCGCTCGCGGTCGACAGCGAGCGCTGCTTCCCGGACGAGCCGGGTGGCGTTGCCGAGACGGTCCGTCTGCTCGGTGAGGCGGGGGCCGCAGGCTGCTCGATCGAGGACTACGACCCCGCGATCGAGCGCATCGACGAGGTCTCGCTCGCGGCGACGCGCGTCGCCGAGGCGGCCGACGCTGCGCGGTCGTTCGACCCGGCGCTCGTGCTCACCGGGCGTGCCGAGAATCACCTGCGGGGCGTCGACGACCTCGACGACACGCTCGCGCGCCTCATCGCCTATCGCGACGCGGGCGCGGACTGCGTGTACGCGCCGGGTCTCGTCGAGCTCGACCAGATCGAGGCCGTCGTCGGGGCGGTCGGAGTGCCGGTGAATGTCCTCGCCCTCCCGGGCGGGCCATCGGCGTCGGAGCTTGCGCGCGTCGGCGTCCGGCGCGTCTCGACGGGGAGTCTCGTCGCCGGCGCCGCCTACGCAGCGCTCGAGGCCGCAGCGCGCGAGCTTCTCGATGCGGGTACCTCGGAGTACGCGCGAGCGCGCGTCACGGCCGAGCTCCTGGGCGCGGCGTTCCCGGTGTAGGTACCGCCCCGTCCGGTGCTAGACGCCGCGCGGCGCCTCGTCGTCCACGGTCAGGCGGACGAGGTCGCGAATCGAGATCATCCCGACGACCGCGCCGCCCTCGACGACGGGGAGGTGGCGGAAGCCTCCGTGGATCATGAGCGCTGCGGCCTGGCCGGCGGATTCGTCCGTCTCCACCGTCTCCGGCGAAGACGTCATCGCCTCGGAGACCGGCTGCTCGACGCCGCCGGTCGCGACGGCCCGCAGCACGTCGCGCTCGGTGACGATCCCGACGAGCCGTTCGTCGCCGTCGAGGACGACGACGGCGCCGACGAGGCGTTCGTGCATCCGGCGGGCGGCCTCGACGATGCTCGTCGCAGGCTCGACGGCGAGGACGTCGCTGCTCATGATCTCGCCGACGGTCGGCATCTGCCAATCCTAGATGGGCCGAACGAGCGACGAAGTCGAGTCATGCCGCACGGAAGGTCGAGAGCACGTGTCCGACTGAAGTCGGACACGTCCCCGCTATGTGCGGCGACCCTTCGCTCGCGCCGCGTTCCGCGAGAGCTTGGCGACGGAGCGCCAGCGCTTGCGCTCCTCCGACTGAGCCCGCTTGTCGATCCGACGCTCGAGGTGGGCGAGCTCCGCCTGGAGGCTCAGGTAACTCTCCCACCGCTCGGTTGCGAGCGTCCCGTCGGCGAGCGCCGCCTTGACGGCGCAGCCGGGCTCGGACTCGTGGCTGCAATCCGAGAAGCGGCAGTGCTCGAACAGGGAGGTCACGTCCTCGAACGCCTCCTCGAGCCCGTCGTCTGCGCTCCACAGCTGCAGCTCGCGCATCCCGGGCGTGTCGATCAGGAGTCCGCCGCCGGGGAGCTGGACGAGCTCGCGCCGGGTCGTCGTATGCCTCCCGCGTCCGTCGTCGCGGATCTCCCGCGTCGCGAGGAGCTCCTCGCCGAGGAGCGCGTTTGCGAGCGTGGACTTGCCGACGCCCGACGAGCCGAGGAGGGCCGCGGTGACGCCCGGCGTCAGGTAGGCGCGCACGTCGTCGAGCCCCTCTCCCGTACGGCTCGAGATTGCGTGGATCGGGATGCCGACGGCGATCGCCTCGACCGCGGCGACACGCGCTCCGATGTCGCCTGTGAGATCACTTTTCGTGAGGAGCAGGACCGGCCGCGCCCCGCTCTCCCGCGCGAGGATCAGGTAGCGCTCGAGGCGACGCAGGTTCAAATCCTCGTTGAGCGACGTGACGATGAAGACGACGTCGATGTTGGCGGCGAGCACCTGCTCCTCGGTGGCCTGCCAGGCCGTCTTGCGTGAGAACTTCGTCCGCCGGGGGAGGACGGCGGTGATCGTCCCCGCCCGCTCGTCGGCGCGTGCGACGACCGCGACCCAGTCGCCGACGACGGGGAGCTCGGCCGGCGACGACGCTTCGTCGTAGAGGCGGCCGGCGACGTCACAGCGGAGGTCGCCGAGCGCGGTGAGGACGTCGTGCGCGCCCCGGTGCGGAACTGCGACGCGGCCCGGAATCGTGCCGGACGGGGCGACGCTCGTGAACTCCTCGGCGAGGAACTCGTTCCAGCCGAGCGCTTTCAGATCGGACAACTCATCTCCTCTGATCGGGTGACGGAGGCGCACGCCGGCGCATCCGTCGGAGATGAGGTGTGACCGAACGTCAGTCGGGCACCCGCCCCCGGGGACGGCGCGGCGAGCGGAACGCGGTATCGGTCATCGCGGCACCTCCTTCGTCGAGGACGGTCCTCAGTATGGCGCATCCGCGAGTCTGTCGCGGGTCCGGACCTGTCCGGCCCGTCGTGCGCCCGTGGTGAGGCCGGACAGGTCCGGACCCTACGACAGGGCAGCAGCGAGGGCGTCGTCGAGCGTCTCGTGTCTGAACGTGAAGCCGCTGCTCACGAGGCGCTCCGAGCTCACCCGTTGTCCGCCGAGCAGCATCTCCTCACCCATCTGCCCGAACATCGTCTTCACCGCCAAGGACGGCAGCGGGAAGATCGTCGGCCGATGGGTCGCACGACCGAGTGCTTTGACGAACTCCGCGTTCGGTAGAGCGCCTGCAGCGACATTGACGGCGCCGTCGAGCTCCGACTCGAGCACATGGAGGTACGCACGAACGGCATCCTCGAGCGAGACCCAGCTCCACCATTGGCGTCCGCTCCCGACCCGACCACCGAGACCCAGCTTGAAAGGGGTGAGCATCTGCGCGATCGCGCCGCCCTCCTTCGCGATGATCGGCGCCTTGCGCAGGGCGGCCCAGCGCAGGCCGGCTTCGCGGGCCGGCGCAGCTGCCTCCTCCCAGGCGGCGGCCACCTCGGCAGCGAAGCCCTGGCCCTGCGGGCTGGACTCGGTGACAGTCGCGTCGTCGGGGCCGTAGAAGCCGACCGCCGAAGCCTGGACGAGCGCGGGCCTCGAGTCGAGCGAAGCCGCCGTGCGTGCGACGAGACCGGTTCCGTCGACCCGGCTCCGGAGGATCCTCTCGCGGGCGCCTTCGCTCCAGCGCTCGCCGATCGACTCACCGGCGAGGTGGACGATCGCGTCGACGCCCTCGAGCGAGGCGGCGTCGATCGTGCCTCGCTCGATATCCCACCCGACCTCACCCGGGTTCTCGGCCTTCCCGCGGGTGAGCGTGAGGACCGTGTGACCCGCCGCGCGGAGGGCCGGTACGAGCGCCGTCCCGACGAGCCCCGACGCACCGGTGACGGCGACCTTCATGCCCGATGTCTACGTGGACCGGTGGAGCACGGCAAGCGAGAACGCGTGGCGGCGGACGCCTATCCAACTGAAAATCACAAGGCAGTTGCGGCCTGCGGAGCAGGCCGCCTTCAGGGGTCTGCCCCGCCGAAGGCGCGGATCGAGCGGCGGGATTCCGCCCCTGCGGAATCCGCTTCGCGAAACAGAAACTGCTCAGCGCGTGCGCGGGCCCGCGTGCCAGAAGACGAGCGCCGCAGCGGTCGCCTCCGCGAGCACGCTCACGAGCGCGAGGAGCTTGAGAGAGGTGGGAATCTGCCGCATGTGCTCGTTATCGGCCGATTCCGCCTGATTGTCGAGGCTTTCGTGGCTTGTGGCGGGACCGTCGGCGAGCTCGCCGACGGTCCCGCTCGTGGCGTTCGGCGCGAGCGGGCGCCGTCGGACCGGCGAAGTACGATGGCCGTCCCGTGAGTGCCCCGTTCGTCCACCTGCACGTCCACTCGGAGTACTCGATCCTCGACGGGGCGTGTCGGATCCCGGCGCTCGCCGGAAAGGCCGCCGAGCTCGAGATGCCCGCCGTCTCGCTCACCGACCATGGCTCGATGGCAGGTGCGATCGACCTGCACACGGCGGCCGAGGCGCAGGGGATCAAGCCGATCTTCGGCTGCGAGGTGTACGTCGTCGACGACCGCAAGGCGCTCACGAAGGGCCAGGCGCACCTCACGCTGCTCGCCGAGTCGAACGAGGGCTACGGGAATCTCGTCCGGCTCTGCTCGCTCGGTTTCCTCGAGGGCTACTACTACAAGCCGCGCGTCGACTGGGAACTCCTCGAGCGCCATGCGAAGGGCCTGATCGCGCTCTCAGGCTGCCTCTCGGGTCGCGTCTCGCGCGCGCTCAGCGAACACCGTCCGAGCGACGCCGAGGGCGAGCTCGACCGGCTCGCGCAGATATTCGGTCACGACTCGACCTACGTGGAGCTCCAGAACGTCGGCCTCCCCGAGCAGCAGGAGGCCTTCCGCGGGCTGCCCGGGCTCGCGGCGAAGCGCAACCTGCCCCTCGTCGCGACGGGAGACGTCCATTACCTCGAGGCGACCGACGCATCGAGCCACGACGCTCTTCTGTGCATCCAGTCGGGCGACTCGCTGAAGAACCCGAACCGCTGGCGCTTCGGCGCCGACGAGTTCTACTTCAAGACCCCGGCCGAGATGGCGCTCGACTTCCCCGGTCAGGACGAGGCGCTCCGCCGGAGCCTTGAGATCGCCGAGCGCTGCAACGTCGTGCTCGAGCTCGGCCGGATCCGGCTCCCGAAGTTCCCCGTGCCCGGCGGCCGCGATGCGTTCGACTACCTCGTCGAGCTCTGCGAGCAGGGGCTCGTCAAACGCTACGGCCGCTCGACGCCGGAGCTCAACGAGCGCCTGCGCTTCGAGCTCAAGACGATCCGCGAGATGGGGTTCGCCGACTACTTCCTGATCGTCGCGGACTTCATCGGCTTCGCGAAGCGAAACGGCGTCTCGGTCGGACCGGGGCGCGGCTCGGCGGCGGGCTCGCTCGCGGCCTACTGCCTCGAGATCACCGACATCGACCCGATCCGCTACGACCTCCTCTTCGAGCGGTTCCTCAACCCGGCCCGCAAGGACATGCCCGACATGGACATCGACTTCGCGGTCGAGGGCCGCGAGTCGGTGATCAACTACGTCGCCGACAAGTACGGACGCGATCGCGTCGCGCAGATCATCACGTTCTCGAAGATGGCCGCGCGGGCCGCGCTCCGGGATGCCGGCCGCGTCCTCGAGATCCCGTACGGCACGGTCGACCGGATCGCGAAGCTCGTGCCCGAAGGGCCGGGGCAGACGCTCGAGGACGCGATGAAGCCAGGCGCTGAGTTGCGAAAGGTCGTCGACGCGGATCCGGTCGCGAAGGAGATCGTCGACCTCGCACGACCGCTGGAGGGGCTGACGCGCGCAGACTCGATCCATGCGGCCGGGGTCGTGATCGGCGCGGAGCCGCTGATCGACGTCGTGCCGCTGCAGCAGAAAGGCCCCGGGGCGGAGCTCGTGACCCAGGTCTCGATGAAGAACGTCGAGGCGCTCGGGCTCCTCAAGGTCGACTTCCTCGGCCTGCGCAACCTCGACGTGATCGACAAGGCGGTCGAGCTCGCGGGCGGGCTCGACATCGGCGGGATCCCGCTCGACGACAGGAAGACCTACGAGATGCTGGCGCGTGCGGACGCGGCCGGAGTGTTCCAGTTCGAGTCGTCCGGGATGCGGGACGCGCTCCGGCAGGTCAAGCCGACCCAGTTCGATGACCTGATCGCGCTCGTCGCGTTGTACCGCCCCGGGCCGATGCAGTACATCCCGAGCTACGCCGCGCGCAAGAACGGTCGCGAGGCGATCAGCTACATCGACAAGCGGCTCCAGACGATCACCGGCGACTCGTACGGGATCTGCATCTACCAGGAGCAGTACATGCGGATCGCGAAGGAGCTCGCGGGGTTCGAGCCGGCCGAGGCCGAGACGCTCCGGCGTGCGATCGGCAAGAAGATCCACGCGCTGATGGCGTCGCTGAAGGGAAAGTTCCTCGACGGCTGCGCCGCGAACGGCGTCACGCCGGCGGTCGCCGACCAGCTCTGGAAGGACATGGAGTCATCGCAGGACTACTCCTTCAACAAGGCGCATTCCGCGTGTTATGCCCTGATCGCCTACCGAACCGCCTGGCTCAAGGCGAACCACCCGTGCGAGTACATGGCGGCGCTCATCTCGAGCGTGATGAACACGAAGGATCGCGTGCCGCTCTACGTCAACGCCTGCGACGAGATGGGGATCGAGGTGATGCCGCCGGACGTCAACTCGTCGGCCGTCGACTTCGCCGTCGTCGAGGGCAAGATCCGCTTCGGCCTCAACGCAGTGAAGAACGTGGGTGAGACGGCCGCGCAGCGCATCGTCGCCGCCCGGGCGGATGGGGGAGCGTTCACCTCGATCTTCGACTTCACCGAGCGGGTCGATCCGCAGGTGGTCAACAAGCGCTCACTCGACTCGCTCGTCAAGTGCGGGGCGCTCGACTCGACCGGTGCGACGCGCCTCGGGATGCTCGCGGTGCTGGAGCAGGCGCTTGCCCATGGCCAGAAGCTCGCGGCCGACCGGCTGATGGGGCAGTCGTCGCTCTTCGACAGCGCCTTCGACACCGTCGAGCATGCCTCGGTCACGCACTACCCGTCGATCTCGACGGCCGAGTTCGAGAAGCAGGAGCTCCTCCGCCTCGAGAAGGAGACCCTCGGGCTCTACGTCTCCGAGCACCCGCTCTCGGCGGTGCGGACACAGCTACGGCGAAAGACGGACGCGACGCTCGCCGAGCTGGAGAGGCGCCGCGACGGCGAGGTCGTGACCGTCGGCGGAATCGTCGCGGACGTGAAGCAGCTGACGACGAGGCGCGGCGAGCCGATGGTGTTCCTGACGCTCGACGACCCGACAGGATCGGCCGAGGTCGTGGTCTTCAACTCGACCTACCAGCAGGCGCGCGAGCTCTGCGTCGCAGACCGCATCCTCGTCGTAAAGGGCCGCGTCGACCACAAGCAGCAGGGTGAGACGAAGGTCGTGGCCTCGGAGGTAACGGCCTTCGAGGCCGTCGCCGAGCGCCGCGAGGTGCGGTTCGCGCTCGACGCGCGCGAGGCACCCGCAGGGCTGATCCGCGAGCTCGCCCGGCTCGTGCGCGAGTTCCCGGGCGAGGCGCCGGTCTACCTCTCGCTCGACACCTCCGAGGGCCCGAAGACCTACGCGCTCGGCCCCGAGTATCGCGTTCGTCCCGATGCGGACTTCCTGGCCGAGGCCCGCTCGCTCCTGGGCGGCGCCACACTCGTATAGATCGTCCGGTCTAAGAGCACGTGTCCGACTGAGGTCGGACACAGCAGACCGACATCGCGCGCGGCAGCTGCGGCCGAGAGGCTGACGCCGAAGGCGGCGGCCATCAGGGTCTGCCACGCCGGAGACGGGATCAAGCCACGGGATTCGGCTCCTGCCGAATCCCGCTTGGCGGACAAACTCAGAGCAGGATCTGCAGCGCGAGCGGGACGGAGCAGCCGCGTTCGAGGAGCGACATCGCCAGATGGAGATCGACCTCGGGCGTTCCGGCGAGCACCGCGGCCGACTCCGCGTCATAGCCGGCGCGCTCGAGAGAGAACGCCCGCCATTGCTCGACGCGGTCGACCTCGACGTGCGGCTCGATGAGATCTGCTTGCGACATGGTCTCTTCCTGATGCATCGGAGGGCGTCTGTCTAGATGTTCGTACGAGCGGTCCGATCGGATGTCTCGTTGTACGCGCTCGGCGTTCAGGAATTGCGGTCGGGGGGTGAAGGAGCTGTAAGAACGTTCCGGGACGGTCCTCGCGCGCGGGTCGGATACTTGCGGCATGCTCCTCCCGCTCGTAGGATCGCGCGGTGCAGCTCAGGAAGAACGCGAAGGTCGATCTGTTGAAGAGGGTGCCGCTCTTCGCCGGGTGCTCCAAGGCGGACGTGCAGCGCATCGCCGAGATCGCCGACGAGCTCGACCTCGCCGAGGGGGCGACCCTCATCCGTGAGGGCGAGCGCGGCCGGGAGTTCCTCGTCGTCGTCGAGGGCACGGTACGGGTCACCCGCAAGGGACGAAAGCTCCGAGATCTCGGGTCCGGTGACTTCATCGGCGAGATCGCGCTCGTCGCGGACGTCCCCCGTACCGCGACCGTGACAGCGACGAGTCCGGTCAGGCTCCTCGTCGTCACCGACCGCGCCTTCCGCGGCCTCCTCGAGCGGACGCCCACGGTCTCGGCCAAGGTGCTCCAGAGCCTCGGCGAGCGGCTGCACGCGGACGCGGTCTAGGTTTGTTCGCCAGCAGGATTCGCCAGAAGCCGAATCCTGCGGCTTGATCCCCCGCCTTCGGCGCCGCGACCGCCTCTCGGGTTGTGTCCGACTTCAGTCGGACACGTGCTCTCGGTCGGCGCGAGGGCAGCCGCCGCTGCCCTCGCAGCGCTGCGACTCAGGCCGCGTTGGGGGTTACCCGGACTGCCTTGTAGGTGTGCGTTCGGGTGAAGCCGTCCCAGATCGACCAGCGCCAGGTCCCCGCACGCGGGAAGACGACGCGGGCTCGGTAGACGCCCTCGACCTTTGTCGGCCGGGCGAGGAACGAGCGGGCGATCGTGCCCTGCGCGATCCGGACGCGTGGCTCGACTCCGGCGAGAGGCGTCACACCGTGCTGGAGAACGGTCAGATCGACGACCCAGGGGGCACCCGCCTGGGTGCCGGCGGGGGTCGAGCTCAGCTTGACGGTCGCCCAGCCGCCCGCGAGAGCCGCGGCCGGTGCGAGGGCGCCGAGAACGACGAGGACGAGGACGAGCTTGCGCATCACTTGCTCCTTTCGGACTGCATTTGTTCGCGAGCAGGAATCCGCGGGAGCGGATTCCTGCCGCTTGATCCGCGCCTTCGGCGAGGCAAACCCCTGAAGGCGTCCTGCTTCGCAGGCCGCAAACCATGATTTGGTTCGCGAAGCAGGACATCCGCAGAAGCGAATTCCTGTCGCTTGTCGCGTTTCCGCATTGGCTCATCTACACCGGCCGGCCGCGATCGGTTCCGCACAGACTCGGTACGCTCGAGCGCAGGCATGAGCCGCCTCGTCGGGATCAACCACGTCGCGCTCGAGGTCGACTCGATCGAGGAGGCGCTCGCGTTCTGGGAGCGGCTCGTCGGGCCGCTCGAGCTCCGCGGCCGGATGGGGTCGATGGCCTTCGTCGACATGGGAGATCAGTTCCTCGCCCTCGCGGCACCACGCAGCGGGGGATCGGACGTCGCGCGGCACGTCGGGATCGTCGTCGACGACAAGGAGGCCGTGCGGGCGGCGGCGCTCGCTGCCGGCATCGAGGTCTCGCGCCCGCCGTCGCTCGACCTCCGTGACCCCTGGGGCAATCTCCTCCAGTTCGTCGACTATCGCGAGGTGCAGTTCACGAAGACGGACGAGGTGCTCGAGACAATGGGTCACGACAGGCTCGAGAAGACCGACGCCGCCCTCGCCGAGCTTCGCGCGAAGGGTGTATCTAGCGGTCGGTGAAGGCGAGACGCGCGCCGAGCGCGGCGAACGAGCCGGCGAAGGCGCGCCGCATCCATGTGATCACGCGGGGACGCGAGATCACATGCGTCCTCACGGACGCCGCGAAGAGTCCGTAGAGCGCGAAGACGACGAACGTGAGCGCCATGAAAACGGCGCTCAGCTCGAGCATCCGCCACACCGACCCCGTGTCGCCCGCGCCCACGAACTGCGGCAGGAAAGCGAAGAAGAAGATCGTCAGCTTCGGGTTGAGGACGTTCACGAGCACTGCCGACCCGACGATCCTCGCGACGGAGCGAGGCGCCGCCTCGCCCTCGACGACGAGGGCACCGCGCTCGCGGAGCGTCGCCCAGGCCATGTAGAGGAGATAGGCGACGCCGAAGTACTTCAGGGTCTGGAAGGCGACGGCGCTCGTGTGGAGAAGCGCTGCCAGACCCGTAATCGCGGCGACCATGTGGGGAACGATCCCGAGCGTGCAGCCGAACGCTGCGATCACGCTTGCCCGGCTACCGCGCGTGAGACCGGCGGCGAGCGTATAGACGACACCAGTACCGGGCGTCGCGACGATGATCATCGTCGTCACGAGAAACTCGATGCTCACGCCGTCGAGCATAGTCCTCGGTCTGAGGCAGAATGCGCCTCGCGGTGCACATCCTCGCTTCGATTCCATCGCCCAGCTCCGGGACGGTCGAGCTCGGGCCGCTCACCGTGCACATGTACGGGCTCACGCTCCTCGCGGCGATCGCGCTCGCGACCTACGTCGCCGGCCGGCGCTGGGTCGCGCGCGGGGGCGACTGGGATCTCATCTTTCGCTGCGCCGTCTGGGGGGTGGGGGCCGGGATCGTCGGCGCGCGGGTCTACCACCTCGCGACGAGCTGGAGCGAGGTGCCTGACGAGTGGTGGGGGCCGTTTGCCATCTGGCGCGGCGGCCTCGGTGTCTGGGGCGGGATCGCGGCCGGCTGCCTCGTCGGCGGCCTCGTGGCGAAGCGGGCCGGGGTCGACGTCTGGCTGCTCGCCGACTGTCTCGCGCCGGCGCTTCTCCTCGCCCAGGGGGTAGGGCGCCTCGGCAACTGGTGGAACCAGGAGCTCTTCGGAAGGCCTACCGACCTGCCGTGGGGGCTCGAGATCGACCCGATCAACCGGCCGCTCGAGCACATCGACCAGGAGACGTTCCATCCGACGTTCCTCTACGAGCTGGGCTGGGACTTCGCAGCCGCGGCGATCCTCGTCTTCGTCCTCGAGCGGCGCCTGAAACCGCGTCCACCGGGCATCTTCGCTGCGTACATCGCGCTCTACTGCGTCGGACGGTTCGCGGTCGAGCTCCTGCGCATCGATCCGGCGCACGAGATCGCCGGGCTCCGTTTCAACGCCTGGGTCTCGCTCCTCGGGATCGCGGCGGGGACGATCTGGTACGTGCTCTCCCAGCGCCGCGCGCGGCCGCCCGACACCGCAGCGCGTCGCGGCCGGCCCGAGTCGCCGCGGAGGACGATGTCCGTTCCCGGCGAGAAGCGCGTCCGACGACCCGACTAGCATCGCCGCGTGTCCTCGGCGGCCCGCGATCTCGAGCTGGATCTCGACGCGTTCGAGGGGCCGTTCGACCTCCTCCTGACGCTCGTGCTCAAGGAGCAGCTCGAGCCGGCGGAGATCGACATGGCCGCGATCGTCGTCGCCTTCGTCCAACACCTTGCCGAACGCGATGAGATCGACCTCGATGCCTGCGGCGAGTTCCTCGTCCTCATATCGGCGCTGCTCGAGCTCAAGGCGCGGCAGCTCTTCCCGGAGGAAGGCGCCGAGCTCGCAGAGCTCGAGCCCGAGGAGGCCGCCGAGGAGCTCGCCCGACGGCTTGCCGAGTACCGGCGCATGAAAGAGGCGGCCGTCTGGTTACGGGAGCGCCTCGCGGCCGAGCGCGACCGCTACTTCCGGCTCGGGCCGGCACCGCTCGCACCTCGAGCTGAGCGCCGGCTCGCTCCGCAGGAGCCGGCACTGCTGGCGACGGCTCTCGCAGGGCTTGCGACGCCGCCGCCGAAGGTGTCTCTCTCGCACATGGCCCTCCGCTTCCCGCCCGTCGGTCAGTTCCTCGAGCGTTTCCGCGCCGTGCTCCGCCGTCGGCGTGTCTTCGACTTCGACGGCGAGGTCGCGAGCCTGCCCCGGATCGAGCAGGCCGTCGCGTTTCTCGCGCTCCTCGAGCTCCGCAAGAACGGGGAGGTCGCGCTCGCACAGGCCGCGCCGTTCGGGCCGATCCGCGTCGCCCGTACCGAGAGAGAAAGGATGAACGCGTGGACCGTCCGCTCCGCCTGATCTCCGCCGAGACCATCGCCGGCACCCCGATCGACGCGGTCGCCCGCACCATCGAGGCGCTCCTTGTCGTCGCCTCGCAACCGCTCTCGGTCGAGGAGCTCGCGACCGCGGTCGACGACGAGACCGAGCGGATCGAGACCGCGCTCGGGCTCGTGCGCGAGCGCCACGCGGAGGGTCGGAGCGGCATCGTGCTGGAACGCGTCGCCGGTGGATACGCCTTCCGGGCAGCGCGCGAGGCGGCGGAGGCGTGCGCACGGCTCTTCGAGCGTCCGGTCGAGCGCGGGCTCTCGCAGGCTGCGCTCGAGACGCTCGCGATCGTCGCGTACCTCGGGCCGGTCTCGCGGCCGGAGATCGCGCGGATCCGCGGAGTCGCTGCCGACTCCACCGTCGCCGCGCTCGTCGAGCGAGGTCTCGTCGCCGAAGCGGGTCGCGAGAACGCGCCCGGTGGCGCCGTCCGGTACCGCGTCACACCGCTCTTCGAGCGGGTCTTCGGGCTCGACACGCTCGCGGAGCTTCCACGGCTCGATGACCTCGGTGGGGAGCCGGATGCGATCCGCGAGCGCCTGCTCGCCGTCGCCGAGGCACGCGCGTCGTAGGACGCTTGCGACAGTCTCTTCCAAGCGGGCTTCGGCCACCGATATCGTCCGGGTCGAGGATGGACGGATGACCCGGATCGCCGTCGCGCTCTTCCAGGACGCGGAAGAGCTGGATGTGGTCGGGCCGTGGGAGGTGCTCGCCGCCTGGTCGACGCAGTGGCCGGAGGACGGCGTCGAGGTGTTCACCGTCGCGGACTCGAGCGAAGCCGTGACCTGCGCGAAGGGCCTGCGCGTCCTTTCGGACCACACGTGGGAGGCAGCGCCGCCGATCGACGTCCTCGTCTACCCGGGCGGACGCGGGACACGCCGCGAGCTTGCCGATCCGGTGGTCCTCGAGCGCCTGCGGAAGCTGCGCGAGCAGGACGTCCTGATGACGAGCGTCTGCACCGGTGCTCTCGTCTTCGCGGCGGCCGGCCTGCTGCACGAGCGCCCGGCCACGACGTGGTGGGGAAGCCTCGAGACGCTTGCCGAGCTCGACCCCTCGATCGACCTGCGACCCGACGACCGGTTCGTGGACAGCGGGGAGGTCGTCACCGCGGCGGGTGTCTCGGCGGGGATTGACATGGCGCTCCATCTCGTCGCCCGGCTCGGCTCGGTCGAGCGCGCACGCGAGGTACGGCGCTACATCCAGTACGACCGGCGCTAGATCTGCCAGGCGCCGCCACGAAGCAGCGGAACGGCATCGCCGTCACGCGTCACGCCGTCGACGTCGACCTCGGGCGAGCCGATCATGAAGTCGACGTGAACTTCGCTCGTGTTGATCCGACCGCGGTCGCTCTCGTCCTCGACACCGATGTCGTAGGCGCTTCCGAGCGCGACGTGGCTCGCCGCGTTCTCGTCGAGGAGCGTCTCGTAGAACACCGTGCCCAGCGGGCCGATGCGGCCTTCGCCGTCGACGAGCGCAAGCTCGCCGAGTCGCGAGGCGCCCTCGTCCTTCGCGGTAAGCGAACGCAGCGTGTCGGCGCCGCGCTCGGCGTCCATGCGCGTCGCGATGCCGCCTTCGAACTCGACCCTGATCCCGTCCATCACGGCTCCGTAGAGCTCTAGCGGACGGGTGGCGGTGACGTGGCCATCGACGCGGGTTGGATCCGGGGTCGTGAAGATCTCCTCGCTCGGGATGTTCGGGAAGTGCCGCAGGCCGTCGACGGTCGTGAAGTCGGCAGCGTTCCAGGTCGAGGACGGGAACAGCCCGACCGTGACGTCCGTGCCAGGCCCGCGGAGACGGATCGCATCGAACCGCCGGTCGGTGAGCCGTGCGGCGACGGACTCGAGTGTGTGCGCCCGCTCGCGCCAGGCCCCCGCCGGGTCCTCCTCGTCGAGCCTGCAGACGTGCGCGATGAGCTCCCAGAGCCGGTCGAGCGCGGCCTCTGGCTCGAGCTCCGGGAAGACGAGCGCGGCCCAGCCGGATGACGGAGCAGGGGCGACGCACCAATTTGTCGTGCCGCGGTTCACGACCTCGCCGGTGGTCGGGAGATAGGGGAGGAGGTCGCGGCCCGCGCGCCCCGGATCGATGCCGTCGAGCGCGTCGGGGATAGCCGGGCCGGTGAGCGAGATGCGTGCCGCACGCTCGTTCGAGAGCCACTCGAGCCGGTCGATCATCCAGGGCGGGATGTAGTCGAGGGTCGACTCCTCTGCGTGGAGCAGGCGCTGGCGCTTCACGAGCGGATCGTGGATCGAGACGTCCACCCAGCGGGCTCCGTGCTCGTACGCGGCGCGAGCGATCTCCCGCGTCAGCTCTTCCTTGCCCGTGTAGGTCGTGACGCCGACGATCTGACCCGGCTGGACGTTCGCGCCGTAGCCGACTACGAGGTCGGCGAGGCGGCGGGTCAGGTCGGCGTGGTCGGGCACGGGCGGAGGGTAGCCACCGCCGACGGACGGAGCCGGGACAATGCTCCGATGCGCCTCAATGCCTTCCTCGCCCGTGCTGGTGTCGCCTCGCGTCGCAAGGCCGACGAGCTGATCAAGGCGGGGAAGGTGACCGTGAACGATGCCCCGGGGGAGCTCAACACGTTCGTCGAGCGCACCGATGTCGTGCGGGTCGACGGCCGGGAGGTCGGGAAGAGCGCTCTGCGCCACGTACTGCTCGTGAAGCCGCGGGGGACGATCGCGACGGCGAGCGACCCGCGCGGTCGACCGACGGTGGTCGACCTCGTGCGCGGGGAGATCCGCGTCGTCCCCGTGGGGCGCCTCGACCGCGATACGACTGGAGTGCTCATCCTCACCAACGACGGCCCGCTCGCGCATCGGCTCGCGCATCCGCGGTACGGCATCGAGAAGGTCTACGTGGCGGACGTCCGGGGTGAGCCGGGCGACGAGGCTCTCGCCGCGCTCGCGACCGGGCTCGAGCTCGAGGACGGACGAACCGCCCCTGCCGGCGTTCGTCGGCTCGGCCCGTCGCGGGTCGAGCTCACGCTGCACGAGGGGCGCAATCGGCAGGTACGACGCATGCTCGAGGCTGTCGGTCATCCCGTCCTGCGGTTGCGCCGCTCGCGCTACGCAGGGCTTGGTCCCGGCCGACTGCGGCCGGGTCAGTGGCGCGAGCTCACGCGGGAGGAGGTTGCGCGCCTGCGGCGTTCCGTGGGGCTGTAGGTGCCGCGGCGAAGCCGCGGCACCTAGCACGGCTACCTCCCTGCGGAGACGTTGAGGCGCACGGCGGAGCCTTGCCGGAGCTGGCCACCGACCGGGTTCTGGGCGATGACGCTGCCTTCGGGCTGATCGGAGGGCACCTCGACGACGTTGGCCTCGAGCTTCGCCGAGCTGAGCTCCGCCTCTGCCTCGCCACGGCTGAGCCCCACGACGTTCGGCACCTCGACGAGCCCCGTGCCCTTCGACACCGAGATCGTGACGGTCTCACCGTTCGCGACATCGGCTCCGGCCGCGGGCTCCTGCGAGACGACCAGCCCGGGCTCCCGCTCGGAGAAGACCTCCTTCGTCTCGACCTGGAAGCCGGCCGCGACGAGTGCGTCACGTGCCTCGGCCTCGCCGCGACCGACGGCGTTCGGCACCGGCGTCGAATCGGGGCCACCCGACACGTTGATCCGCACGCTCGAGCCTTCGTCGACCTCCGTGCCCGCGTCGGGGCTCTGCGCGAAGACGGTTCCCTCCTCGGCGTCGTTCGGCTCCGTGACGATGTCGGCCTCGAGCTCCTCGTCCTGCAGCTCGGAGACCGCGCGATCGACGGGCAGCCCCTGAACCGACGGCACTTCGGTCGTCTGCTCCTGGGTGAAGTACCAGTACGCGGCACCGGCGGCAGCGAGGAGGAGGAGCAGCACCGCGAGCGCAAGCCCGATCCGCTCCGTCGGCGAGCGCCGCCGTTCCTCGTGGCGAACGGTGTCTCGCTCGATCGTCCCGTCGTCGCGCCGGCGGATGGTCTCGCTCTCGCGGACGACGGCCTCCTCCACGTCGGGACCACCCGGGGGGCCGACGGGCGGTGCCGGACCGCGCTCCACCGCGGTTCGCTCGATCGTCCGCTCCTCCTCGGCCGGCCGGATCGTCGTCTGCTCCTCGGGCTCGACCCACTCTTCGGGTACTCGGTCTGGATCGTCGGTCCGGTCGTCCCGCGCCATGTCGCTCCCCTTCTCGTCGTCGACCAGATCCCGCACCGGCGGGTCTCGGCTCGAGACTACTCGCCGTCCCGGAGAGCGTTACCCGTGCGTGACGAATCCCATGCGCTCGTACATGGCGGCGAGCGTCGGGGCAGCCTCGCTCCAGGCCTTCTCGGCGCCCTCGCCAAGAAGGCGCTGGAGCTCGGGTTCGTCGCCGCGCAACGCGTGATAGCGCTCCCGTACGGGCGTGACGAAGGCGACGACCGCCTCACCGACGTCGGTCTTGAGTTCGCCGTAACCCTTGCCGTCGTACGCGTGTTCGATCTCGCTCGGAGTGCGGTCGGTCGCGACCGCGAGAATGTCGACGAGATTCGAGACGCCAGGCTTGTCCTCCGCCCGGCGGATCTCACGACCCGAGTCCGTCACGGCCGAGCGGAACTTCTTGCGGATCGTGTCGGGATCGTCGAGGAGCTTGACCGTTCCCTGCTCTGTGCCGCCCGTCGTCGACATCTTCCGGGTCGGCTCCTGCAGATCCATGATCCGCGCCCCGACCTCCGGGTAGATGCCCTCGGGGACGACGAACGTGTCGCCGAAGCGCGAGTTGAACCGCTCGGCGATGTCGCGCGCGAGCTCGAGGTGCTGTCGCTGGTCGTCGCCGATCGGAACCCGATCGGTGCGGTAGAGCAGGATGTCGCCCGCCATCAGGACGGGGTACGTGAAGAGACCCGCCGAGACGAACTCCCGCACGTCCGACCTGTCCTTGAACTGCGTCATCCTCCCGAGCTGTCCGTAGCTCGTGACGGCCGAGAGCAGCCAACTCGCCTCGGCGTGCGCCGCAACGTGGCTCTGCGCGAAGACCGTGGAGCGATCCGGCTCGAGCCCCGTCGCGAGGAGCAGCGCGTAGAGGTCGAGCGTGCGCTCACGGAGGTCGCGCGGGTCGTACTCGACCGTGATCGAGTGGAGGTCGACGATGCAGAAGAACGCCTCGCCGAGCTCCTGTGTCTGCGCGTACTGGCGAAAGCCGCCGATGTAGTTGCCGAGGTGC
>Ga0183260_10000315_pt1 | contig 39393 bp, 50 predicted proteins | sample AntDrymUQ4972206_2_FD_129768 | JGI IMG/M metagenome (GOLD analysis project Ga0183260, IMG submission 129768) | Polar desert sand microbial communities from Dry Valleys, Antarctica - metaG UQ497 (22.06) (version 2) (version 2) | ecosystem: Environmental > Terrestrial > Soil > Desert | place... | reverse complement strand
GTGGAAGTTCACCCGCGGCGATCTGGCCAAGATGATGAAGCGACTGGCGGAGAAGGCGGACTACCGAGCCGCAGCATGAGGCGCCAGGGATACGTGACCGGAATTACGGTCCAGAGCACTTAGTCGAACGACGAACGGATCAACCGCGGCGGCGAGCAGCTCCCACGCCGTGTCGCTCGCTTCAACGTAGCCACGACCGCGTTGACGCCCCGATTGGGCACCAAGCTCAGCCGTCGACACCGATTCCAAGGCGGAGGAGACGTCGTCGGCTACGCCGGAGCGCTCCACAGCTTCGAGCACCGTCAAGGAGGCGCCGGAGCACGATGACCTGCTCTCCGTCGGACGCGGACCTCCCAGGCAGTTGTCTTGCGGCCCGTCATGGGCCGAGCCAACGGCAATACGCATCGACCAGCCGCACGGCGTCGCCGTCGCCGGCGAGGTCGACGTCGAGTACGGCGACCCGGTACTGCTGCCCGGCCCGACCACAGGTCGCGATCAGTTCGCGGCGCCCGTGACCGAGGCCGACGGAGAGCACTTGGACGTCCTCGCCGACCACGGTGCCCGAGAGTGGAAAGCGAACGTCGTTCTCGAAGGCAACCTCGAATCCCGACAGGGCCTCCTCCTCACCGTTGGAGTCCATGGTGATCTCAGCTATGAGATCGTCGAGTTCACGCGCTGTTGGCGACGACACACGGGCCATGACCCGCCTCCTGGTCTGCTCAACGTCCACTCTGCCATGGGCAGCTCCGCACGGCGGACGATCCTGAGCACATGACCGTGACCGTGACCATCACCCTGACCCTGACCCCCGACCTCCCAGCCTTCGGCCTCGGCTCGGCCGACGAAGCCGAGTCCCCGACGACGGGTTGAACGGCGTGGAAGGCTGCGGGAGTGGGGGCGATTGAACCACGACCGAAGGCCTGGCAGGGGCGGCGGCTCGTGTCGGAGCATGCGTTCGACAAGCTCCGGTTGATCGATTGCCTGTTCAGCGAGTTCTCCGCGGCGTGCGAGGCCGCGGAGGTCATCGAAGAGACCGTCGTGTCGGAGGGCTACAGGAGGTGGTCCTGACGCTGGCCTGGAGGCGACCGCTCCACGTCGTGGTTATCGTGGACGAGGTGCATCAGGAGGACCGCGTCGTGACCGTGTACGAACCCGAGCCGGCGCGCTGGTCCACGGACTTCCGCAGGCGTCGATGATGCGGTGCGAGCGATGTGACCAGGGTGAACGGGTCGCGGTCCTGCGCGCGAAGATGGCCGAGCGGTCCGGTCGGGTTGCGGTCGTCCTCGGCGTACCGATGGAGGAGTGCCCCGCCTGTGCGGAGCGCTACCTCGCCTGGGAGGTAGCTGAGAAGCTCGACGAGCTCCTCGACGCCATGCTGACGGGTGACGTCGAGGTCGCCACCCGCCACTTCGGGACCACGACCGCTGCCTGAGCCTCCGAGGAAACGGCCCAGCAAGGGATAGCGATCGAACAGCCGACGACGCCCTTGAGCAGCCATGACGTTGTAACAACGACAACGACGAGTGGAGGTGGAGGGATTCGAACCCTCGTCCTTCGGCTTCTTGACGGGCCTTCTCCGAGCGCAGCCGGTGAAAGGGATCTCGGGCGGTCGCTCGTCAACGGCAGCAGGCGACCACCCCAGTCAGCGAAAGTGTCCCCGTCGGGCCTGCTGACGCAGCCCGTCGGGTAAGCCCCGCTTGATGACGCTCGTAACCGGCCCACAGGGCTGAGGTCGGACGAACGCTCACTGCTGTTTAGGCAGCGAGAGCCAAAGTGTTGTCTTCGGCGTTTATGTTTTTTTTCCGGCTCTTTAACGTGGCTCCGGAGACCACGGCTCGCTTCTCCCGACTCGACGACCAAAGTCGAAACCATGCACCCCCGTGTCGTGACGGACCATCATTCTACCGCCGCCGGCCCCGATCTCCGTCCGAGTCCCGGCCCCGGTGCGCCATGGCCCGCTCCGCCTCCCGCTTGGCGTCGCGCTCGGCGATGGCATGGCGCTTGTCGTAGCGGCGGCGGCCGCGGGCCAGGGCCAGCTCCACCTTGACCCGCCCGTCACGGAAGTACACCGACAGGGGCACCAGGGTCAGCGCCTGCTGCTGGGTGCGCTCGGCCAGCTCGTCGACCTCGGCCCGGTGCGCGAGCAGCTTCCGCTTCCGCTCCGGATCGTGGCCGCCGAAGCCGTCGGTCTGACCGTAGGGGGCTATGTGGGCGTTGAGCAGCCAGAGCTCGCCGCCCTCCACCCGGGCGTAGGCGTCCTTGAGCACCATCTGGCCGGCCCGCAGCGACTTCACCTCGGTCCCGACCAGCGCGACCCCGGCCTCGATGGTGTCGATCACCTCGTAGTCGTACCGGGCCTTCCGGTTGGTGGCGACGACCGTCACGCCGTCGCGAGCCTTGGGTTGGGTGGCCACGCCCGAAGGGTACCGGCCGAGGGTACCCTCGCCCCCCGATGCTCCGGCTTGCTCACGACGTCCACCTGACGATGGTCGCCCACGCCCTCGACGACCTCCCCTGCGAGGCCTGCGGGCTCCTCGCGGCGACGCCGGGGAAGGACCTGGCCGAGGCGATCTACCGGTGCCGCAACGCCGCCGCGTCGGCCTGCCTCTACGAGGTGCACCCGTTCGACCAGCTGCAAGCCGACCGCGACGCCGAGAGCCGCGGCCTCGAGATCGTCGGGGTCTACCACTCGCACACCCACACCGATGCCTATCCGTCGCCCACCGACGTGGAGCAGGCGCCCGACCCGGACTGGCACTACGTGGTGGTGTCCCTGCGCGACGCCGAGCCCATGGTCCGCTCGTACCGCATCGTCGACGGCGCCGTCACCGAGGAGCCCGTGATCCTGGCTGACCGGTAGGATCAGCGCCCCGTACCGTCCCCGTCGTCGGAGGCGAAAGTGCCCGTCGAAGTCCGAGTTCCCACCGTGCTGCGCAAGGACGCCGGCGGCCAGGCGACCATCAAGGCCAACGGCACGACCGTGGGCGAGGTGTTCGACGACGTCGTCCGCCAGTTCCCCCTTCTCGCAGGCAAGGTCGTCACCGAGGAGGGCACCCTCCACCGCTTCGTGAACGTCTACCGCAACGACGAGGACGTGCGCTTCCTCGGCAGCCTCGACACCACCGTCGCCGACGACGACGTCATCTCCATCCTGCCGGCCGTCGCCGGCGGATAGGTCTGGCCCGGCGCCTGTGGCCGTTCTGAAGTCGATTCTCGACCTCATCGGCAACACGCCGCTCGTCGAGGTCGCCCAGCTCAGCCCTACGCCCGGGGTACGGATCCTCGTCAAGCTCGAGGGCCAGAACCCGGGCGGGTCGGTCAAGGACCGCATCGCCCTGGCCATGGTCGCCGACGCCGAGGCCGACGGCCGGCTCGAGCCGGGCCAGACGATCCTCGAGCCCTCGTCGGGAAACACCGGGATCGGCCTCGCCCTGGTGTGCCGGATCAAGGGGTATTCCCTGCGGGTGGTGCTGCCCGAGAACGTCTCCGTCGAGCGCCGCCAGCTCCTCGAGATCTTCGGGGCCGAGATCATCCTGTCGCCGGGGGAGGAGGGCTCGAACGGCGCCGTGCGGATGGCTCAGCGCCTGGCCGCTGAGTCCGACGACGTCGCCTTCCTCTACCAGTACGGAAACCCTTCCAACCCGGGCGCCCACGAGCAGGGCACCGGCCCGGAGATCTGGCGGGACTGCCCTGAGGTCACCCACTTCGTCTCGGGCCTGGGCACCACCGGAACGCTCATGGGAGTCGGCCGTTACCTGAAGGCCCGCAAACCCGCCGTGCAGGTGTGGGCCGTGGAGCCACCGTCGGGTGAGATGGTCCAGGGCCTGCGCAACCTCGACGACGGTTTCGTGCCGCCGATCTTCGACCCCGAGGTGCTCGACCGCAAGCTCATCGTGCGCCCCCGGGAGTCGATCGAGTGGACCCGGCGGCTCACCGAGGAGGCGGCGATCTTCGCCGGCATCTCGTCGGGCGCGGCCATGGCCGGGGCGGCGAAGGCGGCGAGGGAGATCGACGAGGGCGTGATCGTCACCGTCCTGGCCGACGGCGGCTGGAAGTACCTGTCCACCGGCGCCTGGACCGACGACCTCGACGAGGTCGTCGAGCGGGCCAGCCGCATGGTGTACTTCTGAGGCGCGCGCTTGAACCACTCGGCGGCAGGTGACCGGTAACGTCGCCGCCGTGGACGACCGGGCCATCGGCATGTTCGACAGCGGGTTCGGAGGGCTCACCGTGGCCCGTGCCCTCATCGATCTCCTGCCCGACGAGGACCTCGTCTACTTCGGCGACACCGGCCGGTACCCCTACGGTCCCCGGCCCCTCGACGAGGTCCGCGACTTCGCGTCCCAGATCACGCGGCTGCTGGTCGACGACCACGATGTGAAGATGGTGGTGGTGGCCTGCAACACCGCCTCGGCCGCCGCCCTCGACGCGCTGCGCTTCGACACCGACGTGCCCGTGCTGGGCGTCATCGACCCGGGCGTGCGCGCCGCGGTGAAGGCAACGACCAACGGCCGCGTCGGCGTGGTCGGCACTGTCGGCACGATCGCCTCGGGTGCCTACCAGCGGGCGGTGCGGGCGACCCGCGCCCCGGTGGTGCTCACGTGCGCGTCCTGCCCCGGACTCGTCGAGCTCGTGGAGCGGGGGGAGACCGTCACCGACGGCGCCTACGTGCTGGCCGAGCGCCTGCTCGCCCCCCTGCGGACCGCCGCTGTCGACACGCTGCTGCTGGGCTGTACCCACTACCCCTTCCTCGCCCGCACCATCGGCGAGGTGATGGGCCGCGACGTCTTGCTCGTCTCCTCGGCCGAGGAGACCGCCTTCGAGATCCGGGCCATCCTCGACGACACCGGGCTCGGCCGCCGATCCGGCGCCGGCGGGTCCAAGGGTCGCCACCATTTCGTCTCCACCGGTGACGTCGGGTGGTTCCGGGAGCTGGGCGCACGGCTGCTCGGGCCCGAGCTCGACGAGGTGGAGGCGTGGGTGTGGCCCTGACCCTCACCGTGCTCGGATGCTCGGGCAGCTACCCGGGCGAAGGAAACGCCTGCAGTGGCTACCTCGTGGGCGACGGCACCACCCTCGTGTGGGTCGACGCCGGCTCCGGCACGCTGGCCAACCTCCAGCGCCACGTCGGCTTCGCCGACGTCGACGCCGTCGTGCTGAGCCACGAACACCCCGATCACTGGACCGACCTGGAGGGCTTTCACATCGTGTTGCAACACGCTGCTCCGCGCCACGACGTGCCTGTGTACGCACCGGCCGGGCTGCGCGACCGCACCTATCAGACGCCTGAACCCGAGTTCGCCTGGCACGAGGTGGGCGACGCCGACCGGGTCACCGTCGGTTCGCTCGAGCTGTCGTTCTCCCGCACCGACCACGGTCCCGAGACCCTCGCCGTGCGTGTCGACGGTGGCGGCCGCTCCATCGGCTACTCGGCCGACACCGGCCCCTGCTGGTCGTTCGGCGCGCTGGGGTCGGGCCTCGACCTGGCGCTGTGCGAGGCCACCGTGCCCGCGGAGCTCGAGGGCCAGATGCAGCACCTGTCGGCGCGCCAGGCCGGGGAGGCGGCCCGGGCCGGGCGTGCCCGCCGGCTGCTCCTGACCCACCTGTGGCCGACGGTCGACCCCGAGCGGAGCAGGCGCGACGCGTCCGACGCCTTCGGGAGCGTGGTCGACGTCGCCGCGATGCACCAGAGGTACGAGGTATGAGGGCCGACGGCCGCCAGCCCGACGACCTGCGCCCGGTGTCGTTCCAGCGCGACTTCACCGAGTTCGCGGCCGGCTCGGTCCTCGTGGCCATGGGTCGCACACGCGTGCTGTGCACGGCCTCGGTCGACGAGCGGGTGCCTCCGTGGATGCGGGGCAAGGGCACCGGGTGGCTGACCGCCGAGTACTCGATGCTGCCCGGGTCCACGTCGGAGCGCAGCGAGCGAGAGGTGAAGCGGGGCAAGCCGTCCGGTCGCACCCAGGAGATCCAGCGGCTCATCGGGAGGTCGCTGCGAGCGGTCACCGACCTGAAGACGCTGGGCGAGCGGCAGGTCACCGTCGACTGCGACGCCATCCAGGCCGACGGCGGTACCCGTACGGCGGCCATCTGCGGCGCGTACGTCGCCGCCCACGACGCCTTCAGCCGGCTCGTGCTGGCCGGCAAGCTTTCCGCTCACCCCATGCCGACGGCGTGTGCCGCGGTGTCGGTGGGAATGGTCGACGCCATGGCCATGCTCGATCTCGACTACTCCGAGGACGTGCGGGCCGAGGTCGACATGAACGTGGTCATGACCTCCACCGGCCGCTTCGTCGAGGTGCAGGGCACGGCCGAAGGCCTCCCGTTCAGCCGGTCCGAGCTGGACGACCTGCTCGGGCTGGCCGAGCACGGCATCGCCACCATCCGCGACCTGCAGGCCGAGGTGGTGGCCACCCCGCCGGTCCCCCGGCGCGCCGCTCCCTGAGGGACAAGGTGCGCCTGGTCCTGGCCACCGCCAACCCCGACAAGGCGGCGGAGATCGTGCCGCTGCTGGCGGGCTTCGAGGTGGTGCCCCGCCCACCGAGTGTCCCCGAGGTGGAGGAGACCGCCGATACGCTCGAGGGCAACGCCCGGCTCAAGGCCCGGGCCCTGGTCGAGGCCACTGGCGAGGCCGCCGTGGCCGACGACACCGGCCTGGAGGTCGCCGCTCTGGGCGGGCGGCCCGGGGTGTGGTCGGCCCGCTTCGCCGGCACGGACGCGACCTACGCCGACAACGTGGTCAAGCTGCTGGCCGACCTCGAGGGGGTCGAGGACCGCCGGGCCCGCTTCCGCACCGTCGCCGTGGCCTGCTTGCCCGACGGCAGCGAGGTCGTTGCCGAGGGATGGGTGGACGGGCGCCTCACCGCTGTCCCCAGAGGCGACGGTGGGTTCGGCTACGACCCTGTCTTCGTGCCCGGCGACGGCGACGGCCGCACGTTCGCGGAGATGGCCTTGGCCGAGAAGGAGGCCGTCTCCCACCGCGGCCGCGCCTTCCGCGCTCTGGCCGCCCGGTTGGGGTCAGTCGCGCCGGCGTGCGTTGGTGGCCACCAGGCCGACGACGCCGACCAGGATCAGCAGGACCGGGCCGACCCAGCGCAGGGGGAGCCCCGGCCCCTCGTCGACCAGGGCGGCGAGGGCGACGCCCACGAAGGCGATCCCCGCCATGAGCGAGAGGGCATCGAGATCATGCCTGGGCACGTCGCACCTCCACCTGTCCGACGCCGACCCGGGCCCTGAGCAGCAGCCGCCCGCCGCCCCCCTCGCCCGGGTCCACCACCTCGGCATCGATGGCGCTTCGACCTCGAGTCGGTGCCGCCCGACCGCCACGGGCTGCGGGAATCGGTGTCGGGCCGTATGGCCCGCCACGGTGGCAGCGCCATCGTCCGCACCGCTCCCGGTGAGGGCACCGAGGTGGCGCTGCGCATGCGGAGGAGTGGTCGGTGACCGGGAGCGACCGTCCGCGGGTGTTCCTGGTCGACGACCACCATCTGTTCCGCTCGGGGGTGCGGGCCGAGCTGGGCGACGCCGTCGACGTGGTCGGGGAGGCATCGGAGGCAGGTGCGGCCGCGGAGATGATCGTGGAGCGCCGGCCCGACGTCGTGCTGCTCGACGTGCACCTACCCGACGGCGGCGGCCGGGCGGTGATCGACCGGGTGACCCCGGTCGCGCCGGACGTCCGCTTCCTCGCGCTGTCCGTCTCCGACGCCGCCGAGGACGTGATCGGCGTGATCCGGGCCGGCGCCCGCGGCTACGTCACCAAGACGATCTCCGGCCCCGAGCTGGCCGACGCCATCCGCCGCGTGGCCGGCGGGGACGCCGTCTTCTCCCCCCGCCTGGCCGGATTCGTACTGGACGCCTTCTCGGTGGTGCCGGGCCCGTCGGGCGATCCCGAACTCGACCAGCTCACGCCGCGGGAGAGGTGCTTCGGCTGATCGCCCGGGGCTACGCCTACAAGCCGGTCGCCAAGGAGCTGCTGATCGGCTCCCGCACGGTCGAGACCCACGTGTCGTCGGTGCTGCACAAGCTCCAGCTGTCGAACCGCCACGAGCTCACCCGCTGGGCCACGGAGCGCCGGCTCATCTGATGCCCTCTCGGTTGGTTTGCGGGCTCACCCCACGTAGCCCTCGGGGAGGAGAGTGTCGCCGTAGTACACCTGCCAGCCGTGGTAGGCGAGGTAGGCGCGCTCCTCGGCGGCCATGACGCCGGCGTAGGCGGTGACCGCCCGCACGTAGCGCTGGCTCGGGTTGTAGGCGTACAGGGCGCGGGCCATGTCGGCGGGCGCCCCCCGCGATTTCAGCAGCCGGGCGGCGGCCAGGATCGAGTCGTGGTCGGAGTTGATGTCGCCGCCGTTGCCGTAGACCTTCCACGTGGAGGGGATGAACTGCATGGGCCCCTGGGCCCCGGCCACGCTGTCGCCCCGGATTCGGCCCATGCGTGTCTCCACCAGGTGGATGGCGGCGAGGTACTGCCACGGGACGCCCAGTGCCGATTGGGCACCCTTGTACTCGGCGAGCAGCTCGCCGGCCGGCCCAGGCGCGACGATTCGCCATTTGGGCAGCTCGGGCTTCGGCTGGGCCAGCCTGCGCAGCTCGGTGCCGGCCATCACGTGGGCCCCGGCCAGGGCCCGCAGGTCCGCCGGCAGCAGCCCTTGAACCGTCGCCTGCCAGTCGGGGTTGCGGACCAGGAGGCGGTAGAGGTCCTGTTGCTCGCGTCCCAGGCCCGCCAGGTCGGCATCGGGCGTCGACCGGTCGCGGATCGCGGTCTCGACGGCGACAAGGCGGCCGGCCACCGAGGCGGGGCCCGTGACGGGCGGCGGCGCGGGGACGGATGAGGACCCGGCCGGCGCCGGTGGGACGACCGCGGTCGTCGCCGCCGATCCGGCCGGCCTCGCCGGGGATCTCAGGGCGCCCGACGAGGACCCGCCTCCGCAGCCGGCGACGAACACGGCCACCACGACGGCGGCGACCCGGGAACCCACCCGACCAGGGTGCCAGCAACCCGTGACCCGGGGAGGCCGCACCACCCCCATTGACCTGCCTGCCCCTTTGCCGGCGTTGCCCGGTCTGATCCACTGGTGGGGAGATGGAGACGTCTGTCGCCAAGCTGGCGGCCCCGGCGACGATGGGTCTGCGGCCGAAAGGGGGCCGGATGACCTCCTGCGGGGTGCCGGCCGGGGGGCTCGTGGGATGACCGCCGTCTGGGTCCGGGCCCGGGCCGAGCTGCGGGCCGGCCGGCGGTCCTGGCTCGCCCTGGCCCTGCTCCTGGGCATGTGCGGCGGCGTGGTCATCGCCGCCAGCGCCGGGGCCCGCCGTACGGCGAGCGCGTTCCCCCGCCTGCTCGAGGCCACCGACGCCTTCGACGTGTTGGTAAACCCGAACGACGGTCACATGGATTTCGATGCCGTCGAGCGCCTGCCCCACGTCGCCCGGTCGGCCCGGGGAGCGGGGGTGGCCGTCCTGCCCACTGGGCCGGACGGCCAGCCCGACGTGTCCGGCGAGCGGTTCAACTTCTTTGCCAGCCTCGACGGCGTGCTCGGCTACACCGTCGACCGGCCGAGGATCGTGGCCGGCCGCATGCCCCGCCGCGACCGGGCGGACGAGGTCCTGGTCGATGAGCGGTCGGCGTCCGACGAGGGCCTGGAGCTGGGGAGCACGTTGGCGGTGGTCACCTTCTCGGAAGCCGAGACGATGGCGTTCGAGGGCGGTGGAGGTCCGCCCCCGCCGGGGACCCCCGTTCGCCTCGTCGTCGTCGGCATCGGCACGTACCCCAAAGACATCCCCGTCGCCGAGGGGGACCGGCTCAGGCCGACCTATCTCAGCCCCGCCATCGTCGGCGCCTACCGCCCGGGCCGCGGGTACGAGGCAACATTGGTCGAGCTCCACCGGGGCGCCGACGATGTCGCCGCCTTCGTTGATGCCGCTCAGCGGGCCGACGGTGACGAGCAGGTCTTCTACCAGGCCCGACCCGAGCTGGTGGCCAAGGCCCAACGGGCCGTGCGTCCGTACTGGGGGGCGCTGGCCCTGTTCGCCGTGGTCGGCGGCCTGGCCACCATGCTGATCGTCGGCCAGGCCCTGGCCCGCCAGCAGTTCCTCGACTCGACCGACTACCCCACTCTCGCGGCACTGGGGATGACACGCGGCCAGCTGGTGGCGGAAGCCGTCGTACGGGTGGCGGCGGTTGGCGTCGTCGCCGCCACTGCGGCAACCGCCGTGGCCTTGGCCCTCTCGCCGCTCGCACCCATCGGGCTCGCTCGACAAGCCGAGCCCGACCCTGGGTTCTGGGTCGACGGGCGGGCACTCGGCCTCGGGCTCCTCGCCATCGTGGCCCTTCCCATGGCGGTGGCGGCTGCGTCGGCCTGGCGCGCGGCCGGGGCCAGCGGGCGCCCCGCCCTGTCCGAAGGAGGCCGGCGGCGCCCGAGCCTGGCCGACGTCGCCGGCGCAGCCGGGCTGGGCCCGGCTGCGGCCACCGGCCTCCGCATGGCCCTCGAGCCGGGGCGGGGTCGCACGGCCGTCCCCGTGCGCTCCACGATGGCGGGCACAGCTCTGAGTGTCGCTGCCCTGGCTGGTGCACTGACCTTCCTCGCCAGCCCGGACCGCTTGTTGACCACGCCGCGCCTCTACGGGGTGAGCGCCGATGCCGCCATCTTCACGTCGGACGAGGACGAAGAGGCGGGCGCCCAACGAGCCGAGGAGGTCGCCGACCGTCTGAGGAGCGATCCGACGGTCTCCGGCGCCAGCGTGGGCGCGCTCGGCCAGGTGACCGTGGCCGGGGTCCCGGTCCCGGCCGTCGCCCTCGATCCGAGAAAGGGTGTCGCCGGGCCCACGCTGGTCGAAGGGCGGTTCCCGAGCGCCACCGATGAGGTCGTGCTGGGCGCCACCAGCCTGCGGCGGGTCGACACGGGGGTAGGCAACACCGTCGAGGTGCGGGTGGGTGAGGAGGCCCGGCCCATGCGCGTGGTGGGCCGGGCGGTGTTCCCCCGCTTCTCCGCCTATCCGGGCGCCGACAAGGGCGGGCTGGGCGACGGCGTCCAGCTCACGGTGGACGGTCTCCGCGCGCTGGAGCCGAGGGCCCGGGTCCAGTTCGTGCTGGCCCGCTTCTCGGACGGGGTGGACCCGCTGCCAGCGCGCGCCCGGCTCGCGGCGGAATCGCCGAGCTGGCAGGAGGGAGCACGCTCGACGACGTGGAGGTAGGGGCGCTCGAGCGCCCCGACGACATGCTCGGGTACGAGCGGGTCGACCGCACCCCCCTCGCCCTGGCCACGCTGCTGGTAGTCCTGGCCGGCGGGACGACGGCCCACGCCCTGGTCACCACGGTGCGCCGCCGCCGGCGTGATCTCGCCATCCTGAAGACGCTGGGCTTCGTCCGCGGTCAGGTGCGAGCGACCGTGGCCCTGCAGGCGACGGTCCTGGTGACCGTCGCCCTGATCGTCGGGCTCCCTGTCGGGATAGCAGCCGGTCGTTGGGCCTGGACCCTCCTGGCCGACCAGCTCGGTGCCGTGCCTGAGCCCGCCATACCCATGCTCGCCATTGGTCTCATGGTGCCCGCGGGGATCCTCGTCGCCAACCTGATCGCCGTCCTTCCCGGCCGCCGCGCCGCCCGCACCCAGCCCGCCATCGTCCTCAGGACTGAGTGATGCGGCTGTGACCACGTCTCGAGCACCGAGCCGCGCCGGCCCCGTCAAGCGGCTCCGCTTCCATGACCTGCGCGTGACGCACGCCGCCCACCTCATCGCCGCCGGCCGAGACGCCCTGGTGATCCCGAAGTGACTCGGCCACGCCTCGGTGAGCTTCACCTACGAAAGTACGGGCACCTCATGCCGAAGGCCGATGCCGACGCGGCCACGGCCGTAGCTGCGCTTGTCGACGGGGTGGGGTGACGCCTGTTGACCCTATGACATCGGCCGAATGTCCAGGAGCCTGATGGTGCGGAACTGGTCGGCCACTAGAAACTCGATGACGACAGGCGGCTCAAGAGCCACGACGGATATGTAGATGGGGGCTCTTACCCCGGGAAGTCGTTCAGCGTCGGCGGTCGGGTCGCCGGCGAGAACAGCCAACCGGTCAAGCATGGCTTGGCGACGCTGCGGGTCGGGTTCGCGGGAGAGCCAGTCAAACAGCAGCTTCCTGCCGTCGATTTGGTACAGCCGACGAGGCGAGTCAGGTGCCGTAGCGGGCGTGCGCCTCTGCTAGCAGAGCCTCGGCGTCTTCCGCGTCCTCGTATGGGCGCCCGTCAGCCATTCGACTCTCGTAGTCAGCGGCCGCCTTGGTCACTCGCTCGCTCGTGGCCGCGTTGATGGCGTCGAGGCGGATCGCAAGCCCCTTTCGCCTGGCCTGCAACTCGGCCGTAGCCTCGTCCATGCTGCTCAGCGTGGCTCGTAGGTAGTCGGCGAACTCGACCACCTCGCTCCGTTCCGCTTCAGGCGTCCCCATGTAACCGTTGTAACACGGAGCATGTCTTGTTGGTGGTCATTCGAGCGGCGCTTGTGACCAACTCGTGACCACGGCCGGCACGTCGTGGCATTCCACGCACGGCCGGAAGCGTCCGACCTGCACGTTCGTCCGAGACCAACGGTGCGGGCGGTGGGAGTCGAACCCACACCCCTTTCGGGACCGGAACCTAAATCCGGCGCGTCTGCCGTTCCGCCACGCCCGCGTGTTTGTTGATCGTACGCCCGCGTCCGCAGGAACCCGGAGGCCGCTACCCTCGAACAGATGACCCCCGACCTCCTTGCTCCGATCACCGCCCAGATGACCCCGGGCGAGCGGGCCAACAACGACGTCTATGCCCGCCTGCTCAAGGAGCGCATCGTCTTCCTGGGCACCCAGGTCGACGACGACCACGCCAACCTCATCTGCGCCCAGCTCCTGCTCCTCGAGACCGAGGACCCCGACCGCGACCTCTACCTGTACATCAACTCGCCGGGCGGTTCAGTGTCGGCCGGCATGGCGATCTACGACACCATGCAGTACGTCAGCTGCGACGTGGGCACCATCTGCCTGGGCCTGGCCGCCTCCATGGGCCAGTTCCTCCTGTGCGCCGGCACCCCGGGCAAGCGCTACGCCCTCCCGCACTCCCGCGTGCTCATGCACCAGCCGTCGGCCCAGATGCAGGGCTCGGCCGTCGACATCGCCATCCACGCCGAGCAGATCATCTACACCAAGCGGATCATGGCCGAACGTATCGCCACCCACACCGGCCAGAAGGTCGAGCAGATCGAGGTCGACTTCGACCGCGACCGATGGTTCACGGCCGAGGAGGCGCAGACCTACGGGATCATCGACCACGTGATCGCCCGGTCCCGCCAGGTCGCGGCGTAATCGACACCACGGTGGCTCGTCGGGGCGGAGATAGCCGGTGAGGGTCCTGGTCACCGGGTCGTCGGGGCTGATCGGCTCCGCCCTCGTCCGCTCCCTCGAGGTCGAGGGCCACCAGGTCACCCGCCTGGTCCGCAGACCTCCGGCGCGCCCCCAGGAGGTCAGCTGGGACCCGGGAAAGGGCTCGATCGACGCTGCCGCCCTCGAGGGCCACGACGCCGCCGTGCATCTCGCGGGGGCGAACATCGGCGACCACCGCTGGACCGACGAGTACAAGGCCCGGATCCTCGACAGCCGGCTGGAGGGCACCGGCCTGCTGGCTCGCACGCTGGGCTCGCTCGACCGTCCTCCGAAGGTGCTGGCCTCGGGCTCGGCCATCGGCTTCTACGGCGATCGGGGCGACGAGGAGCTGACTGAGGCCAGCTCGCCCGGGACGGGCTTCCTCGCCGAGGTGGTCCAGGCCTGGGAGACGGCGGCCGGACCGGCGCGGGAGGCCGGCATCCGGGTGGCCTACCTGCGCACGGGCGTGGTGCAGAGCGCCGAGGGAGGCGCCCTCGGGCGCCAGTTGCTCCCGTTCAAGCTGGCGCTGGGCGGGCGGATCGGGTCCGGCCGCCAGTGGCTGAGCTGGATCGAGATGACCGATCAGGTCCGGGCCATCAGCCACGTGCTGGAGCACGACTCGCTCGACGGGCCGGTGAACCTCACCGCGCCGAACCCGGTCACCAGCGCCGAGTACGCCAAGACCCTCGGACGGGTCCTGCACCGTCCGACGGTGTTGCCCATCCCGACGCCGGCGCTGCAACTGATGCTCGGGCGACAGCTCGTGTCGGAGATGCTGCTCGGCGGCCAGCGGGTCCTGCCCGCGGCCCTCGAATCCTCCGGCTACGCCTTCGCCAATCCCCATCTCGAGGCGGCGCTGGCGGCCGCCATCGGTCGTTCGTCGCCTACTGCCTGACCGCCGAGACCGTGAGGTCGATGCGGATCTTGCGGCTCACCAGGACGCCACCGCTCTCGAGGGCCACGTTCCAGGTGAGGCCCCAGTCCTCGCGGTCGATCTCGGTGGTGGCCGAGAAGCCGATGCGGGAGTTGCCCCACGGGTCGGCGAACTTGCCGTCGAACGTGGCGTCGAGGGTGACCTCGACCGACGACTGCTCGGGCGGCTCGGCCACCGTGATGCGTCCGGAGAGGCCGACGAATCGGCCTCGCACCTTGGTCACCATGAGGTGACGGGCGACGAACTCCGCCATGGAGTGCGAGGCGTCGATCTCGTACGAGCCGGGCTCGGGCAGGTGCGTGCCTGTGGTGGTGGTGCTGTTCGTCGTCTGTTTCATGTCGCCCTCCGGTTGCTGATTATGACCTATAAGTAACTTATGAGAAGTAATATTCCCTCTGGGCAGGGGCTTGCGTGCAGGCGTAGCCTGAAAGCCGTGGAGGCGGGGTGACCTCCGAGGAGGCGTCCAGGTGACGAGCCGAGAGGCGATCAGCGGCTTCTGCCCGCGGTACCACCGGGCGATAGAGATCATCGGGCGGCGGTGGACCGGCGCCATCGTGCGGGCCCTGCTCGCGGGCCATACCCGTTTCGGACAGATCCGGAGCACGGTCCCGGGGTTGTCCGACCGGCTGCTCTCCGAGCGCCTGAAGGAGCTCGAGGCCGAGGGGATCGTGGAGCGCCGGGTCCTCGTCGACGTCCCGGTGCGGATCGAGTACCACCTCACACCCAAGGGGGAGGCGCTGGCGTCGGTGGTGCAGGCCGCCTCGGCCTGGGCCGAGGACTGGCTCGCGCCCCAGCCCGTCGGCCAGGCCTGAGCGTCCCCGTCGTTCGGCGGATCCCATCGACCGGTACGCTTTGTCCATGGTGCTCACCACCCGGACGCCCCGGACGGCCCGAGCGGTCGCCGCCCTGCTGCTGGTCCTGGTGGCGATCGGCTGCACCCGATCCGACCCCGCGCCCCGGGCCCTGGCCGTTCCGATCACCGCACCGTCGCCCACGGTCCCGCCCCCACCACCTCCTCCGCCTCCACCGCCGAAGACCGTGGTGGCAACCGCCACCGTGCCGTCGGTCGCCGTCTTCGCCGACCCCGCCGCCGACGCGCCCACGTCGAAGCTCGCCAACCCCAACGATTACCTGGAGCCCCGGGTCTTCCTCGTGAGGAAGAACCATGGCGAGTGGCTGGATGTGTTCCTTCCGGCACGCCCCAATGGCTCCACGGGCTGGATCCGCGCCTCCGACGTCACCCTCTCGGAGACCGAGTGGCGCATCAGGGTGGAGCTGGGCGCCTACCGGCTCACGGTGTGGAACGGCGCCGAAGTGGTGCGGGAGGAGAGCGTGGCCGTCGGCAAGGCCGGGTCGCCGACGCCCACCGGCGACTTCTACGTCACCGACCTCCTCGAGACCGGCAACCCTCGTGGCCCGTACGGCACCTGGGCCTTCGGTCTGTCCGCCTACTCCGACGTGTACACGAGCTTCGCCGGTGGTCCCGGCCAGGTGGGCATCCACGGCACGAACGACCTGTCGAGCTTGGGCCGCTCGGCGAGCGCGGGGTGCGTGCGCGTCGAAGACCCGGCGATCATCGCCCTTGCCGCCCAGGTCCCGAGGGGCACGCCCGTCTCGATCGTCGCCTAGCTCTGCGTGCCCTGCAGAACCGTGCAGTCGACGTGTCGTCGGGGCGCGACTTCGCTGCACGGTCCGGCGTGCCCGCCAGGATTGTTGAGGCGAGGTGTGTGGGCGTCGGGCTCGATTCGCCTGCCGTCGATTGGGACGAGCTGACGACGCCCGGCCGCCGAGAGCGCCCTCGGTAGGATTCGAACCTACGCACCCGCCTCCGGAGGGCGGTGCTCTATCCCCTGAGCTACGAGGGCGTAACCCGGTGAGTCTATGCCGCCGGGGGAGGGCGCCTCCGAGGCGATCGGTAGGATCGCCTGGTGGCTGCGCTGAGGGTACTGGTCGTCGACGACGATCCTGTGATCCTCGAGCTCCTCCGGATCAACTTCGAGATCGAGGGGTTCGAGGTCTTCAGCGCGTCCGACGGCCAGGAGGGACTCGAGCGGGCACGTGCCGATCGGCCCGACGTGGTGCTCAGCGACATCATGATGCCGCGCCTCGACGGGCTGCAGCTGCTGGCCCGCCTCCGCGACGATCCGGCCACCGCCGGCGTGCCCGTCGTGCTCCTCTCGGCCAAGGCCCAGAACGCCGAGGTGCAGCGGGGCCTCGCCCTCGGTGCCGACGACTACGTCACCAAGCCGTTCGACCCGCTGGAGCTGATCGACCGGGTCAACGCCGTCCTGGCCAGGTCGCGCCGGTAGCCGGACCCCACGATGACGATCCGCGACACCCTCGCCCGGTCCGTGCGCGCCGCCCTGGTCGACCTCGGCGTCGATCCCGTGCCCGACGTGGTGCACCTCGAGCGCCCCGCCCGGCCCGAGCACGGCGACTGGTCGACCAATGTGGCCCTGGCATTGGCCAAGGCCATGGGCCGCAACCCCAGAGAGCTGGCCGGGGCCATCCGTGAGCGCCTGCTCGCCGACCCGCCGGCACACGTGTCGGGCGTCGAGGTCGCCGGTCCCGGCTTCGTGAACTTCCGCCTCGACCCCGGATGGCTCCACGACGTGCTCGTCGACGTGGTCACCGCCGGTACCGAGGGCTACGGCCGCCACTCCGTCGGCGGGGGAGAGCGGGTCAACGTCGAGTTCGTCTCCGCCAACCCCACCGGGCCTCTGCATGTGGGCGCCGGACGATGGGCGGCCTACGGCGACTCGCTGTGCCGGCTGTTCGAGCGCTGCGGATGGGACGTCCACCGCGAGTACTACGTGAACGACCGCGGCCTGCAGATGACCCTCTTCGTCGAGTCGTTGGTTGCCCGCCAGGCGGGCCGAGCGGTTCCCGAGGGCGGCTACCAGGGTCAGTACATCGTCGACTGGGCGGCCGAGATGCCCGACGACGCCGACCCCCGCGCCTGGGGCTACGAGCGCGTCACCCGCGACCTGGCCGACACGCTGGCCGCCATCGGCGTGAAGTTCGACACCTGGTTCAGCGAGCGGTCACTGGTCGACACGGGCGCCCTCGACGCCACCTTGCGCGACCTGGCCGCGGCCGGGGCGCTCCACGACGCCGATGGCGCCACCTGGCTCCGGGCCACCGACCACGGCGACCGCCAGGACCACGTGCTGGTGAAGTCCGACGGCGAGCCCACGTACCTGCTGTCCGACATCGCCTACCACCGCGACAAGTTCGGCCGCGGGTTCGGTCACCTGATCGACATCTGGGGCGCCGACCACCACGGCCACGTCAAGCGCGTGAAGGCCGGGGTCGAGGCCCTGGGCCACGACCCGGCGCACCTGGAGATCCTCCTCGGCCAGCTCGTCACCCTCGAGCGGGGCGGCGAGGTGGTGCGCATGGGCCGGCGCAGCGGCGAGTTCGTGGTGTTGGCCGAGGTGCTGGAGGAGGTCGGCCCCGACGTGGCCCGGCTCATCTTCCTGCTCCAGTCGATCGACACCCGCCAGACGTTCGACCTCGACGTCGTGCGCCGCCAGTCGATGGACAACCCCGTCTACTACCTGCAGTACGCGCATGCCCGGATCGCTTCCATCGGCCGGGTTGCCGCCGAGCGGGGCGTGGAGCGACGTAGCCTCGACGACGCCGACCTCACCCTGCTCGGCCACCAGCGTGAGCTCGACCTTCTGCGCAGCCTGGCCGACCTGCCCGACGTAGTGCTCTCCGCCTGTATCGACCGCAGCCCTCACCGGGTGACGAACTGGGTGCTCGAGCTGGCCGGCCGGTTTCACGGCTTCTACCACGACTGTTCGATCCTCGGGCCGGACGTCGACCCCGCACTGGCCCAGGCCCGGCTGTGGCTCGTCGAGGCGACGCGCGTCGGGCTGGCGATCGGCCTCGACCTGCTCGGGGTGAGCGCCCCGGAGTCGATGTGAGCGCAGGGAGCGCCCTGCGACCCGACCTGCTGCCGGTCTCCGCCCGGATCGGTGCCGACGGGCGGCTGTCGGTCGGCGGCGTCGACGTCTGCGCGCTGGCCGAGGAGTACGGCACCCCGCTGTTCGTCTACGACGAGGAGCACCTGCGGGCCCGTTGCCGGGAGGCGGTGGCCGCATTTGGCCCGGGGGTGGCCTATGCGTCCAAGGCCTTCCTGTGCAAGGCCATGGCCCGTCTGGCGTCGGAGGAGGGCATGCACCTCGACGTGGCCACCGGCGGGGAGCTGCACGTGGCCCTGGCCGCCGGCGTGGCGCCCGACGACCTGAAGCTGCACGGGAACGACAAGTCGCTCCACGAGCTGCGCAGGGCCCGGGAGCTCGGCGTGCGCCTCGTGGTCGACTCGTTCGACGAGCTCGACCGCGTCGAGCGGCTCCATGTCGACGACGGCATCGTCGCCACCGTGCTCGTCCGGGTGACACCGGGCGTCGAGGCCCACACCCACGAATACGTGATGACCGGCCAGGTCGACTCGAAGTTCGGGTTCGGACTGTCGAGCGGCGACGCCACCCGGGCCGTCGCGCGGGTCATGGCGTCACCTGCCACCGACCTGGCCGGTCTTCACGTGCACATCGGTAGCCAGATCTTTCTCACCCGCTCGTTCGAGAAGGCGGTGGAGGTGGTGGCCGACTTCGTGCGGCCCCTCGACGTCGACGAGCTGTGCATGGGTGGCGGCCTCGGCGTCGCCTACGTGGAGGGGGAGACGGCGCCGTCGATGACCGATTGGGCGTCGGTGCTCCACGACGCGTGCCGGGCTGCGGGGATCTCTGCCCACGTCACCGCCGAGCCGGGCCGGGCCATCGCCGCCGCCGCCGGCCTCACGCTCTACCGGGTGGGCACGGTGAAGGACCTGCCCGGCGTACGCACCTACGTGTCCGTCGACGGGGGCATGAGCGACAACCCCCGGCCCGTCCTCTACGGCAGCGGCTACGAGGCGTTCCTGCCCCGCGCCACCGACTCCGAGCGTCCCCGCATGGTGACGGTGGTGGGCAAGCACTGCGAGTCGGGCGACGTGGTCGTGCGCGACGCGCGGGTACCCGCCGACCTCGCGGTGGGCGACGTGCTCTGCACGCCGGTCACCGGTGCCTATGGCCACTCGATGGCGTCCAACTACAACAAGGTGCCCCGCCCCGCGGTCGTCTTCGTGGCCGGGGGGACGGCGCGGGTCGTCGTGCGCCGGGAGACGCTCGACGATCTCCTACGACTCGACCAGTAGGCCGGTTCGACCCGGCGGATCGTCTGGTCGGCGCCGGGTGAGGGGCCGGGATCCGGGGTCGCAGGGCGAACCGGTACGGTGACTGGCATGTCGGGGAGCACGGTCGGCGTCGGTGTCATCGGTTGCGGGACGGTGGGCGCCGCCCTGTGTCAGCTCGTCGCCGAGCACGGCGACACCATCGCCGCCCGGAGCGGGATCACCCTGGAGATCGTCCGGGTGGCCGTCAGCGACGTCTCTCGGCGCCGGCCGGTGACGTTCGCCGAGGGCGTGCTCACCGACGACGCCGACGCGCTGGTGTCCGACTCCGACGTCGAGGTGGTCGTCGAGGTCATGGGGGGCATTGAGCCCGCCCGGCGCCTCATCCGCGCCGCCCTCGAGGCCGGCAAGCCGGTTGTCACCGCCAACAAGGAGGTGCTGGCCAACGCCGGAGCCGAGCTGGTCGAGGCGGCAGCCAAGTCACGGGTCGACCTGCTCTACGAGGCGGCCGTGGCCGGTGCCATCCCCCTCATCCGGCCCCTCCGGGAATCCCTGGCCGGCGACCGCCTTCTGCGGGTGATGGGCATCGTCAACGGCACGACCAACTTCATCCTGACCCGCATGGGCGAGTCGGGCCAGTCGTTCGACGAGGCTCTCGCCGACGCCCAGAGCCTGGGTTACGCCGAGCGTGACCCGTCGGCCGACGTCGACGGCGTCGACGCCGCGGCCAAGGCGGCCATCATTGCCAGCGTCGCCTTCGGCGTCCAGGTGGTGGCGAGCGACGTCTACCGCGAGGGCATCACCCACGTCACCGGTGAAGACATCGCCATGGCCGCCCGCCTGGGCTACGTGGTGAAGCTGCTGGCCATCGTCGAAGCCGTCGGCGAGAGGCCGGCCGAGCCGGGCGAGCCCAACCTCGGCCCGCCCGGGCCCGGCGAGGTGGCGGTGAGGGTCCACCCGGCGATGGTGCCCGTCGACCACCCGCTGGCCTCGGTGCGCGACTCGTTCAATGCCGTCTTCGTCGAGGGCGCGGCCGCCGGCGAGCTCATGTTCTACGGGCGGGGGGCGGGAGGTCGACCCACGGCGTCAGCGGTGCTCGGCGACCTGGTCGACGCCGCCGTCAACCTCCACCAGGGCACCTCGGCCGGCCCCGCCGGTCTGGCCCGGGCCCGCATCCGCCCGATCGACGAGCTGAGCTCGCAGTACTACCTCACCATCGACGTGGTCGACCGGCCGGGTGTCCTCGAAAAGGTCGCCGGGGCCACCGCCCGCCATGGCGTCTCCATCCTGAAGATGGAGCAGGTCGGGCTGGGCGACGAGGCCCGCCTCGTGCTGGTCACCCACACGGCGGCCGAGCGTGACGTGCAGGCCACCATCGCCGACCTGCGCCTCCTCGACGAGGTCGACCGGGTGGGCACCCTGCTCCGCGTCGTCGGGTCGGGGTAGCCACGTTGGCCGCCACCTGGCGGGGCGTCATCGACGAGTACCGCGACTTCCTGCCCGTCGACGAGGGCACGCCCGTCGTCACCCTCCATGAGGGGGCCACGCCGCTGCTGCCCGCACCCCGGCTCTCCGAGCGGGTGGGGGCCTCGGTCTGGCTGAAGTACGAAGGGGCCAACCCCACCGGTTCGTTCAAGGACCGCGGCATGACCCTGGCCATCTCCAAGGCCCTGGAGGACAAGGCCGAGGCCGTCGTCTGCGCGTCGACCGGGAACACGTCGGCATCGGCCGCGGCCTACGCGGCACGGGCCGGGCTGACCTGTGCGGTGCTGATCCCCGAGGGCTACATCGCCCTGGGCAAGCTGGCCCAGGCCCTGATCCACGGCGCCCGGGTCCTGCAGATCCGGGGGAACTTCGACCAGGCCTTCGCCCTCGTCCGCTTGCTGGCCGAGCGGGCGCCGGTCACGCTCGTGAACTCGGTGAACCAGTTCCGCATCGAGGGCCAGAAGACGGCGGCCTTCGAGGTGGTCGACGCCCTCGGCGACGCTCCCGACGTGCACTGCATCCCCGTGGGCAACGCCGGCAACATCACGGCCTACTGGAAGGGCTACCGGCAGTACCAGGACGCCGGCCGCTGCCGGCGCCTGCCGGCCATGCTCGGGTTCCAGGCCGCAGGCGCGGCCCCTCTGGTGCTCGGACATCCGGTCGAGGAACCCGAGACCGTCGCCACCGCCATCCGGATCGGCAAGCCGGCGTCGTGGTACGGCGCCACTGCCGCGGCCACGGAGTCGGGAGGGGGCATCCACGCCGTCACCGACGACGAGATCCTCGAGGCCTACCGCTTCCTCGCCGCCGAAGAGGCGGTGTTCTGCGAGCCGGCGTCGGCGGCGTCGGTGGCCGGGCTCCTCAAGGTCGGGGCGCCCGAGGGGGCGACGGTCGTGTGCACGCTCACCGGCCACGGCCTGAAGGACCCCGATCGGGCCATCGCCCAGATCGAGGTGCCCGTGCCGATCGAGCCCGACGAAGCCACCGTCAGAACCGCCCTCGGCCTCTAAGCCCACGTTCTGGGTCAGGAAATCGGCACTGACGTGCCGCTTTCCGGTACCGGAACCCCGGGTCCGGCTCGCAGAGCGGCACGCACCCTCGGCGCCACGGCCCAGGGCCGGACGAAAACCTCGAAGTCGGTGATGCGCACGACCCTGAGTCCGAGCGCGGCTAGCTCCTCGTCGCGCCGCTGATCTCTCAACCGGTCGGAGTGCGACGTGTGGTGCACAGCGCTGTCGACCTCGATCACGACCGGGAAGCCCACGGCGAGGAGGTCGACCCGTCCGACCCAGCTGTCGCCGCCCAGGTCGACCTGGCGTCGGGTGGCGATGCCGGCCTCGTCGAGCAGCGCAATCGCCCTGGCCTCCAGCCCGGACGCGGGCGGGACGTAGCCTTCCGGGCGAATCTCGAGGATCTCCCGCATGTCGGTGATCCCCGGGCGACCCTGCACGCTCAACTCGTCGAGCATGCGGCGGAGGCCCGCAAGAACGGCCGGGTTGCGGGACGTGGCGTTGTCGACGGCCAGGCTGGTCCGCTCGATCCTGGCCCCGGCCACGCCGGCCAGGTCGAACAGGGTGCGGGGGAGCGTCGTGACCCTGATGCCGTCGATCTCAGTGACGTGGTGCTCGGGCAGGTACTTGGGCTCGTGCAGTTCCCCGAGCACGGGAAGCCCCCGCTCGGCGCGTCGTTGGCGGGAGACGTCGAGCGGCCCCTGCCAGTAGCCCGGGAGGCCGAGAAGGGCGGCCGCTGCCTCGTGGGAAGCAGCCGCGAGCGGCCCCGCGTCGAGCACGGCCGCCATCAGGTCCTGTTTCCAGCTCGGTGGACACCCGGCGGCCAGGACCACCCGGGGGCTGAGCGGGACGAGAGCCCCGGAGGAAATGCGGCTCCGGATGGCGGAACGGCTCACCCCCCGGTCGCGAAGCTGGAGGCGGGCCACGACTCCGTGCTGGTGGATGGCGAGCGTCCTGATCAGCTCGTCGGCGTTCATGGGCCGAGATGGTGCCAGCGGGCTGAGACAGTGAGCCCGCTCGCCCTGGGTGACGGGTTTCCGGTACCGGAAAGCGGCACGTCAGTGCCGCTTTCCTGACCCAGAAGCGGGTGGTTCTACGATCGGGTCCATGAAATACGTGGTGTGCGTGCCCGACGGGGCGGCCGACGACCCGGTTGCCGAGCTGGGCGGGCGCACGCCGCTGGAGGCCGCGGCCATGCCCAACCTGGCCGCCCTCGCGGCGCGGGGCGAGGTGGGCCGGGCCGCCACCATCCCCGAGGGGTTCCCACCGGGCAGCGATGTGGGCAACCTCTCGATCCTCGGCTACGACCCCGCTCGCTATCACACCGGCCGGGCGCCGATCGAGGCCGCGGCCATGGGTCTGCGCCTCGCTCCCGACCAGGTCGCGTACCGCTGCAACCTCGTCACCGTCGGCCCGGACAGCACCATGGTCGACTTCGCCGGGGGCCACCCGACCTCGGAGGCGGCGGCCGAGGCCGTGAGAGCCCTTCAGGAGGAGCTGGGTGGCGACGGGGTGTCGTTCCACCCCGGCGTCCAGTACCGCCACATCGTCGTCACACCCGAATCCTGGGCCGCCGCCGACTGCACGCCCCCCCACGACCTCACCGGCCGCCCTGCCGTCTGGCCCACTGGGCCGGCTGCGCCCCGGCTGCGAGAGCTGATGGAGGCCTCCAAGAAGGTCCTGAGCTCGTCCGGTCTCGACGCCAACCAGGTGTGGCTGTGGGGCCAGGGGCCCCAGCCCGAGGTGCCGTCGTTCGCGTCCACCTACGGCCTGGCCGCCGGGCTGGTGACGGCTGTCGACCTGGTGCGGGGCCTGGGTGTCCTCACCTCCATCCCCGCCTCCGTCGTCGAGGGGGCCACCGGCTGGTACGACACGAACTACGAGGGCAAGCGTGACGCCGCCCTGGCCGCCCTGGCCGACGGCGCCGACCTGTTCCTCGTCCACGTCGAGGCCAGTGACGAGGCCGGCCACGCCGGCGACCTGGCGGCCAAGGTCGAGGCTCTCGAGAACTGGGACCGTCGCATCATCGGTCCCCTGGTCGAGGGTCTCGACGACCTCGGTCCCTGGCGACTGCTCCTCCTGCCCGACCATGCCACGCCGGTGGCCCTGCGCACCCACACCTCCGAATCCGTCCCCTACCTGCTCGTCGACTCCGCCACCGACGGCCCTGGAGGCGTCTACAGCGAAGCCGCCACCGCCGCCAGCCCCGCCGCGGCCGGCCACACCATGATGAGCCGCCTCACCGGCCGACCTCCGGGCGTCACGGTGGGGCACTGACCGGTCGGCTGACCGCAGACGGGTTCCGGTACCGAAAAGCGTTGCGTGAGAGCACCGCTTTTCTGACCCAGAACCTGCTGGTGGGGCGGTACAATCGGCGTAGTTCGTCCCGGAGGCTGCTTGCGTGCGCACCCTCGTCCTGGTGGACGGCGAGCACTTCCCGCCTGTCGTACGGGCTGCCATCGACCACCTCCCCTCCCGAGTGCCGGGTGCGGTCGTCGTGGGCGCCGCCCTGATCGGCGGGGGGGAGAAGCTGGCCGACACCCATACCTCCCGATTCGGGGTCCCCGTGGTCGGCGGGCCCGGGGCCGTCGACGCCCTCGAGGCCGGCCTGCGCGCCTTCGGCCCGGAGCTGATCTACGACCTGTCCGACGAGCCCGTGCTCGATGCCCGCCGCCGCCTCGGCCTCGCCGCCCGGGCCCTGGTCGCCGGGGTCCCGTATGCAGGGGCCGATTTCCGTCTCGACCCGCCCCCCCGCCCCCGGTTGGCGTCGAAGCCGTCGGTGGCGGTCCTGGCCACCGGCAAGCGCACGGGCAAGACCGCGGTGGCGTCCGACCTGGCCCGACTCCTGGCGGCGCAGGGGACGCCCCCCGTCATCGTGGCCATGGGCCGCGGCGGCCCGCCAGCACCGGAGCTCATCGACCCGGCCACCTTCGACCTGTCGCCCGCGGGCCTGGTGGCCCTGGCCGACCAGGGCCGCCACGCCGCCAGCGACCACCTGGAGGACGCTCTCATGGCGGGAGTGGCCACCGTCGGCACCAGCCGCTGCGGGGGAGGGCTGGCCGGGGCACCGGCCGACGACACCTTCGCCGCCGGTGTCGCCCTGGCCGACGCACGGCCCGAGCCGCTGCTCGTGTTCGAGGGCAGCGGGGCGGCCGTTCCACCGGTCCACGCCGACGCGACCATCCTCGTGGTGCCCGCCCACGCCGACCCCGAGCTGGTCACCGGGTACCTCGGTGCCTACCGGGTGTTGCTGAGTGACGTGATTGTGGTTACCATGGCAGAGCCATCGTTCGCCGACTCGAGCGCAGCGGTGTCCGAAGACGCAGCGGTTTCAGCGGTGGGCGTCGCCCGAAAAGTGAGCATCGCCTCTTTGGAGAGAAGCGTCCGGGGTCTGTCACCTGGGATACGGGTTGTCCACACCGTGCTCAGGCCATGGCCTCTCCAGCCGATCTCCGGTCGCCGAGTCTTCTATGTCACCACTGCACCGGCTCACGCTGTAGACCTCACGGCTGGGCACCTCGAGAGCGAGCACAACTGCAAGGTCGTCGGAACGTCGTCTCACCTGGCCTCCCGCCCCGAACTGGCGGAAGACCTCGAGGGCCTCGACGCCGCCGACGTCTTGGTGGTCGAGCTCAAAGCGGCGGCGGTCGACCTCGCTGCGAGGGTCGCGCTCGAGCGGGGGATGGAAGTCGTGTTTTGCGACAACCGGGTGGTGTCCACCGGAGGTGACGCAACGTTCGAGGAACTGGCCAGAGCGACCACCGACCTGGCCATCGAGCGGTTCCGGACCGGCTCCAGCCATTCAGTGAACCGAGACAGGCATCCATGAAGTCCACCACCCACCGACACGTGACCATCAGCGACGAGGAGTACGAGCTTCCGTACTCCAAGGGCCTGATCGCGCTGTCCCAGGTGATCGAGCTGGTCGTGGCCCAGGCCACCGACGCCGTGCCCAGCCAGACCATTCAACGAAGCATCGACGGTGTCGCGATGAGCGCTGCCTCGAAAGGAGCAACTCACATGCCCGGAGGCGAAGTATGAGCATCGCGCCCCAGGCGCTCGAACGATCCGTTCTGGAGCGCAAGGAACGCGACGAGCTGGCGGCCATCGCCGAGGCCATGGGGGTCAAGTCTTCGACGCGGGCGTCGAAGGCGACGCTCATCGACTCGATCCTGCGGGAGGCCGGCATCGAGACCGGCACCGAGGAGCGCCCCAAGCGCGCCCGCACGTCACGCAGCGCCCAGGCGGCCGCCAACGGCGCCGCCAACGGTGGCGCGCCGGCCGCTGGCAGTGACGACGGTGGGGCCACGGACGTGACCGCCCCGCCCCGCCCCGTCACCGACCCCGAGACCGACCCCAGCACCGATCCGCCGGTGATCGAGCCCCTCCGGCCCGCCACCGAGCCGGCGCCGGAGACCTCGCCGGGCGAGCCTTCCACCGAGCCGTCGCCGACCGAGGTCCCGTCGTCGTCGGTGCAACCCTCCGACGGCACGGCCGAGGGTGCGCCCGAGACCGCCGGCGGGCCCACGACCGCAGGCGCAACCGGCGAAGCCCCCACCACGACCGGGTCCGCACCCGGGGCCGGCGACCGCACCTCGCAGGCGACGGCCAACGGCACCGACAAAGCACCGTCCCCCGCAGGCCAGGGTGGTCAGCAGCAGTCCGGCGGCGCCCGTACCGACGAGCGTTCGCGCGACCGAAACCGCGAGAACCGCGACAACCGCGACCGCGACAACCGTGACCGAGACCGTGACAACAATCGCAGCCAGCACGGCGGGAACGACGCCGACCAGGGCAACCGTCGCAGCCGCCGCCGCCGGGGCCGCAACACCGATCGCGTCCCCCAGCAGGACCGCGGCGACGACGTCCAGTACTCGGGCGAGCCCATCCCCGCCGAGGGCCTCCTTGACCTGCACGAGAAGGGCTACGGGTTCCTCCGCACGTCCGGGTACCTGGCCAGCCCCAAGGACGTCTACGTGTCGGTCAGCCAGGTCCGACGCTTCGGCCTGCGCAAGGGCGACTACGTGAAGGGCGCCAGCCGCCCGGCGGGCTCGAGCGAGAGCTGGCCGGCACTGCTGCGCATCGACACGGTGAGCGGCATGACCGCCGACGAGGCCCGCCAGCGGCCGAAGTTCGAGGACCTCACGCCGCTGTTCCCCGACGAGCGCCTGCGTCTCGAGGTGTCGGGCGACACCAACAACATGGTGTCGCGCATCGTCGACCTCATCTCGCCCATCGGCAAGGGCCAGCGCGGCCTGATCGTCTCGCCTCCCAAGGCGGGCAAGACCACCGTGTTGAAGCAGATCGCCCACTCCATCGAGGCCAACAACCCCGAGGTGCACCTCATGGTGCTGCTCGTCGACGAGCGGCCCGAGGAGGTCACCGACATGCGGCGGTCGGTGAAGGGGGAGGTCGTCGCCTCCACCTTCGACCGTCCGTCCGACGAGCACACCCAGGTGGCGGAGCTGACGCTCGAGCGGGCCAAGCGCCTGGTCGAGGTGGGCACCGACGTCTGCATCGTCCTCGACGGCATCACCCGGCTCTCCCGGGCCTACAACCTGGCGGCGCCGGCCACCGGCCGCATCATGTCGGGTGGTATCGACGTGGGCGCCCTCTACCCGCCGAAGAAGTTCTTCGGTTCGGCCCGCAACATCGAAGAGGGCGGGTCGATCACCATCCTGGCCACGGCCCTGGTGGAGACCGGCTCCCGCATGGACGAGGTCATCTTCGAGGAGTTCAAGGGCACCGGCAACATGGAGCTGCGCCTCGACCGCAAGCTGGCCGAGCGCCGCATCTACCCCGCTCTCGACGTGAACGGCAGCTCCACCCGCCACGAGGAGCTCTTGTTCGAGCGCATCCAGCTCCAGCAGGTCTGGAAGCTCCGTAGGGTGCTCAACGCCCTGGAAGGCGGAGCCGGCCTGGAGTTGTTGATGGACAAGATCAAGGCCACCAAGAGCAACGACGAGTTCCTGGCCGAGATAGCCAAGGCGCCGGCCCCCGCCGGTTAGGGTCCAGAGACATGAAGACCGAGATCCACCCCCGCTACGAGACGACAACCGTACGATGCTCGTGCGGAAACACGTTCACCACGCGATCGACCAAGACCGACCTGCGGGCCGAGCTCTGCAACGAGTGCCACCCCTTCTTCACCGGCAAGCAGAAGCTGGTCGACACCGGCGGCCGGGTGGAGCGCTTCGAGCGACGCTACGGCGCCCGGGGTAAGGCCAAGAAGTAGGGCTTCGGTGGCCCTCCCCAACTCCGACCGTTTGGAGCACCATGGTTGACTCACGTCCGGAGGAAGCTGTCCGCCCCGACGACTTCGACGACAACCGCCTGAGCCAGGCCATGGGCGCCCTTCTGGGCGGGGCCTGGCCGGGGCAGGGGGGACAAGCGGCGGCCCCCGCCTTCACCCTCCCACCGCCGCGCCGCTTCGACGACGACGGCCGGGGGTCGGCGGAGCCGGCCTCCGGGATCTGGGACGAGCCTGTTCCGGGCGAGCAGTCCTGGGCGCCGGCCGAGGCCCCGGCGGCGGCGGCGATCGACGGGCCGGCAGCCTCCGACGCGCCCGTACCGGCCGACGACTGGTGGTCGGAGGGCGAAGGCGCCGGCGCGACGACCCCGTCCACGGCGGCGGACGTGGAGCAGCCGGCACCGCCGGACCTGGCCTGGGCCGCTTCGGTCAACGACCTTCCGCCCTTCGACACCGGTGGGTCCGGCCCGGACGCCCGGGACCAGGCGGCGCTCCAGTACGCCGGGCTCGCCGGCCCCATGAACACGGCGCTGAGCGACCTTCGCCGCGTCGGCGGCAACCACGCCGACGTCACCGAGCTGGCCGCCCCTGTGGCCGCCGGCGGGTACGCATCCTCCGACAGGCTGGCGGAGCTCCGGGATTGGTGGTCGGATCGCGGGCGGGAGCTGCTTCCCGGCCTGGCCGTGGCCGGCGTGGTCGTGTTCGCCTTCGCCGTCGTGCTCCTGGGGCGTGGCTCCGACTCCGATGGATCCAAGGTCAACACGGGCCGCGCCACAGTGTCGACGGTCGTCCCCACCTCGACGCCAGACCTGTCGGCGGTATCGGAGCCCGCCGCCGACCAGCCCGTGGTCGACGAGCCAGTCGGCAGCCCGCTGTTCTCGGAGCCCGTGCCGGGGGGCGGGTCGCGTGCCCCTGCGGCCAAGAAGCCCACGACGAGCCCCGCGTCCCGCCGCCCGACCTCGGGCGCTCCGGCCGCCGGTTCCAACCCCTCGCCGTCGGGCGGCTCACCGTCGGGCGGCTCACCGTCGGGCGGCTCACCGGCGCCGCCCGAGCCTACGCCGACGGCGCCGCCCGCGCCCACACCGACGGCGTCGCCCGCCACGACCGTGACGACGAAGCCGCCCCCCCCGACGACTCCGACCACGGAACCGGACACGACGCCTCCCCGGGACCGCTGCGATCTGGTGCCGGGGCTCTGCAACCCCTGAGTCGGTCGCGACTCGTCCCCTGAGCACGGCGGTGAAGATCGTCACCTGGCGGGAGATGCTGCGATCGGCGGGCGCCGACCTGAGTTCCTCCCAGGAGGCCCGGTGGGTGGTCGAGCGGGCGTCGGGGTGGGACGGCGCCGAGCTCTGGTCGCACCTCGACGAGGCGCCCCCTGCGAGGGCCGCTGAGATCCTCAGCCGTATGGTGGAGCGCCGCGTCAGCGGCGAACCCCTCCAGTACGTGCTCGGGCGGTGGCCGTTCCGCGGCCTCGACCTGGTCGTCGACCGGCGGGTGCTCATCCCCCGCCCGGAGACCGAGACGGTGGCCGAGGTCGCCGCCGCCGAACTGCGCCGGATCGGGCCCAGGGCCCCGAAGGTGGTCGACCTGGGAACGGGCTCCGGCGCCCTCGCGCTGTCGATCGCCGCCGAGTTCGCCCGGGCCCGGGTCTGGGCCACCGACGCATCGGCCGACGCCCTCGCCGTGGCCCGGGCCAACCTGGCCGGGCTGGGGAGCCTGGTCGCCGTCCGGGTGCGGCTGGCCGAGGGCTCGTGGTGGGCCGCCCTGCCGCCCGACCTGCGCGGCCAGGTCGACCTGGTCGTGTCCAACCCGCCCTACGTGGCCACCGACGAAGCACTGCCCCCGGAGATCGCCGAGTGGGAACCGGTCAGCGCCCTCCGAGCCGGCCCCACCGGCCTCGAGGCGCTCACCGAGATCGTCGCCGAGGCACCGGTGTGGCTGGCCCGCCCCGGCGTACTGGTCACCGAGATCGCCCCGCACCAGGCCGAACCGGCCGTGGCCCTGGCGATGGAGGCCGGCTTCGCCCACGTCGAGGTCCGCCCTGACTTCGCCGGCCGCCCCCGCTCTCTGGTCGCCTCGATCTGACCGACGTAGCGGCGCATCCCCCGCGGTGTCTATACGATCCGCGTGAGGTATATCCTTTCCGCCGTGGCAAAGCATCTCGTGGATATCGACGAGGATGCCCTGAGCGCGGCTCGCGCCGAGCTCGGGACCGAGACGATCCGGGACACGGTGAACCAGGCGCTCGCGCGAGCGGCCGGGCGACGGGCTGCCGTCGTGAGGCGTTCACTCGACGTCTTGGGGAGGCTGGAATCGGAGGATCGAGCCCGGGCGTGGCGCTGACCCACCTCGTGGACACGAGCGTGCTCACGCGCCTGCGCCACGAGTCGGTGCGCGAGATCGTCGAGCCCGGAGCGGCGGCAGGCGCGCTGGCGAGAGCGGGGATCAGCGACCTCGAGATCGGTTACTCCGCTCGAAGCGGGAAAGAGTGGGATCGGGCACTCGACGCCTTGAGGGCCTTTGATCTGGTGGAGACGTCGTCGGACCATGTGCGCAGGGCGCGGCAGGTACAACGCCTCCTTGCCGCCAGCCATCAACGTGGCCGGAAGGTCCCTGACCTGCTGATTGCCGCGGCGGCCGAGGCGAAGAGCCTTGTCGTCCTCCACTACGACGCGGACTTCGACCGGATCGCCGCGGTCACCGGCCAGCGCGTCGAATGGGTCGTGCCTGCCGGAACGGTCGACTGATCGATTCTGCGGCCGAGGGTGGTGAACGCATGACGAGGCCGAGGGCCATCCCCGAGCCGGTTCTGAGCCGTCTCCGCTGCCCGTCCTGCCAGGCCCGTGTCTTGGAGGAACCGGGCGCGGTCGTCTGCACCCAGGGTCACCGCATGAGCTGGCGCGACGGCTGGCTCGACGCGCGCACCGGCGCGGCGACCGACGACGAGACGGCCCGGACGTTCGAGAGCTTCGGCTACGAGTGGAACACCTTCGACCAGGTCAACCCGGAGAGCTTCGGGTTCATCTCCAGCCTTGGCGTGCTGCACCACCTTCCCGACCCCGAGGCCGGCTTTCGGTCGCTGGTCGAGCTTCTCGCCCCCGACGGCCTGTTCCTGTCTATCTATACAGCCGCACTCCGGGACGCGGCGTGCGCCAGGCCGGGCTGGCGGCCGCTTCGGCACTTCGGAGGGTGACGCGGCGCATGCCCCATCCGGCCCTCCGAGCTGCCGCCGCGCCCCTGGCCCTCGGGCTCTACGGGCTGGTTGTATTCCCCGGCCGGTTGGGGGACCGTGGGTGTGGAGGCGCTCGGCAGGCTGCCGCTCCAGACCTACCGGGGGCATCCGCTGCGTACCCTGTGGCTCGACACGGTGTCGACGACGCTCGGCGTCCTGGTCGTTCAACAGGCGGTGGCCGTGTCGGGTTCATCTCCATCGAGGGATGCGAAGCCCAGTTCGGCAAGATCCTCGGGCGCAGCGACGACAAGTGCGAGTATCGCGGCGACTGCCCGGCGTTGCGCGGCACCCGGAGCAAGATCCGAGAGTTCCTCGGTCACCTTCAAGACGGGTACGGCTTGGTGCTGCTGAAGAGTGACGGCGACCCATGGACGAGTGACGAGCGGCTCGGAAGGCTGGAGACGGTACACGCCAACGTTGTGACCCGGAGGCAGTCTCCCTCGCGACTGAGGTCGCCGGCAACGCCGCTGATCCGACTGAGGACTCGGCCATCTGCAACGCGCTCGTAGTCGATTCGGGGGTGATAGCGGAGTACCTGCTGGCCGGACCTCACCTGGATGGTGTCCGACGTGTGCGTGCTCGAGTTGGTGGACGTTGTCCGACGAGTTCACGCGACCGCTTCTGACGCGGCGCCATTCGAGAGCGCTTCGGTCCTGGACGACTCTAGACAGCTCGAGCCTGTCGTGTTCGGTGCCATGGACCTCGCCGACGACACCCTCTCGCTCCGCGAAGGCATCGCGAGCTATGCCGCTGCGTACGTCGTCCTGGCCATGAAGTGGGGTGTACCACTCTGCACCCTCGACACGGCGCAGGCGGAGGAGGCCGAACGGGTCGGAGTGCGGGTGCTTCAGCCCGGCGCTGCTGGCGCCACGAACTGGCCGCCCCTTCCGGTGGCCTGAGGGCTCTGGATGCTGCATTGGCTCAGGCCGAGCGCCGGCCGGCGTCTTCGCCGGCTGGGCCGGCCCCTGTGGGATGTCTAGCCTCGGGAGATGGGGCTGTTCGAGCCGGTATTGGTGGCGCTGGACAGGGTGGACGTTCGGTGCGTCATTGTCGGCGGTGTAGCGACTGTTCTCCATGGTTACGCCCGTCTCACCGCCGACCTCGACCTCGCCATCGACCTCACGCCCGATCGCCCGATGCGGGCCATCGAGGCCCTTCTGGAACTGGGCTTGCTCCCCCGGTTGCCCGTGGATGCCCGTGACTTTGCGGACCCCGATGTGCGACGCACGTGGATCGACCAGCGCAACCTCAGGGTGTTCTCGATGTACGACCGTGCGAACCCACTGCTCCAAGTCGACCTTTTCGCCGAGGGCCCGATCCCGTTCGAGGATCTGTGGCTGCGATCGGTGGAAGTGGAGCTCAGCACCGTCTCGGCTCGGATCGCGTGCATCGACGACCTGATCTCGATGAAGCGCACCGCTGGGCGTCCGCAGGACCTGGCCGACGTCGAGGCTCTGGAGCTCATCCAGCGAGGCGAGGCTGACCGTTGAGACCGGCTGAGGCGCCCGGGTCAGGCAAGGGAGATGGCGACGCCCAATGGGACGGTGGATGGGACCGTCATCTCCGGGCCCAGCTCGAGGCCTGGAGTCGGGCGACACCGGCCCAACTCCTGGCCTGGCTCGAAGACGCGTTGGCCCTCGCTCACGAGGCCGGCGCCCTTTCGCGTGGGCGTCCGCACCCGGGGGTCGATCAGACCACCGCGATGGGGCCGAGCTCGATCGTTGTGCAGGTCGATCCCACGGAGGGCACCGCTCGCCCAAGTGCTCGGGAGCTCCCTCAGGCAGGGGAGTAGCCGGCCACGTCGGCTGCACCTCGGTACGGACCCGCATCAGTCTGAGCCACGCCGTCCCCGAGCAGAAACCCCTTGCAACCTTCTGTTCTGTTCCAGTTGATAGTGTGCGAACACCAGTTCCCTTTGGAGGTCGGGCCCCTGTCCATTGGTAGGTTTCCTTCATGTCGCTGGTGACGGGCCTGACTGCTGAGCAGTTCCTGGCGCGCGACGACTGGCCTGGCGGATCGCAGCTCATCTCCGGTGAGGTCATCGTGAACCAGCCCGCCCTTGCGCACCAGCTCATCCTGGGCAAGCTGTACGCCCGCCTCCTGGCGTGGGCGGAGGCCGAGCCCGGTCGAGGGCTGCCTGGGCTGTCCGTCGACCTCCGCCTGGGCCCGGCCGACGTCTACGCACCCGACCTGTGGTGGGTCAGCGAGCAGCGGCGCCCGGCGCCCGGAGCCCGGGCCCTCGACGGCCCGCCCGACCTGGTGGTCGAAGTCCGGTCGCCGTCGACCTGGCGCTACGACGTCGGTGTCAAGCGCAGCCGCTACGAGTCCGGTGGCGTCGCCGAGCTGTGGCTCGTCGACACCGAGTCCAACAGGGTGCTCGTCCACCGGCGGACCGCACCGAGCGCGGCGGTCTTTGATGACGACCTCGAGCTCGCGGCCGGGGAGATGCTCATGTCGCCTCTCCTACCGGGCTTCGGCGTGGCCGTCGACTCGATCTTCGTCTCGTAGGAGGGTCTCGGCCGGGCCGAGCAGCGCCGTCGGTACCCTGGACAGGTGTTCGACGACCGGCTGATGCGCCTGGACGAGGAGTACGACGACGTGCTGGCCCGTCTGTCGCAGCCCGACGTCGCCTCCGAGCACGACGCCTTCGTCACCCTCTCCCGGCGGCTCAAGGAGCTCGAGCCGGTCGTATCCGCCCACCGCCGCTACCAGGCCAGCCTCAGCGACCTGAACGCGGCACGGGAGATGCTGTCGGATTCCTCCGGCGCCGACCGCGACTTCCTCCGGGCCGAGATCGACGAGGCCGAGGCGTCGCTCGCCGGCCTGGAGGACGAGCTGCGCACGCTCCTGCTGCCCAAGGACCCCAACGACGACAGGAACGTGATCGTCGAGATCCGGGGGGCCGAGGGGGGCGAGGAGGCCAACCTGTTCGCCCGCGACCTGTTCGACATGTACAGCCGCCACGCCGAGCGCAAGGGCTGGAAGCTCGAGGTGCTGGCTGCCGATCCCTCCGACATGGGCGGGCTCAACGAGATCACGTTCCTCCTAAGAGGCGACGCCATCTGGGGGCCCATGAAGCACGAGGGCGGCCCCCACCGGGTGCAGCGGGTGCCCGTCACCGAGTCCCAGGGCCGGATCCACACCAGCGCCGCCACCGTCACCGTCCTGCCCGAGGCCGAGGAGGTCGACGTCCACGTCGACGACATCGACCTCAAGGTCGACGTCTACCGATCCACCGGGCCGGGGGGGCAGTCGGTGAACACGACCGATTCAGCGGTGCGGGTGACCCACCTTCCCACCGGCATCGTGGTGGCCATGCAGGACGAGAAGAGCCAGATCCAGAACCGGGCCAAGGCCATGCAGGTGCTGCGGGCCCGGCTGTTGAAGCTGGAGCAGGACCGGCGTGCGGCCGAGATGTCGGAGTCCCGCCGGGGCCAGATCGGCGGGGGAGGGCGGTCGGAGAAGATCCGCACCTACAACTTCAAGGAGAACCGGGTCACCGACCACCGCATCGGGCTCACGCTGCACAAGCTCGACCGGGTCCTGCTGGGCGAGCTCGACGAGCTGAGCGACGCCCTGGTCGCCGACGAACGTGCCCGCCAGCTCGCAGGTTGAGCGCCCGTCGTCGCCATTGCCACTGGGGACGAGTGCTCCCTATGTGCTTACGGCGGGCACCAGCTCGAGGCCCTCGGCCGACGCCGCGGCACGAAGCGGCGAATCGAACGCGGCCATGCCCGAGCACTCCGGATCAGCGTGGCACGTGGCCATGGCCGTGGAGAGTTGGACGGCGTCGTAGGCACGGAGGCCGTGAGTGGCGCAGAGCCTGGCCGCCTGGTCGAGGATCTCGACCGTCGTGGCGACCACGACGAACCGAGCGTCCTCCTCGCCGGTGCCGTAATAGTCCGCCTCGAACTCGCCGGTCAGAACCCGGGCGTTCTCGGCCTCCAACTCACCGATGCGGTGCTTGCGCCAGAAGGCGGCGGGTACCTCGACGCGACAAATCTGGGCGACAGCGACAGCAGCGAGAGCCCGAACCGCTTCATGTCCCGGCTCGTCGGCATAGAGCTTCACGATCGCCGACGAGTCCGCGAAGACGCTCATCGGCCGCCGTCAACCAGCCGGGAGAGAGTTGTACCTCGGGATGCCGCTGCCCGAGCGGTTGCGACCTGCCCGGCCGAGGGGCGCTGGCGGGTCCTGCCGGTCGGCGCCAGCAACCCGGCACGCGCCAGTCGTTCCCGCAGCATCGCCGCGTCGCCGCCGGCGAGGTCCGGATTGGTTGCCGCGTCCAGCACCGCGGTGACGTAGTCGTTCATGCTGCGCCCGTGGGCGTGGGCTGATCTCCGCACCCGCTCCACGAGCTCATCGCTTCCTCGCCACGTCATCTGGGCCATGCCTGCATGATAGCAGGCATGAACGCAACCTCAGGCCGCGGCGCGATCAGGTCGTCGGTTCGCCCGTTCGCCCGTTCGCTCGGGATGCGCCGGCTGCCAGGCGAGCCCCGACAGCACCCACACGTGACGGAAGTGCTGGACGTCGAGGGCCAATGTGGCGGGTCCGATCCCCGGCCGGGACCGAGCCCATTCCCCGTGCTCTAGCATCTGGCCCCGATGGAGCGTCGCGGCTATCTCGTGACGGGGGGCCGGATTCATCGGCTCCTACCGGGTGGAGGGGCTGGTCCGGCGCGGCGACCGCCGTGGTCGTGCTCGACAACCTGTCGATCGGACGTTTGGGCAACCTCGATTCCGTCGGCCGGCATCCCGATCTGCGTTTCGTCGAGGGATCGGTGCTCGACGAGCTGCTGGTGCCCTACGCCCAGGCGTACGCCAGCGGGTTCGAGGACGTGCGTCGCAGGGTTCCCAACACGACCAAGGTGCGGGAGCTGACGGGTTGGCAGCCGACACCGGGGCCGACGCCGTGGCGGACCAGGCGAGAATCCAGCCCGACCGGACCTGACCGGACCTGACCGTGTGCCTCCAGCCGCCCGACGCCCGATGACGCCGGAGTGGCAGGCCGGGGTCCGGGGGTGAGGGGTCGAGGTCGGCGTACCGAGGGTGGGCACTGCCGGCTTGGGTGGCGGTGGGCTTTCGTTGCGGGCGTCGTACTCGTCGTCGGAGCCTTTCTCGGGCTGTCGGCCTGGCGCGACGCCCGGATCGTGCGGAACCGCCTCGTCTCCGCTCGCGCCCTCCTGCGGACCAGCATCGACGACCCGACGGCGGTTCGCAGCTCCGAACGGCGGGCCGAACTGGTGGCGACGGTCGACCGTGCGGTGGCCGACCTGGAAGAGGCGCGCCGGCGCGTGGCGCGGTCCCCCGGGCTCACGGCCATGCGGTTCATCCCGCTGCTGTCGACCCAGCGGGGCGGGCTGGCCCGACTTGTCGATGACGCTCGAACCGGTGCCGACACCGGCCGGCAGTTGCTCGTGGAGCTCGACGGGCTGGCTGAGCGGACCCAGCTGCGCGACGGGCTCGTCCCCTTCTCGGGGCTGGACGGCTTCGGGAACGACCTGTCCGTCGCCGGGCGCACCGTCGAGAGTCTGGTCCGCGGTTCCTCGGGACTCTGGGGGCCCCTCGCCGACGCCCGCCAGGAGTTCGACGACCTGGCCGGCGACAGCTCGCATCGTCTCAACCAGGCCGGCGACGTCGTGGTCGCGGCTCACGGCTTCCTCGGGGGAGGAGGCGACCGCACCTATTTGGTCGCCCTCCAGAACAACTCCGAGATGCGCGACCAGGGCATGGTGCTGTCCTATGTCGTGGCCCGGTTCGTCGGCGGCCGCCTGGAGTTCGGGCGCGGTGGCTCGGTCGGCGAGATCCTGCTCGACCGGCCCGCTGCCACCCCTTTGCCGCCGGGCACCACGGAGGTGTTCGGGTCGATCAACCCCACCCGGTTGTGGCAGTCGGTCAACGCCACCGCCGATTTCGCGTTGAGCGGCCGGGCCATGGTGGACATGTTCCGCCAGGCCACCGGTGAGACAGTCGACGGCGTCATCGCCATCGACATCCCGGGGCTCGCCTCCGTCCTCAGGGTGATCGGGCCGGTGACGGTCCCGGGCGTACCGGTGGCCCTCTCCGCGGAGACCGCCGCCACCTACCTGCTCCACGACCAGTACGACGGCCTGGCACCGTCGAGCGACCAGACGCCGCGCCGGGAGCGCCAGAGCGATCTCACCGAGGCGGTGATCGGGCGACTGACCGGGGGGTCGTTCGACACGGTGGGCCTCGGCCGTGAGCTAGCGTCGACCGCCGCGGGCGGTCATCTTCGCCTGTGGAGCGCCAAGCCGGACGAGGAGGCGGTCTTCGAGCGGACGGGGTTGGGGGGCGGCCCGGCCCTGGCGGAGCCCGATCGCACCTTCCACCTGGCGGTGGAGAACCGGACCGCGACCAAGCTCGACTACTACGTCCAGCCATCGGTGCGCCAGGAGGTGCGGCTCACTCCGGAGGGCGACGCCATCGTGCGGACCTTCGTGGTGCTGGACAACCAGGCGCCCGTCGGCGCCCCGCCGTCCTACCAACTGGGGCCCGACGAGAACACCCGGACCCCCGGCCAGTACCTGGGGTGGGTGTTGCTGTGGGGCCCCGCCGGCGCGACCCAGGCCGGCGCCGTCTCCGAGTCGGGCCTGTCGCTGACGCCGGTCATCGTGGATGTCGGTCCTGGCCAGGTGGGGGAGACGAGCTTCGAGACCGTGATCCCCGACGCCGTCCGCGACGGCCGGCTCTCGCTGCGCCTGGTCCCTCAGTCTCGCTACAAGCCCGTCGACCTCGACGTGCGCCTGGTCGGCGCCGACGGATGGGAGGTCGTCGGTCCCACGTCGTGGCAGGGCCCCTGGGACCGGGTCCGCACGATAAGCTGGCAGGTGCGTCGCTGATGGTGGCGATCCGCTACCCATGCTGTAGGCTGAACCGATTGCCGACCGGCGAACAAAGGATGCATTCCATGAGGCGTCCAGCGAAGGCTCTCTTCACGATGGCAGGCGTCATGATGACGACCCTGTTCCTCTTTCTGGCCGGGCCCGCGGCCGCCCAGGGCGGTTATCCGCCCGGGCCGGGACCGACCGTCGTGACCCAGGGGGTCACGCCCCCGGCACGAGCCGTCCAGGGAAAGGTGGCCTTCACGGGCACCGACATCCTCCCATGGGTGCTTTTCGGCCTCGCCGCGATCCTGGTCGGCGCACTGCTCCTGGTGGCCTCCCGCCGCCGCCACCGGGCCGGCGCCTGAGTTCGGCGTCTCCTCCCCACCCCCTCCTGGCGACGGGTCGTGCCGGCGGCCCTGACTGCCGGGCGCGGCACTGATGCCGGAGCACCTTCGTCCAGGATGGATCGCGCTGCGGCTGGGGCACAGAGCACGAGTCATCGGCACGACCGCTGCCGGCCATCCGATGTTCCAGGTCGGGCCGGCCCGGCTCACGCTGGCGCCCGGATCCCAGGTCTTCCAGTGGGTTCTCAACTGCTCCCGATGCGAGCGGGTCATGGAGTCCCAGGTGACCGTCCAGCGCCGGTCGGACCTCCGGGAGATGGAGGTGGCCGTCTTCTGCGCAGAGTGCGCACGGTTGCCCGTCGGTTCGGCGTCCGGGGGTGTTCCGGAGGCCACCAACCCCAGCGGTCCCCAGACCGTTGCCATCCAGACGCAAACCGAGGCCGCCCGTTCCCAGGTGACGGCAGAGGACGAGCTCGCCCGGGCCCGGCGGGTCGCCGAGCACGAGCTCTCCGAGGTCACCGCCCTCGTTGCTGAAGCGGAACGGCGCGTAGCCGACCTCCGAGCCGAGGCGGCGCAGGTACAGGAGGCCGCCGATCGGTGGCGATCAGAGGCTGCCGCCCTCTTGAGCGAGGCGGCGCTCGACGCTTCCGAGCTCCGGAGCGCCGCCTCCCGGACCCTGGACGCGGCCCATGCCGACCGTGACCAGGCCACCGCCGCCCTGGCCGAAGCCGAGAAG
>Ga0183260_10000314_pt1 | contig 39433 bp, 44 predicted proteins | sample AntDrymUQ4972206_2_FD_129768 | JGI IMG/M metagenome (GOLD analysis project Ga0183260, IMG submission 129768) | Polar desert sand microbial communities from Dry Valleys, Antarctica - metaG UQ497 (22.06) (version 2) (version 2) | ecosystem: Environmental > Terrestrial > Soil > Desert | place... | reverse complement strand
TCCCTGTTACAGGATTTCTTTTTCTCTACCTTCTTTGTTTCTTTCACCACAATCTTCTTTTTAGTGTTTTTGTTGTCAAGCACAGTTGCAGTGACAGCTGCAGTTGTCAACAATCCTGCAGCCACAACCAGTAAATACTTTTTCATACTTAAAATTTACAGTTCAATTTACAACATTATCAACTTACCCTCGTCTTTGTTTAGTATATTTTTTACCATTTCCCAAGAACAGTCACTCCGCCCTTTACCTTTTGATTCATTTTTACTTCTATTTTTGCATCGAGGGGCAATAAGAGATCTACACGTGAACCAAATTTAATAAAACCCATTTCACTCCCCTGTTGCACCTGGTCACCGGGTTTTAAATAATTGACTATACGCTTGGCAAGTGCGCCGGCTATTTGTTTTACCAGCATCTCTTTTCCATGCTGTTTATATACAATGCTATGCCGCTCGTTATCTGATGAAGATTTCGGATGCCAGGCCACCAGGTATTTTCCCGGATGGTATTTGCTGTATATCACTTCACCGGTTACCGGATTTCTGTTCACATGCACATTGAGAGGGCTCATGAAAATAGAAAGCTGCAAACGCCGGTCATTGAAATATTCATCTGCCTGCACTTCTTCTATCACCACTACAGTACCATCACAAGGCGATACAATAAGGTCTTCACCATCTGCATGAGTGCGCCGGGGAATACGAAAAAACGATAGTATAAATATGAGTAAACCCACTGTGCCAATGGCAATGATCCACCCCAGCACCGGATAGCGGGGGCTGACTAAAAAGAGTGTAAGCAAATTGACAACAGCAACTACAACAATGGAAAGAAAAATAAACTGGTAACCTTCTTTATGTATGCGCATGATTAATGTAAGGCGGCAAAAGTATGTTACAAAACCAAAAAAGCATAAACAGTACAAGCAATAGCTGCAAACAGCAGTGAATCAAAACGATCTAAAAATCCACCATGGCCGGGCATAAATTTGCCACTGTCTTTTACTCCTGCCATTCTTTTGAGCTTACTTTGGAACATATCGCCAAAGGTGCCGCTCACAGCGGCAATGAAGGTAAGCATAGCCGTATGCACCAAAGACAACCGTCCTGTGATATGTGCCAGTGTGCACATAATTAGTATGGAGAGCGCCAGGCCACCAATCGTTCCCTCCCATGTTTTTTTGGGTGAGATTGGTGATAAAGGTGTTTTGCCAACCAAAGAGCCAACTATATAAGCCATCGTATCATTTATCCATAGTGAAAAAATTATAACAGCTGGAATTACCATACTTAAACTATACTCCGCTTCGCTCCAATGGCTGCGCAAATAAATCATTAAGCCGAGACTAAGTGAAATATAAACCAGCCCAAATAAAGAATAACCAATAAAGTTTAGAGACAATTTCAGTTTTGAAAATGACAATGCTATTGGTAAGATAACAACACTTAAAATACCCAGCCACAATCCAACTTTGCTTAGATCAATACCTTTTAGCTGCAACTGCCCGTTAGTAAAAAATAATAACAGGCACCATCCAGCTATCATCAGTGCATAATTATGAAAAGGGTTGATCTGGGATTCAGTTGAATTGATTTTTGAAATTATTCTCTGATACTCTATCCAGCAACCAAAATGAATAACTGAAAAAAGTAAAAAGAAAGACCAGCGGCTCCAGAATAAGCCGGCAGCCATCACTATAACAAACACTATAGCAGTGATAGCTCTGGTAATGAATGTAGGCCAGTGAATAGCCATATTAAAAAGGTGAATCGTTTTGTGCTTTCAATGCATCATCTCCTGCATATACTGTTTGGTATCCGGCAGATGAAGCCTTAAGCATCCACCACACCATTAGCCCTACCATCGCTGCACTAATCAAGGTGCCAATCAGTAAATAATTTTTATCAATTAATGAAGCATTAGGATCTGCAACGAGTGCAGGATGAAAATAAGCATAAGTAATAAAAAACCCATCGTACATCACATGAGCTACAATGGCCACCCATAAACTGCCGCTGTACCAATACATGGCCCCTAACAAAATGCCAAGCAAAAACCGCGGGATAAAACCAAAAAACTGGAAATGAAAAAAAGAAAAAAAGAAAGCTGCTAAAATGATTCCTGCCCAGGGGCTCCGGGTGCTGCGGATAAAAAGGCGTTGTAATACGCCGCGAAAAAATAATTCTTCTCCCACACCGGCGAATACAGCAATAAAAATAAGGTTCAACACAAGATTGGTAACCGTTCTTCCCTGCAACATGAATTGAATGGTCTTAGCTGCATCTTGCTCCATGGTCTCCATCCACTTCTTAGTATCGTTATTGAAGGCCAACTCTCTGTTCAGTACACCCGTATATTCTACGATGGGCACTGCTACTAACAAAGCCGCCACACCTATCAACCAGTAAACAGCATTTGATGGTCGCTTTAAACCAAGGTATTCGCCGGGATGCGGATCTGAAAAATAAGCGAACAATAAAGAAGGTATCAGAAATAGCCCCAGGAATTGTAATAAGAGCATACCTCTTATCATAGTCAAGGTTTGTGCATTATGCTCCCATTTATTTACATCTCCCATTTCTAAAAGGCTGATGCCCGTGATCTTTGAAAGCACGATACCCCCGATCAATGAAAGCACCATCAGGATTCCAAAGGCCATCCCAAAAAATAACAAAAGCTGCATCCAGACAGGTTTTGTTTTAAGATATGTTTGCATAAGTCCTCTTGCTGTTAATTGTACATTTGCGCCCACAAACTGGCTACCGGTTTGCAAGATAAGCCGTGATGGCAGAATACATATTCCTTGGTTCGAATTGACAACATATCATTACCTGAATTTCCGCTTTTGCTGGCGCCGATGGAAGATGTAAGTGATCCTCCCTTCCGTGCAGTATGCAAAGAAAATGGAGCCGACCTGATGTACACAGAATTCATCAGCTCAGAAGGGCTGATACGTAATGCAATAAAGAGTCGTAAGAAGCTCGACATCTTTGATTACGAACGCCCCGTTGGCATACAGATATTCGGTGGCGATGAAGAAAGCCTTTCATTAGCTGCAAAAATTGTCGAAGTTACCAATCCGGATTTGCTGGATATAAATTTTGGCTGCCCCGTAAAAAAAGTAGCTCTGAAAGGTGCAGGCGCAGGGGTATTGAAAGACATTGAGTTGATGGTCCGGTTAACAAAAGCTGTGGTAGACGCCACTTCATTGCCGGTTACTGTCAAGACAAGGTTGGGTTGGGACGATACAACCAAAAATATAGAAGAAGTTGCTGAACGTCTTCAGGATGTAGGCATAAAAGCGCTTGCAATACATGGTCGTACCCGCACACAGATGTATAAAGGTGAAGCCGACTGGACACTAATCGGGAAAGTAAAAAACAACCCCAGAATACAGATTCCGATTTTGGGAAACGGAGATATAGATTCTCCCGAAAAAGCACTTGAATATAAAAATCGCTACGGTGTGGATGGCATTATGATTGGCCGTGCAGCGATTGGTTACCCATGGATTTTTAAAGAAATAAAACACTACCTGAAAACAGGCGATTATTTACCAGCACCTACATTAGAGGAAAGGGTGGGTGTGGCTAAAACCCACTTACATAAAAGTGTTGCCTGGAAAGGCCCGGTAGTAGGTATTTATGAAATGCGACGGCATTATGCCAATTATTTGAAAGGTCTTCCGAATATAAAAGAGTACCGTCAGAAATTGGTTACACTTTCCACCGTTGCAGAAATAGATGAAGTGCTGGATGATGTGGCGCAGGCTTATGCAGGATATGAGTTTATAAAGACTCCTATTGAGCTGGTGAATTATCATGAGAAATGTGCTGTGTGAAAAGTGTCAGGTCGCTTGGAGCGAAAAGGAAAAGAAATGCATTTTGAACCTGGAGAGGTTTATCATCTTTACAACAGGGGAACCGACAAACAAAAAATTTTCTTTAACCGGGAAAACTATTTATTCTTCCTTAGAAAAATAAAATCAGAGTGGTTACCTTATTGCGATGTGCTTGCCTATTGCTTAATGACGAACCATTTTCATTTTCTTATTGTCCCAAATAGTAAAGGCTGTTCACTACTTACATTAAAAGAAACTCATTTACAGCAACTTTCAAAAGTTGTTGGGAAAACTTTGAGTTCCTATACGCAAGCTATCAATAAAGAAAAAAAGAGAACCAGCACTCTTTTTCAAAAAAAGACAAAAGCAAAGCTGATTGATTCAGCATCGGATGAATAACCTGATTACAGGCATCCATTATATTAGTTCAATCCTGTATTAACCCACCTGGTAAGGGAAGAATCACAATGGGAGTACTCTTCTTATATGATTATGCAGGATTACGTAATGGTACTCTAAGTAATAAAGAAATGTTTTTTGGAATGAGTGGGTTAACCGAAATAGAGTTTAAACAAAAATCCCACTCTTTTGATAAGGATATTATAGAAAACTTATTTTAATTCCGGAATTTATCAGGTCGCTTGGAATGGATCAGGTCGCTTTAGAGCGACCTGATCCATTCCAACAGCATTCAACACTTCTTCACTAAATGGCGAAACAGAGGATTCAAAATAATGAGTGAGCACTCCATTCTCATTGACCATGTATTTAGAAAAGTTCCATGCAGGTGGCTTGTCATTCCAGCCATTTAAATTTTTATCTGACAACCATTTGAACACCGGATTTTGGTGAGGACTTTTAATTACAACTGATTTTTTTGCCAGCGGAAAAGTAACACCAAAATTTACACTGCAAAACCTTGCTATTTCATCATCATTTCCTTTTTCCTGCTCCTTGAAATCATTGGCAGGTACTCCTATAATCTCGAGATGATCTTTGGACATCTCATACAGTTTTTGAAGTTCAGCATATTGGGCTGTATAACCGCAATTGCTCGCACTGTTTACAATTAATATTTTCTTTCCTTCCAATGATGCCAGCGGCAATACACCTCCATTATTCAATGTGATTGAAAGATCATACAACGACATTGGAGGAAGTGTCCTATTCTCATTAGTTTCAATTTTTGCATTTTTACTCAGCAGTTTTGTTACTTGTAACAAAAAAGGATAAAGAGTTTTCAATACCCGCTGCCTGAAATTTAATTTTTGCATATATATTCTCCGAAATGCCCTTTACCTGATTAATTTTTTAAACATGGATAATTTTCCTTTGAATGGAGGATATTTCAAAGCAGGATCAAACCACGTGGGTGTTCGCATTATGGCTTTTTTATGACTAAAAGTTTCAAATGAAAATTTACCGTGATAAGCGCCAAAGCCACTATTGCCGCGACCTCCAAAAGGCAGGTGATGATTAGTAAGGTGCCAGCTTGCATTATTTATACATCCGCCTCCGAAAGGTATTTGTGATGTCCACTTATGGGCTTTGCTATTGTCTTCTGTAAAAACATACAATGCCAGAGGATTTTTGTTTTGGCGGATCACATCAAAAACTTCTTCATCTTTTTTCCAGGAAATAATTGGTAGTAAGGGACCAAATATCTCTTCATTCATTACTTCAAATGGAGCTCCCGTTTCTTCAATCAATGTTGGTTCAATCGAAATGTCTTTCGCATTCCATTTTCCACCAAAAATCACTTTACTATTTTGTATATGTTTTACAATCCTGTCAAAGCTTTTTTTATGGATGATCTTTCCGTAATGATAATTATCTGCCAGGTAGAATTTTTCAATCCACTTTGTTAGTTCGGTTATGAACTTTTCTTTGATGCTTTCATGTACAAGCACATAATCAGGGGCCACACACATTTGCCCCGCGTTGCTGAACTTGGTCATTGCTATTCTGCGGGCAGCAACTTTTATATCTGCATCGCTTTCTACTATGCACGGGCTTTTGCCGCCAAGTTCAAGTGTGACAGGCACTAATTTCTTTGCAGCCATTTCGTAGATAATTTTTCCGACCTCCGTGCTTCCTGTGTAAAAAACATGATCAAAACGAAAAATATTCATCATCTCCGGCACTACCGATGCGCCATCACCTTGTACAAGATATACATAGTCAGGCTCAAAGGTTTCACTAATAATTTTCTGAAGTATTGAGGCTGTTGCTGGTGCAAATTCACTGGGCTTTACCACTGCACAGTTTCCCGCTGCTATAGCTCCTACCAAAGGTGTGAGCACAAGTTGCAATGGATAATTCCATGGACCGATAATGAGCACGAGGCCAAGCGGTTCATGAAGTATATAACTGCTGCCCGGCAGATTGAGCAGATTTGTACTTACCGGTTGGCGCTTCATCCATCTGGATAAGTTTTTTAAACAATAATTTATCTCAGCTATTGTAAACCCAATCTCTGTGACCCAACATTCTTCTTTGTTTTTTTTAAGATCTGAATAAAGAGCTTCATAAATTTCATTTTCAAACTTGTACAAAGATTCTTTTAACCTGATTAATTGTCTCTTCCTGAACTCCAGGCTCCTTGTATTACCTCCTTCAAAATAACGCTGCATGGAAGCTAATTTGTGGAGTATGGCAGGCGGATTCATTCTGCAAAGAAAAACAAAGCAGCTTACAAACTATGATGAATAGGATGAGAAGATTGTTTCTTAGGTGTTAACTTCATTCATTGCAGTGCCAACTGCCTAATTATGAAAGCTGCAAGCATCAATGAAATAAAAACTGAATTAAAACGTCTGCCACAGGCCAGGGCTACTGAATTGTGCTTACGGATGGCACGCTTCAAAAAAGAAAATAAAGAACTCCTGACCTATCTTCTTTTTGAAGCAGATGATCTTACATCGTATTTAAAAACTATAAAAGAAGATGTAGACAATAGTTTCGCTGAGGTGCATAAAACCAATCTGTACTTTGCCAAAAAAAGCCTTCGAAAAATTCTCCGTAATATCAATAAACACATAAAGTACACAGCAGATAAGGGAGCTGAAGCAGAACTGCTGCTTCATTATTGCACCAACTTTAAAGGATTAAAATTGGCAACGAATAAAAGTGCAGCCCTTACAAATATTTATACGGCACAACTAAAAAAAATAGAAGCGGCTATTGGTACAATGCACGAAGATCTGCAACACGATTATCTGATTCAACTTGAGAGACTAAAAAAATAATATGAAAAAAAGAACTTTAGGAAACAGTGGCATAGAAGTGAGCCCTTTGGCATTTGGGGGTAATGTATTTGGGTGGACCACAGATGAAAAAAGATCGCATGAACTATTGGAAGGATTTACCGGTGCGGGTTTTAACCTGATTGACACTGCCAATTCTTATTCGCGTTGGGTGCCCGGGCATAAGGGCGGCGAATCGGAAACAGTGATAGGCAACTGGTTGAAAAAAAGGGGGAAGCGTAAAGAAGTTATCATAGCAACGAAAGTAGGATCGGACATGGGATTGGGCCGCCCTTGCCTTTCAAAAGAACATATACGGGAACAGGCCGAAGCTTCCTTGCAACGACTGCAGACAGACTATATTGATCTTTATCAAACACATTTTGATGACCTTACAACTCCTGTGGCAGAAACCATGGAGGCATTGGCGCAATTAATAAAAGAAGGGAAAGTGCGTGCTATAGGTGCATCTAATTTAAGCCCGCAAAGATTAACTGAATCCCTTGAATACAGCAAGCAAAATAATATAGCCGCATACCAAACTTTGCAACCGGAGTATAATTTATACAACCGGGAGAAATATGAAAAAGAGTATGAGGCTATATGCATTGAAAATGATCTTGGTGTGATTCCTTATTTTTCATTGGCAAGTGGTTTCCTTACCGGTAAATATCGCAGTGAAGTTGATGCAGGCAAAAGCATAAGAGGGAGCACTATTATAGAAAAATATTTGAACCCACGAGGTTTTCGCATATTACAAGCGCTTGATGAAGTTGCGCATCGTTACAGCACATCACTCACATCCGTTGCTTTGGCCTGGCTGATGGCAAAGCCAACCATCACCGCACCTATTGCATCTGCTACAAGTAAAGATCAACTTGCCGATCTTGTAAAAGCTGTGCACCTGAGCTTGTGGAAAGATGAAGAATCTATAAATCAATTGGATGAAGCAAGCAATTATTAGCATCGTATCAAAACTGAAAATAGATAAATGAATTACTGCTTTCCTGGCTTAGAATAAGTAGAATAAGCATGAAAGCCCAGACAATACCTACAGCCCACCAGGGTATGCGTTGAGCAACCTGTAAAACTTTTGTATCACGCATTTTCCAATGAGTGAATACCATAAGTGTGATGACGACACCCACCTTCAGTAGTGATAATGTGGAAAGAACCGGAACTCCCTTATTTACCGCGCCGAACATTGAACCAAGTATACTCCATGCATTGTTGAAATCTGTTGCTCTGAAAAATACCCAGGTTATATTTACCAGAAAGAAAGTAAACAGAGCTAATAAAAAATTAGCTGGCCAAATTTTTCTAAGAAACCGCGGTGCTGTCAATATACTTTGTACAACCACTTTTTCTTTTTTATCAATAGAGACTGGTATTTTGATCAAAGATCGCCGGTTGCTTCTGTCCTGAATAAATTTTTCAATACATAAATAAAGCCCATGGAGCCCGCCCCATACGACAAAGGTCCAGGATGCACCATGCCAAAGACCACCAAGGAGCATAGTGATCATCAGGTTTGTGTAAACTCTTACTTTCTTAGCCCTGTTTCCACCGAGAGGGATATATAAATAATCCCGTAGCCATGAAGAAAGTGTAATATGCCACCTTCTCCAAAAATCAGAAAAACCTATAGCCGCATAAGGATAAAGAAAATTATCAGGAAGGCTAAATCCAAGGCTTAGTCCTATGCCAATGGCACATGTGGAATACCCTGCAAAATCAAAAAATATTTGGCCTGAGAACGCTATACACCCATCCATGCATCTAAAGAATGTAAAGGTTGTGTTGCACCGAACACAGCATCTGCAGATGCAGAAAGCATACTGTCTGCCAACACTACTTTCATGAACAAGCCTAATGACAATAAAAATAATCCTTGTAATAGTTGTTTTTGATTAGCAGTGTGTGGTTGCTTAAATTGTGGTATGAGTTGATTAGGCCTGACAATAGGTCCTGCAACAAGCTGGGGAAGAAATGTTACAAACAATGAAAAGTCAAGTAAAGAATTCTCAGGCTCACTTTTTTTCCTGTACATATCCAATGTATATGACAGAGTTTGGAAAGTGTAAAAAGAAATACCAACCGGTAAGATGATATTCGGTTTTGCGGCTTGATAATCAAATCCCATGGCATTTATCAGTAATGTAAAATTTTCCAAAAGGAAACCGCCATATTTGAAAAATGCCAACATCCCCAGGTTTCCCATCAGACTTATTGCCAGCAATAAATAACGACTTCTCTTTTTCTGCTCATGGTATAATTTCTTTCCTATAAAAAAATCTATCAGAGTTGAAATCCATAATAGCAAAATAAATGGAGGATTCCAGGCTGCATAAAAGATATAACTGGCGAGCAGGAGATTTATCTTCTTTGTTTTCCACGAAAAAGGTACCCAATTGTGCAAAATCAAAAGCAGAAGAAAAAACGCTATAAAAGTATAAGAATTGAAAAGCATGAGTTACTTTTTGGTATTCTAAATATTATAAATTTTTTGTTGTTTTAAACTTCCAGCCTTTTTCTTCCAGTATCTTAATAAACTCCCTGGTAAATATTATTGCATCTGCAGGTGTTAAATGCGACCACTCGGGGCATATAAAATTTGCAATGCCCGGATAATCCTGAAAGTGTATGCCCTGTGTATTTGTGTACGCCAGCATACGATCCCAATATTGGTCTCTCGGATAAACTATTTGTTCTGTCTTAATATATCCTCCACTGGAAGGTGTTCTTACAAAAAGAACTTTGCCACCTCTTGCTTTAATTTTATCTATAGACTTTTTTACTTTATTTAAAACTGTTGTAAGTGAATCGCCCTGTATGCCCTTTGTAATTACAGTATCTCCAAAAAATATCCAATTGGCTATTTGTTTATTATGCTGCACAGTATCTTTTACAAAATCATCTGTCATAAAATTTTGTCTTTCTGATGTATTCATTTCAAAGCCCCTGGGAAAAAGAGGAAAAACAAAAACTCCCTTTCTTTTATGCAATGGGATTTCATTAAGAAAAGCATTCAAACTAAATTTATTCTTGTCAAGAAAAACAAGGCCTGATTCTAAAAATTTATTTAAACGAGAGCTTGCTTTTTGAGCAGGTGTCCAATCTTTATAATATTTTATAGCAGTAGCAGCACTACTGTTTGCTCTTGCTTCATTGGGGTCAAAAAATATTCCTTCAGTAACATCAATTATTACTTTGCCTTTGAATTTTATATCATTTGCAAGATCATCCAGCAATGGACGAGGCGAGGTGCCGACAAAAGAAAGTTGAATAGCCTTTTCACCTGTAATTTTTTCCCAGGTTGGAATATCCAGATCGAATTTTATACGGGAAGAACCAATAAAAACAGTTGCTTCATCTATAGGTTTATAAACCTGTTCCCTTTTCTCTGACCAAAGGCTTTCATCATCATTAAATGATATGGGAAATCCCTGGCTGCGCCAAAAAATTTCCCAAATAACTATAAAAGAAATAATAAGGATGCCGGCAAAAATGCCTGCTCTCTGAAAATGTTTTGGTTGCATATATTAAAAGCAGTTAAAATTTATCAACACCTGTACTATAAACAGTGCATTTTAAAAGGAATTATGAATTAAGCACTATAAAGAAATAAATTAATCCTGAAGTATGCAAGTAACACCCGATAGATGGGGTCAATTATTTAGGTAACTATATACGTGTTGGGGCTAAGCCCAATTTTATAAGTTTTGGGAACATTGTTCGCAAACATTAATATCATTAACGGCAAGTGGTGGAACTAATAACCGTATGTTTTCTGCTAAATATCCGGGCGTTATTTTTTCAGGCATTTCAGGCTTATAGCCTACTGATTGACAAATGATGCATTGGGTTAACCACTTCTTTGCTTCTGGATTTTCTTTTATGTACAAATCTTTGTCTTTGCCTTTACTCATTCTTTTTATCAGTTTTCTTTTCAGCTTGTTTACCTACTGAGATCGCAATAAGTTCATCGAAAGATAAATCACTTTTTACTTTAGGTTCATAATTGGCTGCACGTTTTTTTGGTGCGGCTTTTTTCTTTGTTGTCGGCGAAGTATAAATGCCCGGATTCATAACCCGATGTCATACACGCTTCCTTGCGATTACAATTCAACGTTGACATGCGTTGTTCGGGTGGCCTTTTCAGGCTGCTTTTTCCTGTTTGCAATATACTCCAAATTTTATAGACCCATTTGCGGGGTCAGGTGGTTTAACATTAGCTTTTGTCTCACTCGTATATAGTTACCATTATTTATAAAATTGCACTCGTACTTCATAATTAATTTTAAGCCATGATTAATGCACATGAGTTGAGATTGGGAAACCGGGTTTTGCAAAAGCGAAACAACAGGATAAGAATTGTTTCTATTGAATACATTCATTTTGAAGAAATGAAAAAAGATATTACTTCATTTTATCCGATCATATTAAAACCTGAAATATTTCAACAAGGTGGATTTAAAGAGAATAGCGATTATGCTTTGTTGCCGCAGGCAAGAGAATTTATTTTGCCATTGCCGGTACCAGGAGGTCATAAAACAGAGATTTGTGCTTATGTGAAAAATAATGGTGAATGTTTTGGCAGAGCCACTGTTGACAGCTTGCCTGCAAGTAATAATGTTTTTTACTTACATCAATTGCAAAATCTATATTTCTGTTTGACAGGAGAGGAGTTATTAATGCAACAATAAATGTCTACTTCAGATATTTAAAAACACGCTCTTTATAAGCAGCGAGGTCAGCCTCAGTAGTGATCGAATCAAAAGCTTGCATACCCCCTTTTGTGATCCGGCCCAGGATCACTTCATCCCCGCCTACAATCCTTTCTGTTGCCTTAAAAAATATTTTGTTAAGTGCTTCTTTATTATTGATCATTTGCAGTTCTTCTATTAATGATACATCTATCGTATATCTGTTCATGTAATTACATTAGGCGAAGAGAAATGATAGTTCTTAAGAAAGATAGAGATGAAAAGTTGCTACCCTGCCAGGCATGCTAATAACTGTGGAGATCAGGCAACAATATCCACCAGCTCCAGATAAGGATCGAGCAATGCTACATCTGTAAACGTGCTGATGCGGACCGGCACATTGAAGTGTGCATGGTGATACACCTCTACATAAAAATTTCCCAGTGCATAAAGATGTATATGATAAAACAAGTCAGGTCTTTCTGCTATAAGTACACCTTTTTGCTCCAGAATTTTTGTCTGATCTCCTTCGTTTAATATTTGAAATTGATGTTCAGTCATAGGAGTCTGATTTGGATGCAAAAAAGAGGAAATGGTTTAATGGGATTTGTGTACATATAGAACACGATAGTAGATGAGATACAATTAGATAAAACCATTTTTTTTGGTCATTATTGTCTCTTAACAAAGATAAACATATAACAATCCAACATTCCTACTTTTAACCCTACTTTTTGTAAAGTTTTTTTCACCTTGCCCCCAAATTCTACAACCAAAAATAAAAGAAAAAGCAACCTTTTTGAAGAAGATGTAGTCCGCCCCCGGCCCTGTTTTATACCTTACTGTCTTGCTGAATCGGCCCCCTTTGTGGTGCTTCTCGACTTGGAATTGGTTGGACTTGAGGACCTTACTTCAGATTACTTGTTTGCGGTATCCCGGCTAAAACTGCCTGTATTGGTATTGATAGTAGTGGCAGTGTCCCCGGCATTGCTGTTCATTTCACTGGTATCGGGAGGTATGGTGGATGTGGTATCGGTGTTTGGGTTACCATCATTGGCGCCACCGCAACTGGACAAACTAATAATAATGGCCGATGCAAAAAACACTTTTTTCATATTGTTATTTTTTTGTAAGAATGAGATCAATGCCGTTTCAAAATAATGAATTAAATATCAATTTTACCTTACTCATCAGGCAGATAATCTAAAACATAGAAAAGTAGGGCTATAATTCTTTTTTCATTACCAATCCGTTTGCGCATCATTTCCCAGAATGAATTGCTGTTCACCAAATTTTTTGAAATTCCATTTTGTATAAAAGTCAATAGCACGTTGGTTTTTCTCCCACACACCGAGCCATATTATTTTTTTGAACCGCTTCATGGCAATATCAATGGAAGCTTGCATTAAATGTCGTCCTATCCCCTTTCCAATCCATTCAGCAAGTGCATAAAAGCGGGCGATTTCTAAGGCTGGCAGGTTTCTTAGACCCGGAGGATTATTATTCTCGCGGATTTTTGCGTAACCGGCAATTTCCTCCCCGTGGTAGCAAAGCAGAAAAGTATTTGCCGGCGCTCCTACTTCGAGAATGAGTTTACCACGTGTAAACTGTTCTTTTAAAAATTTGTCCATATCCTCTTTGCTGTTTTGGGCAGCAAATGTTTCCTCAAAAGTTTTCCTGCTTATATCCGCTATCATGACGGCGTCTGATTCAGTAGCTATGCGTATGTTGGAATCCATCAAATATCAGTGCTCCACATGTTTGAAGACGAATGAAAAAGGTATAGCCCTAAAGTTTATTTCTAAAGGAATGGCTTATTTATACACTTCTATGATCTTATCGTTACTTCCATTGCTGGTGCATATATACACTTTGCCATCCGGAGAAATGCATACATCCCTCAATCTTCCATAGGTATTTATAAAAAACTCATTAGCCTCTGTTATAGACGTTTGTGCATCATTTAATTTTAACTGGTACAGGCGGCTATTTTTTAAAGTAGCCATGAGAATAGAATTTTTCCATTGCGGGAAATAATTATGATCATAAAAATCGATTCCGCAAACGGCAATAGTTGGGGTCCAGACTTTAATGGGTTCCTTCACATTATTTGCTGAGCAAAAGTTCTGTTCACCAGCATCACAAAAGCCATGAACATTCGGCCAACCATAATTCCTTCCTTTTTCAATGATGTTTATTTCATCGTCGTTATTAGGTCCATGTTCAGAACTAAAAAGTGCATTACCTACAAATACCAACCCTTGTGCATTGCGATGACCGAGGGACCACAACCTGTTTCCTGCTATGGGATTATCGGATGGTATGGAACCGTCGAGATTAATACGTAAAATTTTACCGTTAAGCCCATTAGCATTTTGTGCAGATGGCTGGTTGGCAGCATCTCCTGTTGTAATAAACAGCTTATCCTGCCTGATCAAGAGGCGGCTTCCGTTATGAATGCCCGATGCAGCAATGCCATCAACTAAAGTAAGCGGATTCGTAAGTGTGCCACCACTAAAAGTGTAACGAACAACTTTTTCTTTATAAACCCCGGAGTTATAATTATAAACTGCATACACAAAAGGATTAGTAGAAAATGAAGGATGCAAAACCATTCCCAATAGTCCCCCTTCTCCATTTGCCACTACATCAGGGATCGTATATACGGGCGACACTACACCAGTAGCCGGATTTATGCGGCTGATACGCCCTGCACGTTCAGTCATCCAGATAAAGTTATCCGGCCCCCATAATATTTCCCAAGGATGGCTAAGATTTTCGGTTAATATTTTTGAAGCAATAGTTACGGAATCCAGTGGATCAGGAACATCAGGTGTTGTGGAGCCTGAACCTTTTCCACAAGAAAGTATAATTGCGGCAATTGAAAAATGGAAGAAGGTAAGTTTGAGTATGTTTTGCATTGTCGGAAAAAAAAATTCTTCATTTTCTCGTATATCAAAAATAATGCGGCTTATTATCAAGTGTACCTGACCTCAGCGCTAACTTCGATAAGCATGACAGATGAACTATTTATGAAACAAGCCTTGTTGCAGGCAGAAAAAGCATTTGATGAAGATGAAGTGCCTGTAGGCGCTGTGATCGTAGTGAATAATAAAATCATCGCCAGGGGCTACAACCAGGTAGAAAAATTGAATGACTGCACAGCACACGCTGAAATCATAGCGCTTACTTCTGCATTCAATTATTTAGGCAGCAAATACCTGATGGAAGGAAGTATTTTCATTACTGTAGAGCCTTGTCTCATGTGTGCAGGTGCATTGTATTGGGCCAAAATTGGAAGAATTATTTATGGTGCGCCGGATGTGAAGAATGGCTACCTCCGGATCACCGGTTCTCAATCACCATTTCATCCAAAAACAAAATTGAGTAAGGGATTGCTGCAAACAGAATGTGAAGAACTGATCAGCAGTTTTTTTCTGAAAAAAAGATGAAGGCTTAAACAAGGAGTATGCTATCAAATTTTGTAAAACATATTTACGTACAATTATTATATGATATTCGTTTTATGAGTTCATTTTTCAATTAGGGCTGGTAAAAGCTAGAGACAGTTTGCTCACATCACATAACCTCTCCATACTCTTCTTTCCATTCCCGCTTCCACCGGCGGTGGCTCCACAGCCACATTTCAGGGTTAGCAGACATTAGTTCTTCGATATAGTTTGCATACATCTTTGTGAGTGCGCCTTCAGGTAAAGAACGTGGAGATGAAGTTGCCAGCTTTGCATGTCCAACATATTTCCCCCTCATGCTTTTGGTAAAATGACAAAACACTACGGAAAAATTATTCAGCTTCGCAGATTTTTCAGGTCCCTTAAAAAAAGGGGTGGGCTTGTTGAAAAAAATTATCCAGTATGCTTTGGATACATCAAGCGGAGTCTGATCAGCAATCAACGCATACACAAATTGAGTGCTCCGGTGTGGCAGAATATCTGACTTCAAATTGAGCGATGAAATTAAATGTGTGCCCATTTTTGACCTGATCTTCATCAACAGCCGGTTCATTGTTTTGTTTTGTAGCGGTGCATACACTACCAATGTTTTACATGGTATAAAAAGAGGAAAAGCAAGGTTTGCCAATTCCCAGTTGAAATTGTGTCCCAGATGCAACTGCACTGATCGGCCTGACGCTAATACTTCATCCAGTATTGAATAGTCAGCCGTAAAGTGGCTGCGAAAGAACTTCTCATCTGCACTGATGAATTTGATCGTTTCAATAAAGGTGTCGCAAAAATTTTTGTAAAAACCCTTTGCGATTATAATTTTTTCCTCGTTGTTTATGTGGGGAAATGCAATGGTAAGGTTTTGAAGGACTATTTTTTTTCTGTAGCCAAACAAATGATAAATGATAAAATAAGCGAGATCAGAAAACAAATACAGTACTCCAAGCGGCAACAAAGAGATTAAATAAAGAAAATTATAAACAAGATGATACATTAAGGACAAAGATAAATAGCCTCCCCGTCCATAGAGGGTTCATCTTTGGCATAAAGCCGGCGGCTCTATAACACTATATTTTCTAATATTTTTGACTTTTCCGGATAGTCTGTATTGTAATGTAATCCCCTGCTTTCTTTCCGGAATGTTGCGCCTTTGATAATTAAGTAACCAACAGTGATCATATTGCGCAACTCTAATAATTGAGGCGATACTGTAGTGGTGCGATATAAATTTTCTGTTTCTTCATACAACAAATCAATCCTTTTCATAGCTCTGTTCAAACGCACATTGTTTCTCACAATACCTACATAATCACTCATCACCTGTTGCAACTCTTTTAAGCTTTGGGTTATCAGGATCATCTCTTTTGGTTCAGAAGTGCCTGAGGCATTCCAGTCAGGGATTGCAGCCCCCCTATCCCCAAGGAGAGAATTGTCTGTCACAGAGTCCTCGCTTATAGAAGTAGCCATGGTAATTGAAGAATTCTGCATAAACTGGCCTTGTTCGGATGCTGAATCCTCCTTTGGGGGGGGTGGGGGGATCGAGGCCCTATGTGCAAACACCATTGCTTCCAACAATGAATTACTTGCCAGCCTGTTTGCTCCATGCAGTCCGGTACTTGCACATTCACCACAAGCATATAGGTTTTGAATTGAACTCTTTCCCCATTCATCTGTCTGTATGCCACCGCAACTGTAATGTGCTGCTGGTGCAACAGGTATCATGTGTATGGCTACGTCAATGCCAAGGGACAAACATTTTTCATAAATATTCGGAAAGTGTTCTTTAAACTTTCCCAGATCCATGTGCCGGCAATCAAGATATACATTCTCCGTACCTGCAATTTTCATTTCACTATCTATAGCACGGGCTACTATGTCACGGGGTGCCAGGTCTTTTCTGGCATCATAGGGCTCCATGAAAGCCTCGCCTCTTGCATTGCGCAATATGCCGCCATCACCCCGCACAGCTTCTGTTATTAAAAAGGCCTGTCCTCTTTTCCCCGCCTCGTATAAAGCTGTCGGATGAAATTGTATAAACTCCATATTTTCTATACGGCCTTTTGCCCGGTAAACCATCGCCACTCCATCACCTGTAGCTATATATGGATTAGTGGTGGTTCGGTAAACCTGTCCATTGCCACCTGTTGCTAAAAGTGTATTATTTGAAATAATTTTTTCAATCCGGTTACTTTGCGTATTCAGTAAATATATTCCATAGCATTGCACATCAGGTGTGGCTTTCGTCACCAGGTAACCAAGATGATGTTGCGTGATGATATCAATAACAAAGCAATGTTTGATAAGGCTGATGTTGGACGCTTTATCAATCGCCGCTAGTAATGCACGTTCAATTTCTTTACCTGTTACATCCTGAAAATGTAATATCCGGTTTTCCGAATGCCCGCCTTCCATTCCCAATTTAAAATCGCCATCCGGGTCTTTGTCAAATTTTGTTCCCCAATCTATTATCTCCTGCACCCGTGCAGGGCCTTCTCTTACTACCAATTCTACTATCTCCCTATCACATAAGCCATCGCCTGATATCAGTGTATCTTCTATGTGTTTTTCAAACGAATCATTCTCCATGTCGTTTACAACAGCTACTCCACCTTGTGCGTATTTGGTATTGGTTTCATCTGCAGCCGCCTTTGTAATGATTGTTATTTTTTTTCCAGGATACCGTTGCGCTACTTTTAATGCGTATGTTAAACCCGCAATCCCTGATCCTATTACTAAATAATCTGTCTGCATTAGATATGGAAATCTTATTTGGAATAAAAAATTATTGATATTGGTAAGCGCTTAAATAATCTGTCTTCAGTTATTAATTCGTAACCACAGTTATCTATCATCCGTCATCTAATAAACCATTAACTCCCAACCAACATCTCCTTCTCCACCCATGCACCGTTCTCTTTAAGCAGATTCACTAATTCCACAACAGCTATTTCACTGGGTACATTTCGTTTGATCACTTCTTTTCCTTTATACAAAGTGATCTTCCCTACACCACTACCAACATATCCAAAATCCGCATCAGCCATCTCGCCCGGTCCATTTACGATACATCCCATGATTGCAATCTTCACTCCCTTTAAATGATTGGTTACCGCCCGGATTTTTGCTGTCGTTTCCTGCAGGTCAAACAGCGTGCGTCCACAGCTTGGACAACTTATGTATTCCGTTTTCGAAATACGTGTGCGGGTAGCCTGCAGTATGCCAAATGCCACGCTATTCATAAAGGCTTCTGCACCTACACGTCTTTTTGCTTCCGGCGCGGAAAAAGGATCAACAAACAAATTAGTATTAAAATTTTTATAAGCTTCCGTATTCATGCCCAGGCAAATACCATCGCCCAATCCATCGAGCAATAAAGCACCTGTTTCAATAGCATAATGTACCAGGTGTTCATCCGCGGTGCTCCAGGCACTGTCTGTAATTAAAATCACCGGGTTTTTAATTTCCTTCTCTATCAAATACATGAACATGCTCCTCACTGACTGCATCGCATTTTTCTTCGTACTGCTAAAGCATAGTACTACGGTAGGATCATACGCAAATTGCTCAAGGAGTTTTTTATCAGAATCGTTATCACAATCCATCATTACCAAATTCATTGAAGAATGTCTGTAATCTGAAGAGACAAATTCTTGTGCACTAAAGATTGGAAAATACTTAACTGGGTCAACCTCAGAGCCATTAATCTTTAAAAATATTTCTGAGTAACAAATCACTTTCAATGTACCGGGTAAAGCAAAAGGTAAAATTTGTTGCCCCGTAAAAATATAATCAGGCGCTGTATCGTTGATGGTCCATTTATCTAATGACTCATTATAATTATATCCAATTGCTTTTAGATCTTCAATGGTAATTTTTTCAATCTTACTTAAATCAGTGATTACTGCCGGTACATGATGACCACCAATCAAGTCAACGGAAAAACTTTCTCTTCTGGCCCCCTGTCCCCCGGTGGGGGAACTTAGGTGTTTGACACTACTTATTTCTGTTTGATTATTTAATTCAGTAAGAATAATTTGTAATGTTGATTCGATATCATGTAATACCTGATCGTTTGTAAATCTAATTACCTTAAATCCAAGTGTACTCATCCTTAATGATCTTTCTTCATCATTTAATTGATTTTCGGGAAGGCTATGTATCAGCCCATCTATTTCAATAATTAGCCTTCGTTTTAAACAAACAAAATCCGTGATAAACCTATCAATAATATGTTGACGCCTGAATTTGAATTTTTCAAGTTTTTTAGTTTTCAACATCCCCCACATTATACTTTCAGCTTGCGTAGGTATAGAGCGATGTTTTAATGAGAACTCTTTCAAGAATGCATAAACTGAAGGATCCGCAAACCTATATCCTACAGTATCTTCCTGTAGAATATTATCATGCTCTTCACCCCCTTCCCACCGGGAAGGGGCTTTAGCATGCCCTTGCCCACTCAACATAACATTTGGGGATGGGCCGCAATACCTCTTCACAATATCATTACAAACAGGAATCTCAAACTCCGGATCTTCCGTCAATGATACACGTATCGTATCACCCAAACCATCTTCAAGCAATGTGCCGATGCCGATAGCGCTTTTAATGCGACCATCTTCCCCATCACCTGCTTCAGTCACACCCAGGTGCAGAGGATAAATTTCCCCCCACTCATCGTGCATGGTTCTTACTAATAAACGATAGGCCTGCACCATTACTTTAGGGTTTGAACTCTTCATGCTCAATACAATATGATGGTAATTTTGTTCACGTGCTATGCGCAAAAATTCCATTGCACTTTCTACCATGCCCATTGGAGTATCTCCATAACGGCTCATAATGCGATCGCTGAGCGAACCATGATTGGTGCCAATCCGCATGGCTGTTCCATATTCCTTACATATTTTTACAAGCGGGGTAAAACGATCCCGGATACGTTCAATTTCTTCTGCATAATCCTGGTCACTGTATTCAATCAATTCAAATTTTTTCTTGTCAACATAATTACCGGGATTCACACGAACTTTCTCAACAATGCGGGCAGCTATTTCAGCAGCATTGGGTGTAAAGTGAATGTCGGCTACCAGCGGCGTTTGATATCCTCTTTTCCGCAATTCATTTTTTATGTGTAATAAATTTTCTGCTTCATTTTTTGAGGGTGCTGTGATCCGTATTAACTCCGCTCCTGCTTCAATACAACGGATGGATTGTTCTACTGTAGCCATTGTATTCATGGTATCAGTAGTGGTCATGGTCTGTACACGGATAGGATTATCATTTCCTAAGAGAAGATCACCAATTCTTACTTCTTTAGTAGGAAGCCGTTTATATTCTGTAAGGCTTTCTGTATAAAATTGCATAATTAATTTCCTTAAAGAAACGATACAAAGTTAAGTAACTACAGGGTCTAATACAGTTTCGCGCCCGCATGAACGAACGGGCAGGCAGTGAGTGCAGAGAGCGCAGACAGACAAAGATCGCAGCGAATATATAATCAAGTAATAATAATTACCTGTGCACTTGTATTGTATTCTTCGTGGGCCATGTGGTTAATACATTTCATGAAAATTTACCAATCTTTAGGCATAGAGTTCCCTTGTTGTCCTTTTTTTTGTAATCGTTCCTGCAAATCTTTTTCCTTAGCCTCCAGGTTTTTTAATTTTTGCTCCGCTTGCTTTTGACTCAGGCTTGATGGATTTTGTTTCTGTTGTTGTGATTGCTTATCCTGCTGTTGTTTCTTTAATTCCTGCAATGCCTTTTGTAAATTTTCCCGGGCTTGCTGATCATCGGGGTCCTGGCGCAAAGCAGATTTATAAGCATCAATGCTTTTCTCCAATTCTTTTTGTTTTGAATAAATAACTCCTTCGTTATAATAAGAAGCTGCTTTAGTTGATTTGTCTGTACCCGTTTCACCCAATTTTCTTAAAAGCTCAGTTGCTTCAGTATATTTTTTTTGCTGATAGAGGGCTGAAGCTAAATTATATTGAGCTGTTGTATTTGTTGCATCTATCGAAAGAGCAGCTCTGTATTGTTTTTCCGCAGCCTCATATTGAGCAAGCCTGTAATATTCATTACCAATCACCACTGCATTTTGCTGCGCATAATTAAAGTATTGCATACCCATAAAAAAAAGAAAGATGATTACTCTCACGCTTTAACTGTTTTTTTACGATCCGGAATAAAGATTTCGATTAAAAGAAACAAGAGCATTGGAATACAAAACCACCAATAGTAAGACTGATAACTCAATAAAGACAAATCAATAAATGCTTTTTTCTCTGCACTGGAAAGAGTTGTTTCCAGATCCTTTACCGCACCGTCCGCATTGTTGAGCCGGATATATGTTCCTCTTGTAACCTGGGCTATATTTTTAAGTGTTTCTTCTTCCAGTCGTGATAAAACCACATTCCCCGAAGCGTCCAATTTTTTAATCTTTGAAATTGGATCTATGATAAAACCTCCTTCTTCCGATCCAACCCCAATGGTATTGATAAGTATTCCTCTGCCTGCCATTTCCTTTGCTGTGTTCACTGCTTCGGCATCATGAGTTTCCCCATCAGAAATTAAAACAATAGTCTTATACCTTTCTTCAGATGTGTTGAATGCATTTTCACTTTTTTGTAAGGCCTCGGTAATGGCTGTGCCCTGTGCCGATACCAATGCAGGTGTTGCTGTAGAGAGAAACATACGCACTGCATTATGATCATAAGTGAGAGGAAGCTGCACATAAGCATGGCCTGCAAATACCACTAAGGATAAACGATTATCAGGCATGCCTTTTATCAGTTGTGAAATAAACTCTTTCGACTTTGTCAACCTGTCGGGAGCTATATCTGTAGCCAGCATACTATTACTTACATCCAGCGCCAACACGACGTCTATTCCTTTTCTTACATCATTGGTAGTTTCTTCAGGCTTCCTGAGATTTGCAAGAGCTATACATCCCAATGCAAATGCAATCAGCAGGAAAACAAATTTCAAAATAACCTTGAGTGGTGAATGGTTTTTATGAAGAGCATTTACAAGAATAGGATCGCCAATTTTTTTTACAGCCTTTCTTTTTTTTACCTGATATAAAATAAAAAGAATTACCAGCAGCGGCAGTGCTGCTAATAACCAAAGGGCAAGGGGATATTGAAACTGAAATCCAAACATTAAAAACGGTTATTGTGCAAAAGACATGCTAATACATGTTATAACGATGATATTAAAAAAAATGATACATCACCTTTTGCCCTGCATAAAACCTGACTGAGCCAGAATGGATTTTAAAATCTTCATACGTATGCCTGGGATATCTGCAGTCTTATCTTCTGTTTCTAAATTGAGCACAAAGAAAAAAGGATGTTTGTTCTCAACGATCCACCCTACACACCAGGCGAGGTGGGAACCATTTTCTTTCATACCCCAACCTGTTTTGTAAGACAGTGAATAATTAGAATTATTTTCAAATAACATTGCCTTTCTTACTATTTCCATATTCAATTTGTGAAAAGGCAATTGGTCGAAAAATAATTTTTTCATCAGTCCGAGTTGCTCATCCGCTGTGATCTTTAAAGAATTGTCGAGCCAGAAAGTATCAATGGCACTGATCTTTTTATTGCCATACGCGAGTGTATCTATCCATTGCTGCATTGTATCTTTTCCAATACGGCGTGCCAGTTCCTGATACCACGGAGGACATGAGCTGCGAAAAGCAGCATACATAGATAAATCACGATTACATTCTGGTCGCCCCCTGTCATTTCCGTCCCATTTGATGATCATGCTGTCATTTACTATTTTTCCTGTCTGTAATCCTATCAGTGAATTAATAATTTTAAAAGTAGAAGCAGGTAAATAAGCGCTATCCTTGTAGCGGCCCAGATTATAAATGGTAAATTCTCCGGTACCATTATCTAATAAAGCGAAAGTACCCGTGACATTATGGGCCTTGAAATACTTACCTAAAGATTCATCTATTGTGACATTGTTGGGTGAGCAGGAAAGAAAAACAATGAGTGTAAAAACAATGACCTTATATAATTTCATTCCTATTTTTTTGTCCGGCTTTATTCAAGAAATCCTAATATTAAAGTAAATAGGTAGATACTTTTAAAACGCAGCCGTTTCCTTTATTTTCAATACTCCAAGTTGATTACCTATTTTAGTAAACGCTTCAATGGCTTTCTCCAGATGTTGATCTTCGTGTGCCGCACTGATCTGCACCCGGATGCGGGCCTGGCCTTTGGGTACTACAGGGAAGAAAAATCCAATAACATAAACACCTTCCTGTAACAAAGCATCAGCAAATTGCGCAGCCATTACAGAATCGTATAACATAATAGGAACAATGGGATGTTCACCAGGCTTGATATCAAAGCCTGCTTCGGTCATTTTAGTACGAAAAAATATTGTATTTTTTTCAAGCTTATCTCTTAATTCTGTTGACTCACTGATCAATTCTAATACGGCTATGGAAGCGCCTGTAATAGCAGGGGCCAAGGTATTTGAAAACAAGTAGGGCCTGCTTTTTTGCCGCAGCATGTCAATTATTTCTTTTCGACCGGACGTAAAACCACCCGAAGCGCCACCTAATCCTTTTCCCAATGTACCTGTGATAATATCAATGCGGCCCATTACTCCTTTCGCTTCATGTGTACCTCGTCCTGTTTTACCCATAAACCCTGATGCATGACTTTCATCTATCATTACGATTGCATTGTACCGATCAGCAAGGTTGCAAATTTTATCGAGTTGTGCCACAGTGCCATCCATGCTGAACACTCCATCTGTAACAATAATCCGGCTGCGGGCATTTGAAGATTCTTTTAATTTTGCTTCGAGATCTTCCATATTACTATTCTCATACCGGTAACGCTGTGCTTTACACAACCGCACGCCATCTATTATAGAAGCATGATTCAATGCATCGGAAATAATTGCATCCTGCTCGCCAAAAAGAGGTTCAAATACACCACCGTTCGCATCAAAGGCAGCCGCATATAATATAGTATCTTCCGTACCTAAGAAAGTGGCTAGTTTTTTTTCCAATTCTTTATGAATGTCCTGCGTACCGCAGATAAAGCGGACAGAACTCATGCCATAGCCATGCGAATCAATGTATGCGTGTGCTGCTTCTATTGCTTTAGGATGAGAAGACAAACCCAGGTAATTATTGGCACAAAAATTTAGTACTTTTTTGCCATTCACCATGATCTCAGGGCCCTGGGCAGAAGAAATAACCCTTTCGTTTTTGTATAAACCCGAAGTCTTGATTTCTTCAATTTCTTTTTTTATCCTTTCAACAAAGTTTTGATTCATAAAACTGACATTATGGAGCAAATATAAACTTGAACCTTGCAATTTCCTTTGTACTGATCAGCGTGAATTTTCGTTAAATAAGTTGTCTGTTAAAAGAGGAATTCCGTGAGCATTTTATTTTAAACCAAAATAAGATTCCTTTGCTGTAACTATTTCTTTGTTTGTCCGTATTAAATGGGAGCAAAGCCTGATGTCACCGCTTTTATGACTGAAAGAGATTACAACGAATGTGTTACACTTCATGCAGATAATTTATATCGCTTTATTATAAAAAACCTGCGTCACCAGGAAGATGCAAGGGATGTGGTGCAGACTGCATTTGAAAAACTATGGGTAAACAGGGAGAGTGTTGAGGTTGGTAAAAGCAAATCGTATCTTTTTACAATTGCTTATAATGCCATGATTGATCACTTGCGCAAAGTGAAACGCATTCACCTGAAAGAAGATTTTAAACCTGATTCCAAAACGGAATTTAGGCCTTTCAACAATACAAAAGCTATTTTGGAAGAAGCCTTAGGCGGGTTGGGTGAAACACAGCGTTCCCTGGTAATGCTGAAAGATTATGAAGGTTATAGCTATGAAGAAATTGGAGAAATAACAGGATTAAACAGCAGCCAGGTAAAAGTGTATCTGCACCGTGCCCGTCTGCAATTAAAAGAATATATAGTACGAATAGAAAATGTCATCTGATAAACTACATATTGATCGCTCTAATTACGAAGAGTATTTTCTTCTTTACCTTGATGGAGAACTGAGTATTCAGGATAAAATTTCTGTTGAAAGATTTGTTGCATTTCATCCCGATTTGCAGCAGGAACTGACTATACTGTTATCAACCCGCTTAGAAATTGATGCTGTGATATTTGGTCACAAAGAAGATCTTTCTGCCGATAATATGAAGCTGCATACAGCAGATGAGTCTTTATTGCTTTATATTGACAATGAATTAAATCAGGATAAAAAAAGGGTTGTTGCGACCAGATTACAAACGGACTCAAATTATAATAGTCAATATCAACAACTTCAGAAGGCTAAATTAGATGCCAGTGATTTCATACATTTTCCTAATAAAAAAGAATTATATCGTTCTAAAAAACGAAGGGCTGTACCCTTGATTTGGTTCCGTGTCGCAGCCGCTGTAATTATATTGCTTGCTACAGGCTTGGTTTGGCTGAGGGAAATTGATATCAATGAAAGCCCTGCATTATCTGACATTCAAAACATAAAATCAGCTGATACTTTATCGAGACCTACTCCATTGGTAGTAAAACCAGAGAGTACTCCAAATCCGATTGTTGCTAAGACACAATTTGAAAAAAAACCTAATAAAGTCCCAGCAGTTGTATCATCAAAAAAAGAAACTATTACTGCAAAGAAAGAAAGTGAACAAACGAATAATTCGAATAAGGGTTTTACCAAAGCATTAAAGCCTGAACAGAAACTTGAACATTCTGCTGAAAGCGACAAACATGCTTCCAAAGCTCCGCTACAACAAGAACTTAACACATCGGTTGTAACAACTAATGTGTCACCGACGTACAATCAAACAGAAGCCACCGTTATTCCATCCATGGCAAAGAATACAGCAGCATTCGCAGACAATAGAGAAAGGAAAGGGTCAGTAAGAGGATTCTTGCGCAAAGCTTCCCGCTTTATTGAACGCCGTACCGGCATCAACCCTGTAAACGATGACAAAGAATTATACGTTGGGGTTGTAGCTATCAAATTATAATATTCACTTTTCAAATATTTTTTATGAAAAAAATTTTACTTGCTGCTCTTGCATCCTTGTTCTTAATGCACACTTACAGCCAGGACAGTACAGATAGTGAAAAAGCAGATACCATCAGGATCGGAGGCATAACGATCATTAAAGCAAAAGGTAAAAAAGATTCAACAACGAAGCAAATAAACATAACCAACACGCACAAAAAAAGAAATAGTAACGTGAGCACCAACTGGTGGATTGTGGATCTGGGTTTTGCTAATTTTAGTGACAACACAGATTATACATCATCGGCAACACAAGCCTTTGCTCCCGGTGCTACGGAAGACTGGTTCAAGCTAAGGACCGGGAAATCAGTGAATGTGAACATCTGGGTATTTATGCAAAAAATGAATATTATAAGTCACGTACTGAATTTGAAATACGGGATGGGCGTAGAGCTCAATAACTACCGCTTCGACGATGAAAAAACGCTTTTTTCCAAAAACCCTACTAAAGTTTTTCAGGCTTCAGCATTGGATGAGCCCATTTCTAAAAATAAACTTGCTGTGGATTATGTAACCTTGCCTTTACTTTTAAACTTTGATTTTACTCCAAATCGTAAACATGGTTTTGGCATCAGTGCCGGTGTGAGTGGAGGTTATCTATACTCTGCCCGTCAAAAATTAAAACGGGGCGACGACAAAGAAAAACTTCATGATGACTATGATCTGCGTAAATGGAAACTGGCTTATATAGGGGAGCTGAACCTCGGGATTATAAAATTATATGGCTCCTATGCTGTAAAAAATATGTGGGAGAAGGGTCTGGATCACACGCCATATAATATGGGGGTTAGGTTTAGCAGATTTTAATAACAAAACTTTTATTTTTTCAAAGCCCTGTTGATCTTTTATCAGCAGGGTTTTTGCATTGATCGAAATGATAAAGTTTGGCTTTAGATAATAAAGAATATAACCATCCGTTACTACATATCTCCCTAAAGCTTTTTTAGTAATAATATGAAAACCACATTTTTCCTGTCCTGTTTTATCGTGGTCGGAGCTTTTCTTTTAAAAAAAAATAATGCAATACATAATACTTCTGTTGTCACTTATAAAGTGAGCAAGTCGAAAAAAACTAATTCAAACCCTATTGGAGCGGTTCGGATCATTATAGATAAATCGGATTATGAACTGCATGTATATGACAGTGAAGGTTGGTATGCCACTTATCCTGTAGTTTTTGGTAACGATCCCATGCAGGATAAAAAAGTAGAGGGGGACCGTTATACCCCGGAAGGCACTTTTAAAATAGTCAACAAAAAGCCCCACGCTAAATGGAGCCGCTTTTTGCTTCTTGATTATCCTAATCAGGAAACGATGAAAAAGTTTAACCAGCGTAAACAGAGAGGAGAAATACCAAAAAATGCAACACCAGGTGGAGGTGTAGGCATCCATGGTACCTGGGCACATGATGATTTTATTGTGGACAGATATAAGAACTGGACTTTGGGATGCATTTCTTTAAAAAATACAGATGTGCAAGATCTATATAGTTACATTCCGATGAATACTTCCGTCACCATTCGTAAATGAAAGAAAAAGATTGAGAAAAAGATATCTCTTCTCAATTAATTTTCAATTGCTCCTGATTATTTTCCATTCTCAAAAATTTCAAAATCTCTTTGTGCCTGGAGATCCTTTTTGGAAGTACTTCAGTTGCCTTATACTTTTCCAATTGCTTTAAGAGTTGGGACCTTGAAAAGGGAATCCAGTAAAAAATGTAAAGCAGCACAAGAAAGGCACTTTAATAGATAAGCAATGCTAAAGGAATGCCGATGATCAATGCCCCCAGGGCGCTTCCCCCTCCTCTGGAATCGCCCAAGAGAATCCTATCAAATGCAAACGCAGAAAGTAGACCAACGCCTGTAAAAATGCCTACTCCCCTTTTTACTTTTATATTTCTTGAAAAATAATAATGTACCAGTGCCCTTGAAGTATCATCCCAGGATCTGGTTTCTACGAATTTGTTGTTTTGTGAACCTATGTGTTTGAATAGGTATGGTATCCCTTGTAAATAGCAGAAAACGAGATTTGAGAAATACAATAAATTGTAAAGAGAAATAGAATGTTTTTCATTTTTGGAACATTAGCCTAAGGTAATTTTTATCCCTTTCTTTCAAACAGATTTTGAACGCTTACAATTTCCCTCCGGCAATCTCATCCACCACCGCCGGATCAAGCAGCGTAGAAGTATCCCCTAAATTTTCTGTTTCACCTTCAGCTATTTTCCTCAATATACGCCGCATAATTTTTCCGCTTCTTGTTTTGGGCAGTCCGCTTACAAACTGAATCTTATCGGGTTTAGCAATTGATCCAATCACTCTTGCTACAGTTTCTGCAATATCTCTTCGGGTTAATGCTTCGTTTTCGTGAAAACCCTGAAAAATAACGAACGCATAAATGCCCTGGCCTTTTACATGATGCGGATATCCTACCACTGCACTTTCCACAATACCTGCATGCATATTGATCGCATTTTCCACTTCTGCAGTGCCTATGCGGTGGCCACTCACATTCAGCACATCATCTACACGACCTGTTATCCGGTAGTTGCCTTCTTCGTCCCGCAAAGCGCCATCGCCGGTAAAGTATAAACCTTTGTAAGTTGAAAAATAATTCTGCCTGCATCGTTCGTGATCTCCATATGTAGTGCGAATGATCCCTGGCCATGGGGCTTTCATGCACAAATTTCCTGAGGCAGGGTTGCCCTCCACTTCATTTCCAGCTTCATCTACCAGTATAGGATGCACACCGGGTAAAGGCAATGTGGCATGTGCGGGTTTAGCCGGAGTGATACCTGCCATATTGGAAATAAGTATTCCACCCGTTTCTGTTTGCCACCAGGTATCTACTATCGGACATTTTTTCTTCCCTACATGTTCATCATACCAATGCCAGGCCTCTTCATTGATAGGCTCCCCAACAGTGCCCAACACTTTTAAAGTAGAAAGATCTTTTCCTTCAAAAGGTTCCAATCCAAATCCCATTAAAGAGCGTATTGCTGTAGGCGCGGTGTAAAGAATATTGACTTTATGTTTATCAATAATATTCCAAAAACGTCCTGCATCAGGCCATGTAGGTATGCCTTCAAACATAAGTGTGGTTGCACCTGCGCACAGAGGACCATACAAAATATAACTGTGTCCTGTTACCCAGCCTATGTCTGCTGTGCAGAAATGAACATCACCCTGCTTGTATTGAAACACATTGACAAAACTATACGTGGTAAATACCATATAGCCCCCACAAGTATGCACTACTCCTTTTGGCTTCCCTGTGGAGCCCGAAGTATATAAAATAAAAAGAATATCCTCTGCATCCATTTCTTCAGCAGCATAATCGTGCAGTCCCAATGTTTCTACTTTTCGTATTTCATCTTCCCACCATACATCACGGCCTTTGAGCATACTGACAGGCGTACGGGTGCGGGTACACACGATCACTTTTTTTACAAAAGGACATGCTATCAGGGCATCGTCAATTATTTTTTTTAAAGGAATATCTTTTGCTCCTCTGAAAGCTCCATCACATGTAATTATATATTCAGCTTTCGCATCCTGTAACCTGTCGGCTATGCTCTGTGCACTGAAGCCTCCAAAGATCACAGAATGAATAGCACCAACACGGGCACAAGCCAGCACAGCTATTGCCAACTCGGGTATCATACCCATGTACAGGCACACACGATCGCCCTTACTCACACCATTGTTTTTCAACACATGTGCAAACTGACAAACCTTATCATATAGCTGAGTGTATGTAATAGTTCGGTGGTGCTCATCCGGGTCATTAGCTTCCCATATAATAGCTGGTTTATCGCCCCATTGATCCAGATGGCGATCTATGCAGTTTTCTGTAATATTTAATTCCCCCCCACTAAACCATTTTATATCCGGCTCTTCAAAATTCCATTCCAGTGTTTTATTCCATTGCTTATGCCACTTAAAATTACAAGCTATCTCCGCCCAGAATATATCAGGCTGACGCAGGCTTTTTTCGTATGCAATTTTATATTCTTCAATATTTGTAAGCTGATAAGGATAAGCCATTAGATAAGATTAGTAAAGGAGTTTAAACTTAGTAAATAAGTTTTATAATAATGGGGAGATATAAGAGAAATTCATGTTTTTGCAAACGGAGTTAAGACTAAATACATTTGTAATGTTTTCAAAATCCTATTATGTACACATATAAAAAGTTGTTGCTGGAGAATAAAGCCTGGGCAAAGCAAAAAGTTGAACAAGACCCTGAGTATTTTAACCGCCTTGCTCATTTGCAAGCACCTGAGTTTTTATGGATAGGATGCAGCGACAGCCGTGTGCCTGCTAACGAAATAACTGGTACGCAGCCGGGAGAAATATTTGTGCACCGGAATGTAGCAAACCTGGTGGTAAATAATGATGTCAATCTCCTTTCGGTACTTGATTTCGCTGTCACACAATTAAAAGTAAAACACGTTATAGTCTGCGGGCATTATGGATGCGGTGGTATTAGTGCCGCGGCAACTAAAAAAGATTTCAAACCTGTACTCAATATGTGGCTGCGCCATATAAAAGACGTGTACAGGCTACACCAGGCAGAGCTGGATAATATCCAAAATGAAGATAAAAGAATTGACAGGTTAGTGGAATTGAATGTTGAAGAGCAGGTGTATAATCTTGCAAAAACATCCATTATTCAAAGAGCCTGGAAGAAAGAGGAGCGTCCCGATCTGCATGGCTGGGTCTATGGATTAAAAGATGGAATTATAAAACCTGTATTTGAAATGAAAGCCGGTACGCATATAGATCCATTGTATGAATATGAGAATTTATAAACCAATAGAAACCTTTAATATTTCATAATTTCCCAAAAATCTTTTCTTAAAATTTCAACAATAGAACCTACAACTCCCGATAAAGGAATCTGGAAAGTCATCACTGCATCATCGGTCGGTACATTGATCGAGTGGTATGACTTTTATATTTTTGGAAGCCTCTCCACCATCATTGCTGCTAAGTTTTTTCCTTCGGAAAATCCGACAGCTGCATTACTTTCCACACTCGCTACATTCGCAGCCGGCTTTATTGTACGGCCATTTGGTGCACTGGTTTTTGGCAGATTGGGCGACCTAATCGGAAGGAAATACACCTTTTTACTAACCCTTGTATTGATGGGTCTCTCCACTTTTCTAATTGGGTTGGTGCCTTCTTATGCTACTATTGGTGCGTGGGCACCTGCACTGGTTTTGATCCTTCGATTGTTGCAAGGCCTGGCACTCGGAGGCGAATACGGCGGCGCTGCTACGTATGTGGCAGAACATGCCCCTGCACACAGACGGGGCTTTTTTACCAGTTGGATACAAACCACAGCCACATTAGGATTATTTCTTTCTCTTGCTGTCATACTTTCTATCAGGCGCATTACAGGTGTTGAAGAATTTACAAATGGGAATGGATGGAGATATCCTTTTTTACTTTCCATAGTACTGGTGATTGTTTCAATCATCATCAGGTTAAAAATGAAAGAATCTCCGCTGTTTGCGAAATTAAAGTCTGAAGGAAAAACTTCGGTGAATCCATTAAGGGAAAGTTTTGGACATAAAAGGAATTTTAAAATGGTTTTGCTTGCCTTGTTTGGTGCCACTATGGGACAGGGAGTAATCTGGTACACAGGTCAGTTCTATGCACAAAGTTTTATATTGACCAAATGCCATATTGAATATGAACATGCCAATATCATTATCCTTATTGGGCTCTTGCTTGCAACACCCTTCTTTATTGTGTTTGGGGCCTTATCAGATAAATGGGGTAGAAAGAAGATCATGCTTGCGGGAATGCTTTTAGGAGTGCTATTGTACAGGCCGATCTTTCAGCAGTTATATAATATAGCAGACACTGATAAAAAACAAATACAGAATACACAAATGGTGTCGGCATCTCAAAATCTTACTCAATATACCGATGGCACCGTAATGAAAACAACAAGCCAGGAACTTAATGGAAAAACAGAAATCAAAAAGGAAATTACTTTAAGCAATACAGGACAATGGAGTATGATCGGCCTTGTTGCAATAATGGTGTTATTTGTGACAATGGTGTATGGACCTATTGCTGCATTTTTAGTTGAGCTCTTTCCAACAAAGATCCGGTACACTTCTATGTCCCTACCCTATCATATAGGTAATGGGGTTTTTGGTGGATTGGTTCCATTTATTGCCACACTCATTACCACCATAAAAGGCACTGATCACTTATCCGGATTGTGGTACCCGATCGGTGTAGCTTCGCTAAGCTTTATAATAGGGTGCTTATATCTTTCAGACAAAAAAGATCAGATGATTCATTAAAAAAATATTTGCATGAATGTGTTGAAAAAAAATTTGGGAATACTGTGGATGATTATCGGACCAATTGCCATAGCTTTTCTGATTTTCAGTGCATTTGTGAATATCAATGGGGTCGGAAAAGGTGATATCAACAAGCCACTTCCCTGGATCATTATTATTTCCATCTTTACTCCAATTGCTATCGGCCTAACCATTTTTGGATGGTATTGCTGGAAAGGAGAGTATTCGGCCCACCTAAATCCCCGCCTGAATGACATAGTCGGGCAGGCTCCCGAAGGGAGGACTTCCCAACCGCACAAAAGCTAACTTATTGACTATGATTTCAGCTTATCAGCCTAATCATTCACATCGGCATTTCGCCACGTCAGCTAATCATCCCATCGGCATATCGACATAACTTCACATTAGCTAACCAACAAATCGTCACATCAGCTAATCAGCAAATCACCACATCGGCATATCTTCACATCAGCACATTATCATAGCAGCATGTCCATTGAAGTAAAGAACCTAACTAAAATATTCGGACAACAGAAAGCAGTCAATGACATCACATTTTCATTGAGCAAAGGAGAGATCGTTGGTTTTTTAGGACCTAATGGTGCAGGTAAGTCCACAACTATGAAAATGATAACAGGATACCTGGAACCTGATGAAGGAACCATGACTGTCAGTGGCATTGATGTTTTAAAGCATCCGCTTGAAGTGAAAAAAAAAGTGGGTTATTTACCTGAAAGCAATGCTTTGTACTACGATATGTATGTACGGGAATACTTAGGTTTTCTTTCCGAAATACATGCCGTTTCAAATAGAAAACAAAGGATTGAAGAAGTCATTAGTCTCACAGGACTTACTGCCGAAAGCAAAAAAAAAATAGGACAATTATCGAAAGGCTATAAACAACGTGTAGGCATAGCCGCAGCGCTGATCCATAATCCAGAGGTATTAATATTGGACGAACCTACCAGTGGCTTAGATCCCAACCAGATAATAGAAATAAGAAATGTAATAAAAGAGCAGGGAAAAGATAAACTTGTTCTTTTTTCATCTCATATTTTACAAGAAGTAGAAGCTATCTGCGACCGGGTGATCATTATAAATAAAGGAAAGTTGGTAGCTGATGATAAGTTAGCCAATTTGCAAAATATCAATAGAAATATACAAACAGTGATTGTTCAATTTGCCGAAAAAGTTGATAAAACATTATTACAGAATCTAAAAGATGCAGAAAAAGTGGAAGAAATGCAAAACGCAGGTTTTCAGATTCAAACTATAAAAGCAGATTCAGTCCGCAAAGGGTTGTTGTCATTAGCGTTAGAACATAATTTAAATATTGTTTCGCTGCAAACGCAGAATCAAAGTCTTGAAAAAATTTTCAGGACATTGACAGCAGCACCTTCAGTTTCTGAAACCATAGTTTAAAAAGCTTTAGTTCAAATGAGGACGGATTAAAAAATAATTTTTATCTAAAAGAATGAGCCACACTATAAAAGAATGATTTTATTATATCCACACCGTTAGTCCTTTTCTTTGCACCAGTTTTGCCACCAAGACGCAATGGCGCAAAGAAGTACAAAGATTATTAAAACATTATGCGTTTATGAAAGCTGATGGAAGTACAACAGATAAACGGAGCGTCGCAACTGAAATTCATCAAGGCGATGAAGCTGGTAAATAACAGTATTAAATCTTAAATATAAAATTTGAAATACCCATGAGTTATATAGCCGAAATTTTTGCCCGACAAATATTAGATAGCCGCGGAAATCCAACGGTGGAAGTAGATGTGATTACCGATGATGGGGGTTTCGGGCGTGCAGCAGTACCAAGTGGCGCAAGCACAGGCATGCATGAAGCTGTGGAATTGCGTGACGATGATAAAAAATTATATCTCGGCAAAGGTGTTTTAAAAGCAGTAGCCAATGTAAATGATACCATTGCCCCGGAACTGCTTGGTTATGATGTAGCAGATCAAACAGGCATAGATCAACTGATGATAGAACTCGATGGCACCGCCAACAAAGGAAAGCTAGGCGCTAATGCAATGCTTGCAGTAAGCATGGCTATAGCAAAAGCTGCTGCAGAAGAAGCTTCTCTTCCCCTATTCAGATACATCGGCGGTACAAATGCCAAAACGCTACCTGTGCCGATGATGAACATACTCAATGGTGGTGCACATGCAGATAATAAAATAGACTTCCAGGAATTTATGGTGATGCCAATTGGGTCAACAAGCTTCAGTGAAGGACTCCGCTGGGGGGTTGAAATATTTCATGCTTTAAAAACGGTTCTAAAGAAAAAAGGATTCAGTACGAATGTAGGTGATGAAGGAGGATTCGCACCAAATATTGGATCTAACGAAGAAGCTATCGAAATTGTGCTTGTGGCTATTGAAGCTGCAGGCTTCAAAACCGGCTCACAAGTGATGATAGCCATAGATGCGGCTAATAGCGAACTTTATAAAAATGGCTCTTATGTTTTTCATAAAAGTGACGGTAAGAAATTAAGTTCGGATGACCTTGTAAAATTTTGGGAGAACTGGGTGCGTCAATACCCTATTATTTCCCTGGAAGATGGCATGGCAGAAGATGACTGGGATGGCTGGAAATCATTGACGCAATCGCTGGGAAGCAAATGCCAACTGGTGGGTGATGATCTGTTCGTGACTAATGTGGAGCGTTTGCAGCAGGGAATAGATAAAAGCATAGCCAATGCATTGCTGGTCAAAGTGAATCAAATAGGGACTGTTACCGAAACTATCAACGCGGTGACCATGGCGCAACACAATGGTTACAATACCATCATGAGCCACCGCAGTGGCGAAACAGAAGATACAACCATTGCTGATCTCGCTGTAGCGCTCAATTGCGGACAGATAAAAACCGGCTCTGCAAGCAGAAGTGATCGGATGGCAAAATATAATCAATTGATTCGCATAGAAGAGCAGCTTGGTGATTCGGCATATTATCCCGGCAACAAAATAAAATTTGGTAAATAAGGACTGCATTTTTTAGACAATAAATTATGGAAATTGATACTTCGTGTTTGCAGGGAAAACATGTTTATCTCCAGCATTTGCATCCTGATCATATTTCAGATTTACAGGATCTTGCCAAAGATGAACGCATCTGGGAATTCACGAAAACACTTTTAATCAACGATGAATATGAAGCGCAATTTGAAAAATACATAGGCGATGCGTTGGATCCGCAATTCACAGGTGGTCAGGCAAGTTTTGTAATTTATGAATGTGGCACTGACAAGATCATTGGTATGACAAGATATTACAAACAGGAGCCTGCACATAAACGTACGAGCATAGGTTACACATGGTATATACCGGAAGTATGGGGGAAAGTGCACAACAAAGAGTGTAAGCTTTTATTGATACAATATGCCTTTGAGAACTTAAATTTTCAAAGGGTAGAATTCGAAGTTGCACATCAAAATCTCCGTTCTCAAAAAGCAGTGGAAAAAATTGGTGCTGTACGGGAAGCCCTTTTGCGAAAGCATGGTTTACACGCTGATGGTACATTTAGGCATACCTGTGTATTTAGTATAATAGATGACGAATGGCCGCAAACAAAACAAAAACTTGAGCAACTCATTTCCGGCCAAACAGAATAAATATTATACTTCACTTGTTATTGATACTGCGTTCAATTAACTTCGTAAGCATCGCATCAAACTAAGATGAAAACGCTATCGTACTTATCATTTCTCCGGAATAAATTTTTGATCGCTGCGCTTCTATTCGCAACCTGGGTCATTTTTTTTGATAAAAATGATTTTTTTGTACAATCAAAGCGCCGAGCAGATCTGCGGCAGCTACAGGAAAGTAAACTTTATTATCAAAGCGAAATTGAGTTGGAGCGACAGTTTTCTTCAGACTTGAAAAACAACCCCGCTATGATTGAAAAGTTTGCCAGGGAAGAATACCTTATGAAACGGGATAATGAGGACCTTTTTATTATACAGCCTCCCCCGAGGAAAGAAACACCATAAAGGTTGCACAATATCTATAATTTCTTTTCGTTTCAATAACGGAATAACTTGACGGTTTTCTTTTTTACGGATAAAGGATATATTATGCAAAACTTCACTCCAGAGGACCTGATCCTCTATTTATACAAGGAAACATCTTTAGAGCTCACTAATCAAATAGAAGAAACTTTGAAAAGTGACTGGACTTTACGAGAAAAGTTAACAGTCTTAAAAACTTCACAGGAAAGACTGGACAAACTTGTAGTTTCTCCCCGCACAGAAGTAATTCTCAACGTACTCAGAGAAATTTCTACTAAAGAAAAAGCTCATTCTAAACCAGCTTAATCATTAGCATCTTACTTTGCGGTGATCTATGACCCGCTCTGAACGTTTCAGGTTCACTATAAATTATTTCCAGGAAGTAATGCCTTTCCCGGAAACAGAACTTCTTTTCCAGGATACTTATCAATTATTAGTAGCCGTTATTTTGTCGGCTCAATGCACTGACAAGAGGGTGAATATGACCACTCCTGCATTTTTTTTTAAATATCCCAATATATCAGCACTTGCATCCGGTAACTATGACGAAGTTTTTGATCTTATCAAAAGCATTTCCTTCCCCGGAAATAAATCAAGGCATTTGCTTGGGATGGCTCAAATGGTAATGGATAGATTCAAAGGGACCATACCAATGACCGTAGATGAATTAGTACAATTACCAGGAGTGGGCCGGAAAACAGCCAATGTGATTACTTCTGTAGTGGATAATCAGCCAAACATGGCTGTAGATACACATGTATTCCGTGTTTCAGCCCGCATTGGCCTTACCATAAGAGCTAAGATTCCATTAGAAACAGAAGTCCAGTTAATGAAATATGTGCCTAGGGAACTTGTACCCAAGTTCCATCATTGGTTGATTCTGCATGGTCGTTACATTTGCATAGCCAGAAAGCCCAAATGTCCCGAATGTGGTTTGAAACCGATTTGTCTTTATTTTCATAAATTGGTAAAAGAGAATATTATTTTTATAATAAGTGTAATACTACTTATAACATTTTAACAAAAAAATACTTTTATAAAAGCCGCTTTTTTAGCTTAACGATTGTTATATTTAATTCAATCCAACAGGCATTACGTTAATTCAAATACATGACGACAGCATTAAATCAGGGTTTCAATAGTTTGCTTTCTATAAGACCCCTCGTGGCCGTATTGAAAAAAATGATCAGTGAGGGCAAACCCGGTGTTCGCAAACTTTATCAAAACTTATTGAATGAAATAGAGGCTACACCGGAACTATTAACGCCTATCAATGATCCATCTGTGTGGCTTGAAAAAAATGAAGTAGTAGAGACTCTTTTTTCTACTATATTCCCTCCCAGTACACTTGCCAATCAGGGAATGTATGCGATTTCATTTCCGTTCCGTTCCGAAACGGTTTATGCTTCTCATTCTTTCAGGGAACAATTTATAAAAGACGATTCATCTTCAATATCAGTTTCAGATAATAAAACAAGCTATACAATAGCGAAGGCTTCCCTAAACCTGGCTTACAACCTGATCCTACGCACTTTTTATCAATGGGATGTACCTGCCATCGCTTCTTCTGTTCATCATTTTATTGACAATGAAACAGGGCTTACCAAATACCTTGAGTTAAAACTAAATGCACAGTTCGTTGAAGTAAAACTGGTCAATACTGATTTTTCATTACCGACCAACTATTCCATGCAGCGTTCGCTGGAAATAGATGAATTGAAAAAAACATTTCCCATCGAAAATTTTCAGTTCGAAGGATTAGTAGTAATAGATGTAACAGACGTAACTGCAGAGCAGGCAGTAGCAGAAATAAAGAATTTATTAATTCATATCAATGCTTTTTCAGATGTAACCGTTTATGACAGGCTACAGGAAAACATTCAGGTTTTCTTAGGTTTGAAAGATGTGAATGTAGGTATTACTCCATTTTATAAAATAAATGATTATTACCTTTTTTCGGAGCTACATTATAAAAACAGCACATTATTCAAGAATGAAAAAGTTATAGAACATAAATATCATTCGACAAAAAAAGCCCAGGAATTTTTTAAGAATACAGACCAACCACAACTTTATCAAAATTTAGAAGAGCATAAACATCAAAACGACATTCTTTCTTACTATTATGAGCTTGGCATACAAAGCCTTATTCTTTGCCCTTTAAAATGTGAGGACGGATTATTAATAGGACTGCTTGAAATTTCGAGTCAGCAACAAGGCAGGTTGAAATACCCACATTTATCAAAGACCAATTCGGCAATGCAATTATTCACACTCGCATTGGAAAAAAGCATTGAAAGCCTGGAATTGCAAATTGATAAAACCATCAAAGAACACTTTACTTCTATACAACCTGCTGTGGAGTGGAAGTTCACTGAAGCTGCTTTTGATTTTATTCAGCACAGGCAGGTCAATGAATTGGCAAAGTTGCCTTCTATCACCTTCAATGAAGTATATCCTTTGTATGCGGCTATTGATGTTAAAAATTCTTCTGTAGAGCGCAACAATGCTATTCAGCTCGATTTGCTTGAGCAGCTCAACCTTGTGCACAATGTATTGGATAAAGCAAGGGGGGAACTGGAATTCCCTTTATTAAAAGAAATTCAATTCAAGGTAGAGAAATTCATTGCTTCCACATCCGACAGTCTATTGTCTGATGATGAACTGATGATCTACGATTTCCTTCAAAATCACATAGATTCTTTATTTAATCAATTGCGTCCTAAAAAACATGAACTGAAATAATTATTAGATAC